>Ga0208566_1000363_pt1 | contig 30491 bp, 28 predicted proteins | sample PL_2010_150m_FD_184159 | JGI IMG/M metagenome (GOLD analysis project Ga0208566, IMG submission 184159) | Freshwater microbial communities from Powell Lake, British Columbia, Canada to study Microbial Dark Matter (Phase II) - PL_2010_150m... | ecosystem: Environmental > Aquatic > Freshwater >...
GTTTAGTCCCGATCTGATTACGGACGCGCGACCGATGTGCTGTTTGCGTGGAGGAGATTACCCGTGTCGCGTATCTTGGATTGCTTAAACGTAACCAACGTCAGCGGCCTAGCTGGTTTGGCACTTCGGCTACTGTTGGATGAATGGCTCGCTTCGCGCACTTTGGAAAACTTGAGCCGCGCGGCGACACTTAGATCGCCAACAGAACCTGCTCCGCCACAGCACGAACTTCCTTCTTGCGTCCATGGCCCGGTAGTGGCATATCCTGGACTTCAATGAGTCCGGCCTTTTCGAGTTCGTCAATATCCCGCTTGACCGCACTGCGGTCGCGATGCAATCGTTCGGCGAGTTCAGTGATCGACCCAGCCCCTTGGCGAACTTCCCGGAACAGTGCCAGCTTCGCGGTTGTAATCAGACGCGCCATATCTTCTGGATCCTCGAAAGCAATAATGCGCTCCCGCTGTATCGTCTTGCCCTGGTCGGCGAGTTGAGCAACAACCTTCCCTCGGTTGAAGAAGTCCTTCGGACTTTCCACCTTGATGACGGTGATCACTTCTTGCCCTTTCTGGTGAGTGCTGTCAATTTTTGCTTCTACAAAGGCGCCGACGACGACTCCTGCACTACGCATGCGAGTGTTGAATCGGTTGCACCGCTAGCCGCATTCCCATAGCCTTGAGGATTGCCGCGAGCGTCTTAAGCTCGGGATTGCCTTGCTCCGACAGCGTACGATAAAGCGTATGCGCATTGACCTCAGCCTGACGCGCGACTTCCTGCACACCGCCGAACGCTTTGCTTAGCGTGCGAAGCGCAAGCATCAGATCGGATTCGTCTCCGTCTTCCAATACTGAGTTCAAATAGTCAGCGGCCAAATTGGGGTCGGCTCGAAACATTTCTATGGAGGCTTCCTCGTGCGTCCGGTGTGTCTTAGCCATTTCGTTGCTCCCAGTCTTTGAGTATTCTGATTGCGCGCTCGATATCCCGCTTTTGCGACTTCTTGTCGCCGCCACAGGTAAGCAGGATCACCATCTTGCCCGCTTGCGCGTAATAAACCCGGTAGCCCGCACCGACATCGATCCGCAACTCGGAGATCCCGTCACGTACCGTGGCATGGTCGCCAAACAGCCCTATTTCGACTCGAGCAACTCGCCGGATAATCGCCACCTTGGCGACTCGGTCCCGAAGTCCGTCAAGCCAGGCTTGGTAAACGTCGCTCCCTGACTCGTCGAGATAATGGACGATTTGGTGCATCAAACTATTTTAGCTTAAAAGCGAATACTTGCAACCCCGCTCTTGCTCACCTATTCCTACTGACATCAGAGATGCTGTTCGCGAATTTCGCTTCCATTTAGCCGCCGTTCATCCTGTCCCTTTGCAGCAATAACCCGACGGTGCGCAAGTTGACACATAGGTCCGCAACCGGGACTTGCAGCGGACATTCAGAAACCAGCGCAGGAGAGATCGTCTACTCAGGTCCGCATGGCTACACCTCGAATATCTCACGGGCAGCCAGGTACCCATTTCGATGTTTGACTTCGATATATCCACCGGCCCACTTACTCTGGTGACCCCTGGAAGGTCGGAAGCATAGCGCTGGCAATACCACTGGAGTGCGCCCGCAAGTTCGACGCCGGCAACGCCGCCACCTTCCTTTTCGTCGCGTCCGCCTTCATTGCGTCTCCCCCATCATTCAATGGCACTCGTCCCGTTCCGGGCGAGCCTTTGTGAAATAGGCTCTGAGACCGAATTCAGTACACAGTTCCAATGCCGTTCTTCCCGCTCTTTCCCGGACATCAAAAAAACCGCGAGCAACCCGGCTCGCGGTTTCAATGATACCGATTACTACGGAATGGCTTAACGCATCGCCGGAACACCCGCGAGGTAACCCACCTCCGCCTTGTCGGGATTGATATTGCCAATGATGCTGTCGAAGGTCACCTTGGCGGTGCTGTTCAGGTCACCTGCATGCTGGTAATTGCTCATGATGTAGGAAAAGCCGTTCATGTTGTCCACCACCTGCAAACCAGTCGACTCGGCGCCCATCGGCAACGAGAGGATGCGCACCAGCTTCTTGGTGTCGACGTGGTAGGCCCAGAGATAGTTGTTGACGTGGTTGCTGGTGTCCTCGCCGATGAACAGCACCCGCATGCGCTCGGAGAACCACAGGTTATCCGGACTAGCAATCTTCTCGAGATTCGAGCGGTTGCCTTCGGCGTCGGCGGTGATGTCTTCGCCGACGACCAGCGCCTCCATGACTACAGGGACGAATTCGCTGTCGATGGGATTGCCGCTGCTGTCGATCTGGTTGGGCTTCAGCGTCAATTCATACACCCCGCCGGACGAGTTCTTCTTCAGGCGGATGTCGTTGGCGACATCGGTGGATCTGTCCTCCATGCCGTTAGTCATGCGCGTCATCGCGGCGTAGGCCTTGCCGTCCCTGGCGTTGTAGGCGACGCCCTCGAACTTCTCGAACTCGGTAGTGGCGCCCAAGTAAGCGGCGTAACGACGCGTCTCCAGGAAGGCCGCCAATGTCGCGATGCTAACGCCGGTACTGCCGAAAGTGCCGGTCTTTAGCTTCAGGTCCTCCACCGTCGCGACCTCATGGCCGGCCTTGATGCGCTTGAATCCGGCCGGCGTGGTGCCGGACGTGTCCACATCGAACAGGTCGGTAAATTTCACGCCGGCATCCACGGCCTTCTTGATGTCGTCATGCTTGGCCTGACCGAGCTTGATCCAGGTCAGCGTCGCCTTGCCGCCATCGGTGCCGGCGGGAGATACCTGGTTCCACTTGGCGGCATACACCGAACCAGCGGACAGATCGGTCGCCTTGTCGGCGACGAACATGGTCAACGACGTATAGGTTCCATCATCGCCCTGGATGGCGGTACGCGAGTCGGCAAAGAACTGGGCCTTCTCGCGCGAGATCCGCCCCAGGGAGTGCCACATCTTGACTGAGGAAGTGCCGTCTACGGCGACGCTTACTTCCGGCACCAGCCCATAATTGTAGGGAGAGGCGGTGCTGGCGCCGTAAAGCGTGCGGAAAGCGCTCATTCGGGTTGAATATTCCATCGACAGGCAGGCCCCACCGGACGTGGCGGCGTATGCGGGGTCCTCGCAGCGTGCGTCTGGCTCATACTCCTCCGAACCAAGGTGCGTGTTCCACGGCGAGAGGGAACCGGCGCAAGGAATCCACAGACCGTTAACTGAAGAAAAATCCACCGGCTTGATTGAGTCCACGGTGAATTTGCCGTCCGTGGCGCTCTGACTGAGCTTAGCCAGCGTCATGGTCATCGGCAGCTTGCCATACATATTGTTGCCGGCGCTGTCGAGGTTTTCGTATTCGAAATGGGTCACCAGATACGGGGTGCCTCCGATGTTCATTAGCGAGTTGGCGTCCGGAGTCTGCGGCACATATGGCTTGCCCTTGGGATCTTTCAGGATCACGCCATTCTTGTCGCGGATCGCCGCGGCGGCGGAACCGTCCGCGGTCTTGTTGGTGTCGATGTTGTTGAACAGATTCACGTAGGAGAGGGGAAACTCCTTAGTCGTGTTATCGCTGTATGTCACCTTGACCGTTGAGGTCGTATAAGCAATGGCGCGCTGGGCGGGCGTCAAACTCGTGACCGAGGTCGGCGTGAACTCGACGGATTTGACTTCGGCGGACGCCGACAGCAAGTGCTGGGCGACGTTGCCAAGCGGAGTGGGTGTCAGGCCGGCACTCGCCAAGACCGTCTTGGCCCTATCCAGGGAGTCGATGGTGGCGGCAGTGACTGATGCGAACTTGGCTGCGCTGAAGCTAACGTCGATGCTGGTGTCGGTCGGGGCGGCCGAGGCGGCCGTCTGGATTACCTGGGCGACGGCGAGCGCCTTGACATCGGTTTCACTCGTGGCCCCGGCCAGATCCTTGGGGCGAACGACCTTGTTGCCGCCCTGGGTGCCGAGCGCGGTGGCGGCCATATCGACCGTGCCAAGCGTAATGTTGCCGATCTTGAAGGTGACCTTGTCGCCGGCCAGATACTTGAACTCGCCGTTGGCCGCCGTGGTGCCGGTGACACTACTGCTGGTCGAGTAGCTCACGCCCTTCACTGCAGAGTCGGAAAGGGTGCCGGAGAGCTGGGGAGGTGCCGGGGGAGTATTGTCGTTGCTGTCGCCGAGGCAGCCTGCGAGCGCGAGACTGACCGTTGCGGACAGGCAGATCGTTTTCATGTGCATTGCAGAACTCCATTTCAAGTTGGGGTGGTCGAACACGGTTAGTGCACGGCAAATTAAAGAACCAACGTTGCGCGACAATTACACTTTTGTTGATCTTTTAAGAACGAACCTCAAGGCGTAACAATCCTGTAACTCTGTTCGTTTAGGATTTCGCAACTATTCTGGCAATGCACTTCTATGGACTTAATACTCCGGCAGCACGCCGAAGCAGATGCCGTTGGTTCCCGTATTTCTGACGCTGACCGAAGCGTGTCGCAAGGGGAAAGAATCAGGCCAAACTCATGACCGACTGGTTGCTAACTCGGCGTCTGCTGAAGTTGTCCACATCCTTGTCAGCCCGACCAAGCGAACTTTACAGACGGCTGTGGCTCTTGGTTGGGCCTACACGAGGAATTGCACACTTGAACCCGTCGCAGGTACCGCGGATCTGCTCGCTGCAATCTACCGGATCGCGTTCATTATGCTTTGCAAAACCGCTGCGAGTGTCGCCAACCGCTGGCCCGTGGCTACCACCTAAGTCCCACATTCCCAGTTGTTGGTCAGTTCTATGCCAACGAGATCTTGGTTTGCCAAACTATTAGGCGGATGGGAGACTTTTTATGAGTTTCATTGACATCTTTCATCCGAATATACGGAATACACAGCGGTTCCATTTAGGAGGAAGCCATGGTCAAGAAGATTGATGCTGCAGTCCGTCAGGTCAATGCCGTCAAGAAGCCCGTTCCGGTCGACAGGAAAGCTACTGCCTTGCCAACACCCACTGCGCAAAAAACCACTAAAGCGAAAAAGCACTCGAAGGTCAAGAAAGTCAAGAAGGTCAAGCTTGTATGGGATAGCTTCACGATGCCGGTGCCGGAGTTTCAGGCGATCTTGATGCTCAAGAAGCGCTGCATTGAAGCAGGGCTCCAAGTTAAGAAGAGTGAGATTTTGCGTGCTGCCGTCGCACGATTTTTGGCGCTGAACGACGCGACCGTGTTTGCAGCCTTGCGTCGCCTCGAAGAGATCAAGTCCGACTGGCCACGCAAGAAGTTAAAATGAAGAAATTGACGATGTGCGTTTGGAGAAGCATCCCATCTAAGTCTCAATCCTTCAGGTGGATCACAATCGCGTATTTTCAGCTAAGGGTCGAATTGCAGAACCTGACAAACATGGGTTCGGTGCGTACAGGTCCATTCACTTTGAACGGCTCATCAGCTTCAGATAGCGCACGACGGCCTCGGTGCGGGTCTTCGTCCCAAGCCGGCCCCGAATTTCCTTCATATGTGACCCCACTGTTTCAGTGCTAATTTGGAGTCGCTTCGCTATTTGACGATTCGTGCGGGCAGCAACCAGTTCTTCAAGCACCTCAATCTGCCGACGCGTCAGTCCGATTTCGGACTCATTGGAATCGAGAGAAATCTCTCCAACCATCATTCCGAACCCAAGGGACGACCGAATCGCATCCTGAATTTGCTTCGCTGGGACATTCTTAACGAAGTATGCCGTGACGCCCAATTCAATCGCCGCGTGTCGAAGCGCCTGATCATCGGATACAGTGAAGACCAGCAATGCGCAGTCAGGTGCGGCAAAACGCAAACGACGAAGCGCTTCGATACCCGTCGCGTCGGTAAGCACTAGCTCACTCACGATCAGCAGTGGGGGAGACTTGTCTACAAGTTTCAACGCGAAATTTAGCGACGTCGCGACATTCACCACCAACGCTGGATTGACTTCTCGAATAGCGGCACGAATTGAGTCTGAAACTATGGGGTGTCCTTCGATGATGAGGGCATGTCCTGGACGGCAACTATTCTCGCCGCGAGAGCCACTAATTTTGTGGCGTGAGGTCAAAAGAGTGGGGGCTCTTCTTGCGACGACATTCTATTGCGCCGTTTGGGCTACTCACTGCCTAATCCGCTGTGGTGCAAACCTGGCGGTAAACGTGCTGCCCACACCAACTTCGCTTTTGATTTCTAACACTGCCTGATGCCTCGTCAAAGCATGTTTCACAATTGCCAAGCCGAGGCCCGTGCCGCCGGACTCTCGGGAACGGCCACGATCCACCCGGTAGAAACGCTCTGTCAAGCGTGGCAAGTGTTGGCTTTCGATGCCAATACCATTGTCGCTGACGCTAAACGCGCCGCTTCCATCGGCACTTCTCGCCCAGCCAACGCGGATTGCACCTCCATCGGGGGTATAACGCACTGCGTTACTCACGAGGTTACCCAAAGCACTGCGTAATTCGCTGCGACTGCCGAGCAAGTAATCAGATCCCACGCCAGTCAGTTCGATCTTGTGACGACCACCTGATAGTGCACGCGCCTCATCTGCGACCTCTGCCATTACCGCGGCCAACGAAACGCTCTCCTCAGCGGGTAGTGGTCGCCCTGTCTCCAGCGCTGATAACGTCAGAAGGTCTTCGATTAGTCGCTGCATCCGCTGGGCCTGTTCGTGAACAAGAGTCAGGAAATGCTTCGTCTCCTCTTTCGCTAATTCTGGCGTCCCATCCAGTAGCGTTTCAATGAAGCCATTCACCACCGTTAGCGGTGTCTTCAACTCGTGGGAGACGTTTGCAACGAAATCTCGACGCATGGTCTCCAGTTTCTCAACTTGGCTTATATCTCGTGAAAGCAGAAGACTTCGTCCCTCGCCGTAAGGCACCACCTGCAATGCCAGAGAGCGGCCTGGGCTGCGTACGGGATGGAGAATGAGCGGTTCTACAAACTGACACGTGTCGATATATCGGACAAAGTCCGGTTCGCGCACCAAGTTGGTAATAGGAGAACCGACGTCCTTGTCCCGACTTAATCCAAGATGATCTTCGGATGTAGCGTTAAGCCACTCAATCGCGTGATTTGAATCCAGAATCGCAACCCCATCGGGCAGCGCCTGGCCGGCTAACAGAAATCGCTCTAGCGCTAGGCTCAATTGGTTTCGCTCCTCTGCCGCCTGACGCGAACGACGATGCAGTGTCGCAAAGATCTCTTCCCAGGCCCCCCCACCTGAAGGCAATGGCAAGTTGGCTGGTTGCTCTAACCAACAGATCAGCTTTGTCAGTTGCCGCAAATGATGCAATCCGAAGAGAAGCAGTATCCCCAACACAATAATGAAAGCCCAGGTTAAGTCGTAAAACAACCATACCCCGAGTCCTGTGATGACGGTGGTCGCCGCAAGCAGCAACACTTCAGCCCAGAACGCGTTCACGTTGGCTGTGCTGCCGCCTCGGAAACCGAGAATCGATAGCCACTTCCACGTACAGTCTGGATCAGGTCATCGTGGCCCGTAGCCTCAAGGATGGCCCTCAGTCGGCGGATGTGAACATCGACTGTACGCTCTTCAATATATACGTGATCTCCCCACACTTGGTTGAGCAGCTGAGAGCGAGAATGAACCCGTTCGGTATGTGTCATGAGGAAATGTAGAAGATTGAATTCAGTTGGCCCGAGATCCACCTGTCGGCCACCAACGGCTACGCGGTGTGTCAGAGGATTGAGATAGATACCCCCGATTTCGACAGGATCCTCTGTAACTTGTGGCGCGAGGCGACGAAGCACCGCCTTAATGCGGGCAAGTAATTCCCGGGGTGAAAACGGTTTGGTGATGTAGTCGTCGGCACCAATTTCCAGACCCTGAATCTTGTCGTGTTCGTCACCACGCGCCGTCAGCATAATGATGGGAAGTGTCCGGGTTCTTTCCTCGCTTCGAAGTTTCCTTGCCAAGTCGATACCACTCATACCGGGCAGCATCCAGTCGAGCAGAATTATGTCTGGCAACGTCTGATTCAATGCCTTCATAGCACTTTCCGCATCGATGGCCGTCATCACATCATGCCCAGCGCGCTTCAGATTGGTAGCAATCAAGGCCTGGATTGCCGGTTCATCCTCGACTACCAGGATGTTCGCAGCCATCGACATGCTCCTTGTAGATAAATCAATGAGTGGGATGGTTTGGGAAACCCTACCATTCGTCCTAGCTTGAGAAACGGTAGCCCACGCCACGCACGGATTCGATCAAATCATGGCCTCGGGGACCAATAGCCGTTCGCAAGCGCCGAACCGAGACATCCACTGTTCGCTCTGCAATATTGCGTTGCCCCCCCCAAATCAAGTTGACGATCTGATTGCGACTAAACACACGGCGCGGTTGGCTCATCAGCAGTCGCAGTAGCTTGAACTCAGGAGGATTAAGCTTACACTCAGACCCATCTATGGACACCGTAACCTCACTGGGATCGAGCGACACTCCCGCAATCTCAACGACACCGCCCTCAAGCTGTGGTGCGCTGCTTTTTAGCAGCATCCGGATTCGTGAAACCAATTCCGACGGTCTAAACGGCTTGATCAGATAGTCGTCTGCGCCGATACCAATATCGGCGACGCATTGTGATTCATCGGCCAACGACGCCAACATGATGAGCGGTAACTCAGCAGTTCGGTGGTCATCCCGAATCAACCGGGTCAACTGGGCCCCGGATAGTCCCGGCAAACTCCAGTCAATCACCATAACCTGAGGGATGATCCTATTGATCTCGCTCAGCGCTTCTTCTGCGGTCGCAACGGCATTGATGTCGAAGCTGGCGCTGGCGAGGGAGATCGTAAGCAGTTGGCGAATTGCCGCTTCATTCTCAACCGCCAATACCCGTGCCATATACCCACTCATTGGTCCCCGTCCATTCTCTTGGCCTCTCGCTCGAGTTGGTCAAAGCTGACATGACGGACGTCGGTGCCCCTCGTTATGTAGATAATCTGTTCTGCAATGTTCTTCGAATGGTCGCCGATCCGCTCGATCGCCTTGGCGATGAAAAGGACGTCGAACGAAATCGAAATCAGACGGGGATCCTCCATCATGAAGGTAATCAGCTGCCGAGTGATGGCTTGGAATTTGTGATCGATCTCCAAGTCTTCGCGAACTATCGAGGCAGCCGCAACTGCATCCTGGCGCGCAAAGGCATCTAGCGCGGTTCGCAACAAGCCCACTGCGAGCTCCCCGATCTCGCGGATGTCCACAATGCAGGGGATCCTTCCCACATTCTTGGGGAAGATCAACATCGATTTCCGTGCTATGTGTGCTGCCATGTCGCCGCAGCGCTCAAGGTCGGTCACAATCTTGCTGATGCCCATCAGCATTCTAAGATCGACAGCCGTTGGCTGCCGCCGAGCAATGATTAGGGCGCAGGTTCCATCAATACCGACTTCATGCACATTTACGCGATAGTCGTCTTTGTCGACCCGTGTCATTCCCTCGTAATCGCGGTCAACAAGGGCGGTAATGGCACTGTGAATCTGCTGCTCGACTAGGCCGCCCATTTGCAGAACTCGAGTTCGGATTTCCTCTAGCTCCTGATCGTATTGTTTGGATGAATGGTCAGTAGTTGACATAGTTACTCCTCGGTCGCCCGGTCACCCGAACCTGCCAGTGATGTAATCCTCGGTCGCTTTCTTCTGGGGTTTGATGAAGATTTGATCGGTAACGCCGAACTCAATGAGCTCACCCAGATACATGTAAGCGGTATAGTCGGAAATCCGCGCCGCCTGTTGCATGTTGTGCGTGACGATTACTATAGTGAAATCCTGCTTCAGCTCGCTTATCAGTTCCTCGATGCGCATCGTCGAGATTGGATCCAGTGCGGACGTCGGTTCGTCTAGAAGCAGTACTTCTGGCTTGACTGCGATGCCCCGGGCGATGCACAGTCGTTGCTGCTGCCCTCCGGACAGACTCATACCACTCTGCTTGAGTATTCCCTTGACTTCCTCCCATAGTGCGGCCTTTCGCAGCGCCCACTCGACACGGTCATCCATCTCGGACCGCGACAAGCGCTCCTGTAGGTTTACGCCAAACGCTATGTTGTCGTAGATGGCCATGGGAAACGGGGTCGGTTTTTGAAACACCATGCCAACCCTCGCGCGCAGCCTGTTGATGTCGATCTGTTTATCGAGAATATTCTCGCCATCCAGGAGCAAATTGCCGTCAGCGCGCTGTTCCGGATAAAGGTCATACATTCGGTTCATGGTCCGAAGCAGGGTTGATTTTCCACACCCGGACGGCCCGATGAACGCCGTAACATGCGAATGGTAGATGTCCAGGTTGATGTCTTTCAGCGCATGGTATTTGCCGTAATAGAAGTTGAAATTCCTGAACGAAATCTGCGTGGTTAACGGAGCACTTGTCTGTACGTTGGCTTCGGTAACATCCTGGGGTAAATCGGATGGTTGCATACTAACTCCTGTGCTTCTGGCGGAAGAGGACGCGAGCCACGATATTCAAGCTCAAAACGCCAAGCGTAATCAGAAACACGCCGGCCCAGGCAAGTTCCTGCCAATCCTTATAGGGACTCATGGCAAATTTAAATATCGTTACGGGCAAGTTGGCAATCGGCTGATTCATGTCCAGCGTCCAGAATTGATTCGACAACGCCGTAAACAGCAGTGGGGCCGTTTCACCGGTGACGCGCGCAACGGCCAACAGCACTCCGGTGAGAATGCCGGCCCTCGAAGCCCGCAGGGTTACCTTGCCGATCACCACCCATTTGGGCGCACCTAGGGCAAACACGGCTTCGCGCAGACTGTCTGGCACAAGTTTCAGCATGTTCGTCGTTGCGCTGACGACGACGGGAATTACCAGCATGGCGATCGCGACGACCCCCGAGTAGCCTGAAAAATGACCTACCTGGGATACGTAAATGGCGTAGACGAACAAGCCGATGATGATGGAGGGTGCCGACAACATGATGTCGTTGATGAACGAGGTGACGTGGCCAAGCCACGTGTGCTGTCCATACTCAGCCAGATACACTCCAGCAAATATCCCTATCGGCGTGCCCAGCAGTGTCCCCAGTGATACAAGAAGGAAACTGCCCACAATGGCATTCAGAAGCCCACCTTCCGACCCTGGCGCTGGAGTCATCTGGGTAAAGAGCTTGACGGACAAACTGGCAAAACCCAGGTCGATGGTGGTCCACAGGATCCAGAACAGCCAGAACAGCCCGAACGACATCGCCAACAGTGCGAGTGTCAGGGCGAGCCGATTGACGAGTTTGCGTTGCTTTAGCAGATCCATCATCGGCACATTCAGGTCTTGCTGCCTTCCTGCCTGGAAAGCCGCAACAGCAGCAGCTTGGACAGGGACAGGACAACAAAGGTAATGAAGAACAGGATCAGACCAAGTTCAATCAGGGATGCGGTATAGATTGGCGACTCGGCTTCCGCAAACTCGTTCGCCAATGCCGAGGCGATACTGTTGCCCGGCAGGAATAGCGAAAACCCGCTGAAGTAGTTCATGTTACCTATCAGAAAGGTTACTGCCATGGTTTCTCCCAGCGCGCGGCCGAGCCCGAGCATGATGCCGCCAATTACGCCCACCTTGGTATAAGGCAAGACGATGTTCCACACTACTTCCCAGGTGGTGCCGCCAACACCGTAGGCAGATTCCTTGAGCATGGCAGGGGTCACCTCGAACACGTCGCGCATCACCGAGGCAATGAACGGAATCGTCATTATCGATAGCACGATGCCGGCACTGAGAATGCCGATGCCCAGGCCCGCTCCTGAGAACAACTCGCCGATGATGGGCAGGCGCCCCAGCGTACTCGCCAGGAATGGTTGTGCATGCGTCGAGAAGACGGGCGCAAATACCAACAGCCCCCACATCCCGTAGACAATGCTCGGAATGCCCGCGAGCAACTCAATCGCTGTACCGAGTGGGCGCTTTAGCCAAGGCGGCGCCATCTCGGTAAGAAACAGGGCAATGCCAAAGCTGACCGGCACTGCAATCACCAATGCGATCAAGGATGTCACCAGGGTTCCGTAGATAGGAATCAGCGCGCCGAATCGCTCCATCGGCGGATTCCACTCGCCCGACCAGAGGAATCCAAAGCCGAAGCGCTGAATCGCCGGCCAGGCGCCGTAAACCAGTGAGCCGATAATGCCACCCAGCATGGCCAGTGTGACCACGGCGAAAAAGCGTGTCAGATTGGAGAATATCCAGTCTCCGGCACCTCCTTTGCGGTCCTCTGTTGGTGTCGTCACCATAGCTACTTCCTGCGGCTTTCTTCGACTAACTCACGGATGTGAGCAATGGGTGGCATTGAAGGAAATCGGCAACACCGGGTTCTCATGGCGTTGCCGGAGGCACTCGAGTACTCGACAAGCCTTACTTACCCGCCCAGACCGGTTTGCCAGCGGTGTCCTTGATATTGTTCCACGACGTATAGATCAGTTTCACCAGGCTGTCAGGTAGCGGTACGTAGTCAAGTTCATCAGCCATCTTGCCGCCGTTCTTGTATGCCCAGTCAAAGAACTTCAGTACTTCCGTTGCCTGTGCCGGTTTGTCCTGCAGCTTTTGCATCAATATGAAGGTGGCACCGGTAATCGGCCAACTATCTTTGCCGGCCATATTGGTCAGAATTTCGCCGAAATTGGACTTTGTCCAGTCAGCGCCGGCAGCAGCAGCCTTGAACGTCAGATCGTCCGGCCCGACAAAGTTGCCGGCTGCATTCTGCATCAGAGCATGGGCCATCTTGTTTTGCTTGGCATACGCGTACTCAACATAGCCGATGGCGCCCGGAATGCGCTGAACAAATGCCGAGACACCCTCATTGCCCTTGCCACCCAGACCAACCGGCCACTGCACGGCGGTATAGGTCTTGTCGAATACATCCTTCAACGCATGAATCTCCGATAGGTGCTCTATCGGGAGCGCAGTATGTGCATAGGGAAACCAGATGCGGTCGTGCAGGCCGAATCCGGAGTGGCAATCCACAGCCAAGCTGAACCTTCGTGCCAGCAATTCCTCTTCGACAACTCTACATACCGCCTGGCTTTCGGCTTCCATCGGTGCGCCGAGGGCTCCCCGGTACCAGGGTAAGCGGGCACTGAGCCGCTGCCCGCCGATCATGAATGGAACGCCCTCCCTGGATTCTACGGGGGCGTTGCGCATCAGATCGACGCCGTTGAAATTCGCCCGCGTGCCCTGCCACATTCCCGCAGGATTGACCAGGGGCATGAACACCAAGCGGACGGACTCAAGCTCCTTATGCAAGACGTTGTCCCACCGCAATCGGACCAGGAGACTCCGCAAATAGACCAACACGACTTCGCTGCCGATCCGCTCAAGCCCATGAAAACCACCAAAGAACCCGACGGCGGGAACTGCGGGATCGGGATTCCCGAGAGTGACCACATAGACTGGAAAGGATTGCTCACCCGCCTTGACCTCACAGACGACGCGCACGCCGAGACTGGCGGCGCCATCAATTATGATGGACTGTAGTTCGGTCAGTTCCGAAAAGGCGGAAGAACGCACCTGGGTCCTTTAGAAAATGGACCTTTGCTTGTCTCAATCAACTTGATTCATTTCCTCAGGTTCTCGGACCCCAGGCGACGCAATGCGAACAACTCCAGAACCACCCAACATGCGCGTAGTAGAACGGCATTGTCGAATGCCCGGCAATGAACTGGAGTAGCCTGTGAAGAATGCTTCCCACTCATAGTCCGTCCAGCATCCACACCCTGAGTACACCGCTTTCGAACGCTTTGTCGATGATCTTCCGCAAATCGAATTTCTCAATGAACATGGCATGTTCCCTGTTGAGGTAACGACGTGAGTACCCTACCAACCCGAATTTAAGATCGTGTTGCGAAATTCTGAAACCTTCGTTAAGTCGAGTCGGGCGATGATGGGAGGTCGCAGCGAACGCAATACCCGTCATTTTGCGATGTCGCGCTTGGCCGGAAGGCAATTCAGCTTTGCCCCGTTCAAAGAACAACGCAATCTGGCCTTTCCGCCTCGGTCCCACTCTGTGAACTTCCAGCTCTGGTTGACGCGTTCAAGGGTCAGAAAACCAAATTCACCGCTACTGAAGAATTCCTCGACGATGGCGCCCGGCGCTGGTTGATCACTTATGGGTCCGCTCGCCTGCAAAGGCAAACTTAGGGCGCTGCCGGCATTGCCGCTGACGAAAACGGCCGGGTGATCGGACTTGAAGCTGATGGCTTCGAACAAATGCACGTGGCCATGCAGCGTCAGATTGATGCCCGGGGCAAATAGGCGTTCTGGATGCAGGTTGCTCATCACCGATTGCAACGCAACGTTTCCAGGCAGCATCTCCTGGTGCTTTGACGACGCAAAGCCGAGTACTGGGTGATGACTGAGAAAGAAGTTTTGCGCCTTGCCGCGGCTCAGCTCTTCTACCTGACGCAACTGGTCGGCGTATAACTCGTAGGCCTCGTCGCCGGACGCGTAGCGTTTTCCGGCGGCCCTGGAGGAGTCGAAAACGATCAGTTGCGTGTCCCCAGCAAGCGGCACGGCGTATGGCGCGCTGAAGTCGCCTTCCTGATCCCGCGCCGGGTCATCGCAGGAACGTCCGCCCACATAGGGCCTTGCGTCCATGAAGCGGAACCACCCTTGGCCGGCACGCCAACACGATTCATGATTGCCACGCACAACGACCCACGGAGCGGCCTTCAGCAAAGCTCGGGCCGGGAGGAAAAGGTCGCTGCGCCAAGCATCGAAGCCATAACCCCACGGACTGCCTGCACAGCCCCGATTTAAAACTGGACAAGGACTCTCGCGGTAATGAATGTCGCCCAAATGGACGACTAGATCCGGATGCCAGGCTGCAGCACGCTGGCTGATCGTCTTAAATGGCCAATGCAGCCGGTTGTTGCAGGCCTGAAAGGCGTCTTCCGAGGCTTTCATGCGGCAACCGGTGTCGCCGATGAACAAGATTCGTTTCAGGTCGTCAACCGGTGCCGGTAGCCGGATGCCATCAACGGCAATCTTCTTTGCTCCGGCCGGCAGCACAGCTTCACATACCGACACTGGGAAATCGGCGTCCTTGTTGTCCTTCTGCCCGCCGCCGCGATTCGGCACTTTCGCCGCAGTACTTCTCAGGCTCATGGAAACCGGAGGCGAAGCGTCGATCCTGATTTTGGGACATTGATCCTTCGATGTCACCGCACGGGCGACCGCCTCGCCATTTGCGCCGACGATCACGTAAGTCTGGAAGAACGGAGTTGCAAACGCACCTGCCGCGACACCAAACACCGGACCGATGACCTGTATCAATTTCGACGCGGCATGCAGCAACGTGGGTAGTTTCATGGGTCGATCCAACAAGTTTGATGGGAATGGCACAGTCGAGTTTGCCTGATCCTTATGACAATCTTGTGACCGTCCGGCGAGTTTCCGGACTGAAATATTCACATAACCAAAGTGTCACGTGATGGTCACACACGCTTGGCACAATGCCGACGCACATTCCTCAGAGCCTTTTGGCCAGACACCCCGATTCATCAAGCGAGAATCCATTTATGAATTCACCTTCGACACATCGTCAACGCACAATTGCCTCCACCATTTCCCTTGCCTTGTTGAGTTTTTCGGCGTCCGCGCAAACGAACCAACTCGCACTAAATACCAATCAGGACGACTTGGTCAAGATTGTCGTCACCGGTGCCTACGCCGCGGACAAAGAAGCCAAAGGCAGCGCATCGGCGGTTGCGCCTACACAGTCCAGTCTCAAGGCGACCCAGCCGCAGTCGATCATCACCCGCGACTTCGTCGAACTGGCAGTAGCGCCGACCGCTGAATACAGCCGCGTGGTGAATATCGCCCCGAGCCTCTCGGGCGACTCGGCCAACGGCCCGGGCCTGTCCGAAACCAAGACCAGCATGCGCGGCTTCTCGGATGACCAATACAACATTACCTTTGACGGCATTCCCTGGGGCGACACCAACAATCCCGCGCACCACTCCACCTCCTTCTTCCCCGCCTCGGTGATCGGCGGCGCCGTGGTCGAGCGCGGACCGGGCAATGCCAGCAACTTCGGCTACGCCACCTTCGGCGGTTCGATCAATCTGTTTTCGAAGAAGCCGGCGCTGGAACGCAATGCCAGCGTCTTCGGCTCGGCCGGAACATGGAATACCAGGCTGCTCGGCGCCGCCTATGAGAGCGGCAGCATGAAGGACTTCGGCAATGCCACCCTGCAACTGAACTTCCAGGAGATCAAGTCGGACGGTTACCTGAAGCTCAACAACATCAAGAGCGACAACTACATGCTCAAATTTGCCCGTCCGGTCGGCCAGGACTCGCTGCTGACCGTGTTCCTGAGCGCCAATAAGATCTTCTACCAGCAGAACGACAACAGCAAAGGCCCGACACTCAGCCAGGTGGCCGCCTTCGGCAAGAACTTCAGCCTGAACCTGGACCCGACCAGCTTCAATTACATCGGTTACAACTACACCCACAAGGACACCGACTTCAGCTACGCGCGCCTCGAGACCGACTGGTCCAACGGCTGGACCAGCGACAACTCGCTGTACACCTATGCGTACAACAACCAGACCATCTCGTCGACGGATCCGACGGGCAAGACGGCACCGGGTACGGTGTCCGGTCCGAAAGGCAACAAGGACATCCCCGGCATCGACAAGCAGAACAAGTACCGTACCTGGGGCGACATCTTCAAGCTCAGCAAGGAAACATCGTTGGGAACCATCCGCACCGGCTTCTGGTATGAGACATCCGACACCGACCGCCACCAGTACGACCTCGACCTGTCGCTCGGCAACAAGGTTCGCGACCCGCGCGAGACCAAACCGACCCCAGTGACCTATCCGGACATCCTCTTCGACCAGCAGTCGACAATCAAGAACTTCCAGCCCTTCGTCGAGTTCGAGTGGAAGATGGCCGATGGACTCACGGTCACGCCGGGCGTCAAGAACGTCAATATCACCCGCTCAGTGAGCGCCCTCGTCAACCAGACAACCCGCATACCGCAACACGCTTCGGTCGATTTCAGCACCACCCTGCCCTTCCTGACCGTGAATAAGCAACTGGGCAAGGAACTCGCCGTCTATGGTCAGTACGCCAAGGGCTTCCAGATTCCCGACCTCAAATCCTTCTACATCACCGACCCGACCAGGAACAGCAGCGAGCCGCAGAAGTCCACCAATTATCAGGTTGGCATCGTCGGCAAGTCGCCGCGCATGACTTGGGATCTCGACCTCTATCAGATCGACTTCACCAACAAATACGTCTCCAACGGTTTGGGCGGAGCCGCCGCGGCATTCGTGAATATCGGCGGCACCACCTACAAGGGATTCGAAGGACAGGCCACCTTCGTGGTCGGCGGCGGCTTCTCGGTGTATGCCAACGGCTCGATCAACAAGGCCACTGCCAACGACACCGGCAAGACCATCTCCGGCGCACCGGACATGACCGCGGCGGCCGGCGCCCTTTACGAGTCCGGTCCCTGGGCGGCCTCCCTAATGTACAAGCTCACCGGCGAAGTTCGCCAGCAGGATTACACGGCGGCGAATCCGGCCGCTTACGACAACTACAAGACGGCCGCCTACAGCAACGTCGACCTCGGGATTGCCTACATGATCTCCCATCCGGGCGCTGGATTCAAGCGGGTGAAGCTGCAATTCAATGTCTTCAACCTCGGCGACAGCCAGAAGGTCACGTCGATTTCACCTGGATCACCGGCAATCTACGACCAGTACCTCTATCAGCCGCCACGCAGCTACCAGTTCTCCGCCAGAGCGGATTTCTAAGCGACGTCGACCGGCCGGACCGCACTGCGCGGTCCGGCGCCTGGCCTCCGATGCCCTCTGAGGCCGTTGCATTTCCGCCAGGCAGGCAAGCATGAAAGACACCCCAACGCTGGTCGACCGAATCGATCATGCCGTTTTCAAGGCCGTCTATTCGCGCTCACCGGTCTATATCACCTGCTGGGAAGACCCGGCGGTCGACCGCCGGGCGTTGGCCTTGCAGCCGGACGACCGCATGCTGGTGATCACCAGCGCCGGATGCAACGTGGTCGATTACGCCCTGGCAGGCGCCGCACATACCCTACCTACCGGGACTGTGGGTGGCCTATAACTGTTTCTCGGGACAAAGTCGCAGTCGCCCAGCGAGTAACGACTACTTTGCCGAGCGCCGGATACCAGAACGGCCACCCTCGGGTGGCCGTTCGCAACTACAGGTACTACCTTCGCTGAGGCTAGAACTCGTGTGACACGCCAACCTGAAGCGCGCTCGGGTCATAGCCGACATCGGCGGCGAGAATTGCAACCGCGCCTTGCATCGTTTCCCTGGCCCTGCTGTCGTTAGTCATCCGCGACCAGGTGGCGAAGAGCTTGGTGCGCTTAGACATCGGATGGTCATAGCCGAGGGCAATCAGATTGCTGTTGGTGCTGGAGACGTTCTTGAGCTTCTTGGCGGTGTAGACTGCCTTGATTTCGTCCGTGCCCATCACCGGAATGCCGACGCCGAGACTCCACACGTTGTAGTCACCCGCGTTGGTGGCTGAGTTCTTGAATGACTCCCACGCGGCAACGATCTTGGCCGAGCCGAAATTGTACTGGCCGCCGATGTAGTTGACGGTATTGGTGGTCGGTGCCGGTATCGGCACGGCCAGCAGATTGACCTGCGTCTTGCCGGCGGCATAAGCATAGCCGATGTTCAGCGGGCCGTTGGCGTATCTCAGGTTCAGGCCCGTATGGCGGCCGACATCCTTGGGATCGGTGGTGCTTTCCTGCAGCGTCCGGCCGTTGGCTGCGGCGCCCGCAGACGCAGGTGCTCCGGTGTCGCCAAGTCCGTAAAGGAACGTGGCGCTGAAGCCGCTCATGTCAGGCGACGACCACCTCAACGAATTGCTGACGCGCGTGAAACCATTGCTGATCAGGGCGTAGTTGGAACCGACGCCGGCGACGAAGAACTGGTCATTGGCTGCCTGCAGGTTGAACAACGGGCTGTACTGACGGCCGGCGTCGAAGCTGCCGAAACTGCCGCTCAATCCCAGGCGTGCTTCGCGCTGGAAGAACTGGCCGACCAGGCTGTCGTTGGAGCCGTTGTCTGTACCCTGGCCCATTTCCAGGCGGAAGTTGGCCTTCAGGCCGCCGCCCAGATCTTCCGTACCCTGGAAGCCGAGACGCTCGGTCTTGCCGGCGCCGCTGGTCAACCGCATGACGTTACCTCTGCCGTAGTTGCCGCTATCGACAGCCAGGCCGACGGTGCCGTAGACGGTGACGTTGCTCTGTGCCAATGCACCGCCGGAAGAGAGGCCGGCGACTGCCAAGGCGATGAGTTTCTTGTTCATGGTGACGATTCTCCTGGTGATTGAAAACGATGGTTTCGATGCCGCGCTGCCGCATTTCGTGGCCATAGCGATACGCGGGATCAGCCATGATTAGGGCAGGATTTACGGGATCCTCCACGAGGTGCGCGCTGCGATCGTTGCAGCGCAATGAATTCCACGATACCCCACAGCAGGGTGCTGCCAAACGCCAGCAAGGGATGTGCGAAAGCGTCGCGAAACTTGGTACCCACCTGAGGTTTCCAAAAAGGCATGAACTGTCTCCAGCGGACGATGGAAGTGGCCCAAGTCTAGCGATTCAATGTTACGAGAATATTTCCGTATTTCGAATTCAGTTGAGGTTCGGTAGCTTGAACCGGGCAAGCTTGCCGAGCTGCCCGGGTATCCGATCAAGCAGAGCCTGATGGCGCGAGGCATGCCACCCGCCGACCAGAGACACCGCCTCGCGCAAGCGCGAATTGTCGCCGGCACAATTCATCAGCAGCAAACCGGCGTTGGCCAGATCGTTGAGCTGTCCGAGCTCATCCTGCATCTGAGCTAGCTGCAGCAGCAATCTCTGTGACGCCTTGGGGGAAGATAGTGGGGAAAAGAATTCCAGCGCGTATCGAAATCGCTTGATGCCGATACGCAATCGGTGCAGAGATACGGGATCATCTGTGGAGGCAGCGGCAACCAGCCCCAATACCTTTTTGCGAAGACGCTTCAATCTCGCGCTGGCAAATTCACCGACTGTTTCGCCCACTTCAATCGGTCGGTCGGTGAAATCCACGAAAGGTGCCTGATGCAACAGTGCAGTTGCTTTGAGCATCAATCGTCCATAAGCGATCGATTGCAAATGTCGAACGGCTGCTGCACGCGAGGCATATTGACGGTCGGTGATCGCTCCCGCCAAGGCCGCCAGACGAGGCTCATTGGGCAGCGCCAGCATGACCGGCATGGCGATCTCCGTTAGCAACACGTCTAGGTCACGAGCGTGACCCAGCTGGGTAGTCAGCACGCGCAGCTCTGGTACCAGTTCTTCAGCAAGTTTCGGCGACAAGATCGGCGCAAACAGTCGTAACGCGGCACGCAAACGGCGAGTCGCCACGCGCATCTGGTGGATGAATTCAGGATCATCGCTTTTGATGCCGCCGGAGAGGTTGGACTGCAAGTGTTCGAGGCCGGATAGCGCAATCTTTCGAAAGGCGACCAGCGGCGCCTCGCTTGATACCAGCGGCACCGCCTGAGCCTTCTGCGGTGCCTCGTACAGTCCACGAAACAACCGATAGCCACGCTCAGCTTTGCTCAACAGCGACGGCACAAGTGACAGACGTTCGCCCAATGTCCGTGCCAGCCGAAAGATCTCGCCGACATTGGCACCTGAACTATCGCCAGCCAGTTCAATTTCCACTTCCGAGATTTCCTCTAGCTTTCCCCCAGCCGCAATCCAGCCACGGTCGAGCATCAGTAAGACGACGCAACCCGGTTTTGGTTCGAAACGCCAAGTGGTTCGTTTGAAGTTTGTCTCGAAGCGCGGGGCAATCTGCTTGCGCAACCGTGGCCGGTCCAGCCAGCGACGAATGGGCTCGGCGTCGATGTGTGCGAACTCGAATTGCCCGCTGTAAGGGCTCTCCCATTCCGGGCGAGTAGTGAGCCCAGCAGCTGAACTGCCCACGCATTTCACCGTCTGCAACCAGATTCGGCCCTGCTTGCGCAGTCGCAGGGCGATACCGCGTTGGCGCAATGCCAGACCGGCAGTGTCGTAATAGAGATTGACCAGCTGATGCGTGGTTCTTACGGTTGCCTTCTTCAGCACCGACTGGCGAAGAAACAGCGCCTGCGCCGACTTTGGCAAGGCAAGCTTGAGCTCTATTTCATAGGCCATAGTGAATCGCGTTCTTCGGAGCGACCGATCCGATTGTGCAGTGCATTATATGTTGAGTGATTGCATGACCGTCATCAGCCTGCAATCTTGATGCCGTATTGTTTCGGGTACTTAGATGCCATTGGGGCTTGTCGGACACCTACTACCAATCGAAAGAAGCATGAAGACTCTTGACCGCCAGTTCGATGCTTTGGAGTTGGGCCGCATCACCAAGTCGTGCAAACGCTGGAACGGCATTGTTTCATTGCCGCCTTCGATCCGCAACCAACTGGATGAGTTGGACTACTTGTCACAACGCCTGATGAGCCAAACGGCGGGATCGGATATTGATTGCTCACTTCTCGTCGTCCTCATCCGTAGTAGTTGTCTGACCTTGAAAGCTGAGTTTGCGAAGATACAAGTGTCCTTTGACTGTCCTTCGTGCCCGTTGCACGCAGAGTGATCACTGCACCACGTGCCCGCGAGAATTGTTCCCCTTCCTCGAGCAGGACCATGAATGATCTTAGGTCCATCGGACGGGCAAAATAGTACCCCTGAGCTTCGTCGCAATCAAAAATCCTCAGTCGATTTGCAATTTGGGCATTTTCAACGCCCTCAGCAACTGTTTTAAGGTTCAGGCTCCTCGCCATCTGAATGATGGCGCGAACGATGGCAGCGTCATCAGGGTCAGTGCCGAGATCCCGGACAAACGACTGATCGATCTTGAGCTTATCAACCTTGAATTTCTTCAGGTAGGAAAGGCTCGAGTAACCGGTTCCAAAGTCGTCAATCGAGAGGCTTAGCCCCAGCAACTTCAATTGGCGTACGGTGGCGAGCACATTTTCGGTATCCCGGATCAGAATCGACTCTGTCAGTTCCAGTTCCAGGTATGCGGGATCCAAACCTGACTGAGATAAGGCGTCGCTCACGGATTGATAAAGGTTGCCGCGTTTGAACTGGACCGCCGAGAGGTTTACCGCCACCACGATCTTCGGCAACCCTGCTTTCTGCCAGGCCTTGGCCTGACGGCAGGCCTCGCGCAACACCCATTCGCCGATCGGAACAACCAACCCACTCTCTTCGGCGACTGGGATGAATTTGCCTGGTGCCAGCAGTCCTAGTTCAGGGTGATTCCACCGGATAAGCGCCTCTGCACCTATGATTTCCCCGCTCGCCAAGTGCACTTGCGGTTGAAAGTGAAGCACAAACTCATCACGCTCCAACGCTCTCCGCAAGCCGTTGCGGATATACAACTGCTCGCTGTGGTCGGCCGTCATGGAATTGTCAAAGAATTGATAGGTGTTCCGACCGGCATCCTTGGCTTGATACATGGCGGTATCAGCGCAATTCAGCAGAGTTTCGAAGTCGCCGCCGTCGTCCGGATATACAGCAATGCCAATGGACATGGTCAAGGACAGTTCCTGTCCATTGATGCTGATAGGTTCTTCTGTCCGGCGCAATATCATTTCTGCGATTCTGATGATCGCCTCCGGATCTCGCAGATCCGAGAGTATTACTATGAACTCATCGCCACCGTGACGGCTAATGGTATCGGTTTCGCGCACACAACTCTGGATTCTGGTCGTCACGATCTTCAACACGTCGTCGCCAAACGAATGCCCGTTAGTTTCATTGACCGACTTGAAGTGATCCATGTCAAGAAACATCAGTGCCACCTTGGCTCCAGATTTGACGGCGCCGCCGAGCGCCAACTGCAAATGCTGATTTGCCGACATGCGATTCGGCAATTCGGTCAGCGCATCGTGTTGTGACAGGAATTCGATGCGGCGCTGTGCCCTAAGAGTTTCGCTAACATCAGAAAACATTGCAACGTAGTGAGTGACTGTGCCACAGATGTCGATGACTGCGGAAATCCATAGCCACTCTGGATAGATTTCGCCGTTCTTGCGTCGATTCCAGATTTCCCCTTCCCAGCGACCAGATTGGGTCAGCTGACGCCACATCTCCCGGTAGAACTCCTCGCCATGGCGTCCCGACCTCAACATGCGCGGGTTCTGTCCTTTCACCTCACGGATGGTATAGCCGGTGATGCGGGTGAACGCTGGATTAATCGAGACGATCCGTCCGCTGGCGTCGGTAACGCTAATGCCCTGATTGCAGCTCTCAAAGATCGTTTCGGAAAGTCGGAGTTGCTGTTCCACCAGCTGTCTTTCTGAGACGCGATCGATATTCACGATGGTATGCCTGCAGAGTAGTCCCGCTGATTGATGTAGAAGCTGTTTCCACTGATTGCCTTCGCTTTTTTCTTTACTTCAGCAGCGATAATCGAGACCTGTAGGTGGTTCTTAAAGACTTGAGGGTCAGCGTGGAAGGCGCCGATCGATAGAGTGATGATTTCCTGAAACTCCATCTGCCCTTTGCGATTTTCAGTGAAATAGCCACCGCGCTCGATATCCTCATTGCTGAAGTACGTCAGTATTTCCCTGCCGAACCTCTCCAGCGCACGGTGACAGCGAGTTCGGCAATCCCGACCGCGAAGCACCAAGACAAAGTCATCGCCGCCAATGTGGCCGATGAAGTCGCGCACGGGATCGCATACGTCACTGAGTATGTGACTGGTCAGCTTTATCACTTCGTCTCCGGTGGCATAGCCATACACATCGTTGAAGGGCTTGAAGTGGTCCAGATCGCAATAGCAGATATAGCAGGACTCATTCTTGGCGAGAAGATTGTCGATATGCTGATTGATCGGGACATTTCCAGGCAATTGAGTGAGCGGATTCGAGTACTTGGCCGCGGCCATCTGCATTTTGGTGATTTCTCTTACCAGATCCTGCACGGATCCCATACCGACATAGCGCCCTCGTTCGGTAATAAGAAATCCGCTGATGAGGTGCCGGGGATCGGCATTCACCACCAGTTCGGAGATTTCAGCAAGCGGCAGTTTGATGTCGAGAACCAGAGGCTGAGGATCCATAAATCGGGTGCACGGCTTGCGCCCAAACAACTCGTGGCGAAACGGGCGCGACATGTTGTCGACCATTTCGTATCGGGCGATCAAGCCCAGCGGCGCACCATTTGCGACCACAGCAATGGCGCGCAGCGATGAGTTTTTCTCGAAGAGTGAATACACCTCTTCCGCGGTACAGTGCGGCGCGACCACCGGCGGATTCGTGAGCAACTTCTCAAGAACAGCGCCAAGTTTTCCGTCACTGTGCAAATTCGACATCTCGCGGGTAATGACCGCCCTGTTGGGAGGCATTGGCAAGCTATTCGCTCTCGACAGGCGGCTGGGCGAAAACAGACCGGCGTCGTCGCCACACACTTCGCAATTCGCGGCAGCATTCGAGGTCAGGCTCAGGTGAGTATTCATGGCCTAACAGGTAGCTGAACTCAATTGACACCCCCGAGCACGATCTGGCCGATCTTGAAGAAGACATCGGTATTGTCAAATACGCCGGAGAATAGCGACGCTCCGCGGCCGAAGGCCGATAGGGGTACATCGCTGGCTGTGTGGACCGCCTGCTGACCGGGGACTTGCCCAGTAATTAGAAAGCCGTTGCTGACATTGCGCAATGCCGGGCTGCGCGGATGGGCACCGAGTGGAGGTGTGCCGATAAAGGGTTGCTGCGAATCCTGCGTCGGTTGGTCGTTGGAAAGCCAGGTTTCATAGCGGTCCGCGTTGGCACCATAGCCGATCAGCATCCTGCCAGGAACATCGGTTGTTTGGGGATAACCGTCGCCAAGAATAGTGTAGTGAGGAAATCGGGCAGCCTCATAGGTCGCAACGGTGGCAGTGCTCGGATAAGGAGGCATCACCGTGGCCGCCGCTCCAATGATGGCCGCCCCCGCACATTCGTGATCCGCCGCGACAACCACCAGGGTGTCCGGATGGGCAGTGGCGAAATCTTGAGCCACCTTTACTGCGCGGTCAAACTCGATGGTTTCCTCAATCCAGCGGTCGGTGTCCATCAGGTGGGCTTGTTTGTCGATGGAAGCACCTTCGATCATCAGGTAGAAGCCTTGGCGATTGTTCCTGGCCAGGACTTTGAGTGCCTTGTCAGCCATTTCATCGAGCATTGGCTGGTCCGGAAAGCCAAATTCGTCAACGATGGTCGAGTTGCCGCGCCGTTTATTGATCTTGTCGAAAGCCACATTCATGTTGGAGTAACTGAACAAACCGAGCATTTTGTCCGGTATGCCCGCGACGTCCATTCCGGTTTTATCCGAGACATAGGCAAAACCTGCGGCAGTGAAGTCGGCGAGCAGATCTCGGCCTGGATCCCTGGCGCCCGGGGCCGCGCCCCATCCGGCGACAATGTCCGCGGGTAGAACATAGTCCGTAGAGGCCCTTCGCTGAGAGCCATTGAGCGCTTGAGGACTGGTTTTGTCGGACGGATTCGGCAGAAACCATTTCCGCCCACCGCCCATTAGCACCGTCAGGCCAGTCAATGATCGATCGTCAAGGTACTGGTCAACGATTCCGGTGCCATTCCCCCGATTGGACGTGTGCACCGCATTCGCGGCCGGGGTCGCATCGAAGACGTCGGCGGTCGTAACAATGCCGAGCGACTTGCCTTTCAGGCGATGTAGATACTCTGAAAGATATTCGATCCGTGGGTTGTCGAAAGCATCAACGGTATCGTCGGGAAAGACACCCTCTTCATTGTTGTTGGCCTTGTTGCCATTAACGTAGTTGGCCATTCCCGGCGCCGAGTCGGTGACAATTGAATTCAGAGAGGAAGTCATTACCATGCCGGTGTAGGGAAAGGTATCCATTGCCAGTTTCCCTTGCGCCTTGCCTTGGGCATACCCTTTGACCATGATGCGGGCTGCGGTGCGATGCGCGGCACCCATCCCGTCGCCGAGGAGCAGGATGATGTTTTTGGCAACCTTTCCCTGTTTAGTGATACCTACTACTTCGAAGTTTCCGCTTCGGGTTACTCTTTGTCCGTCACTCTGAACTGCCGTTACCGTCAGACTATGCATACCGGCTTTGGCGTTGGAATATCCACGCAGCGAAACCACGGCCGTATTCGCCGGTGTGGCGCTACCATCCGAGAGCCTGCTATTCAGACCAGTCGTCACCGTGGAGGTAGTGCCGGCCCTAGGGTTCAATGTCATCCCGTCCACCGCAAAACTGAAACTAACGATGTTGGCCCCGGCATCCGGTGCTACTGTCGCTTGCAAGTCGAAGCGCTGGCCGGGTAGGAACCGCGCCAGTGTTGCGGCGCCAACAACTAGTGGATTGCTAGGCGGCGTTAGGCGGGAGATGACCGGTGCCGCGTAGCTCGGCGGCGCCAAAGCACTCAATGCGGCCGCAAACAAGAAAGTCAGGGAAGTATGCCTGTGGTTCCAATGGATCATATTGGCTCCTTGATCGCCGTAGCGGCGTCAACTAAATGCGATTTGACTACTCGATTGGAGGTGCTGACTGTCTTTCTGCCAGCGCCCGCGAGGATTCAGCGTCGAGGTGCAACCGGACACTGGACACATGACCGTCCGATTCTTCGTAGGCCCCCAAGCTCAGGATTCCGCTTACTCGGAGAACACCCGAGAAATACGCTAGCGGCATCCCCGTCGATGCTTGGACATGAACGAAGATAACGCTTGCCGGCAGGTCGTTGGCTAGACTTTCATCCTCATCGCCGAGTGAAACCGGGAGGGGAGACAGCACAAAGAAGTTGTTGGTTGGGATGCTCTGTCTGACCATGTAACCGACTATCACGATCCGCCTGCCCCCCAAGGACTTGAGTTTCTCCGTCGGCTCCAACCCCCTCGGACCAACGGGGAGTTTGAAGAAGTCTCTGAAATTCAGAGAAGGGATTTCCCACGATGCTTCCGAAATCGCTGAAACCAAGGGTGGCGCAGGCGATACCGAACCCGTGCCCAGGCCATGCTGCTCCAATTCGTCGGCGGCGCAATCGAGGCAAGTTAGCCAGGTAACAAGCACTACTGCCGGGAACAGCAGATGGATACGGATGCTTGGTTTCAAGAGTAGGCCCAAGAAGCAGAATATCCAGAATGAGGAAAGAACAACCCCGCTAACAGGAAACAGGCAGCGGCACTCACAACGGAAGGGACATCCTAGAGCACTGAGGTTTCAGTTTTATGAATCCGGTTTGAAAGGTCAATTTCAAACCCTGCGCTACCGTCCACTTTTCAAAGGTCCCGACATTCGAGTGATGTCGCTAGGCCTTCTTCATAACGCTCGTCACGTGTTCATGCCGGCTGCCGGGAGAACTTAAATGATGTTTCGCTTTGCCGACTTCGGGTTGCTTGAAGGCGGGAGCGACTCAATGAAGGTATCCAATACAGTCTTTCGGCGTCACATCCGCGTAACAATCAAATGCCATGATTGGCTCATGAAGGTTCTGATGATTTCGGATGTTTATTTCCCGCGCATCAATGGCGTTTCCACTTCAATTCAGACCTATCGCGATACGCTCGGTGTCGAAGGCATCGAGGTAACTCTGGTCGCACCGGAATATCCGGAATTATCCGAAGCGCATGATGCGATCAGGATTCCGTCGCGCCAAGTGCCGTTCGATCCGGAGGACCGTCTGATGCGTGGCAGTGATTTGGCGCGCCTACCCGAACGCCTGAAGGGCCGACATTTCGATCTGGTGCATGTGCAGACGCCGTTCGTCGCTCACTACGCCGGTCTTAAACTTGCGCGTGCGCGCGGCATCCCATGTGTGACGACGTATCACACTCATTTCGAGGAGTACTTCCACCATTACCTACCACTGCTGCCGCGCCCCCTGGCCCGAGCATTGACGCGGCGGCTGGCTCGCTCTCAGTGCAATGCGCTGGATGCCATCGTTGTTCCTTCGCACGCCATGCATGAGACTTTGCACTCCTATGGCGTGAAGACACCGATGCATGTGCTACCCACCGGCATCCCTATGGAAAAATTCGCCCGGGGTGACCGTCTGGGTTTCCGCCGCCACCACGGTATTGGTGACAACGATTCGGTGGCCTTGTACGTGGGGCGCGTGGCACTAGAGAAGAATCTACATTTCCTGGTTGACGCCACTGCGGCTGCATTGCGAGACGCGCCGGACCTGCGCCCGCGCTTTCACCTGGTGATAGCTGGCGACGGCCCCGCTCTGAAAGGGTTGCAGCAGCGGGCTAGGACTCTGCATATTGAGGATCGGGTAATCTTTGTTGGCTACCTGAATCGCACCCGGGAACTGCCCGATTGCTATGCAGCGGCGGACCTGTTTGTCTTTCCTTCGAAGACCGAGACTCAGGGTCTGGTTTTGCTTGAAGCGTTGGCTATGGGAATTCCGGCCTTCGGTATCCCGGCCATGGGGGCTGCGGAGATCCTCAGGCCTGGACGCGGTACCGTCTGTGCCCCGAACAATATGTCAGAATTTGGCGCGATGATGGTTCAATTACTAGCCGACAAGCCCCGCCTCCTGAGACTTTCAGCCGAAGCCAAGGTCTTTGCCGGGGAATGGGCCGCGCCAGAACGGGCGCGCCAGCTTGCTAACTTGTATCGCGACATGTCTCACCCTCGCAGGGAAGCCGCATGAATAGCAAGGATTCGATTGAGGCGGAAAGTCCGTTCAAAGGCAAAACTGGCCTGGTCCGTATCTGGAACGCCTTCAGCTATTCTTTGGCGGGTTTGCGTGCCGCATATCGTCACGAGGATGCGTTCCGCCAAGAGATGTGGCTGGCCGTCATCTTGATCCCGATCGCCGTACTTTCACCGACCAACGGATTCGGCAAAGCCTTGATGATCGCCAGTGTGCTACTAGTGTTGATCGTAGAGTTGTTGAATTCGGCCATAGAAGCCGCCATCGACAGAATTTCACTCGATCAGCATCGTCTTTCGAAACGCGCCAAGGATATAGGCAGCGCTGCGGTGTTGATTGCGTTGTTCAATGTGCTATCAGTCTGGGCATTGGTGTTGTTCGGTTAGCCAGATTTCACAAATCCGCCAAGAAATCGTCATCACGAATTAACGGTACAGCAGCAAGATGACGTCATGGCGATCCATCATGATGTCACGGTACGGCCGCTCCGCAAGCCGTTGCGCATTGCCGTAGTCACTGAAACTTACCCGCCGGAAATCAATGGCGTCGCCATGACGCTTGGACGGATGGTCGATGGCTTGCTGCGACGCGGCCATGAATTGCAGCTGGTCAGGCCGCGACAGACGCCGGAAGATGCGCCCATGAACTCATGTTCCGGCAATAGGGTCGAGGAAATTCTGGTCCGAGGTCTGCCCATTCCCGGTTACGCTGGCCTGAAATTCGGTTTGCCTGCCAAAGGGCAACTCATCCGACTTTGGGACTCAAAGCGCCCCGACCTGGTTCATGTCGTTACGGAAGGGCCTCTCGGCTGGTCGGCCGTTGCCGCGGCAAGAAGACTCAAATTGCCCGTGACCTCAGACTTTCATACCAACTTCCACAGCTATTGTCGGCACTACGGTTTCGGCTGGGTAAAGACGCCGATGTCGGCTTACTTGCGCAAGCTTCACAATCGCGGTCAGGCGACCTTGGTGCCAACCCACGCCCTGGCTCGGGAACTCGAGTCGGCGGGCTATCAGAACCTTGCCGTGGTGTCACGCGGGGTCGACACGGAACTGTTCAATCGGGGGCGTCGATCGGAAGCGCTGCGCTCAGCCTGGGGAGTGGGGCCGCAGTCGCTGATCGTTGGCTATGTGGGGCGCCTTGCCCCTGAGAAGAATCTGCCCGTCGTTGTGGACGCTTTCGCCGCGATCCGGGCGAAGATCCCTGATGTCAAGCTGCTATTTGTCGGCGATGGCCCGATGCGCGGCAGTCTCGAGGCCTCTTGTCCCGATGCCATCTTTGCCGGAATGCGCACTGGCAGTGATCTGGCGGCCCACTTTGCTTCAGCCGATCTGTTCTTGTTTCCCAGTCTGACCGAAACCTTCGGAAACGTCACTACCGAGGCGTTAGCAAGTGGCCTGTGCGTTGTCGCCTATGATTGCGCGGCCGCCGCGGACCTGATCACTAACGGTCGCAATGGCTGGACGGTTCCTCCAGGCGACGCAGCGGCCTTTATCGAGGCTGCCGTGGCGTTGGCCTGCGACCGGCTTCAGCTTCATCAGTTGCGCTCACGCAGCCCAGGCAGTGTCACTCACCTGGACTGGGAAGAAATCCACGATTGCCTCGCCCGGACACTCGCCGAGGTGGTCGCAACCCATGACCGTCCCGCTCGCCCTCAACAAGAACTCGCGGTGATGCCCGAATAGTGCACCGCGACGACACCTCGACGCATCAAGCCGCTCTCACTTGCAGCACCGGCACCAGCGATTCAGTCGCGCCCCAATGGATGAGCTCCATTCGTCCATCCTGATGCTCCACGATGGCCGTGCAGCTATCCACCCAGTCGCCGCAATTGATATATGTCACTCCGGCCACG
>Ga0208566_1000364_pt1 | contig 30481 bp, 24 predicted proteins | sample PL_2010_150m_FD_184159 | JGI IMG/M metagenome (GOLD analysis project Ga0208566, IMG submission 184159) | Freshwater microbial communities from Powell Lake, British Columbia, Canada to study Microbial Dark Matter (Phase II) - PL_2010_150m... | ecosystem: Environmental > Aquatic > Freshwater >...
CACCGAGAGCTTGGCCGGAATGCGTCGCCAGACAGAGGAGCAGCGCCAACTCGCCCTATCAATCACCAATGGCGGCAGCGTAGGCAAAACCGCCAGTTTCAGCGACTTCGTCAAGAACACCGCCGACGTGATGAGTCGAGTGGTGGAATCCATGGTAGACAACAGCAAGATGGGAATGGAACTGGTCGATGTCACCGATGACATCGTCCAGCGTATCCAGGAAGTGCAGAAGACCCTTTCGGAAATCGCCGGCATCGCCAAACAGACCAACCTGCTGGCGCTGAACGCGGCGATCGAGGCGGCGCGGGCCGGCGAGGCGGGACGGGGTTTCGCCGTGGTGGCCGACGAAGTGCGCGATCTCTCGGCGCGCACCACCAAGTTCAGCCAACAAATCAATGCCACCATTTCGAGCATGCACAACTCGGTGCGGCAGAGCGAGGCAACGATACAACGCATGGCATCACCGGACATGACCTTCGCGCTGCAGTCGAAGCAGCAGATCACCGATATCGTCAACGGCATGGGTCAGCAGAACGAACTCCGCGCCCAAGCCATCCACAGCCTCGGTGCCGGCGCGGCGATTGTGGAAGGCCAGGTCGGGCGCGCGATTACCGCGTTGCATTTTCAGGATATGGTCTCGCAATTGATGAATCATGTGCTGAAGCGGGTCGATGCGCTCGACGGCGTAGTCGGCCACCTGGGCGAACTGTCGAAGAAACTGAGGGTCGACTCGAATCAGGACGCTGCGGCGGACGTCATCGAAGCGCTGCGTGGCGAGACTCGAAGAATTTCCGACAGCCTGGCGAAAATGGCGTCACAGACGACCCACAAGCCTGTCGGATAAGAGGTCTCTTGCCATTGAGCCGTCACTAGCAAGTTTGGTTTGACCGGTAGGTTGACCTGCAACAGCAGTCACCCCTTGCGTCGATCATGCGGCCTTATCCAAAAGCGATGATCTCGCGCGCGACAAGATCGAGCGGTACGATTTTGTCCACGCCGCCAAGCTTGATCGCCTCCTTGGGCATGCCGAAGACGACGCAGGTGGCTTCGTCCTGGGCCACCGTCCTGGCGCCGGCCTCGTGCATTTCGTGCAAGCCTCTTGCTCCGTCGTCGCCCATCCCGGTCATGATGATGCCCAGCGCGTTCCGGCCGGCGACCTGGGCGACGGAGCGGAATAGCACATCCACCGACGGTTTGTGACGGTTCACCAGCGGGCCGTCGACCACTTCGACGATATATTGGGCGCCGCTGCGTCTCAGCAGCATATGGAGCCCGCCCGGCGCGATCAGTGCGCGACCGGGTATGACGCGATCGCCGTTCCGGGCTTCGCATACCTCAAGCTGGCAGAGCGTATTCAGGCGCTGGGCGAACAGTGCGGTGAATTTTTCCGGCATATGCTGGACGATGACGATGCCGGGGCAGACCGCCGGCAGCATGGTCAGCACCATCTCCAGGGCTTGCGTGCCGCCGGTCGAGGTGCCGATGGCGATAATGCCTTCGGTGGTTTTGGACATCGCCGTGCTTGCCGCCGCGCGCGCGGCGAGCACCGCGTCGGCGCTGAGCTTGACCGGAGGCGCTGCCGCCGGCGCCGATCTGGAGGTGGCGAGCACATTGCGCATGTTCGAACGCGCGGCGGCGCGAACGGCGCTGACGAGATCGTTGGAAGCATCCTGGAGAAACTGCTTAACGCCCATCTTGGGTTTGGTGATGATGCCCACGGCGCCGGCGGCGAGGGCCTCCATGGTGGTTTCGGCGCCTTTCTCGGCCAGCGAGGAGCAGATCACCACCGGCGTCGGATGCTCGGCCATGATCTTCCTGAGAAAGGTGATGCCATCCATGCGCGGCATCTCCACATCCAGGGTGATCACATCGGGCCAGTCGTTCTTCATCCGGTCCAGCGCGAACAGCGGATCGGCCGCCGCACCGATCACCTCGATATCCGCTTCTCTTTCCAGGTTTTCCCGGATCACCTGGCGCACCACGGCCGAATCGTCGACGATCATTACGCGAATTTTAGCCATAGTCTGCCACCCCTTATTTTTCCAGATCGGCGAACACCAGCCGGACTTCGCCGCTGGCAATATCGAACACCAGTTTGCGGTGTCCGGCGCCGCCGGCATGTTCAGCCAGCAGCGGGATGCCGCGTTCATTGAGGAGGTGGCGCGCCATTTCGATATTGCGCAAACCCACGTTTAGCCGCCCCGCCGAATTGGGAAACATGTTGCCGCCGCCAAAGAGCTTTGCCTGATATTCATGGGAACGGCTGCCGGCGCGCAGCATGGCCTGGTCGAACAGATCGAAGGCCTCGACAGCGCTGTAACCACTCGGATCATGGTCCTGCCCGGTCCTGCGGCTGGGTACCAGAAAGTGGCACATCCCGCCGATGTGTCGCCCCGGGTGCCAGAGTGTGACGGTGACGCAGGAACCGAGTAGGGTCGCGAGTTTCAAGGGGGCGGCGCCGAAGCGGAAGTCGCCCGGATTGAGAAAAATCCGCCGCGCATGATCGTCATCGTGGGTGGTGGTCGCGGCGCTGCCAAGGTGGACACGTTTCATGGCAATCGATAAATGGTCGGTTGTATCTGTTTCACGTGGTCGGTGATGCCGTTCAGGCTTTCCGAGTGGCCGATGATCAGGGTGCCGTGCGGCAGCAACTGCCGCACCAGGCGTTCCACGACTTGTCGCTTGGTATCGGCATCGAAGTAGATCATTACGTTGCGCAGGAAGATGACATCGAACTTTCCCATGCTGGGCAGCGTGGCGTTGAGGTTCACCTGCATGAATCGGGTATGTTGGCGCAGTTCGGGAGCGATCAGGAAACTGCCCTCGTTATCGCGCACGCCCTTCAGGCAGTATTTGCGCAGGTATTCGGGCGGCAGGCCGCGCGTGCGGTCGAGCCAGTAAAGGCCGCGCCGCGCCACTTCCAGAACCGACTGGCTGATGTCGGAGCCGGTCACCTTCCACGGGGCGTTAATCCCCAGGCGGCCGGCCAGCACCATGGCGATGGTGTATATCTCCTCGCCGGTGGAACTGGCGGCGCTCCACACATCGAACGGTTTGCCGGCCGGGTGGCGGGCAAGGATGTTATTGGCGAGAAATTCGAAGTGCTTCTCTTCGCGGAAGAAATAGGTTTCGTTGGTGGTGAGCAGATCCACCATCAGTTGCAACTCGTCAGCTTCGGTGCCGCTGGAGATCATCCGGTAATACTCGCCAAAGCTTGCGAAGCCGTAGTGTTTGAGACGCCGCCCCAGACGCCCCATCAGCAGCACCTGTTTCGAATCCGCCAGGCTGATGCCGGCGATCTTGTAAATGAGTTTCTGGAATTGCGTGAACTCGACGTCGCTGATGGTTGGATGGGCGAGCATCGCTAATGACACAACTTGTCGTCCCGAGCCGCTGACAACTAGCGCAACGACGCCGGGTCGTTATCCTTCAACCTCTGATTTATTTCATTCTCCTGGATAAAGGCCAGCGCAGCCAGCGCCGGTATGGGCTTGCTGAACAGATAGCCCTGTAGGGTATCGCAGCGAAGTGTTACCAGGAAACTGTGCTGTGCGGCGTTTTCCACCCCTTCGGCGACCACCCTCAAGCCGAGGTTATGCGCCAGGGCAATCGTGGCGGTGCAGATGGCGACATCGTTGGCGTCGGTCTCGATATCATTGACAAAGGAGCGATCGAGTTTCAGGGTGTGAATCGGCAAGCGCTTGAGATAGCTCAGTGAAGAGTAGCCGGTGCCGAAGTCATCGATCGACAGTCGCACGCCCAGGTCGCGCAAAGTCTGGAGCTGGCCGATGCTGGCCTCGGGATTGGCCATCGCCACCGATTCGGTGACTTCCAGCTCAAGATCGGCGCCGGCCAGTCCATGTCTTTCGAGCGTTTGGGTCACATAGTCCAGCAGGGCCGGCGAGCGCAATTGATGCGCCGACAGGTTCACCGCCATGGTCACATCCTTGAGTCCCTCCTGCCGCCAGGCACGAAGTTGGCGACAGGCTTCATCCAGCACCCATTCGCCCAGGGGGATGATCAAGCCGGTCTCTTCGGCAACCGGAATGAATTTCAGCGGCGGCACCAGTCCATCGCGCGGATGGCGCCAGCGCACCAGCGCCTCGACCCCCACCACACAGCCGCTGCCGGCATCCAGTTGTGGCTGGTAATGCAGCTCGAATTGTCTCTCCTCCAGCGCCAACCGCAAGTCATGATCCAGTCCCAGACGTTCAACGGCAGCCCGGTTCATCTCGGCAGTGAAGAACTGGACATTGTTGCGGCCCTGTGACTTGGCGTGATACATGGCGGTGTCGGCATGTTTCATTAGCGCCTCGCAGTCATCGCCATCGTCCGGGTAAAAGGCCAGGCCGATGCTAGGCGTGATATGCAGTTTTTCCTCCTCAATCCTGTACGGCTGGCCCAGCGCCCGCAAAATCTTGTCCGCCACGCGGGCCGCCGCCGTGGCATTATCGACCTCGGTCAGGACCAGCACGAACTCGTCGCCGCCCAGACGGGCGACGACGTCACTGTCGCGCACGCTGTCGCGCAGACGGCGTGCCACTTCCACCAGCAGTCCGTCGCCCACGGCATGCCCCAGGATGTCGTTGATGTTCTTGAAGTGATCCATGTCGATAAACATCACCGCCAGCGCACGCTGTTCCCGCCTTGCCGTGGCTAAAGCCTGTTCCAGCCGGCCTTGCAGGCTGTAGCGATTGAGCAGGCCGGTCAGTGCATCGTGGTGGGCCAGATGGGAAATATGTTCTTCCGTCGCCTTACGCTCGCTGATATCGGTAAAACAGGCGATGTAATGAGTGGGTTCCCCTTCGAGATCGCGTACCACCGACACTGAGAGCCACTCCGGAAAGATGTTGCCGTCCTTGCGTCGATCCCATACCTCGCCCTGCCAGTAGCCGGCCCGGCCAAGCGAAGACCACAAGTCCTGATAGGTTTTGGGCGGGGTGCTACCGGAAGCGAGGAGGCGCGGATTCTTGCCGCGCAGCTCGTCGATGGTGTAGCCGGTCAAGCGGGTGAATGCCGGATTCACAGCCAGGATGCGGTTGTCGCGGTCGCTGATGAGTATCCCTTCGCCACTATGCTCGTACACGGTGGCGTACAGACGCAACTGCGTCTCGCCTGAACGAATTGCCGCCTCGGCCTGTTTTCTTTCCGAGATGTCGCGAATGATGGCCTGATGAAAGCGCCGTCCATCCAGTTCAACCGGACGGGCGCTGACCTCGACCGGAAATGAGGCCCCGTCGCGGCGGCGATGCACCGTCTCATAGACGCTGCCCTGGGTGTTCTCGCTGTGCACGTCTTCCGCGAAACTATCCCGCCGTGACGGGTCGCGCAGCGCCGATGCGTGCATCCCCTGCAACTCCGCCAAAGAATAGCCATACGCTTCGATGGCCCGATCATTGGCTTCGACGATGTGCAGCTTTTCGTCGGTCAGCAGAATGATATCGTTGGCATACTTGCTGATATTGTCCAAACGCCGCCGGGTCGATTGGTGCGTCAAGCGCGTCTGGTAGACCTTGACCAGCAGTGCGTTGCGCTGGTTGCGCCACCAGAGCGCCGTGGCCACGCCCGCCCCCGATACGAACAGCAGGGCGACGATCCCGACGACCCAACTGGTGCGCCGGATCGGCGCGTAGATTTCCTCCTTGTCGATCTTGGATACGATCAGCCAGGAGGTGCCGGGAATCAATCGCGCCGCGCCGATCACCGCCACGCCCCGGTAATCCTCTCCATCCAGGAATCCGTCCTGCCCGCGCGCGGCCTGGGCCGCCAGGAGCTTTTCCTGAGTGATCGAAAAGCGCGTCGCCACCCCTTGAGCCTTCAGGTGCCGCAGCTCGGTGAGATAGATGATGCTGTCCCCCTCGCGCTTCGCCAGGAAAGTCTCGCCGCTTTGCGTCGGCATGGGCCAGGCCTGGATCGAGGGAAACAGTTCCTCGGTGGGGTCGGTTCGCAGCAAGACCACGCCGTTGGGCGGTGCCGAATCGGCGCCTGCCGGACGGATCGGCGCGAGTATGCCGAGCCGCACATGCTCGCGGCCGTCCTGGCGCAGGTAGTGAAGGTCGGAATGTTCGATGTTGCCGGCGCGCAGCACCTGGCTGATCATGTTCATGCCGAAGGAAGTGGCCGGCAACGCATCCGGATTGGTGCTCAGCACCAGCGCCGGGGTCTTGTCGTACAGCAGGATGTCCTCGAAACCGTGGGCGTCGCGTAGCGCCACCAGTCGTTGTAGCAGGCGTTTCCTCCGCGCATCGTTGGCTTTTCCATCCTTGACCCAACGCTCGAACTCGGCACGGAAGGAATCATCGTTCATCAGCGCGCTGGCCTCTTGGCGCCCTTCGTTGCGCCAAACCAAGAACTGTTTTACCTTGGCGTCGGTGATGCCGAAAAGTTCTTTCTGGACGGCCTGCTGCATGCTGTGTCGATACTGCTCGAATCCCATCACACCCACAGCTGCAATGGCGGCGGCAAGCACCACGAAGATAGTCAGCGGAACCGCCGGCGACGAAAACTTCCAGGGCTCTAGGGGCTGGCCGTCATGATTCGGCTCGGTCCCCAGAGGATAAGACGTCGCGGCGGCGTGTTCGGGCATCAGACTTCCTTGCATTGACCGGGGGCAGGGGAAGCAGAGCCCGGATGGCTATTCTTGCTATGTAACCGCAGTCTCGCTGCTGCTACCCAGCCCGGCAGTTGCCAGCGTGGCCATCTCATCGACGGAGAGGACGCGCTGGATATCCAGGATGATGACGAATTTTGAATTCACCTTGCCCATGCCGGCAATGAAATCGGCGCGTATCTTGGCGCCGAAAGCGGGCGGCGGTTCGATCTCGCTGCCCTGAATCTCCAGTACCTCGGAAACCGCATCCACCATGATGCCGAGATCCTGTTTGCTATCCTCCTGGCGCATCTCGACAATGACGATGCAGGTGCGTTTGCCGACATCGCTTTGGCGTCCGCCGAAACGGGCGGACAAATCGACCACCGGCACCACCGCGCCGCGCAGGTTGATCACGCCGCGGATGAAAGCCGGCATCATGGGGATTTCGGTGAGGTTGCCGTATTCGATGATCTCCTTGACATTGAGGATACCCACCGCATACATCTCGCCCGCCAAGGCGAAGGTCAGGTATTGATTGGCTTCCCCCGCCGAGGCCATCTGGCGGGCGGCGGTCAGCGCCTGCTGGGACTGTTGGGCTGATGCCGCTTGCTTCTGGACTTGGGTTCCCATCGCCGGTCTCGCTTAGAAGCGCTCGAAATCTTGCTCGTTGGTCGAGGCGTTGGCATTGTCGGCTTTGCCGGCCTTGGCCGGAGCCGAACGGGAAGTCTTGCCGCGTGAGGTCGCGGCGCTCGCCTGCGAATGCACCGCCGGCCGGGCGAATTGTGCCGCGCCCTGTGCCTGATTGATTTTGAAGAACGACATCAGGGAGGTGAGTTGCGCCGACTGCCCGCCCATTTCCTCGGCGGTGGCGGCGAGTTCCTCGGAAGCCGAAGCGTTCTGCTGGGTGGCCTGGTTCAACTGCCCCATGGCGCTGTTGATCTGGCCGACACCGGCCGACTGCTCCTGGCTGGCGGCAGCGATCTCCTGCACCAGGTCGGAGGTCTTGCGGATCGAGGGCACCATGGTGTCGAGCAGCTTGCCGGCCTGCTCGGCCATGCCGACGCTGCTGCCGGCCAGTTGGCCGATCTCCTGGGCGGCGACCTGGCTGCGTTCGGCGAGTTTGCGCACTTCGGCGGCGACCACCGCGAAGCCCTTGCCGTGTTCGCCGGCCCTGGCCGCTTCGATGGCGGCATTCAGGGCCAGCAGGTTGGTCTGGTAGGCGATGTCGTCGATGATGCCAATCTTGCCGGCGATCTGCTTCATGGCTTGGACGGTTTCCTTCACCGCCGTGCCACCCTCGGCGGCTTCGACGGCGGACTTGCTGGCCATGCCGTCGGTGACCTTGGCGTTCTCGGTGTTCTGGTTGATGCTGGCGGTCATCTGTTCGATGCTGGCGGTGGTCTCTTCGACCGAAGCCGCCTGTTCGCTGGAGGATTGCGACAGCGACTGGGCGGTTTGCGAGACCTGCCCGGCGGCGCTGTTGAGCGCCTCCGAGGCGGTGTTCACTTCGCCGATGATGTGCGAGAGCTTGCCGACCATGTTGCCCATCGAGGTCAGCAGCATGCCGGTTTCGTCCTTGGAATTCGACTCGATCTTCACCGTCAGATCGCCCTGGGCGAGTGCGTCGGCCACGCCTACGGCTTCGTTGAGCGGCTTGGTGATGCTGAGAGTGACCCAGAAGGCGATGCCGATACCGAGCAGGACGGCGGCGATGGCCAGGATGAGCATCAGGTTGCGCGCCTGCTGGTATTGTTCCGCCGCCGATATTCCTGTCTGGTCCATCAGCTCACCCTGGAACTTGATCAGTGTGTTGACGCGTTGGCGGTACTCCGTGGCAATCTTCCGGTAATCCGTCGACACAAGAACACGCGCTTCAGGCGCCTTGTCTTCTTCCATCAGCTTGATGACCTGATTTTGTCCCGCGATGAAGCGTTCCCGCGATTCCAGGATCTGATTCATCATTTCCATTCCCTTCGGCTGGTTCAGCGTCGGTTTCAGCGTCTCCCACGCCTTGCCGATGGCGGCGCGACCGCCCAGGATACGATCCTTCGCCGCCTGCCGGCCCTCTTTCGTTTCGGCGAGCACCATGTCGCGCGTCGCGATACCGATCTCATTGACTCCGGCAAGACCGGCTTCGAGGAGGACAACCTTGGGCCACTTGTTCTTGGCGATGTCCTCGACGGATTCGTTGATCGATGCCATGCGGGTGATGCCAAGGAAGGCGATCACGGCCAACAGAATCAGGACCAGACCGAAACCCAGCCCCAGACGCACGCCTATTTTCGTGTTTTTGAACATTTCAGAATCTCCTGTGTTGCGTTGATGACAAAATCAGTTGGTCCGCTGGGTCAAAACAGATTCAGCGGGCAGAACCCGCCAGTTGCAAGATTTCGGCTTCGCGTTGCGCGGCGGTCGCGGTCAGCGCCTGCACGTCGAGAATCAGGGCGACATCGCCGCTGCCCAGGATGGTGGAACCGGAGATGCCGCGCAGATGCCGGAAGATCGCCCCGAGCGGCTTGATGACGGTCTGAAATTCGCCTTGCAGCACATCCACCACGATGCCGGCCTTGCGCCCGCCCGCCTTGACCACCACCACGTTTTCGCGTACCGGTTGCGCGGTGGTGACCTCGAAGAGTTCCCTGAGCCGCACGAAGGGCAGCACCTCGCCACGCAGGTTTAGGTAGTTGCGATCCACCGAGGCCTGCTGCAATTCCATGCATTCCACCACCATTTCCAGCGGCACCACGAACGAGGCCTGATCCACTCCCACCAGAAAGCCGTCGATGATGGCCAGGGTCAGCGGCAGGCGGATGGTAAAACGCGAGCCGATGCCCTCTTGCGAACTCACCTCGACCGTGCCCCGCAAGGCCTGTATATTGCGTCGCACTACGTCCATGCCGACACCGCGACCCGACAGATTGGTGACCTTCTCGGCGGTGGAAAAGCCAGCCTCGAAGATCAGGTTGGCGATCTCCTGGTCGGAGAGCGTCTGGCTCTCCGAGATCAGGCCGCGCTCGACGGCCTTGGCGCGGATCTTGTCCCTCGGCAGGCCGCCGCCGTCGTCGACCACTTCGATCACGATGCTGCCGGAGTCATGGAAGGCGTTGAGCTCGACCCGGCCGGCCGCCGGCTTGCCTTTGGCCAGGCGCACGGCGGTGGGTTCGAGGCCGTGATCCATGGCGTTCCTGACCAGGTGCATCAGCGGGTCGCCGATCTTCTCGACCACCGATTTGTCGAGCTCGGTGTCGGCGCCGGTGATGATGAGATCGATTTCCTTGCCGATTTCCTTGGCGGTGTCGCGCACCACCCGGTTGAAGCGGTTGAAGGTCTCGCCGATCTGCACCATGCGCAGTTGCAGGGCGGAGTCGCGGATATTCTCGACCAGCCGGGAGAGCACCGAAGTGGCTTCGACCAGGCTCACCTGCTTGCTCTTCTGGGCGAGCAGGTTGGCGCTGGCGCCGGCGATCACCAGTTCGCCGACCAGGTCGATGAGTTGATCCAGTTTGTCGGCGTGGACGCGGATCAGGCGGGCTTCGTCGGCTTTCTTGTCGCTGATCTGTTTCTGTTTGACGGCGGCGGCTTCGACGATTTCGGGCTGGATCATCTGGCGTTCGACCAGGATCTCGCCCAGATGGGGCGCCACGCTGTCGGTTTCGGCGGCGCTCTTGGCCGCTTGCTGCTGGCGCACCAAGCCTTCTTCCAGTTCTTCCTGGGTCAGCGCGCCGCTTTTGACCAGGATCTCGCCCAGCCGCATGGTCTCTTCGGGCAGGTGTTCGATCAGATCGATGTAGTCGGTGAGCCTGCTGTTGGGCGGCAGGATGTGCAGTTCGCAGTCGTCGCGGACGAAGTCGAAGACGCGTTCGATGGCTTCCTTGGTGGCGTGGCTGCGCAGGCGAATCTCGAAACCGAGGTAGCAGGACTCGGGGTCCATCTGGTCGGCTTCGGGTATGGCCTCGGAGAGCGTGGTGAGGTGGGCGATTTCGCCCAGCGACAGCAGATAGCGCAGGATCGCCGCCGGATCCATGCCGTTGCGCAGGACGTCCCGGCCGAAGCGCACCGAGATGTGCCAGCAGTCGTTCATGGTCTTGCCGCCGCCTTGGCTTTCGACCGAGGCGGTTTGTTCTGTCGCGGCGGATAGCGGAGCGCCGGCTGCGACGGCGCCGCCGAGGAAGCCGCGCAGCTCATTGGCCAACGCTTCTCCGGCGGTCCGCAGGGCGTCGTCCGGTTCGCGCGCGCCGCTCACCGCCAGGTCGAGCAGGGCGCCCATGTGGTCGCAGCAGTTGAGGATGGCGCTAATCAGTGCTTCGCTGACGGCGATCTCGTTGTTGCGCAGTTTATCCAGGGCGTTCTCGACGACATGAGTAAACTTTTCGATCATGGTCAGTTCGACCACACCGGAGCCGCCCTTGATGGTGTGCGCGGCGCGGAACACGCCATTGAGGGTTTCCGGGTCGTGGTCGCCCTGTTCCATGCGCATCAGACCGTTTTCCATTTCGGTCAGTTGTTCGCGGGCTTCCTGAATGAAGACCCCGAGGATTTCTTCCATGCTTGCTCTCTTGGCTAAGGTGCTAGGTGGATTCCCGCGCGGGAATCACCAGGGGATCGCCGAAGAAACCGGCGATGTTGTAAAAGTCCATTAGTTCGCTGACCGAAGGACTATGGGCGACGATGCGCAGTTCCTTGTCCTGCTTCATGCTTTCGCGCTTGGCCAGCATCAGCAGCTGGATGCCGGAGGTGTCGATCTCGGTAATCCGGGAGAGATCCAGCTCGATCACCTGGTGGTGTTCCAGTTTGTCCATCAGCTCGCTCTTCAGGGCTTCGGCGTGGTAAATGGTCATGTCGTGGTCGATCGTCAGGCGTCCGGTGTTTGCGGTTGAATTCATAGGGGGCATACTCCTTGTCTGGATCGTTTCAGAACAGTTCGATCTTCGATCCGCCGGTGTCGCTGTCGGCTTTCACCGGTGCATTGCCCATGGCGGCATGGTGTGAATCGCGCTGCGACGACATCACATAGTTGCCGTACATCTGGGCCAGGTGCTGCGACAGCGGCTGGAGTTCGAAATCCGGATTTTCGAACTGGTTGAGCCGCTCCGCCAGCAAAGAGGCATGGCTGTCGAGGCGATTCAGGGCGTCAATCACCTGTTCGATCTGCTGGCGGGTGACATCCTGGAACTGGACGCTGGCCAGCGCATTCATGAACATCTCGGCGAGTTGTTGGCTGCTGTTGCCGATCTGCACCATTACCTGGGCTTCATGGTCGGTGACTTCCTGGTAGCTCTTGCCCAGATCGTCGAGTTGCGCGGCGAAGGTTTGCAGCTCGGTGCGTTCCGCTTCGATATGCGCGATGGACATCTTGTCCTTGAAGTGCGATTCGATCGACAGGGCCACCGCCCGGATGCCCTGGTCGATCCGGGTCACCGCCTGGTCGGTGGCGCCCGAGAGCTTGCGAACTTCATCGGCCACCACCGCGAAGCCGCGCCCGACATCGCCGGCACGCGCCGCTTCGATCGCCGCATTCAGCGCCAGCAGGTTGGTCTGTTGGGAGATGCTGCGGATCAGTTGCACCAGGGAGCCGAGCGACTGGGCTTCCTTGACGACTTGCTCGACGTTCTGCCGATCCGTCTCGCTCGAAACGATGCGCTCCTTGATGTATCGGTCGAGGGTGCCGATGAGTTCGCGGTTGCGTTCGATGCGTCTTGCGGATTGGGCCAGCATTTCGTTCGACTCGTGGCTGGAGGTATTGACGAAGCTGCCGAGATGCGTCACCACGCCGTCGATGCTCTGCAGCCGGCTGGCGATGTCGAAGGCGGCTTGCTCGGTTTCCTTGACTACCGTGTCAAGCTGGCCGCGCACGACGTTATTGTAATTGCCGACCTGGTGAAGTTCTTCAGTCACCTGTTGGGTAGTGGCAAGGTAAGCGCTGTTCAGTCGGGCGGTGTTCTCCTGCTGGTTTTGCATGCCGAACAGCCAGTCCCGATAGATCGCGGTCGACACCAGGCGCTGTCCCAGGAAGGCGACGGTGATCATCAGGAAACTGCCCAGCGCGCCTCCCACGTTTCGTTTCAAACCCATAGACGGCAAAAAGTCTTCGACCCACCACGCGTTGAAAAAATAGACCGTCAGCGCGGCGCCGATGCCGACCACCAGAAATACCAGAATCTGGCGCCGCAGGAGGAGCATGAAGTCCATGTTCTAGCGCACCACCAGCTTGATGGTGTTGAGCAGTTCATCGGCGGTGGCGGGCTTGACCAGCCAGCCCGAGGCGCCCGCCGCTTTGGCTTCGAGGCGCTTGGCCTGCTGCGATTCGGTGGTGAGGAAAAGGATCGGCATGAATTTGTAGTTCGGCAACTTGCGCACTTCCTTGATGAAATCGATGCCGTTCATGCCGGGCATGTTGAGATCGGTGATGAGCAGATCGACCTTGACGCCGCCGGCGAATTTCTTCAGTCCCTCGGCGGCGTCGGAGGCCTTCTCCACCGCATAGCCGGCCTTGCTCAGAATGTTTGAAATGGAAAGCAGGATGGTCGCCGAGTCATCGACCAGCATGATGGTTTTCATGATTGACTAAGGTCCTGTAAATGGGCTGGTGGGTTTCATGGCTGCTCCGCGGACACGTACCGATCCCTGCAGAAGGTGATGGTGTCGATCAGACCATTAGTTTCGAGTGACTTGTCGAAGAAGAAATCGGCACCCAAAGCCAGGCAGTACTTGCGAAAAAAAATGGCATTGGTGTTCACCATGACAATCACGGATGGAAAATTCCGCTTGGCGTAGCAAAGCAGGTCCAAACCATTGCCGCCGGGAAACTTCAGGTCGAGCACCATGGCATCGGGCCTAAATTGGCGCAACTGGTCGAAACCCTCGGCCAACCCGGCGACCTGGATGACCTCGATCGCGGGAATGGATGCGAACATATCGCTCAGGCGCACTCGCACGGCCGTGGAATCATCGACAATCAACAACCTCATTTCAGAACACTCGGCATTCGGCAAGAGTTGGGGGATTATTACGTTTGGCATTTATGCTGCTGCTAAAGCGGCACAATGCATCCAGGCCATCGGTGTTGTCAGTCAGGAACGGCGGATTTTCGATTCAGGATTCGCTGATTTCCCTGTCAGGGTATCCTGAAAGGCTTCCTGGCAAAGCCGGGGCTTGCTATGATCGAACGGAATGGGGATGGCACAACATGAAGAAACCGCCGCTGCATACCACCGCTGACGATGACTTGCGCTGTCGCGCAGAGGTACCTACGGCGATTCAGCCGGACGTCGCGCTGCACAATGAATCCAAAGCTCGAATCTTGTTGAACGAATTGCAGGTTCACGCCTTCCTCGATGCTGCTCCCGATGGCTGCCTGCTGACGGATGTTGAGGGAAAAATCAAGTTTGCCAACCGCCGCGCCGAAACCTTGTTCGCCTATACCCAAGAGGAACTGCTTGGTCTGAATATTGGCGCGCTAGCGCCGCTGCGCATCCGCGCTGGCCACCAGCAACGCTTCAACGAATTCATCCGCCAGCCGCAGTCGCGAACCATTGACACCAAGGGGAAAATGGGCGGCGCTCGCAAGGATGGTTCGGAGTTCCCCGCCGAGCTCAGTTTGATACCGCTATGGCTCGATAGTGAGCAGGTGGTGATTGTGGTGGTTCGCGACATGAGCGAACTGCATTCGACTCTTGACGCCATGCGGATCGCCCGCGAGTTTTTCGAGAACACCTTTGTTGCAGCACCTGTCGGCATGGCTATCGCCGATCTGGACGGTCACTACATCAAGGTCAATCCGGCCATGTGCAAGTTTGTAGGCCGTTCCAAACAAGAACTGCTGACAATGACTTTCATGGATATCACCCATCCCGATGATCTCCCCGCGAATTTGCGCTTCAGACGTGATCTCCTGGCCAGGGAATTCCCCTCGTTTCAATTGGAGAAGCGCTATCTCCACAAGGATGGGCGAGAGATTTGGGCACTGATGGTGGTATCGACGGTTGAGGACAAGAACGGCAAGCCACTGTACACGATTGGTCAAATGCTCGACATCGACCAGTTGAAGCGCGCCGAACAGGCCTTGATCGAATCCCGGCAGCAACTGCGAAGCCTGTCGGTACACCAGGAAGGCTTGCTGGAGGAAGAACGTAAGCACATCGCACGTGAAGTGCATGACGAATTGGGCCAATTGCTGACGGCGTTGAAAATGGATATCTCTCTGCTGCGCCTGCACTTCGGCCAGGATCCGGCCTTGCTGGGAAAACTCGAGAGCATGCGCACCCTGGCGGAAAGAACCATCCAAGTGGTACGCGATGTCGCCAGCAACCTGCGCCCCGCCGCTCTCGATCTTGGCCTGGTGCCGGCGATCGAATGGCTGGCCAAGGATTTCAGCCAGCGCTGGGATATATCCTGCAACATCGACTTGAGCGGCGATGAGATAGACATGGATGACGTGACGGCGACAACGGTTTTTCGCGTCGTGCAGGAGTCCCTGACCAATGTAGCCCGCCATGCCCAAGCCAGCGAAGTCACCATCAGCTTGCAGTGCGGCAAGCGGTCGCTGCTGCGGGTAAAGGATAACGGCTGCGGTTTCGATCCGGCAGTCGTGCGCAAGCTGCCGGGGCTCGGTCTGTTCGGCATGCGCGAGCGGATTCTGGCCCTTGGTGGCACGCTCAAGATCGATAGCGGGTCCGGCATCGGAACGACGCTGGTGATCGAACTACCCTTTTGTAATGGCGACAGCACGTGATCCGTATCGTCATTGCCGATGACCATGCGATGGTGCGCGGCGGCTTGAAACAGATCGTCGCGACCACTTCCGATATCGAAGTAGCGGGCGAAGCGACCCATGGCGAGGAGGTGCTGAGATTGTTACGACAAACGCCAGTCGATCTACTCTTGCTCGATATGAAGATGTCCGGCTTGAGCGGCGTCGAACTGATCCGGCGCCTGCATGAAGAAAAGCCCGCTCTTCCGATTCTAATCTTGTCCATGCATAACGAGGTGCAGGTCGTAGCGCGCGCGCTGAAAGCCGGCGCGTCAGGCTATGTGACCAAGGACAGCGAACCGGAAATCCTGTTGCTGGCGATTCGCGAGATCGCCACCGGCGGCAAGTACATCGACCCTGCCTTGGTCAATGCGATGGTCTTCGATGCCCGCGAGAGGGATTCCTTGCCGCACGAGAGCCTGTCCGAACGAGAGCTTCAGATTCTTAAAATGATCGCTGCCGGTTGCGCACTGGGCGATATCGCAAACCAACTGCATTTGAGTCCGAAGACCATCAGCACCCACAAGATGAGGCTGATGCAAAAACTCGGCATCGACAACAATGCCGATCTGATTCGCTATGCCACGCGGCACGGGTTTGCCTCGCAGTGATTCAGGCAACGATAGGGAACGCCCGCAGCGCGTCCAGGACCGCGTCGGGCTGCTCGGGCATGATGGCGTGGCTGCCGCCGTCGAGCGCCGATAGTACAAAGTCAATCCGGCACTATTGGTGAATGGATCAACCCGAAGGCTGGAGATCTCATGAAGTTCAAAGGGCAGATGGATTGTGACTTTCAGCAATGACCGTTGATGCATTGATCGCGACTCTCGATCGATCGATGCCTGGTTATTGGCACCGGGTTCACCTGGGCCTGAATGGGAATCGGGATCAGCCGATGGGCGTTGCTGGCGGTGCTTCAGCATCAAAATGGCGTAATATGATGTTTAAGAAATGGGGATCTAGCGCACCCGCTGTTTGGCGCTTGCCGCATGAAAGGCGGGAACATGTCCGATTTGATGAAGAGTATTGACGAGCGAACGCGCTTGGCCGGTACTAACAAGCTGGAGATTCTGCTATTCACGCTGGGTGATGACAGCCGGACGGGCCGGCGCGAGACGTTTGGGATCAATGTCTTCAAGGTGCGGGAGGTCATGCGCACACCGGCGATCACCGCCGCACCCGACATGCCGTCCGCGGTCAAGGGTATGGTCAGCTTGCGCGGCGCCCTGGTGCCGGTGATCGATCTTGCCGAATACATCGGCATACAGCCTGAGTCTCCCCGCGAGATCATGATCGTGACGGAGTACAACCGCCATACCCAAGGATTCCTGGTTGAAGCAGTCGATACCATCTTGCGTCTCGATTGGGCGCAAATGCGTGTGCCACCGGATATGCTGATGTCGAATCTGGGTGGATTGGTGACCGCCGTAACCGAACTGCCCGACGGTCGGCTGGTGATGATGCTTGATGTCGAGCGTGTCCTCGCCGAAACCACCAAGTTCGACGATGGGTTCCTGTTCAAGGATATTCAGCCGGTCGTCGACCAGGACATCACGGTATTTTATGCCGATGACTCATCGGTAGCGCGCGGTCAAATTCAGCGGACTCTGGATGCGCTCGGCATCAAATCCATTCATGCCGTGAATGGCCGTGCCGCCTGGGATGAATTGCAGAGGATTGCAGCCCACGCCAATTCGGTGGGGCGACAAGTCCGTGAGGTTATTCAATTGATACTCACGGATGTCGAGATGCCGGAGATGGATGGTTACCTTCTGACCAAAAACATAAAGAGCGACCTGCGCTTTGCAGGCATTCCCGTGATCATGCATTCATCGCTGTCCGGGATGTCCAATCAGCAACTCGGAAAGTCAGTGGGAGTGGATGAATATGTCCCCAAGTTCGAACCACAGCGATTGGCCGAGACGTTGACGCGCCTTACCCGGCGTCAGCCCCAGGAAGCCAGCGTTTAACCAGATAGGTTCTCGGCAAAGAGACGATCATGGACACTCAAGACAAAAGCATGCTGGAGTCCGTCGACGCTCGCACCCAGTTGGCGGGATCCAACCGCATGGAGATCCTGCTGTTCTCCCTTGGAACCCAGGAGACCTTCGGTATCAATGTCTTCAAGGTTCGCGAAGTCAGCAAGACCCCCAAGATCACCAAGACCCCCAATATGCCGGTCGGCGTCGAGGGGCTGATCAGCCTGCGCGGCAACGTCATCCCGGTACTCTCGCTGGCGCGCGCGATGTCGCTCAATGACGCGCCCAGCGGACTCGGCAGATCCATGATGGTCACCGAATACAGCAAGCGCATCCTGGGGTTCCTGGTCCATGCTGTCGATCGCATCATTCGGGTGGACTGGGACAAGGTGCGCGCGCCGGAATCGGTCGTCAGCGGCGGGACCCAGCGCTTTATCACCGCCATCACCGAATTGCCCAGCGGCAAACTGGTCTCGATCCTCGACGTGGAACAGATTCTCGAAAACACCTTTGGTGAAACCATGGTTGGCGAATTGCAGCGCTTGGACGACAGTAGCGAGTACAACGTCTTTTTCGCCGATGATTCGGCGGTAGCGCGCAAAAAGATTGCGGAAGTGCTCGACAAGATGGGCATCAAGCACAAGCACGCCCTGAACGGACAGGAAGCCTGGACCCGGCTGCTGGGCATGGCGACGCATGCGCAACAAACCGGCAAGGATTTGCGCGAGGAAGTTCAACTGATCCTGGTCGACGCCGAAATGCCGGAAATGGATGGCTATGTGCTGACCAAGAACATCAAGAACGACTCGCGATTTTCCGGCATCCCGGTGGTCATGCACTCTTCGCTGTCATCCGAGGCCAATCGCGCCATGGGTTCGCGTGTCGGGGTAGACGCTTATGTCGCGAAATTCGATGCCGACATGCTGGCGGAGACCTTGCGTCCGTATTTGATGAAATCTCATAGAAACTGAGCCGGAGAGACTTATGCCAGATCCGAGCAAGATCAGGTTCCTCGTGGTGGACGATTTTTCCACCATGCGCCGCATCGTGCGCAACCTGCTCAAGGAGTTGGGGTACAGCCAGGTCGAGGAAGCCGAGGATGGCGCAGTCGCGTTGCAGAAGCTTAAGGGCGGCGGTTTTGATTTCGTGGTTTCGGACTGGAACATGCCCAATATGGACGGCCTGCAATTGCTGCAAGCGGTGCGCGCCGATCCGACCTTGAAGCACCTCCCGGTATTGATGATCACCGCCGAGGCCAAGAAGGAAAACATCATCGCCGCCGCGCAATCCGGCGCCAGCGGTTACATCGTCAAGCCGTTTACCGCCGGGACCTTGAACGACAAACTGGTCAAGATCTTCGAAAAACTCGAGCAATCCCCGGCGTAGTGCCGAGAAGCGAGGGGCATCAGGACATCATGGCGAAACCCATCAAGTTTGACGAGTTCAATGACAATGAGGACTTGCAGGCCCTGTTCGACAGCATTGCCGCCGGCAGCGAACTGCCGATGCATGCCACCAAGCCGCCGGAACCAGTGATCGACGCGTCCGGCGATTCGGACGACCTGCAGGCCTTGTTCGACAGCATTGCCGCCGGCAGCGAAGTGCCGATGCGTGCCACCAAGCCGCCGGAACCGGTGATCGCCGCGTCCGGCGATTCGGACGACCTGCAGGCCTTGTTCGACAGCGTTTCAGCGCAGGTCGAAGAATCGAAGGTGGCGGCGCCGGCGGCTGCCGGACCAGGTGGTTCGGACGATACATCCGGCGTGTTCTCCAGCCTTGGTCAGATGACGCGCGAATTGCATGACGGCCTGCGCGAGATCGGTCATGACGAGGCATTGGGAGAGGCGGCACGGCGCATGCCGGATGCACGCCAACGCTTGTCCTACATCGTTAAGATGACCGAGCAAGCGGCCAGCCGGGCCCTCAACGCCATCGAAATCGCCAAGCCGATGCAGGAAGCCATGCAGTCAAAATCCGAAGCGTTGGGCAAGCGCTGGGGGAAAGTCTTTGCCAATCAGATTTCAGCGGAGGATTTCAAGGTACTGGCTGCGGACACCCAGGCTTTTCTCAACGACATTCCGAGGCAGACTCGTGCCACCAACGAACAATTGACCGAGATCATGATGGCCCAGGATTTCCAGGATCTGACGGGTCAGGTTATCAAGAAGGTGGTTGATCTGGTCCAGAACCTGGAGACGCAGTTGCTGCATGTACTGTTCGAGGCCATGCCGCCGGACATGAACGTCGAACCCCCGGCCGGTCTGCTCAATGGCCCGGTCATCAATGCCGATGGCCGTACCGACGTGGTCAACAGTCAGAGGCAGGTTGATGACCTGCTGGAAAGTCTGGGATTCTGAAAGCCGCCATGCTGGTCATATCAATGGAATTCGACCCCGGCCGCATATTCTCCTGTCATGGGAGCTGCGAATGAGCGATTTTCAGGGACTGGAAGAAATGCTGCAGGACTTCCTGATGGAGGCGACCGACCTTCTTTCCAGTGTCGACAACAAACTCGTCGAACTGGAGAAGACGCCCGACGATACCGGTCTGCTCAATGACATTTTCCGGGGTTTCCATACCATCAAGGGGGGCGCCGGTTTTCTCAATGCCACCGAACTGGTGACCCTCTGTCACCTCACGGAAAATCTGTTCGACCGCCTGCGCAACGGTGAGTTGCAGCTCACCAGCGAAATCATGGATGCGATCATGGATGCCACCGGCGCCGTGCGCCATATGTTCGATGCGCTGGGACGCGGCGGGATGCCTGATCCGGCGTCGCCGGAATTGCTGGCTTCGCTCAAGAGGGCCATTGCCGGGGAGCTTGCGCAGAAGGTCGCTGCGGCCGCCTCCTCGACGGCCGTGACCGTTGCCACTCAACCGGATTGGGCTGGCCTGCTCCAGGCGGTCACCAATGCGCCCGCCGCGAGGCCGGCAACCGCCGGCCGGCAACTGGACGCTCAGCCTCCGGCAATGCCCGTTGTTGCGCCACCACCACCGCCGGAAGTAATCATTCAGCATGCGGTCGGTCGCCGTGCCGTCGACAAGCCTGGCTACCAGGGCCCGCCGATCAGCCGCCGCGAAGGCGAGAAGATTCGCGACAATACCATCCGGGTGGATACCTCGCGCCTCGATCAGGTGCTCAACCTGTCAGGCGAGATCGGCCTGACCAAGAATCGCCTCAACGCGCTGCGCAACGACATCCTCAACGGCAACACCGAGACCGATACCATGGCTGCGCTGGACCAGGCGGTGGGCCAGCTCGACCTGCTGGTCTCGGACCTGCAGAGCGCCGTCATGAAGACGCGGATGCAGCCCATCGGACGGCTGTTTCAGAAATACCCGCGGATTGCCCGGGATCTCGCCCGCGGTCTGGGCAAGGACGTGGAACTGGTATTGGTCGGTGAAGAAACGGAAATCGACAAGACCATGATCGAGGATCTCTCGGATCCGATCATTCACCTGATCCGCAACGCCGTCGATCATGGCGTCGAACCACCCGCGGACCGGACCGCCAGCGGCAAGCCGGCCAAGTCGGAGGTCCGCCTGGAAGCCAGCCAGCAGGGCGATCACATCGTGATCGTGGTTTCGGATGACGGGCGCGGCATGAACCCGGAGAAGCTCAAGGCCAAGGCGCTCGAAAAGGGCCTGATCACGGATGAGGAAGCGAATGCCATGGACGACAGGCAGAGTTTCAGCCTGATCTTCTTGCCGGGCTTCTCCACCATGGAAGTGGCTTCGGACCTGTCCGGCCGCGGTGTCGGCATGGATGTGGTGAAAACCAACATACAGAAGCTGAGCGGCTCGATCGAGATCAAGTCGGTAATGGGGAAAGGCACCAGCTTTGTAATTTCCCTGCCGCTGACGCTGGCGATCCTGCCGGTCCTGCTGGTGGAGCTGGGCGACCAGCCATTTGCGGTGCCGCTGTCGATGGTGCGGGAGATACTGCCGATCGATATCGACCTGGTCCAGGAAGTCGGCGGCAATGCCATCATGGTGGTGCGCGGTGAAGTGCTGCCGCTGTTGCCGCTCACCGGCCTGCTGGGCTGGTCCGCCGAGCGGATTCCCGAATACGGCGTCCTGATGCAGGCGGCGGACAGCGCGTTCATTCTCGCCATCGACGGTTTCGCCGGGCGCGAGGATGCGGTGATCAAGTCGCTGGAAGGTTTCAGGCCCAAGGGTGTGGCCGGAGTCACCACGCTTTCGAATGGCCAGATCGTCCTCATCCTCGACATGAAGGAACTGCTTGCCGGGCTTGGCCGCAACCGCGGCGTACCGCGATCGACGTTTGTCAGGGAAGCCGCCGCTGCCTGAGAGTTTCCAGACGGCAGCGCGGGAACCCGGGGTGACGCCCCCAGCCGCTCGATCGATGGTCGGGTGCGGTCTGCCAAGGGGACCGGCGGCGTCGCCCAAGGCCCGAAGAAGCTGAATCCACCACAAGGGAACCGTCAATGAGTGATGCTGACCTGGAGGCCTACTGGCTTCCTTTCACCTCGAATCGTTACTTCAAGCAGCATCCGAAGCTGATGGTTTCTGCCAAGGGAGCCTATTACCGCACCGAGGGCGGGCGCGAGCTGTTTGACTGTCTGTCGGGGATGTGGTGCTGCCCGATCGGACACGCCCATCCGAAAATCGTCGAGGCTTTCGCCCGGCAGGCAGCAACCCTCGACTATTCGCCGGCATTTCAGGTGGGTACCGCCAGCACCTTCCGGCTGGCCGAGCGTATTGCCGAGATGGCGCCGGCAGGACTCGACCATGTGTTCTTCACCAACTCGGGATCCGAAGCCGTCGACACCTCCCTCAAGATCGCGCTGGCCTATCACAAGCTGCGCGGCGAGGGCGGCCGCTTTCGCTTGATCGGACGCGAGCGGGCGTATCACGGCGTCGGCTTCGGTGGTATTTCGGTGGGCGGCATGGTGGCCAATCGCAAGGCTTTCGCCACGGCCATGCTGCCGGGCGTCGACCACCTTTCCCACACCTGGAACTTGTCGCAGATGGCTTTCTCGCGGGGTCAGCCGGCCTGGGGAACGCATCTCGCCGATGAACTGGAGCGTCTGGTTGCGCTGCATGACGCGTCGACGATCGCGGCGGTCATCGTCGAACCGGTCCAGGGATCCACCGGGGTTCTGGTGCCGCCGCTGGGTTATCTTGAGCGCTTGCGCGAAATCTGCACCAGGCACGGCATCCTGCTGATCTTTGACGAGGTGATCACCGGCTTCGGCCGCCTCGGCGCGAATTTCGGCGCCCAGCGCCTGGGCGTGATTCCCGACATGATCACATTCGCCAAGGGCATCACCAACGGGACCATCCCGATGGGCGGGGTGATTGTCCGCCAGGACATCTACCAGGCCTTCATGCACGCCCAGGCACCGGACTATGCCGTCGAGCTGTTTCACGGCTACACCTACTCCGGCCACCCGATCGCCGCGGCGGTCGGACTGGCGGTTCTGGATATCTTCGAACAGGAAGACCTGTTCGAACGCGCCCGCGTGCTCGAACCGGTACTGGAAGCCGCGGTGCACTCGCTCAAGGGTGAGCCGGGGGTGCTCGACGTGCGCAATTTCGGACTGACGGCCGGCGTCGATCTCGAACCGTTCCACGGGCAGCCGGGCCGGCGTGCCTTCAAGGTCTTCGAACACGGTTTCAGTCATGACCAGTTATTCCGATTTACCGCCGACACCATCGCCATGGGTCCGCCGTTCATCTCGACTCCGAGCGAGATCGAACGCATGGTCGAACAATTGCGCGCGGCGATCCGTGCCGTGAAACCCGATTGATCTAAGCCGGCAAGAGCCGGAACCGAGCAGGGGGACTCCGAGAGGCCGGAAAGCCCAAGTGTACGAACAAGTACCCTCTGGGGCATAAAGGGCGACTCTCCCCTTGTTTATCCCCCGTATGGGAACAAGGGGGCAAGCCCCCTTGTAAATCCCCCAAACACCGGCACTCCGAGAAGATCTGCTCAGAAGATGTAAAGAGTTGAACCACAAGAGATTAGGTCCCTGCATTGATGCGCCCATGCATAGCAGTGAATTGACGGTCTAATCAGGTTCTTTTCCCGCGCTGATCCCTATCCACGGGCGGCAATAATTGCCGCTATGGGAGAAACCGTGCGTGGCTGAGGAAAGCGATCTCGAACGGACCGAACCGGCGTCGAGCAGACGGCTGGAACAGGCACGTGAAGAGGGGCGCGTTCCGCAATCGCGCGAACTGTCGGCCTTCATGGTGTTACTGGCCGGCGGAGCGGGCTTCTGGTCGATCGGCGAATGGTTGACGCAGCATGCTTCCAGCATCGTTCGCCACGGACTCAGCTTCGACCGGGCGAGGGCATTTGATGCGCATGCCATGAGCGCTTCATTCCTCACCCTGTCGTGGGATGCCTTGCTGCTCGCCACACCCCTGTTTGTGCTGGCGATCGCCGGAGCGGTGGCGGCGCCGATCATGCTGGGCGGCCTGGTGTTCTCGCCGAATGCGATGACTCTCGACTTCAACCGCATCGATCCGCTAAGAGGGCTCGGCCGCATTTTTTCCATGCAGGGTGTCGCCGAGCTGGTCAAGGCGCTGCTCAAGGCAGCGCTGGTGGGAGGCGTCGTGTATTGGGTGGTGCTGCACCAACAAAATGCGCTCTTCGCGCTGTTGTCGCAGCCGCTAGAAAGCGGACTGGTGTCCTTCGGCCGGATGCTGTTGTTCGCGTTCCTGGCCCTGGTTTGCGGCGTGGCGCTGATCGCTGCGATCGATGTGCCGTTCCAGCTCTGGCAGTACTACAGCAAACTGCGCATGACCAAGGAGGAGGTGCGCCAGGAAGGCAAGGAGCAGGAAGGCGACCCGCAGATGAAGGCGCGGATTCGCAGCCAGCAGCGCGAGCTGGCACGCAAGCGGATGATGTCCGAAGTTCCCAAGGCCGATGTGGTCGTGACCAACCCGAGCCACTATGCCGTCGCGCTGAAGTACGACAGCAAGAACATGGGTGCGCCGCAGGTGGTCGCCAAGGGCATGAATCTGATTGCCCAGAGGATGCGCGAGTTGGCCGCCGAACACGGCGTGCCCTTGCTCGAAGCCCCGCCGCTGGCGCGCGCGCTCTACCGGCACAGCGATATCGGCGATCAGATCCCGGCCGCGCTCTACACCGCCGTGGCCGAAGTCATGGCCTACGTCTATCAACTGAATCAGTACATTTCAAGCGGTGGCAAGGGGGCAATGCCACCAGCGGTGCCGAAGGATCTGCCGGTGCCGGCAGAAATGGATCCGGGGGCGGGCGGCGGCGCTGAAGCGGTGGCGAAGGCATGAACGGCACCCTCGCCTTCCAGGCCTTGTTCACCCGCGGCAATCTGCGCCAGCTGGCGGCGCCGATGTTGATCGTGATGATCCTGTCGATGATGGTGCTGCCGTTGCCGCCCTTCCTGCTCGACGTGTTCTTCACCTTCAACATCGCCATCTCGATCATGGTGATGCTGGTGGCGATGTACACCCTGAAGCCCCTTGATTTCTCTGTATTCCCGACCGTATTGCTGGTGACAACCCTGTTGCGGCTCTCGCTCAATGTGGCGTCGACCCGCGTCGTCCTGCTGGAAGGCCACACCGGTCCGGACGCCGCAGGGAAAGTCATCGAGGCCTTCGGTCATTTCCTGGTCGGCGGCAACTATGCCGTGGGCCTGGTGGTGTTCGTGATCCTGGTGGTGATCAATTTCGTCGTCATCACCAAGGGCGCCGGCCGTATCGCCGAAGTATCCGCGCGCTTCACTCTCGATGCCATGCCGGGCAAACAGATGGCCATCGATGCCGATCTCAACGCCGGCCTGATCGGCGAGGACGAGGCCAGACGGCGTCGCGCCGAAATCGCCCAGGAAGCGGATTTTTTCGGTTCCATGGACGGTGCCAGCAAGTTCGTGCGCGGCGATGCCGTCGCAGGAATCCTGATCCTGTTCATCAACATCATCGGCGGGCTCATCGTCGGCATCCTTCAGCACGACATGGAAATCGCCACGGCGGCCAAGAATTACACCCTGCTCACCATCGGCGATGGCCTGGTGGCGCAGATTCCGGCGCTGATCATCTCAACCGCCGCAGGCCTGGTGGTGAGCCGCGTCACCACCAACGAGGATGTCGGCCAGCAGATTGCCGGCCAGATGTTCGGCAATCCCACGGTATTGCTCCTGACGGCCACCATCCTGGGCGTGCTGGGCTTGATACCAGGAATGCCCAACCTGGTATTTCTGCTCCTGGCCGGCGTCATCGGCGGGTTGGGGTGGTGGATCCTGCAGCTCCGCACCAAGGCTCCCGCGGCGGAGACGGCGCCCGCCACCATGATCGAGCCGCAGGAATCCCTCGACGCCAGCTGGGCGGATGTCGCGCCGGTCGATGTGCTGGGCCTGGAAGTTGGCTATCGCCTGATTCCGCTGGTCGACAAGGGGCAGGATGGCGACCTGTTGAAGCGGATACGCGGTCTTCGCAAGAAGTTTGCCCAAGAGGTCGGTTTCCTCTCCTCTCCGGTGCATATTCGCGACAACCTCGAACTCAAGCCCAACGGCTATCGCCTTACCCTCAAGGGTGTCGAGATCGGGGTGGGCGAATCCAATCCCGGCATGCACCTCGCCATCAATCCCGGCCGCGTGGCCGGTCCGCTGGCTGGAACCGTGACCAAGGATCCGGCCTTCGGCTTGCCTGCGGTATGGATCGAATCCGGCTTGCGGGAACAGGCACACTCCCTGGGATACACCGTCGTCGATGCCGGGACCGTGGTGGCGACCCATCTCAACCACGTCATTCTGTCGCATGCGGCGGAACTGCTCGGCCGCCAGGAGACGCAAGCCTTGCTGGATCATATCGCCAAGGACGCACCCAAGCTGATCGAGGATCTGGTACCCAAACAGATCTCCCTGTCGGTGGTGCAACGGGTGCTGCAGAACCTGCTGGAAGAGGGCGTGAACATCCGCGACATGCGCACCATCATCGAGACCCTGGCCGAATATGCACCTCGCACCCAGGATCCGCTCGAACTGACGACTCAGGTTCGCATCGCACTGGGACGCTCGATCATCCAGCAGCTCTTTCCCGGCAATGCCGATCTCGCGGTCATGGCCATCGATTCCGGCCTGGAGCGGGTACTCGGTCAAACGGTGCAAGGCGCCGGAGATGCCAGCGGCATCGAGCCGGGACTGGCCGACAAGCTGTTGCGCGAGACGGCCGCCGCCGCACAGCGCCAGGAGGAAGTCGGCCTGCCGGCGGTGCTGCTGGTACCCGGCCAATTACGCTGGCTGCTATCACGCTTCCTGCGGCGCGCCGTGCCGCAGTTGCGGGTCATTTCCAATGCCGAAGTGCCGGATTCTAGAACCATCAAAGTCACCGCGATTATCGGAGCGAAAACATGAAGGTGAGCCGCTTTATAGCCCCAACCGCACGAGATTGCCTGCGCAAGGTCAAGGACGAACTGGGTACCGATGCCATCGTCGTATCCAACAAGCCGGTGACCGGCGGTGTGGAAATCATGGCCATGTCGGCGGACAGTTTCGAAGCCCTGTCGCACCAGGCCGCTCCGCGCCCCGTGGGCGGCGATACTGCATCCCGCTCAGGCCCGAAAAAAACCGAAACACATGTCGCGCCGCCGGGGCTGGGCGTCGATACGCTGCGAGCGGCCCTTCCGGCCCGAGCGGCGGCCGTGGCCGGGGCGGCGGAGGAGGACTACAAGGTGAGCTTGTCGAGCCAGGCGCGCAAACAGCCGGCGATACATCCGTCCTGGCAGGAAGCGGCGACGGCCAAGGTTTCCGGCCGCCCGGCCGCCGCCAAAGCCGATTCGGCGCGCCTCAGACCGCTCCCGACCCGCGCCGAGAGTGATCCTGAAGTGCTGTCCGGGGCCCAGGTGAGCGCGACATTGAAAGGGGTTTTGAAAGAAGGCGCCAATGTTCCGGGAGAGTCGGCGGGCCGGCCGGCGACGCAAGCCCAGTCCCAGGTTACACAGATGATGGAGGAAATGAAGACCATCAAACTTTTGTTGGAACGTCAGTTGGCCGGTTTCGCCTGGGGCGACATGGCGCGCGAAGCGCCGACACGGGCACTGGCGCTGGCCGAAATGCTGGATGCCGGCTTTTCGGGGCAGTTGGCACGCAAGCTGTGCCAGGAGATGCCGGCCAACCTGAGTATCGAGAACGGCCGCAAATGGCTGAAGAGCGCCATCAATCGCCGTCTCAGGACTCTCGGCAACGACAGCGACATCATCGAGCGCGGCGGCGTGTATGCGCTGGTTGGACCCACCGGTGTCGGCAAGACCACCACGACGGCCAAGCTTGCTGCACGCTGCGTGGTGCGCTACGGAGCGGACAAGATCGCGTTGCTGACCACGGATGGATACCGCATCGGCGCCCACGAGCAACTGCGCATCTACGGACGCATACTTGGCGTGCCGGTCCATGTGGTACGTGACGGCGACGACCTGCGCCACACCCTGGCTGACCTGAAGGACAAGCACATGGTACTGATCGACACTGTCGGCATGAGCCAGCGCGATCGCATGGTCGCCGAGCAGGCGGCCATGCTGATGCGCGCCGGCGAAGTGAATCGCCTGTTGCTGCTCAACGCAACCAGCCGTGGCGATACCCTCGACGATGTGGTGCGGGCATATGCCGGTGAGGACCTGGCGGGTTGCATCCTGAGCAAGGTCGATGAAAGTGTCTCGATCGCGCCGGCACTGGACGCAGTGGTGCGCCACGGCCTGTTGCTCTGTTACATCGCCAATGGTCAGCGGGTGCCGGAGGATCTTCATCTACCCAACCGCAATTACCTGATGCACCGCGCCCTCAAACTGCCGAACGAGGAATCGCCGCATCGCCTGCTCGGCGACGAGGCCGGCTTGATGCTGGCGGCACGGGCAGCACCTGCGCCAGGGCCGTCGGAACGAGGTGTAGGAGCGGCGCTTGTCTGATTGGGATCAAGCGGGCTTCGCCGCGGACGGATTCACCGCCTCGCCGCATGACCAGGCGTCAGGGTTGCGCCGGCTGTTCGGCGGACACTCGCCGCAGGTGGTGGCTTTCGCCTCGGGTCATGCGGCTTGCGGACGCACTACCCTGCTGGTTCAGAGTGCCGCGGCATTGGCAGCGGCGGGCCACGGGGTGCTCATCATCGACGAGAACCCCGCGCCGAATAACGCCGTATCGGCGTTTGGCCTGACTGCGCGCAGTGACCTGTATCAGGTCCTGCAAGGCGAACGCAGCCTGCGCCAGGCCCTGCTTGCGGCTGCGCCCCTGGTGCGCATCCTTCCTGCTGCACGTGCTGCCCGGGAACTGGACCACGCCAATCGCATCGCGGCGGCGGCACGCCTGAACCTGGCTTCGTGCCTGATGGAAATGCAGCAGGACGTGGACTTCATTTTGATAGACACCACCACTCGCCGCGGCGGGCACCTCTCGCCGCTGGCCTTGGCGGCACGGCACATGACCATCGTGGTCGCTGCCCAAGGGGCATCCATCACGCATGCCTATGCGCTGATCAAACGCATTGCCCAGGAACGTGGCAGGGACGGATTCCAGATCGTCATCACCCGGGCTCGCAGCAGGGCTGAAGCACGTGCCATTTTCGAGAACATGCGGCGCGTCGCTCACGAGCACCTCGAGGTGAAACTGGATTATCTCGGGGCTTCGTTGGTGCCGGTGACGGAAAATCTTGCAGAAGCGCTGTTGCAGCGCCTGCCACCCTCCATCGACCGGAGCAACGGATTTTCGCTGCCTACGGCGGGCCTGGCGAAGAGCCTCAGAACACGCGGCGCTGCTCGTCCCAGGAACGGGCTGATCGGTTCAGCGGTGCTCGATTCGGTGTTATAGTTTGAGCACCTAAGCCCTTACAGATATTGACGATGTACAACGCGCAGGGCGTCCCAGACAAGGATCAACTGGTCCTGCAATACGCTCCCCTGGTGAAGCGCATCGCCTACCATTTGATGGCGAAGCTGCCACCGAGCGTGCAGGTCGACGATCTGATCCAGAACGGCATGATCGGGCTGCTCGACGCCATTGGCCGCTACGAGGAAGGCTTGGGCGCACAGTTCGAGACCTACGCGGTGCAGCGCATACGCGGGGCCATGCTCGACGGGCTGAGGGAGAATGACTGGCTGCCGCGGGGCTTGCGTCGCGACATGCGCCGCGTCGAGGCGGCCATCCAGGCGCTCGAGCAGAAGCATGGCCGCCCGCCGCATGAGGGCGAACTGGCCGAGTCGCTCGACATGCCCCTGGCGGATTATCAGAAATTGCTCCAGGACGCGCGCGGGCACCAGTTGGTGTATCTCGAGGACCTCAACGGCGCTGACGAAGATGGCTATCTGGAACGCCACCTCGCATCTTCCCATCTTGATCCGCTGACTGTGCTGCTCGATCAAGACAGACGCGATGTGCTGGTGCGCGCCATCGAGGACCTGCCGGAACGTGAAAAGATGATGATGGCGTTGTATTATGACGAAGAGCTTAATCTGCGCGAAATCGGCGAGGTACTCGGTGTCACCGAATCCCGGGTCTGCCAGATGCATACGCAGGCAATTGCTCGTCTGAGGGCTCGCATCCTCGACAGCGATGTTCCCGCCGAGGGTGTCAAGCGCGGTAGTACCCCAGAAACACGTACGGGCACCAGTACCCCAGAAACACGTACGGGCACTAAGAAAAGTAAATCCACCACGCCTGGGTAGACATTATGGACAAACTCAGCCTCTTCGGCCTCCTGCTCGGCGTCGGCGCCATCGTCGGCGGGCAACTCGTCGAAGGCGGCCATGTCTCCTCGCTGGTGCAACCGGCGGCCTTCGTCATCGTCTTCGGGGGCACTTTCGGCGCGGTGATCCTGCAAAGCTCCTGGGAGGTATTCAGTGCCGGCATGAAGATGACGCGGTGGGTGATCGCGCCGCCGGACTTGGCCCACGCGGAGCTCATCAATCAGATCGTCAAATGGAGCCATATCGCGCGCAAGGAGGGGTTGCTGTCGTTGGAGGCCCAAGTGGATGTGCTGGATGATGAGTTCGCGCGCAGGGGGCTGCAGATGCTGGTGGACGGCATCGAACCGGATCGCCTGCGGGACTTGCTGGAAATCGAGACAGACGCCTACGAAGCGCACTTGAAGCTCTCCGCCAAGGTGTGGGAGGCGGCGGGCGGCTATTCCCCGACCATCGGGATTCTCGGCGCGGTGATGGGCCTGATC
>Ga0208566_1000365_pt1 | contig 30448 bp, 22 predicted proteins | sample PL_2010_150m_FD_184159 | JGI IMG/M metagenome (GOLD analysis project Ga0208566, IMG submission 184159) | Freshwater microbial communities from Powell Lake, British Columbia, Canada to study Microbial Dark Matter (Phase II) - PL_2010_150m... | ecosystem: Environmental > Aquatic > Freshwater >...
CGATGCGCTCGTCGACCAGATGAAATTCGCCGTTGCAGCCGGGACGCAGGATGCTGCCGGCGTAGTACACCGCATCCCCCGGCTGAAACAATGAAACATCCGGCCCGACCGACTTGACCACGCCGGCGGCGTCCCAGCCGAGTACGCGCGGTGTTTTTTCCACCAGCTCCTTCGGTGCGCGCCGCTTGGTATCGACCGGATTGACCGAGATGGCCTTTACTTCGACCAGCAGGTCGCGTCCGCCAGCAGCGGGCATATCCAGCTCGAGATCGAGAAAGGACTCCGGATCGTCGATTGGAAGATAGCGGTAGAGACCGACGGCTTTCATGCGTCCACCTGAGTAAATGGTTGATCGGGCCCTTCTGTGTGCGCCGGCGCCGCGCTACTCCACGCGTGCGCCGGAATCGCGCACCACGCGCTCCCACATCGGCGCCTCGGCGCGCATCTCGGCGCCGAAGGCTTCGGGAGAAACAGACGGCGTCGCGTCCATGCCCTGGATGGCGAGCTTGTCGCGCACTTCGGGTTTTGCCAGCGCTTTGACCGCGGCCTCGTGCAGGCGCACGATCGCGGCGGACGGGGTTCCGGCGGGAACGTACAGGCCGAAGGAGTAATTCGCGTCGAAGCCGGGCAGCCCCGCATCCTCCGCGCCCGGAATGCCCGGTACCGACGGCGACGCCAGGCGTGTTGTCACGGCGAGCGCGCGCATGCGTCCGCCACGGATGAAGCCGAGCACCGTCGGCGCGGTGGCGAACATCACCTGGGTGTCACCCGCGATCAGGGACTGCGCCGCAGGACCGCCGCCTTTGAACTGCACCGTGGTGAACTTGACGCCGGCAACCGCCTCGAACTGCACCGACGCAAGATGCGGCGAGGAACCGTTGCCCGAAGCGGCGGCGAACAACTTGCCCGGATTCGCCTTGGCGTAGGCGATCAGTTCCTTCAGGTTCTTCACTGGCAGATCGTTATTGACGCAGATGATCATCGGCCCGGTCGCAGCGCGGCTGACCGCGGCAAAGTCCCTGTCCGGGTCGTAAGGGAGTTTCTTGTACAGCGCCTTGTTGATCGCGTGATTGGTCGAATTGAGCAGCGTGTAGCCGTCTGCCGCGGATTTCGCCACCGCGTCCGATGCTATCGACGCGCCCGCACCGGGGCGGTTTTCCGTCACCACCTGTACGCCGAGGTTCTTCGACATTTCGTCCGCCAGCAGGCGCGTGAGGAAATCGCCCGAGCCGCCGGGCGGATAGCCCACGACTATTTTGACCGGTTTGGTCGGGAACGCCTGCGCCATCGCGCCCGTCGCGAACATCAATATAGCCAGCACGATACCGAGCTTTGCGTTAAATCGAGTGGACATCGTGTTCTCCTGATATCGGGCGTTCAATTTGCTTGATCATTTTTGCCAGGCGTCCTTAAGCGTCACGGTGCGGTTGAACACCGGGGCACCTGGTTTGGAGTCGGCGCGATCGGCGACGAAGTAGCCGTGCCGCTCGAACTGGAAGCGCTCCTCGGGCTGCGCGTTCTGCATCGCGGGTTCGAGCTGCGCGCTGATCGTCTTTCTTGCCTCCGGGTTGAGGTCCAGCAGAAAATCGCGCTCACCCGCGCCCGGATGCGCTTCGCGGAACAAACGGTCGTACAGCCGCACCTCGCAGCGGTAGGCGTGTCTGGCCGAGACCCAATGGATGTTGCCTTTTACTTTGTAGGTGTCGGATCCGGGCGTGCCCGACTTGCTGTCGGCGAAATAATTGCAGTGCACCGCAGTTACGTTGCCCGACGCATCTTTGTCGCAGCCGGTGCATTCGATGACAAAGCCGTAGCGCAGACGCACGTTGTTGCCGGGGTACAGGCGGAAGAAACCCTTGGACGGGATTTCCATGAAATCCTCGCGTTCGATCCACAGCTCGCGCGCGAACGGCAGCGAGCGCTTGCCCAGCTCCGGTTTCTGCGGATGGTTGGGCGCCAGGCATTGTTCCTCCGCATCCGCGGGAAAGTTGTCGATGACGAGTTTCAGCGGATCGAGCACCGCGGTGCGCCGCGGCGCAGTTTCGTTGAGGTGCTCGCGCATGCACTCTTCGAGCACGCCGTAGTCGATCCAGGAATCGGACTTGGATACGCCGATGCGTTCGGCGAACAGGCGGAAGCCCTCGGGCGTATAGCCGCGCCGCCTGGCCGCTGCCAGCGTGGGCATGCGCGGATCGTCCCAGCCATCGACATGCTTTTCCTCGACCAGCTGGATCAGTTTGCGTTTGGACAGGACGACATAGGTAAGATTGAGCCGCGCAAACTCGATCTGCTGTGGCAGCGGCCGCGCGAACATCCCGCCTTCGGCCAGGCGCACCAGCAGCCAGTCGTAGAACGGACGCTGGTCCTCGAATTCCAGCGTGCAGATCGAATGGGTAACTCTCTCCAGCGCGTCTTCGATCGGGTGGGCATAGGTGTACATCGGATAAATGCACCAGCTATCGCCGGTGCGATGGTGGGTGGCGCGCTTGATGCGGTAGATTGCCGGGTCGCGCAGGTTGATGTTGGGCGAGCTCATGTCGATTTTCGCGCGCAGCACCATGCTGCCGTCGGCGTGTTTGCCGGCGCGCATTTCACGCAGGCGCGCGAGCGATTCCGCAGTTGCGCGCTCGCGCCAGGGACTGTCCACGCCGTGTTCGGTCAGCGTGCCGCGCGCGGCGCGCAATTCCTCGGCGCTTTGCTCGTCGACGTAGGCGTGCCCCGATTCGACCAGGTATTCCGCCGCCTGGTACATGGCGTCGAAATAATCGCTCGCGTAATACAGATGCGCGCTCCCGTTGGTGCCCCATTCGAAGCCGAGCCAGCGCACCGCATCGAGGATGGAATCGACGTATTCCTGCTCTTCCTTTTCCGGATTGGTGTCGTCGAATCGCATATGACAGACGCCGCCGTAGTCGCGCGCCAGACCGAAGTTGAGGCAGATCGACTTGGCATGGCCGAAATGCAGGTAGCCATTGGGCTCGGGCGGAAAGCGCGTGCGGATTTTCGCCGGGTCTGCAACACCTCCGGCGTGCGTATCCGCCAGACCGGGTGCCCCGCCCCAGGTGCGACCCGCGTACTTGCCGTCAGCCAGGTCGGCTTCGACAATGTTACGAATGAAATTGGTGACATGCGCGGTGGCGACGGCAGGTTTGGTCATGATGGTGCTTGCGGGCAGCGGTAGGGATGCGCAATCTTACCGCACTGACGGTCGGCGACGGGTGAATCCGCGCCTGCCGCGGGCCAGCGCAATATTGTATTATCGGGCTCAATCTCTTTGCTTCTCCCTCACGGAACCCCGATGAAAAAAAAGAAAGCCGAATCCGCCTGGCCCGATGAGCTGCACGCACTGCTCGCCGACGCCGGCGTGCGCCAGGTGGCAATCGTCCCCGATGCGGGACATGCACGTCTGATCAAGTTGTGCGAAAAAGACCAGACCATGCGCGTGGTCAGGCTCACCAGTGAGCAGGAGGGCGTGGCGCTGCTTGCAGGCGCCTGGCTCGGGGGCGACAAGGGCGTGTTGCTGATGCAAAGCAGCGGCGTGGGCAATTGCATCAATATGCTCGCCATGTCCATCGCCTGCCAGTTTCCGTTGCTGATGCTGGTCACCATGCGCGGCGACCATGGTGAATTCAACCCGGCGCAGGTTCCGATGGGCAACGCGACGCAGGCGGTGCTGGAAGCGATGGGCGTGTTGGTGAAGCGCGCTGACAGCGTAGCGGAACTGCCGGAAATGGCATCCGGCGCGCTGCGCCTCGCGTTCAATACCTTTCGTCCCGTCGCGCTGCTCATCGGCCAGCGGCTGCTCGGCGCCAAGGATTTCAGGAAACTGACAAAGAGCGTGTCCGAATGAGCAATAAATTGCGTCGTCGTGAAGTAGTCGAGACCCTGCTCGCCGGACGCGGCGATGCGCTGGTGGTCGCCGGACTGGGTGCGCCATCATGGGACATCACCCATGCGGGCGATCATGCGCTGAACTTTCCGCTGTGGGGGGCGATGGGCGGGGCGGCAATGGTCGGTCTTGGCCTCGCGCTGGCGCAGCCGAAGAAGCGCGTGCTGGTGATCACCGGCGACGGCGAGATGCTGATGGGCCTGGGTTCGCTTGCCACCATTGCCGTGCAGCGTCCGCGCAACCTCGCCATCGTGGTGCTCGACAACGAGCGCTATGGTGAAACCGGCATGCAGGAAACGCACACCGCGAACGGCGTGGACCTTGCCGGCATGGCCCGGGCCGCCGGCATTGCGCAAACACTCAGGGTCAACACGCCTGCGGGCGTGTCGCGGCTGAAGCGGCTGATCTACGCCGGCAAGGGGGCGTTGTTCGCGCAGGTCAAGGTGGATGCCGAGAAACTGCCGCTGGTGCTGCCGCCGCGGGACGGAGCGCTGTTGAAGAACCGCTTCCGCGCCGCGCTGCTCGGTCCGGATGCCGCGCATCAGTAGATTCGCAGGCGCGCAAACCGCGCGCCGAACCCGCCGACAATCATTGCAACCACCAAAGGAGAACCCCATGGACAAGAAACGCTACGACGAAGGACTGGCGGTAAGACGGGCAGTGCTGGGCGCCGAATACGTCGACAAGGCGGTGAAGGCGCCGGATGAATTCAGCAAGCCGATGCAGGATCTGGTGACCGAATATTGCTGGGGCGAGGTGTGGACGCGTCCGGAGCTGGACCGCAGGACGCGCAGCTTTCTCAATCTTGCCATGCTCACCGCGCTGAATCGTCCGCATGAGATCAAGCTGCATGTGGTTGGCGCGCTGAACAACGGCCTCACGCGCACTGAAATCCGCGAAGTGTTCCTGCAAGCGGCGATTTATTGCGGCGTGCCTGCCGCGATCGATGCAATGCGCGTAACCAAGGAAGTGTTCGCCGATCTCGACAGCAGGAAATGAACCCGGCCGCGGGCAACTACCCGGTCGGCTTCGTCGGCATCGGTAAGATGGGACTGCCGATGGCGACGCGGATCGCGCAGCATGGCCATCCGCTCCACGCCTATGACACCTCAACGGCGGCCCTGGGCGCGATCGGCGCTGTGAACGGCGTGCGTGCGTCGGCCGGCCTGGCCGGCATCGGTCGCGCGTGCGCAGTGGTGATCCTGATGCTTCCGGACAGCGCGGTGGTGCGCAAGGTTCTGTACCACGAAAAGGACGGGTTGGCTGCGCATCTGCGGCCGGGCGCGGTGGTCATCGACATGAGTTCGTCCGTTCCGTCGGTGACGCGCGAGCTGGGAGGGCGACTGAAGGCGGCCGGCATTGACTTGATCGATGCGCCGGTGTCAGGCGGGGTGAAACGCGCGATAGACGGCTCGCTGGCGATCATGGCCGGCGGCGAGCCGGCGGTGATCGAGCGTCTGAAGCCGCTCTTGCTCACCATGGGGAAATCCATCGTCGAAACCGGGATGCTCGGCTCCGGGCACGCGATGAAGGCGCTCAACAACTATGTGTCGGCGGCGGGCCTGCTGGCAGCGTGCGAGGCGCTGAAGGTGGGCGCGGATTTCGGCATCGCCCCGGACAAGATCGTCGCCGTGTTGAACGCCTCGACCGGCAGGAACAACAGCACCGAGAACAAACTGATGCAGTTCGTCGTTTCCGGCGAATTCAATTCCGGCTTCAGCCTGGGGTTGATGAAGAAGGACATCAACATCGCCACCGACCTGGCGCTGGACCTGGGTTCAGAAACGCTGCTGGGCGAAGTGCTGCTTCGATCCTGGGCCGATGCGGAAGTGAAATTCGGCGGGGCGGCGGACCATACCGAGATCTATCGCATGCTGGAGCGCGGCGCAGAAAGCAATTCGTAACAACGCGACCGGCAGGCGCCGGGCGCAGGAATCAGGGCGTGACCGGCGTCGGCTTCGGCAGCGGCAGTTTCTTCTCCGCCATTACATCGCGCAGATAATCGGGCCGGTCGGTGATGAGACCGTCCACGCCCCAGTCGATGAGGCGCGCCATGTCGTCCTTCTTGTTGACCGTCCATGGAATCACCTGGAGGCCGAGCGCGTGCGCCTCCTTCACCGATTCGGCGCTGAGTTCGCGGAAGAACGGCGACCAGATCGCGCCGCCGGCGGCTTTCACCATTTTCGGGATCGAGCCGTGGTCGCGAAACTGGATGCCCGCGGTCCAGGCCGAGTCTTCCGCCTTGCCTGCGGCGATGTTGTCCAGAAAACGCTGCTGCGCGCTCAGGTAGCTGGTGGTGATTTTCGGCGCCAACGCCTGCACCGCCTTCAATGCGCGCCAGTCGAAGGATTGAACGATCACGCGCGAACCCATGCCTTCGCGCCCGATCAACGCCAGCAGTTCCCTGGCGAACTCCTCCGGCGCAAGCGTGTCCGCCGGTTTTTCGGGCGAGGTCTTGATCTCGATGTTGAAGCGCACATCGCCGTTGCCGGCGCGGCGCGCCAGCTGGAACACCTGGGCCAGTGTCGGCATGGTCACCTTGTCCATGCGCACCTGGTCGGGAAAATTGCGGCTGTATTCGCTGCCGGGTTTGATGCGGCCGACGTCGAAATGCAGCACGTCGTCCAGCGTAAGCTCGCGCACCGCGCGTGTCGGCGGGTTGAGCCAGCGGCCGTCGGCGCCGCGCGTGATGTCCGGATTCAAGCGCGCGTCGTGGCTCACCACCACCACGCCGTCCCTGGTGATCGCCGTGTCCAGCTCCAGCGTGCTCACGCCGAGCGAAAGCGCCGCAGCAAAGGCGGGCAGGGTATTTTCCGGCGCCAATCCCCGCGCACCACGGTGGCCGTGCAGGTCGAATGCTGACGCAAATACCGGTGCGAGTGACATGACTAAGGTCACGAGCAGACGAGCGGCGCGGCGTAAATCCGAACCGCTGATCATTTTTTCGACAATCGCTTCAGGTCGTCGATCACTTCGACGGAATGACGCGACGTTTCCACGCTGGTGTAGACCTTCGCCACCTTGCCGGCCGGGTCGATGAGGAAGGTGTAGCGCCTGGCGTAGCGGCTGCCCTCAGGCAGCGCGCCATAGCTGCGGGTGACCACGCCGGACGGATCTGCCAGCAACGGGAACGGCAGGCTGAATTTTTTGGCGAACTGCGCATGGCTCGCGCTGTCGTCCAGACTCACCCCGACCACCTGCGCGCCCAGCTGGCTAAGTTTGAAAATATCGTCGCGAAAGCTGCACGCTTCCTCGGTGCATCCGGGGGTGTCGTCCTTGGGGTAAAAGTACAACACCACCCACTTTCCGCGAAATTCCGCCAGCGTGCGCGTCTTTCCCGATTGATCCGCGAGGCTGAAATCCGATGCCTGCGAGCCTGCGGCAGGCAAGGCGGCCCAGACGCATGACTGGCCAAGCAGCAGGGCGGCGGTGGCAACTGCGCAAATGACGCGTCTCATGCCGGCATTTTAGCCTTGTTTGAGTGCTGCCACTGTGGTCGTGCAAGGTTCACCTATAATGGCCCACGGAACCACGCGCAAGGAGGAGGGTCGATGCGTCGTTTCATTCAGTGTTCGCCGGCACAGGCAGTCGGCGCGCGTGCGCGTGAATATTGCAAAATGCCCTGCCCATGAAATTCCCGGCGCCGACGCCCGATGCATTCGCAGAGGCGATTGCCGCATTGGGGAAAGATGCGTTCGCGAGCGAACTGCTTGCGGCGCTCAATCGGTCGGTGCCGGTCGATCACGCCTGCCTGATGCGGGTTGTCGACAGGACGCGGCCGCCGGTGCTCGAATCGGCGAGCTGGCGCGGCGGCGCGCATGTCGCCGAAGTGCAGAGCGCGTACCTGAACGGCCTGTATCGTTTCGATCCGAACCTCGGCCTGCCCATGCAGTCAGGGGTGGTGTTCCGTCATCTGCGCCGCGACGCGCTCGGTGACGCTGAGTACCGCGAAGTCTGTTTCGTGCGCGCCGGTTTGCTGGAGCGGCTTACCGTGGCGGCAGCGGACGAAGGGCAGCTCGTGCTGCTCAACCTGTACCGTCTGGTGCAAAGCGGACCGTTCTCCGCGCGCGAGGTTGCCGCAATGGAAGGCCTGTCGCCGTTTCTTGCCGCGCTCGCGCAGAAGCACGTCGGCGCGCTCGGCATGCTGCTGCGCTCTCGCAACCGGGACGATCGCATTGCCGCACTCGCGGCGCGGCTGAACGCGCGCGACGGCAGGCTCACCCTGCGCGAACGGGACGTGCTCGCGCGGGTGATGCTCGGCATGACCTCCGAAGGAATTGCGCTCGATCTGGGCATCGGCCTCAATACGGTGCTCACCTACCGCAAGCGCGCATACACGCGACTTGGCGTCAGCAGCCAGGCAGAACTGTTCTCGCTTTGTCTGTGAGTGTCCACCGTCCCAAACGCTTGGGACAGACGTGCGCGGGGCGATCGCATAGGCTTGCGCTGATGGGCTGAATGAAACCAAACCCCAGGTTGCTCTAAAACTACCAGACCGCGGAAAGGCTATTACCCATGCAGATCATGACGACCGGCCAGGCGACGGTGGAGACCCTGCTTCGCCATGGGATAGACACCGTGTATGCGGTTCCAGGTGTCCACAACGACCATCTTTTCGACGCGCTCTACCATGCGTCGAATCGAATTCGCGTGATTCACGCCCGGCATGAGCAGGCCGCCGGCTATATGGCGATGGGGGCCGCACTGGCTACCGGACGCCCGCAGATCCTTTCGGTGGTGCCGGGCCCGGGTTTGTTGAACGCGAGCGCGGCGCTACTCACGGCACACGCGACAGGCGCACCGGTCGTCGCGCTGGTGGGGCAGATTCGACAGGCACACATCGACCGCGGCTATGGCAACCTGCACGAATTGCACGATCAGCTCGGCGTACTGCGGCGTGTTACAAAGTTCTGTGCACGCATCAATTCGCCGTCTGAAGCGCCGGAGTTGGTCGCCCGGGCAATTCATCAGGCATGCTCCGGGCGCACCCGCCCGACCGCGCTGGAATGCGCGATCGATGTATGGGGTCAGAAAGGCCCCGTCGTTATCGCCGATCCGGTACCACCGAGTTTTCCGCCCGTGGACGAAGAGGCGGTGGCGGCGGCCGCAAGTTTACTCAACTTTTCCAAGCGGCCTTTGATCGTGGTGGGTTCGGGCGCCCAGGATGCCGCGGCCGAGGTGCGTGCCCTTGCCGAACGCCTGGAGGCGCCGGTGGTGTCGTTCCGGCGCGGCCAGGGCGTGCTTGCGGGCAACCATCGCCTGTCGGTGCCGGTGCCGATCGGCCACCGCTTGTGGCGCGAGGCCGATGTGGTGCTCGGAATCGGTACGCGCTTGTTCATGCAGCAGGAGAGCTGGGGCGTGGATCGCGACATGGCGATTCTGCGCATCGACGTCGATCCGGAGGAACCGGACCGGTTCCGCAAGGCGGACCGCGCCATGATAGGCGACGCGGCGGCCACGCTGCGCGTCCTGCTCGACAAGCTGCCGCCGGAGCCGCGCGCCTCGCGTGCGGATGAACTCGCCGCACACCGCGCCTGGCTGGCGCAGCGACTGAAGGGACTTGAGCCGCAATTGGGTTTCCTGCGCGCCATGCGTGCGGCGCTGCCCGAAGACGGCATCCTGGTCGATGAAGTTACCCAGGTCGGATTCGCCAGCCGCGTCGCGTTTCCGGTTTCACGCCCGCGCTCGTTCATTTCGACTTACCAGGACAATCTGGGTTATGGCTACGGCACTGCGCTCGGGGTCAAGGCGGCCTGTCCGGATCGCGCCGTACTTTCGATCGCCGGCGACGGGGGTTTTGCCTACCAGGCAATGGAACTCGCGACGGCGGTACTGCACCGGCTCGCAGTCGTGGTGCTGGTGTTCGACGACGGCAAGTTCGGCAATGTCCAGCGCATTCAGGCTACGCAATTCGGCAACCGGCTGATTGCGTGCGATCTCGCCAACCCGGATTTCGTGCGCTTCGCCGAGAGCTTCGGCGTGGCGGCGTTCCGCGCGCACACGCCCGCCGACCTTGAAATCGCCCTGCGACAGGCGTTCGCGCTCGGTGCGCCGGCCCTGGTCCACGTGCCGGTTGGCGAGATGCCCAGCGTCTGGGATCTGATCCGATTACCCCGGGTGCGCGGCTAGCCCTCAGGGGCTCTTGGCGCGTTGTCCCAAGCGCTTGGGACAGACGCGGGCGGTGCGATCGCCTAGTCTGGTTGCCGACGAGAACCGCAGGGGGACAATGATCATGGCCGACGAAACTATCGTCTACGCGCTGCCCAACCGCATCACGCCGGGGAATCCGGTGATTTTCGACGCCGCGATCTGTGACGGCTGCAATCGCTGTCTCACGGTCTGCCTGGAAGATGTATTCATTCCGAATCCGCAGAAGGGCAAGCCGCCGCTGATCCTGCATGCCGACGAATGCTGGTACTGCGGCCCCTGCGTCGACGATTGCCCGTTGCCCGGCGCCATCCGGCTCAATCATCCGCTGCAGCAGCGGGTGCGCTGGAAGCGCAAGGACACCGGTGAATTTTTCAGGGTATAGGGCACGATCATGAGCATTGCACACGATTCCGGACAACTGCTGCGCTGGCCCTACGCCGTGAACTACGGCACCGAGCGCAGCTATGATGCGGATGTGCTGATCATTGGCGGCGGCATTGCCGGGGTCTGGGCGGCCATTGCCGCGGCGCGCGCCGGCGCCAGGGTCATCATCCTGGAAAAAGCGGCGACCGAGCGCAGCGGCGCCGGTGGCGCCGGCGTCGATCATTGGCAGTGGGCGGCGGACAACCCCGCCTCGCGCATCACACCCGAGGAGTTGACGCAGGCGCTGGTCGACAATCAGGGCGGCTATCGCAACGGCATCTCGAACTACATCCAGTGCGCGTCGGCCTGGGAAACGCTGGCGGAAATGGAGCAGATGGGCGGCAAGGTGCGCGACACCGAGGATGAGTTCCGCGGCGCGGATTTTCGCGATGAAGAAACCAAGCTGCTGTTCGCATACGATTATACGAACCGCTTCGTGATTCGCGTCTGGGGGCACAATTTCAAGCCGCTGTTGCGCGAGGAATTGCGGCGTCTGAAGGTGCAGGTGTTCGACCGCGTCGCCGTGAGTGCGTTGCTCACCGAAGGCGGCCAGCCGGGTGCGCGCGTGGTTGGTGCCATGGGTGTACATTGCCGCAGCGGCGCAACGCTGGTGGTACGCGCCAAGGCAACAGTGCTTGCGACCAATCGTCCGCAGCGCATCTGGACCTTCTCGTCGGAACTGCGCGGAATATCCACATTCCGGCCGCCGTCCTGCTCCGGCACCGGCTACGCCATCGCCTGGCGCGCGGGCGCCGATTTCACCATGATGGAAAAGTCGATGCGCTCACCGTTTGCCAGCCCCTACGCGTTTCCTCCGTACGGCAGCGGCAACGCGATCAATACCTGGTACCCGTGCACCATCGTCGATGCGAACGGCAAGGAAGTGCCCTGGGTGGACGCCTATGGCCGGCCGCTGACCAGCGTCGCTGAGCGTTGCCGCCCGGTCGAGGGGCAGAAGTTTTTCATCATGGGAGGGGGTTCGAGTTCGCAGCCCCATCCGGGATTGAGTCAGTACCTCGGGCCGAAGCCCATCCCCGACCTGGAAGCGCGCATGCTCGCCGGCGAGTTCACGCCGCCGTTCTATGCCGATCTGGCCGGCATGCCGGAGATGGAGCGCAAGGCGATCTGGGGCATCATGGTCGGCAACGAGGGCAAGACACGCATTCCGGTGATGCAGACCTACATGGCCTCGGGCTTTGATCCGGAACGTGACATGCTGCAAAGCTACGATTTCATGCGCGGGCACGGCATGCGCGAGCCGGTGTTGCCGCAGGAACGCACCTTCGGCGAGCAGGGCGTATGCGGCGGCTTGCTGGTCGACTGGGACCTGATGTCCAATCTCCCAGGGCTGTTCGGGGCGGGCGATCTCTTGTTCGGCGGGCAGGACCATTCGCATGCAGCGGCGACCGGGCGCTACGCCGGCGCGCGCGCTGCGCGCTACGCCGGGCGCGCGAACCGGGGCGATGTTTCGCATGAGCAGGTCGAGCGCGAGAAGCGGCGCGTATACGCACCGCTTGCCTGCGGCAGCGACGGGCCGGACTGGAAGGAACTGAACGCGGCCGTCGCGCGCGTGATGCAGAACTACTGCAGCGAGCCGAAAAACGCCGGCATGCTGTCGCTCGCCCGCACCTGGCTCGAGGATATCGAGACAAACGAAGCGCCGCGTGTCGGCGCGGGCGATCCGCATCAACTGATGCGCGTGCTTGAGGTCCACGATATCGTTACCTGCGCGCGCATGATCGTGGCCGCCTGCGAAGCGCGCAAGGCGTCGAGCGCATACCTGCATTTCAAGCGGCTGGATTATCCGGAAATGGATCCGGCCGAGTGGCATAAGTGGCTGGTGATTCGCAAAACCGGGGAGGACGTTGCCGTATCCGACCGGCCGATTGCGTTCTGGGGTGATTTTGAAGATAACTATCGGCCGCGACACGCCGAGAATATGACCGCGATGGAGCGCGCGCCGGGCCAGGCAGCGGCCTGAACCCGGCGACGCCGGAATTGCGCTACCGTGTTTTGCCACCGAAGGAGGAGACGAAAATGAGATCATTGCAACGCATCGCCTGCGGCCTGGCCGCAACACTGCTGTGCGCGGCCGCCGCCGCCCAGACCGGCAACTATCCCAACCATCCGATCAAGCTGATCACGCCGTTTACAGCCGGCGGTGCGATCGACGTGCTGTGCCGCGTGATCGGCGAACGGTTGGCGCAGCGACTCGGACAGAACGTGGTGGTGGAGTCAATCCCGGGCGCGAATACCATCATCGGGACGCAGGCGCTTCTACGCGCCGCGCCCGACGGATACACGTTCATGATTACCACCATGTCGACCGCCCTCAACAACCGCATCCTTTACTCCAAGCTCGCCTACGATCCGGAGAAGGATCTCGCGCCGATCACGCAGCTTTCCTACGGGACGGTGCTTCTGGTCGGGCCGGGCAATGCGCCTTACAAGGACCTGCAGGGCTTCATCAGTTGGGCCAAGGCGCAGAAACGGCCGATCAGCTTTGGCTCGTGGGGTATCGCTTCGTGGGGTCACCTCGCCGGGGAGATACTGAAACGCGAGGCTGGCATAGAAATGATCCATATTCCATACAAAGGCGATGTGCTTGCGCTCACCGATGTGCGCAACGGCAGCCTCGACGTTACCTTTTCCAGCCCGACCAGCGCCAAACCGCTGATCGCGGGAGGCTCGGTCATCCCCATTGCGATGACCGGACCGCAACGTTCTGCTTCGATGCCCGAACTTGCCACCTTCACCGAGCAGGGCGTGAGGAACGTAGACCTGCCGATCTGGGTCGGGGTGTACGCGCCGGCCGGGACGCCGCGTCCTATCCTGGAACGCCTGCGCAACGAGTTGAAAGCGGTTACCGACCAACCCGACGTCACGGAGAAAATGAAGGCGCAGGGCCAGACACCGGTGGTCAATACCGCCGAGGAGTTCATGGCGAATTACCGCGCGGAGTATCCGCGCTGGGAGGCGCTGATCAAGGCCTCCGGCGCGAAAATCGAGTAATACGCTCTTGGACGAAGGTACAGCTTACGGCAGGGCAAAGCCGACCTACCGCGCCGAACTTGCCGAGGTTGGCGCCGGTACGCCGATGGGCGAACTGCTGCGCCGTTACTGGCATCCGGTCGGTATGGCCGCGAACGCAGGCGAGCGCCCGCGGCAGGTGCGGGTGCTCGGTGAGGATCTGATTCTTTTTCGTGACGGTCAGGGGCGCGCTGGACTGGTCCATCCGCGTTGCGCGCACCGCGGGACTTCGCTCTATTACGGGAAGGTGGAAGAGCGCGGCATCCGCTGCTGTTATCACGGTTGGCTCTACGACGTCGAGGGCCATTGCCTGGAGCAGCCGTGCGAAGACGGCGGCGGACCACGCCGCGACAAGGTCCGTCAGCCGTGGTATGCGCTCGAGGAGCGCTATGGCCTGGTGTTCGCCTACCTCGGCCCGCCGCAGAAAAAGCCACTGCTGCCGCGCTACGCGTGCCTGGAGGAACTGGCGCCGGGAGAGTTCATTGAAGCCGACGACAGTTCGATCGGTTCGGGCGGCGCGCAGGTGGTGCCGTGCAACTGGTTGCAGCACTGGGAGAACGTGGTCGATCCATTTCACGTTCCGGTTCTTCACGGCTCGTTCAGCGGTGCGCAGTTCGTGTCGCAGATGGCGCAGCTGCCCAAGGTGGAATTTTCGGTGACCGAACGTGGCGTGATGGTATGGTCGCTGCGTACCTTGGATGACGGGCGCCGGTTTCGACGCATCACCGAAGCGGTGATGCCGACGCTGCGCGTGGTGCCGAACCCGCGCGTCAGCCGCTACGGCAGTGTCGAATCCATCGGCTGGGTGTTGCCGATCGACGATACGCACTACCGGATCTACGTTTCCGGCCGGGTCAGCGAACCCGGTCAGCTCGGAAAAATGCGATCGAAGATGAACGACAAATTCTGGTGGGAACTGACCGAAGAAGAACATCAGCGCTTTCCCGGCGATTACGAGGCGCAGACCGGCCAGGGGCCGATTACCCTGCATTCCGAGGAGCATTTCGCCACCAGCGACAAGGGCATCGCATTGTTGCGGCGCTTTCTCGAACAGCAGTTGCAAAAGGTGGCGGAAGGAGGCGATCCGGCCGGCGTCAGCTTCGACCGGTCGGACGCGCTGGTGCATCTTGAAGCCGGAAATTACATTGACGATGCCAAGGCCGGTACCTGAATCTGCTTGATATCACGCTCGTGCGCGCATGTTTGATCTTGCGCAAGCCAGTCCGAAGCGCCTGAGAGTATACGATAGCCATGCCACGTTGAACGCGGCGGCGTCTTGACTGGCTTTCCGGTAATCCAGTGCGGGCCTGGGGGTTGATGAATGCAGTTTGATTTGCGCACTTTGTTCATCGTCTTGGTGATCCTGTACGCGTGCCTGGGATTTGTCTGTCTTTTTCTTCCCTATCGAATGCCTGGGTCCCGCGCCGTCAGCTATTGGGGCTACGCGATGCTGACGCTGACCGCAGGAATGGCCGGAATTGCGCTGCGCGGCCTCGTTCCGGATTTCATCAGCGTGGTCATTGCCAACGCGGTGACACTGACCACGTTTGTGTTTGTTCTCGCAAGCGTACGCCAGGGACACGAGGCGGGATCCTATTTGTTCGCCTGGAGCGTAATCTGCGTAGCCGTGCTGCTTCTCGCGTATTTCACCTACGTGCTACAGGACACGCGCATCCGCATTGCGATAGTTTCCGCCGCGATAGCGCTACTGACCGTGCAGCCGGTGCTTACGCTGATCGCCGCGGCGGAAGAATCGAGCCGGCGGGCAAGGCTGTTTACTGCATTCTGCGTGATTGGCGTCGGATTGCTCATGCTGGCGCGCGCGTTACTGACGATCAAGTGGGGCGCTAACCCGGATTTCCTTGCGCCCGACTTCGTCCAGTTCGGGAGCATCCTGTTGTTCGGCGTGTTCGTAGTGCTGGGTACACTGGGCGTAGTGTGGATCGAAACCGCGCAGTTGCAGTCCGACCTGGCGCGCCTGGCCATGCTCGATCCACTGACCGAGACGCTCAATCGGCGCGCCTTCATGCTCGAGTACGAGCGCGAATTGTCGCGCTGCGTGCGCGAAAAGACCGGACTCGCGCTGGCGATATTCGACCTCGATCATTTCAAAGATGTGAACGACAGCCATGGCCACCTGGCGGGCGACCAGGTGTTGCGCAGCATTGCCGACACGCTGCGCGCCAGCCTGCGCGGGCACGACGTGCTGGGTCGCTACGGCGGCGAGGAATTTTCACTGCTGATGCCGGGCGCTGACATGACTGCGGCGATGGCGGCCGCGGAACGTGCGCGCCTTGCCGTGGGGGCGCGCCCGGTCGAGGTCGGATCGCTGACGATTCCGATCAGCGTTAGCGCTGGTGTCGCTACCTACGGCGCCAACGGTTCGGACTGGGAGTCCCTGTTGAGTAGTGCCGATGCAGCCCTGTACGAGGCCAAGCACAAGGGCAGGAACCGGGTGGTCGCCGCGCCGGGGGCAGCGGCACCTGCGGCCTGCGCCAAGGTAAGATCGACATCCAAATGACGCGAAATGACGGGAGAAAGTATGTCTGAAATCAGTGGCGGCGAAGTCATCGTGAAAATGCTGCAGGCCGAGGGGGTGCAAAAGGTGTTTGGCATTATCGATGGCACCTATTTCGGTTTCTATTCCAGCCTGCGAAGCCACGGCATCGACTTGATTACGCCGCGGCACGAGACCAGCGCGGTGCACATGGCCGGCGCGTATGCGCGGCTGACGGGCAAGCTCGGCGTGTGCATGGCCTCCAACGGCCCCGGCGTCGCCAACGCGCTTCCCGGTATCGCTGTGGAGCAGGCCGAAGGCAATCGCGTGCTGGTGGTTACCGCCTGCCGCCGACCCGGCATCGCCTATCCTGACCGCGGCGGCAGCTATCAGTGCTTCGACCAGTCCGGCGTGATCGGAAAAATGGCGAAGTGGAGTTGCGTCATTTCTTCGTTCGAGCGCATTCCAGAGCTCACGCGCATGGCGCTCCGGAAATCCTGGGAGGGCAGGCCGGGCGTGGTGCACATCGACGTTCCCGAGAACATCATGAACACCAAGTTCAAGGCGGAGCCTGCGTTCTGGGCGCCGCACCAGTATCGCCGGACTTCTCCGACCGTGCCCGCGCCCGAACTGGTGGAGCGCGCCGCCGACATGCTGATTGCCGCCGAGCAGCCCCTGATTCACGCGGGCAGCGGCATCATCCACGCTGCGGCCTACGCGGAGTTGCGCCACGTTGCGGAGCTCCTGCGTGCGCCGGTGACCACCAGCTGGTCGGCGCGCGGCGTGCTGCCCGAGACATCCGAGCTGTCGCTGCCGATGATCCACGTCAAGCTCAATCACACGGCGCGCAATGACGCCGACCTGGTGCTGGCGCTGGGCACGCGCATGGGCGAAACCGACTGGTGGGGCAAGGCGCCCTACTGGCGCCATGCGTCGCAGCAGAAAATGATCCAGGTCGATGCCGACGGCGAAATGCTCGGCATGAACAAACCGGCCGATCTCGCCATACTCGGCGACGTAAAACTGTTTCTCGCCGCGCTTGCCACCGCGCTGGAAGCGAAGAAGGGTGAAATGCGCACCGAAGCGCGACAGAAAAACATCGCGCGCTATAACGAGACCAAGCGCGGCGACCGCGAAGGCTGGAACAAGGCGCTTGCGGATTACTCGGCGCCGATGAATCCGGCGCATGTTCCTAGTGTGTGCCGCGAGTTCTTCACCGACGATGCGATCCTCGTCGCTGATGGCGGCAACACCACCATCTGGGCGAGCTTCTATCACCAGGTGCGGGTGCCCAATACACTGCTGTCGACGTTCAAGTTCGGCATGTTGGGCGCGGGCGTGGCACAGGCGCTGGGTGCGGCGGTGGCTTTCCCCGAACGTCAGGTGGTGTGCATCATCGGTGATGGTGCGATGGGATTTCATCCGCAGGAAATCGAGACCGCGGTGAGAAACAAGCTGAAGGTGATTTATCTGGTGCTGTGTGACAAGGCCTGGGGCATGGTCAAGATGAACCAGTCGTTCACGCTGCGCCCGATCAAGACACTGCTGATGAAGTCGCTCTCGCCGGAGGAAAACATCGCGACTGAACTCGGCGAAATCGAGTTCGACAAACTGGCGATCGCCATGGGAGCGCACGGCGAGCGCGTGTCCGATCCGAAGGAATTGAAGCCGGCGCTGGAGCGCTGCCGCGCCAGCGGCCGCTGCGCGGTGATCCATGTCGACGTCAATCCGGTGAAACACATGTGGGCGCCGGGGCTGGTCCACTTCAAGGACATGCACCAGGAGCCCAAGGGGAAATAGTGAACGCGCCGCGCGTACTGGTGACGGGCGCGGCCGGCTATCTGGGCAGCCAGCTGGTCGCGGCGCTTGCGGCGGACGCAGCGCGCAAACCCGCAGCGCTGGTGGCGATGGATGTGCGCGAGGTGCCGCCCGACGGCCGCGTGGCAGGTGTCACCTATGAGGCCGTGGATATTCGTGCGACGGGTCTGGCCACAGTGCTTACGAGGCATGCGATCGATACCGTGGTGCATTTGGCGTCAATTGTCACGCCGGGCAAAGACAGCAATCGCGAATTCGAATACTCGGTCGACGTGCTCGGGACCGAAAATCTGCTCAAGGCCTGCGTCGTAGCCGGAGTGAAGAAGGTCATCGTGTCATCGAGTGGCGCGGCCTATGGCTATCACGCCGACAATCCCGCCTGGATCAGCGAAGAGGCGCCGCTGCGCGGCAACCGCGAGTTCGCCTATTCCTGGCACAAGCGCCTGGTCGAGGAAATGCTTGCCGACTATCGCGTACGCCAGCCGCAGCTCGCGCAGGTGGTGTTCCGTATCGGCACCATACTCGGCGAGACGGTGAAGAATCAGATTACCGACCTGTTCGACAAGCCGCGCCTGATCGCGATACGCGGCACGGACAGTCCGTTCGTGTTCATCTGGGACCAGGACGTGGTCGGTTGCCTGCTCGAGGCCGTGTACTCCGATCACACCGGAATCTACAACGTTGCCGGCGACGGTGCTCTGGGCATACGCGAAATCGCCGCGCGCCTGGGCAAGCGCTGCATAGTGCTACCCGCATGGCTGCTGCAAAGCGCGCTCGCGCTGCTCAAACCGCTCGGACTAACCCAGTACGGGCCTGAGCAGGTGAATTTCCTGCGCTATCGGCCGGTACTGGCCAATGAAAAATTGAAACAAGAGTTCGGCTATGTGCCGCAAAAGACATCGGCCGAGGTGTTTGAGTTTTATCTTGCTGCGCGCACGCACCGGGGTAGGCGGTGACGCATCGCAATTGCACTGACAAGGTAGTGGTAATAACCGGAGCGGCCGGCGGCCTGGGACGGGCGCTGGCGCACGCGTTCGCCGCTGCCGGCGCGCGCATCGCCGCGCTCGATCGTGATGCCACCGGGGCCGAGGCGCTGGCAGCTGAACTGCGCGCCCAAGGCCGGCAGGCGCTGGGCCTGGAATGCGACGTGACCGACGCAACGGCGTGCGAGAGTGCGATGGCGGCGGTGCTCGCCGCCTGGGGCCGGCTCGACGTGCTCATCAACAATGCCGGCATTACCCACCGCAGCGCCTGGCGGCGCACCGACCCGGCGGTGACCCGGCGCGTGATGGAGGTGAATTTCTTCGGCGCGGTCAACTGCACCCGCGCGGCGGTGGATGCACTGTGCGCATCGCGCGGGCTGATCATTGTGATTTCCAGCGTCGCCGGTTTTGCACCGCTGATTGCGCGCACCGGCTATGCAGCGGCTAAACACGCGCTGCACGGTTTTTTCGAAAGCCTGCGCACCGAACTTGTCGACGAAGGCGTGGACGTGCTGATGGTGTGTCCGTCTTTCATCGATACCGGCATAGATAAGAATGCGCTAGGCGGCGATGGCGCGCCCGCGCGCCACGCGCAGCAGATTGTCGGCGCGCGTGCATCAGCGCAGGATGTCGCAGCGGAAATTGTACGTGCCGCACAAAACGGCAAGCAGTTGCTGCTGCCCGGACGCATGGCGAAGCTATCGTGGTGGGTGAGCCGGTTTGCGCCGCGCTACTTTGCGCGCGCGATGGCGCGGAGGCTGCGCGGGGAGATGGACTAGCCAAGTTCCCGGGTCGGAAGGACAAGCGCGCCTCTATTGACCTGTATCAACCGCCAGGCCGGCCACGGGTGCTATCTTGACCGCGTTCCCCGCCGCCCATTCCTATCAGGGAAACACCTGCGGTCATGCCGATGGATCGATTCGGGACTTTGGCAGCGAAGGCGTTGGGGCTGCCTGCGGACTGAAGAACAGCAATCCACTCCTCGGCGATAGCGGCGGAGGAAGCGCGGAAATAGAAACGGTTTGCAAGTAAGAATCTGCGATGGGCATGACGGTCATCGCAGAACGAACAGATCGAGGTCGCCTGATGTTTCCGCGTCATCGTCTTTCCATTCGAGCCCAGTTGCTCCTGCTGGTGCTGGCAATAGCGTTGCCCGCTGCCGCGATCGTCGCCAGCTATGTTATCCACGACGTGCAGGAGGCGCGAGAGGCCGCCTATGCCAAGGTGCGAGTCCTCGCCAGCAATACGCAGTCGAATCTGGAGCAGATGCTGCGCGAACAGGAGGCGGCACTAAGCGCGCTGGCCGCGCGTCCGCGGATCAGGGCACTTGACCCGCGCGACTGCGATCCGGTCATCGGCGAATATGTCCGCCCACGCACGGAGTTCACCACACTCGCGGTGCGCGGTGTGCGAGGCAATCTCGTCTGTTCGTCCGATCGAATCTCCCCAACGCAAGCACAGATAACCGGGTTTGCGTGGTTTTATGATGACCTCCGCAGCGGCACCTTCACGGTCAGTGACGCGTATCTCGGGCCGACTTCCGGGCGCTGGGTGTCGCTGCTGAGCTATCCGATACGCGACGACCAAGGAAACGTGTCTGGGCTGATTCTGCTGGGCATCGACCTGCTGCAATTAAACGAACGTCTGTTCCAGCGCCACTCCAACAACGTCGTCCAGATGGTGCTTGGTCGGGACGACAAGTTCGTGCTGAGTTCGATTGCTGCCGCGGAATGGATCGGTAAGCCGCATCCTGGCGCGCACGCCAGCGCCGCGCTGGACAGAACGCAATCGGCTACTTTTTCCGCGGGCGGCCCGGACGGGGTCGAGCGGCTGTACGCGGTCGAGACCGTGCCGGGCGCGCAGTGGCGAGTTTTCGTCGGGTTGCCGGCGGACGAAGTATTTGCCGACTACCGCGATCGCTTCGCCCTGGTTGCCGTCATCGGGCTCGCCGTCGTGCTGCTGGTGCTGGCGCTGGCATGGAAAATCGGCGCTGGCATCGCGGCGCCCATACGCGATCTCGCCGGGATTGCGGCGCGAATCGCCGGCGGCGACGCCGCTGCGCGCGCTGGCGGCGCAGGTCCGGCGGAGATTGCGTACGTTTCGGAACGATTCAACCACATGCTCGACATGCAGGAGCGTCAGCGCGAGGAGCGCGCAGCCCTGGTCGGCCACTTCGAGCAGCTCGTCAGACTCGCGCGCGATGTCGTTTTCTTGATCGACTCGTCTGGACGGATAGTCGAAGCCAATGAGGCCGCAGTTGCCGCCTACGGCTACAACGCGGAAGAGCTGCGCGGCTTGAATATCAGCGATCTGCGGGCGGCGGAATCGCAAGCGACCCTGGAGCAGCACTGGCAGGCGACGATGCGCCCGGGCGGCGCACTGTTCGAGACTGTGCACCGGCGCAAGGACGGCAGCGTCTTTCCGGTGGAAGTCAGTTCGCGCACGATGCTCATCGAGGGCAAGACCTATCGCCAGAGCTTCGTCCGCGACATCAGCGAACGGCGCGCTGCCGAAGCGCAAATCAGGCGGCTGAACCGCGCCTACCTGATTTTGAGCCAGACCAACACGGCGATCGTGCGGCTGCACGATGTGACCGAATTGTTTGGGCAAATTTGCCGCATTGCCGTTGAATACGGCGGCCATGTTGGTGCCTCGGTCGGGCTCGTCGACGCGCAGAGCCGGTGCATGTTGCCGGTGGCGATCGCCGGTGGCATCGACGACTACGTGCGTCAGATAAGGATCAGCACCGACCTCGCCGAACCGGAGGGAAGGGGACCTGCGGCGCTTGCGCTGCGCGAGGGCCAACCCTACTACTGCCAGGATTTCCAGGTGGATCGTGTCACCGAGCCGTGGCACCTGCTTGCAGCAGAGTACGGCGTGCGCTCAATGGCCGCGCTGCCGCTGCGCCGCGCCGGTTCCGTGGTAGGCACGCTGAACCTGTATTCCACAGAGGCCGGCGTCTACGACGCCCCGACGCGGTCGTTGCTCGAAGAAATGGCAGCGGACATTAGCTATGCCCTCGACAATTTTGAGCGCGATGCTGCGCGCGCGCAGGCCGAGTCCGCACTGGTGCAGAGCGAGGCGCGCTTTCGCGGCATCCTCGAAACCGCGCACGATGCCTTCATCCTGGTCGGGCCCCAGGGTAAGGTGCTCGACACGAACAGCGCCACCAGTGAGGTATCGGGCTATGGCCGCGAAGAATTGCTGAACATGACGCTGCGCGATTTCGAGGCCGTGGAGACCGATGATGAAATCGCGCATACTACTGCCGAAGTCATCGCCAATGGGCACATGCGCTTCGAGCGCAGCTGGCGGCACAAGGATGGCAGGCTGCTGAACGTCGAAATCAGCTCGACGTTCGTGAGGAACGATCAGGGTGGATATTTCTTCGCCTTCGTTCACGATATTACCAAGCGCACGCAAACGGAGCGGGCTCTACGCGAAGCCGAGGAACGTTTCCGCAGCATGCTGGAGCAGAACCTGGCGGCAATGTTCGTCGTCGAGGAGGGGCTGCTTACCTACATCAACCAGCGCGGCGCAGAAATCCTTGGGTATAGCGTAGAGGAATTGAACGGAAAGATTGCACTCGATCTCATCGCCGAGCCGGACCGGACGGACCTGGCCGCAGCCATGCGGATGCTCCTGTCGGGAGAGCAGAAGACTGTCGAACGGACATTCCGCGCGACGCGCAAGGACGGAAGCGTGGTGGACGCGGGCGGGCACGCGATCCTCGCTACGCTGCAGGGCAAGAAGGTGATTCTCGGCATGGCCCAGGATATCGGCGAGCGCAAGAAGGCGCAGGCCGAAATCGAGCGCTACATCGCGCGCCTTGAGCAAGCAATGGAGTCCACGCTCGGGGCAGTTTCCGGTATGGTGGAATTGCGCGATCCATACACCGCCGGCCACGAGCGCCGCGTGGGCGACCTTGCCGCGGCCATCGGCGCCGAATTGAATCTGCCCGAGGCGACGCTCAAGGGGCTGCGACTGGCCGGCTACGTGCATGACATCGGCAAGATCAGCATTCCGGCGGACCTATTGAGCAAGCCGTCGCGATTGACGCCACTGGAGTTCGAACTGATCAAGGGCCACAGCCAAAGCGGCTACGACGTGCTCAAGAACGTGAATTTTCCATGGCCGGTGGCGGAGGTCATCCTGCAGCATCACGAGCGTCTGGACGGCAGCGGCTATCCGAACCAATTGAAGGGCGACCAGATCATTCTTGAGGCGCGCATCATGGCGGTGGCGGACGTGGTCGAAGCCATGTCCTCGCACCGGCCCTATCGCCCTGGTCTCGGTATAAACGCAGCGCTGGAGGAGATCGCCTGGAACAGTGGCAAGTTCTACGACCCGCAGGTCGTAGATGCCTGTTTGCGTCTGTTTCGTGAAAAGGGCTATGTGTTGCCCGGTTAGGCGGGGGCAGCCATTAGCAACAATGCGCTGCCCGTCACGGCGTAGGTCGTCAACTCGCCCGCAATCTGCGCTGGCTTGCCGCGAAACAGCCTAGGCCGCGCGTCCTCTTACCGGCTGTGAAGCTATGGTTTGTTCACCCAGAATCCAGTGGTCGCACCGAGCGGATTTGCACCGAAGTTCAAATACGACTTTGACGTGATGTAGGCGGCAAGACCGTTATTGGCCTCCAGGCTCGGCGCATAGAAATACCAGTTCAGCTGCGTCGCGTCCCAGGCCCACAGGGTGGTCAGATTGACTGGTGTCACGCCGGGCGAAGGCGGCGTAATGCTCAACGCGCTATTGAATTGGCTGGGCGTCTTGCCGTCCCCGATGGCAATCAGGTTCCAGCCCGAAGCCATTAGCTGAAATGCGGATGAGGCTACCGCCGTTCCCGCAGGCAGTGGCGCCGTAAACGCGGCACCGGCATTGACCCAGAAGCCCTCGCCGCCGGAGACGGTGGTGAGGAAATCATAACCCTTGCCGGCGGCATAGGCGGCGCCGCCATCGCTGAGCGACGGAGCGTAGAACGCCCACTTGCTGGTCGCAGCGACCCACTTCCACACTGTCGTGACCTTTGTTTTATCGTTCAGCACTGTGGCCACGTTGAGCGCGCCGCTGGAGCTGTTGCCGAGGAGGTTCCAGCCGCTGACGACATTTATCGTCGCCGACAATCCGCCACTGCCGGTTGGCGTCGTCACCGTGATCTGGTTGGAGTTGGCGGATACGTTTGCGCTGCTATCTGTGGCCACCACATAATAGTAGTAGATCGTCGCCGCGTTTGCCGTGGCGTCGCCGAAGCTGCGCGTGTTCAGATCCGTGGTTCCGATCAGGACAAAACCACCGCTTGGCGAGGTGCTGCGCCAGACGCCGTAGTTGGCGATCGTCGTGGCCATGCAGGCTCGGTCCCACTGGAGTTGAACCAAGTTCGCCGCGACTGAAGAGGTGGTCAGGTTGCCGGGCGCGCCGTTGGCGCCGTTGCAGGCGGTAGTGCCGAAGGCGTACCAGGCGCGCGTGCTTTCGCCGCTGGTGCCGGTAACGGTGACCACCGCCTGCACCGGATACCCTTGCGAAACATTGTCCGCGATCGGCTGGGCCAGACACTGGGTGGGCATGGGACTTAAAGTGAAAGTCGTGGCGTTGGCGGCGAGCGGGTTATTCGTCTGCGGACCGTTGCACATCCCCGCCGCGGAATTTGTCGTTACGTACACGTCGATGTTTTGCACCGGAAATGTCGGCAGCGTCCAGTTGAGTGTCAGCGCACCGCCGAGATGCGCATCCGAGAGCGTATGCCCGGTTGGGCTGGTGACCGCGATCGTTTGCGAGGTAGTCTGGGGAACGGTCCGAGTCACCTGAAACGGCTGGCCGGAGGCCGGCGTCAAGGTGAAGGTGAATACACTTCCTGGCGCGGGAAGGCTCGAAACTGCCGGCCCTCCCAATGTGAACTGTTGATAGGAAAAGTTCAGTTTCGGCGCGGGCGCCGGGGACGCCTGCCTTTGTTTGGACTGCGTTCCTGAGATCACCAGCGGAGTTGCATTGAAGCCGGGTCCCGTCACCGTGACGGAGGAGATCTGTCCCTGTGGCATCTGCGCGTCGAACCAGACGAAATTGTACGCGCCGTCACAGCCCTGGCAGGCGTTGCCCGACTGGCGGTTCTCGATAAACGTGTTGACGCGGATCTTTCCCGGTTCCTGGTTGCCGTAGAGTTTCCAGCTGCCGCCCGCCGGTTTGTAGAACCAGGCGAAATCCGAAAAATCGGGATTGGTCGGGCTCCAGGTCTGAGTGAAAGGACCATCCGCAGTGGTGGCGCTGACCGTTCCCGTGGTTGACGCCTTGCTGTTGCCGTTTGCGTCGGTGCTTAGGGAAAGAATAGCGGCGGCCGAACCGGTCGAGATCGACCCTGCGCGCAATCCTTCGGCAAACTCGGCAGTGGCTTCGTTGACGCCGGCCCCGTCGTGCCTGAAATTAGCGTCGAAATAAGGCAACAGGTGCGTATAGTCCAGGTCGCCCGCTGTGGTACGCGCGTTAACCGCCGCCCTGAAATTTGTCAAAACCGCATTGATGTCTGCCAGCGCCTGAACCTCGGCCTGGGTCTGCGCGAGGACAACGCTGGACGCGAACCCGGCCAGGACCAGCAGCATCACGCGCAATGAGGCACGCCGGATGTCGAACTGCGGAACCAAACGGAATTGCTGAATGATCATGGCCGAATGTCCTAGGTGAGGAATGTCGGCCCCTCCGGACGATATTGTCCTGGGGCCCAGTACCACTATGAGCGCGCAGAGCCTATGCGCATCCTGCGGTAGCGTCAATGGACGATAGGGTGCGTTCGAGCCAAGTCCGGCATTAGTGCACACCCGGCGCGCAAAATGGCGCCGATGAGGCAGGTTGGGGGGCTGTCGGTAGAGGGACAGACGGAACGAGGGCGCGTGCGCCCCCGTTCCCCGGGCAAAGCTAAGGCTTGTTCACCCAGAACCCGGTGGTTGCGCCCAAGGTTTTCGTATCGAAGTTCAAGTATGACTTCGACGTGATATAGGCTGCAAGACCGCCATTCGCCTCCAGGCTCGGCGCATAGAAATACCAGTTCAGCTGCGTCGCGTCCCAGGTCCATAGCGTGGTCAGGTTTACCGGTATCACACCGGGCGAAGGCGGCTCGACGCTCAGCGCCTTGTTGAACGCGCTGGGGGTTTTGGCGTCGCCGATCGCGATCAGGTTCCAGCCCGAACCCATCTGCTGGAACGAGGATGATGGTATCGCCGATCCCGTCGGCAACGGCAGGCTGAAGCCGGCGCCCGCATTTACCCAGAAGCCCTCGCCGCCGGAGATGGAGGTGAGGAATTCATAGCCCTTGCCGGCGGCATAGGCGGCGCCGCCATCGGCGAGCGACGGAGCGTAAAACGCCCATTTAATGGTGGAGGCGATCCATTTCCACACGGTGGTGACTTTGGCCTTGTCGCCGAACGCCGCGGCCACGTCGATTGCGCCGCTCGAGCTGTTGCCGACCAGGTTCCAGCCCGGGACCAGGATTGCAGTAGTTCCGCCGCCAAGCGTGGTTGTCGTTGTCGAGGACGTGGTCGTGGTCGAAGTGCTGGTCGTGGTTGAACTCGTGCTCGATCCACCCGAAGTCCGAGTGGCGGTCAGGGTGCCGGTTTCGGCGCCGCATGATCCTGACGCGGGGCGGGAGTAGTTAATGTTCATGTCTGCACCGCCGGACCCGTTGACCGTAATCTGACCGCTGAAGGTGCTTACACTGCCGCTGCACTGCGGTGGGGCGTCGCCGCTACCGGTAATCGCACCTGTCGAAGAAAGCGTGCCGGAGGTGAACAGGATGCCGTGCGTGCCGCTGGTAATGTTCGCCATTAAGTTCGCAATCTGCCCATTCATTATCGCAAGCGAGAACATGCCGGCGGCCGTATCGCCGCAGGCCGGACAAGTAACGCTCCAGGTGCCCGTGTAAGGTCCATCGAACTGATAGCTGCCGGTGCCCGTCGGCGTCGTAACGGTTGCTGCGCCGGACTGCGCTGAGCAGTTGCGCGCGGCGTCGCACGCGGCAACGGTATAGGTATAAGTATTGCCGGCGCTCACCTGATTATCCATCCAGAAGGTGTTGTTCGCGCCCGAAGGAGCGCCCGCTGCGGCACCATTGCGATAGACCTGATAGTAGGTGACACCGATGTTGTCGGTAGATGCGCTCCAGGAAACGTCTACTGCGGTCGGTCCCATCGCATATGCGTTGACCCCGGTCGGAACCGTGGGCGCCGTCGTATCCGACCCGCCGCTACCGCTGCCATAGGTAAAACTGCCTTGAGCAAACGACTGCCCGTTCGCGCATGCAGCCGCGCCGTCGACAACGACATTATAGTTGTAGCTCGCCCCAAGTATGAGTGCTGGACCGGTGTATGTAAGGGCGGTGCCGGAAGTCTGGTTGCTGTTCCATACGCGGTTGTAGGCGCTGTCATTGACCTCTACCCGATATACCGCGCCTGAGTCGGCGATTCCGGTCCAGCTGAACGCTGGCGTTCCCGTAACCGATCCGGTTGGCGCGACGTTCGTCGCAACTGGCACCTGGAAGCAGGAAATCGTCGACGTTGCGGACGACGTGGTCGACGCGCTGATGGAGAAGGTATAGGTGTAGGGCAGACCGGCCGGATAGCTGGTTCCAAAAAAAACACTGGTACTGGGTGAGACCCAGGACGCCCAGGAACCGGACTGGTTATCGTAGGTGAGTGCCTTCGATCCTGAGATCCCGGGGCCGGTCACACTGACGGAATTTGCAGTCTTGGGAAAGTCGCGATACTGCAGTTGCACGTAATATCCGTTCGGCCAGTGCTGGGAAGATGCGTAGGGATTCTGTCCGCCACTGCCACCGCCGCATTGGATTATATTTGCGCTAAGCGAGAACGTTCCGTCGCGGTTGACCGCAAGCGTGTAGGAGTTTCCGATGCTTTCGCTCGCCGTCCAAATGCCGACGATATCGCCGGCGACCCCGCCGGCGGACCTTGTCCAGGTCATCTCAACCGTACCGTCTGGTTTCGTCCAGGTCATGGCGCCACTAGATATTGCGACCCCGGTAACACTCTCTGTGCCGACGGTTAATCCGTCACATATGAAGTCAGAGGAGGCCGTACTAACAGTAATCGTGGCGGTTGCCGAATTCCACGTGTAGGTGCCGCTCGCCGAATGCGTTCCGGTTCCGGTTCCGCCGCCACCGTCACCACTGCATTGGACTATGACCGCGACAAGCGAATAGCTGCCGTCGCTATTGAATGTGAGCGCCCCCGAGCCCTTAGTGTCCGACCAGGTCCACGCTCCGATAACGTCGTTGGCGGCACCGGCGGGCGACTTGGTGAAAATATCGCCACCGCCACCGGTTTTCGCCCATGTCATGGTTCCGGTTGTTACTGTCACGTTAGTAATGGTGCCCATACCCATGGGGAACCCATCGCATAAGAAGTTCGAGGAAGTCGTATTCAACGTAAGCGTGCCTGTCGCTGGATTCCAGGTGTATGTCCCGCTCGAGCTATGCGCTCCAGTTCCTATTCCACCTTCGGTTGCGAAGCTCGTCCTCTGGACATTCGATATGCGCAGTTCATCGATTTGGCCATTGGCGCCCGTATGGGTGCCGGCGCGGATCAGCACCGATCCGCCGTACCCGCTGGCGGGCATGCCGGTATTGGCATCGCTGCCGACCTGAACGCCATTGATGTAGAGTTTGGCGCCGGCACTGCCCCAACTCGCAGCAACGTGTGTCCAGGTATTCAGCGGCACGGACGTTGTGCCTGAGTTCATGCTGAACGCGGCCCAGGCGCCGGCGTTAAGCTGACCGGCCGCGCTCACCCCCATGCTGAATGTCCACCCATTGCACGCGGTATAGAACTGCCCCTGATCTACCAGAGACACGCCCGCTCCGTAGCTCGTGAGATACGTCCAGAACTCGATCGTGCCGTTGGGCTGGCTCAGGCGCTGCCCGCCCGGGTACTGGAGATAAGTCGCTGATCCGACTGGCTGGCCCGTCGGTGGATTCAGGCTCAACGCCTGACTCAGGCCGTTCGGGCCAGAGCCATAGGCCGAACTGGGCGTTGCCGAGGGTTTCGCCGCCCCGCACGCCGCACCGTTCTCGCTATAGGCGAGGACGGTGGCGCTGGTGGCGCCGTCGAAGTGATCTAGCAGGACGGTATTGGCATCGGTCGAATAGGCTACCGTGGAAACCGCGCCCAGTGCCGGGGTCGACTGAATGACCCAAGCCAGTGAAAGCACCAGCAGCGCCACCGATGTCTTGCCGAACAATTTGATCCGCATGATGGTCAGCATCCAGAAAAAGAAAACATGTAAAGACTTACACCCGCATTCAACAGTACGGCCGTCGCGCGCTCACCTATTGACATAGGTCAAATGAACTACCTACGCCACAGTGACCGCCGACAGTCTGGAAACTTGGTCAGCTAAAGAAACCCCATCAGAGAAATATAGTAGGTTGAACGCTATGTTGCAGTACGTATTTCCCGAAAAACGTGCATATGTCAGCAATGGGCTTGTTCAAATGTTTGGTCTTGATCTAAGTCAGCGAGCGCCGGGCTGACGCACTGTCTCCATAACGTGGACGACCGGTATCGAGGGCGAGCGCTTGAAATTCGGTTTCTGAAATCAAACCCTAGAGCGGCCCCAGGTTATTGCAGGCGGACGTTACTGCTTGTTCAGCTCGGTCACTTCGCCCTTGATCTGCGTCGACTTGCCGCGAAACAGCGCCACCAGCTCGCCTTTCTGGTTTTCGACGCGGATGTCGTACACGCCGTTGCGGCCTTCGAGTCCCTGTTCTCTGCCTGAAGCCGTCAGCAGGTCGCCGACGTAGGCCGGACGCATGTACTCGATCATGCAGGTGACCGCCACTGCGTTCTTGTTGTGGCTGTTGCAGGCATAGGCGAAGGTCGAATCGGCGAGCGTGAAAATCAAACCGCCGTGGCAGGTGTCGTGGATATTCGCCATGTCCTCGCGCACCTTCATCTGCATGCTCGCCGAGCCCGGGCCAACCGCGAGCAATTTCATTCCAAGGGCGAGCGACGCGCGATCGCGCGCGTGCATGGCGGCAGCCGCGGCTTCGGCAACTTGCTGTGCGTTCTTGTGCATGGCGCAGGAAAAATAGAGGTTTCTGAGCATACACCAACAGCGGTAAAATGATCCTTTCCCGCAGGCGGCCCGCTGATGGTCAAAGTCTATTCGATCGACGGTGTGACGCCCGTCGTGCATCCCGATGCGTACGTGCATCCGAGCGCGGTGCTGATCGGCGACGTGCACGTCGGCGCCGGCGTTTATGTCGGGCCTTGCGCCAGCCTGCGCGGCGATTTCGGCCGTTTGGTGATTGAAGCCGGCGCGAACATTCAGGATTGCTGCATCGTTCACGGCTTTCCCGAATCGGATACGGTAATCGAGCAGGACGGCCACATCGGCCACGGCGCCATCATTCACAGTGCGCGCATCTGCCGCAACGCCATGGTGGGCATGAACGCCGTTGTCAACGATAACGCGGTAGTAGGCGAATCGGCCTTCGTCGGGGCGATGGCCTTCGTCAGGGCGGGAATGCGGGTGCCGCCGCGCACACTGGTGGCTGGTGTGCCGGCAAAAGTAATGCGCGATCTGAGCGCCGCGGAACTGGCGTGGAAAGTGGATGCGACACGTTCTTACCAGAACCTCGCAAAGAGAAGTCTGGCGAGCCTG
>Ga0208566_1000367_pt1 | contig 30377 bp, 35 predicted proteins | sample PL_2010_150m_FD_184159 | JGI IMG/M metagenome (GOLD analysis project Ga0208566, IMG submission 184159) | Freshwater microbial communities from Powell Lake, British Columbia, Canada to study Microbial Dark Matter (Phase II) - PL_2010_150m... | ecosystem: Environmental > Aquatic > Freshwater >...
GCCCTTCTCCGCCGCCACCAGCAACGCACCCTCGGTGGGATCGCCGGCCACCTCGCGGCCGCTCGCCCCTGCTGCCAGCACCGCGTCGTTGCACAGCGCGCCCGCCATCAAACAGCCCAGCAGCGCGCCGCGCGGCGCCACCACTTCGCCGACGCAGCGGATTTCGCCCAACGCCGCATAGCCACTGCCGCTCACGCTATAGCTGGTTGCGCCGGTGTAAATTTCCTGCACCGTCATCTGGTTTTCGGTGAGCGTGCCGGTCTTGTCGGAACAGATCACCGTCGCCCCGCCCAGCGTTTCCACCGCCGGCAGCTTGCGGATGATCGCGCGGCGTTTCGCCATGCGCGATACGCCGATGGCCAGGGTGATCGTGATGGCGGCCGGCAGCCCTTCGGGGATCGCCCCCACCGCCAGCGCCACCGCCGCCATGAACATATCCACCGCCGCTTCGCCGCGCACCAGGCCGACGGCAAAGGTGAACGCCGCCAGCCCCAGGATCACGTACAGCATCGTGCCGCTGAAATGCGCCATCTTGCGCGTCAGCGGGGTAGACAGGTCGGGCGCGGCGGCGATCATCCGCGAGATGCGCCCGGTCTCGGTGCGGTCGCCGGTCGCCGCGACGATGCCGGCGCCCTGGCCGCCGGTCACCAGCGTGCCGGCATAGGCCATGTTGGCGCGTTCGGCCAGCACCGCCTCCACTTCGAGGTCGGCGGTCTGCTTGGATACCGGCTGCGACTCGCCGGTCAGCGACGCCTCGTCGATCATCAGTTCGCGCACGCGGAACAGGCGCAAATCGGCCGGCACCTTGTCGCCGGGGGCGAGCAGCACAATGTCGCCCGGCACCAGTTCGGCTGCCGGCAACGCGCTTTTGACGCCGTCGCGGATCACCGTCGCGCTGGTCGCCGCCATCCGCGCCAGTGCGGCGATGGCATCCTCGGCTTTGGACTCCTGGATATAACCGATCGCCGCATTGACCAGCACCACCCCGAAAATCACCCCGGAATCCACCCATTCGCCGAGAAACGCGGTGATCGTGCCGGACGCGATCAGGATGTAGATCAGCGGCTGGTGGAATTGCAGCAGGAAGCGTAGCCACGCCGGTTTGCCGCGCTTCGGCGTGAGCAGGTTGGCGCCGAAACGCGCCCGCCGCCGCGCCACCTTGGACGCCACCAGGCCGGTGGTCAGGTCGGTTTTCAGGCGTAGCGCGACTTCTTCGGGAGAGCGGTTGTGCCAGGGACGTTTGGGCGATTTGGTCATAGGTTGAATGCTTGTCGCAAGACCTGATTTGACTTGAAACTTTACTGCACTTTATGGAGTAGTTAAGCCTACCCCACATCCTTGTGTTGCAAGATGTCGGATAGCCTCGACAAGCACTTTGAAACTATTCGAACGTGAGTTCTCGGGGTCAAGAAATGGCCCAATGGCGCGTGAACCTCCGATTTTCTGATACAGCCCCTTGGTGAGCGACTTCAGTTCCTGTGATGGGGAACCCAACCGGTCGGGGGCGCGAAATTTAGCATGATTCTGCTGCCTCACCAGCCCGGTGACGGAAAGCCCCTGCTCTACGGCGGCAAGGTCTGCAAGGTAAAAAGATTCAAGTTCGCGGCACGCGATACGGATGATGGCATCAGGTCGCCCCGCCTCCACGCATAAAACTGCCAGGCGTTGCTTGATGGCAACACAGTCGCCTGAATCCTGATCGCGCACCACGATAAAACAGGCGTCTGGTTTACGATAGCCGCGCATCCGCCTGACCAGTTGTTTCTCCAAATCCTGCTTGCCTTCAAACACGACGTATCTGATCGCGTTGTCTTGCTGCAGGATTCTGGGAAGCAAGCCTTCCAGCATTGCCTTGGCGGATGGCTCTTCAAGGAAAAAGACCAACTCGCTCATCGAGGATCGGCTCCCTCGAAAAAACCCTGCTTCCAAAGATAGCCCATCTGATCGCCATCTTGCATGTATTGCCTGATTTGCTCATCGGCGTTGGCACGATGAATTTCGGTAAAACCGTCTTTCTTCACCAGCCAAAGCACCTCATCCAGCTCGGATGCATTGAGGAAATCAGGAGAATGTGTTGATACGAAGACCTGACCGCCACGATTCGAATAAAGACGAAACTCCTCTGCCAATTCTGCCATGAGCTGCGGATACAGTTGGTTTTCCGGCTCCTCGACACAAAGTAAGGGATGTGGATCAGGATCATAGAGCAACACCAGATAGGCAAACATCTTGATTGTACCGTCCGACACGTAGCGGTCGATGAACGGGTCTTTGAATGCGCCATCCTGAAAGCGCAGTATCAGTCTTCCGTCCTCGGTTGACTTGGCCTCAACGTGGGAAACTCCTGGAATTCGATCCCGCATTCGATCCAGTATTTCCTTGAAACGATCATTGTGGTTTTCGTAGAGGTACTGTGCGACCAATGGCAAGTTGTCGCCGCTCACCGACAAATGCTCCGCATAGCCGGCATCTTTGCTACCCCGTGCTGCACTGATGTGGAAATCGGAAACATGCCATGATTCGATCAACTGGCGAAAAGCACTAGCGGCCCTGAACCGCTGAAACTGCCCCAAGCCCTTGATGGCCAATATATCCGGGGAATCGAGAGTTTGGTTCTCTCGACTTAATTTCTCGTCGGGTTTGTTGAAGTCTTCCTCGTTGATAATGGCGTAACCATTACCGCGCTGAAAATCGAGAAAGTGGAAGGGGGAACCGTGCGAGCCACGCTTGTAACGCAAAATCTCGCGCTTGACGATGGGTTTGCCATCATCAAGCCCTATAACCAGATGGTAAGTAATTAACCGTTCCACATCTGCAATGGGCATACGGAACTGAACCTCGATCACAATATCCTCATCCTCATGGCCGCGACTGACGATTTCCCGGTACTTGCCGTGCATGTCGAGCGCCTGCCTGACGTTGTGTTTCAGGCAGTCACGCAAAAAGCCGAAAACCTCAAACAAGGTGGACTTACCCGTTCCATTTGCACCGACAATGACGCAAAAACGAGGTATGTCAGCGATATGAGCATCCTGGAAGGTCTTGAAGTTTTTAAGTGTCAAAGATTCGATTCGCATGATTGTCCCTTACACCGTCCTCCGTAAATAAGTCTCTGCTTCGTGCGCATCAAGGGTGTTATTGTCGCTCAAATTGATCTGGATTGTCTGGCTTGATCACTCGGAATCTAGCCGTTTTCAGAATTCAATCGTTGCAGCAAATTCCTGACCGGCGTCGGCAGCGCCGCGCCGGGCGCGTCCGCCAGCGCCAGCCACAGCCCGCCTTGCTGGCGCGCCTCGGGACGGAGGCGGCGCGCTTCGGCCAGCAGCGGGTGGATGTGCAGGCGGAAATGGGTGAAGGTATGGCGCACCGTCGGCAGCGCCCGGAAGGTTTCGGCCTCGATGCCGAAACGCGCCAGCGCAGCGGCGGCCGGATCGTCGCCGACGGCGATTTCCGGCAGACTCCACAGCCCGCCCCAGATGCCGCTGGGCGGGCGCTTTTCCAGCAGCACTTCGCCGTCGCGCAGCAGCACCAGCATCGCGGTTTCCTTCTCCGGCAGCGGCGCACGGGCTTTGCGCGTCGGCAATTCGGCGATACGCCCCTCGCCGAGCGCGACGCATTGCGCGCCCAGCGGACATTCGCCACAGCGCGGCTTGCTGCGCGTGCACAGGGTCGCCCCCAGATCCATCAAGCCTTGAGTATAGGATTCGATGGCGGCATTCGGCAGCAGTTTTTCGGCCAGTTCCCACAAGCGGTTTTCCACCGGTTTGTCGCCGGGGTAGCCGGCGACGCCGAAACAGCGCGTCAGCACCCGTTTGACGTTGCCGTCGAGGATCGCGCGGCACTGGCCGAAGGCGAATACGCACACTGCCGCGGCAGTGGAGCGGCCGATGCCGGGCAAGGTCTGCACCTCCGCGAAATCGCGCGGGAATTCGCCGCCGCCGGCCATGATTTGCTGTGCGGCGCGATGCAGGTTGCGCGCCCGCGAGTAATAGCCGAGGCCGCTCCACAACGCCAGCACCTGGTCCTGCTCGGCGGCGGCGAGCGCGGCGATCTCCGGGAAACGGGCGACGAAACGCCGGTAGTAGGGGATCACCGTCGCGACCTGGGTCTGTTGCAGCATGATCTCCGACAGCCACACCGCGTAAGGGTCACGGGTGTCCTGCCAGGGCAGGTCGTGGCGGCCATGCTGCTTCTGCCAGGCGATCAGGCGGGCAGCGAAAGCCACCTTATTTCCCCGCCGGACGCGCGGCGGCGGCCTCGAAGCGCGTCGCGCCGTTCCACACGCGGGACAGCTCGCCCTTGCCGGCTTCGAGCAGGTTCACCTCGAACCGCGCGTTCGACCAATCCAGCCGGCCGCCGGCCAAACCGAGGCTGGCCGCGCCGCCGTAGGCGAGGGTCAGCCTGCCGTTCTTCCAACTGTGATTGACCGCCAGCGTCGCCTTGTCCGCCCGCGCCGTTTCCAACCCGCCGGCCAGCGCCGGCATCCGCAGCGCCACGTCGAAACCGTCGTCGTCATGCGCCAGCTGCACCACCAGGTTGATGTCCTCGGCCTGGAATCCCTCCGGCTGCCGCCGTAGCGCGCCCGCCGTCAGGCGCAGATCGAACTTTTCCGTGCCGTACAGGCCGTTGAGCACCAGCGCCAGGTTGCGCGCATTTTCCGTCGGCGCGCTTTGCAAGCTGACGGCCAGATTCGCCAAGCCCAAGCCCGAACCGTTGCCCTGTATATCCACGGCATTTCCGTCGAAGCGCACCAGCGCCCGTTCCAAATGCAGCAGGCTGTCGTCCGCCGGGCCGAAACGTAAATCGGCGCGTTCCAGGCTGAGCTCGCCAATCTCGAAATGCAGCGGACCGTCGCCCTCGGCCACGCCGAAACTCCCGGCAGCCGCCACCTCGGCGCGCAGGCCGCGCAGGACGACCCCCGTCACCCGCAATGGGCCGCCTCCCAGCAGGGAACCCCAGGCCAGGTTGAGGCGCGCCTCGTCGAAGCTGGCAAACGCCAGCGCTCCACCGGGGCCGCTTAAGCTTCCCCGCGCCAGCACCACCGCCGGTCGGGGAAAAAGCGCCAACCGGGCGCCGCCGTCGAGACGCAAGTCACGCCGGCCGTTTTCCTGGGCCAGGCGCACCAGGCCGCGTTCGAATCCGCCGCTATCGAAACGCGACTGGATGAACGAAAACGTCGCGACGACCAGCAAGGCGACGACGGCAAACAGGAGGAGGATTCTTTTCGGCAGGGCAGGCATAGTCTCAGATAGGTTTTCCGGGTTGTTTCGCCGCCATCATACCGAAGTCCGGCGCGCTTTTTCGGTATGATGGCGGCAAACTTGGTGTGAGATCGCTTAAATGTACCATCCCGACGGATTGGGGCTGCTCGGCCTGAGTTGGCTCGGTTATTTCGTGCTGCATTCGTGGCTGGCCTCGCTCGGCCTGAAACGCCGCGTCGCCAGGCGCTGGCCGGCGTTCATGCCGTTCTACCGGCTGGCCTTCAACCTGATCGCCGTTATCCTGCTGCTGCCGATCCTGGTGCTGACCTATTCCCTGCCCGGCCCGGAAATTTGGCGCTGGCAAGGATGGAGCGCCTGGTTGGCCAACGGCGCCAGCCTGCTCGCCGTCGCCGGCGTGCTGCTGTCTTCGGGCGGCTACGACATGCGCGAATTCATCGGTATCCGTCAATGGCAGAACGGTACCCGCAGCGTGGAAGACCAGGAGAGCTTCCACCTCTCGACCTTCCACCGCTTTGTGCGCCACCCCTGGTATTTTTGCGCGCTGGTGCTGATCTGGTCGCGCGACATGACCGCCGCCACGCTGCTATCCAGCGCGCTGCTGACGCTGTATTTCGCGATCGGCTCGCGCCTCGAGGAACAGAAACTGATCGCCTACCACGGCGAGATCTATCGCCGTTACATGGAACGGGTGGCAGGACTGCTGCCGCTGCCGTGGAAATACCTTAGCCGCACAGACGCCGAAAACCTGCTGAAAAGCCAGCAAGCGCGGACGCCCCCTGCGGGTAGCTAGGCTTTAACCAGGCGGCTTGCGCCGGAATACATAGACGGCGGCGCCCAATTCGGGAGGCAATACCAGCGCACCCAACTCTTTATCCTCTTCGAGGTCGAAAGCGGTTTGCTGGCGGTAGTCTTGCCAATTGCCGAAGGCAATCTGGTGACGGCTGCCGATGACGATATAGAGTTGCACGCTGGGCGTAGTGAACACGTAACGTTCGAAATCGTTCTGCGCCGGCGGCCACGAGCAGATGACCACCTCCGGCGCATAAACAGCCAGCGCCTCGCGGGCATCGAGCTTGACCACCCACTCCGGGTAGGCCACGGCATTTGACCAGCCATGATTATCCGTAGCGGTCAGCTGGACGCCCCGGTCTTTCAGAAAGCGCGTCAAGGTTCCGTCTCCCGCGCCGATTTCCAGACAGCTTCTGGCAGCGATCATCCCGGCCAGGGCCTCAACCAGCGCGTTCGAATAGAAACAATAAATTCCCTTGGCTTGCACCAGGGGCATCAGCCTTTTTTTCTGCCAGACCAGCGGCCAAAACAAGCGGAACCGCCACAGGGAAACCGGCTTGCGCTCCAGCCCCTTGGAAAATAGCAGCTTCTGGGCGATATAGCCGTTAAACAGGTTGAAGCGCAGCTTGCCGTTGCTTACCCCGGCATCCGCGGCCAGCGTGGACAGGCAAAGTTTCTTGACGGACTCGTGCGCCATGCGGCTACGCACATATAGCGCGAGCACGGCTTCCAGGCTTTTTTGCCGCTTCCCGGAAGCCGGTTGGGCCGACGCGGCCTGCGCGGATAACCGTTCCAGATAGGCCTTCAATTCTTCCGCATGGCCGCGCTCGACAATCGCGGCAATATCCCGCTGCACCGCCGCCCATTCCCCGGGATAGCGAGCGCATAGCTCATCCAGAGAGGGACTGGTCTTCAGCCACGCCAAGGTTTGGGCATATTCATTTTGCTTCATGAAAAGATTTTCGGCCTTGAATTCAGGCGCTCGCCGGACTGGGGAAAAGCTGAATATTACGTTCTTCCCGGTAGCCGCGCACGGAATATGGAATGGGCGAAGCGTCGGAGAGGGTGGCCATGCGACCGAACGGCACAATTGAAAAAGGGCCAGACTTTCGTCTAACCCTTTGATTTGGTGCCGGCACCAAGAATCGAACTCGGGACCTCCTGATTACAAGTCAGGCGCACTACCAACTGTGCTATACCGGCTAAGGCGCGCATTATATATAGTCGGCGCCGATTCCGCCACCCATGCTGAACCAACGTCCAGCCACGCTCGCTTATCTTGCTAAAGAATTGCAAATTTCCGCCGTAATCCCATAATGACGGACTGTCTCCGCGCACCAAAGGGTGACGTCCACGACTGACCGCCTTACTTTGCGTATCTGGGGAAAGAACATGAAAAAAATATTTTGGCTTATTCCGATGGTTGGCCTGCTGCCCGCTTGCGGGCTGATGCCCGCCAAGAGCAACGACCAGTCGCCTGCACCGAAGCTTGCTGCGACTGCACCGGAAAATGCACCTTCGACGATGCCGCTCAGCCTGCCTTACAAAACCGTGAAACTGTCCGCCATCGGTTATGGCAACATGGGCGTTTTCGAGGGTTACACGCCGGGGCAGAAGCGGCTGATGGCCATGCGTGCCGCCAAGCTCGACGCCTATCGCGCGTTGGCGGAACAAATCCACGGTGTACGCGTGACCGGCAACAGCACCGTGGCGGCGATGGTGTCCCAGAACGACAGCTTCCGCGTGCATGTCGATGCCTATGTGCGCGGCGCCAAGGTCGCCAGCATCACGCCGATGGCGGAAAACAACTATGAAACCGTGCTGGAACTGGAACTGGGCAGCGACTTTTTCGAGTATTTCAACAAGCGCATGAGAGCCCAAAACATGGCCTCCGCCGGCCCTGACCTCGCCACCTCTATCGGCAAGGTCGGCCCTGGCGGCGCCTATTCGTCGAACTTCTACTACAGCGAGTAACGTTGGCAACAGAACGCTATTACCGTCTTAGATTGCTGGCGCTGGTCGCCAGTTTGCTGTTTTCCGTGTGGGCGCACGCCGAAACAATAGAGACGGAAGGCGCTGCTATGATCGATGCCGGCGGCATGGACAAGGCACGCCAGCTGGCCGTCCAGGATGCGCTGCGCAAAGCCGAAGAAACGCCGGGTGTGGCCGTTTCATCCGCCACGGTCCGTAGCGGCGACGGCAATTTGCGCGAAACCAGCCGCGTCCGCCCGCTGGGCAACGCCAGCAACCCGGCCATCCTCCACGAATGGCAGGAAGCCGGCACCCTCTATGTCCGCGTCCGCAGCGACGTCAGCCCGCGCGAAAGAATCCTGGCCTTTCGCAAGAAAATCGCCATCACCCAATTTTATGTCGCCAATCCGTTGCAAGTGCAGGATATCGACAATATCTGGAACGGTTACCCGCTGGCGCTGCTGCGACTGATTGAAGACAGCGGCCTGTTCCTGCCGGTGCAAACGTCCGGCTGGCCGACCCTCGGCCGACTGGCGCTGCCGCTCGACCGCGCGCAAAACCGCGAAACGGTGCGCTTGCTCGCCGACCAGTCCGGCGCGCAGTTCGTGCTGTCGGGGATCATTTACGATGCCGGCACCGACCAACCCTCCGGCATCCTGCCCAAAATCGTGCCGTCCAGCCTGTTGCCGAAAATTCAGCCCAACAATGTCGGCGCGCGCCGCATCGAAGCGGAAATTTTCCTGCATGACGGGATCACCGGCGCGCTGATCAGCCATTTTCGCGCGCAAGAGCTTGCTCCCGGCACCGACGCCGTCGGACGCGACAAGCCGTTCGGCAGCGCGGCCTTTTTCGCCACCGGCTTCGGCAGCGCGGTAGCGCGTTTGCTGGAGCGCCAGGCGCAGTTCGTCGTCGACGAACTGGGGCGCTTGCCGTTCAACGCCAAAATCATCCGCATCGAAGGAAACCGGCTGTTCTTCGATGCCGGCGCCACTTCCGGCCTGGCGACCGGCGACAAGTTCCTGCTCTATAGCCTGTCGTCGATCGCCGATGCGATGGAACTGTCCAGCAACCGCCTGCTCGGCGTCGCCGAGAAACCGGCGGCGACGCTGACGGTCAAGCAAGTCCAGCCGCTGTTCTCGGTGGGCGAGAGCGATGCCAGGAATCAGAAAATCCAGATCGGTGATATGATTCGCTTCGATCCTTCTGCCATTTCGAGAGAAAAATGAAACGTGTATTGTCGATTATCCTGATCGGATTGTTGAGTATTTCCCTGCCGGCCCTGGCCGTATCGAAGAACCCCCACAACCGGAAACCGCGGACGGTTAAAGCGCTACAAGTCCCTGCTCTGACACCGCCCCAAACTGTCCACGCCAGCAAGCCGCGCATGGACGACCCCACACAAGCCTGGCAACCTTATTCATACCCTTGATCCAACCGTAAAGGAGCTTCGCGATGAAAACCACTCCGCTGGCACTCGCCTTGATGGCAACGTTGTGGTGCGCGCAAATCCCGTCTGCGCTAGCCGATAGCGAAACCGAGCAGCTTAGCGGCATAGTCCGCAACCTGTTGCAGGACAACGACGAGTTCGTCAAAAGCCATCGACCCGACTACTTTCAGCCATTTACCGAAGGGCAACATCCGCGCGCCACGGTGGTAACCTGCTCGGATTCGCGAGTGCATACCCATGCCCTCGACAAAACGCCGGACGGCGACCTGTTCATGGTGCGCAATATCGGCAACCAGTTGCGTACCGCCGAAGGCTCGGTCGAATATGGCGTCCATCATCTGCATACGCCGTTGCTGATCTTTGTCGGCCATTCGGCCTGCGGTGCGATCAAGGCGGCCTCCGGCGACTACCGCAAGGAATCGCGCCCGATCAAGCGCGAACTCAGCACCATCATGATCCCCAAGGGCATCGACAACATGGACGGGGTGAAGAAAAACATCAACAATCAGGTAGCCGCCTCACTCAAGAAATTCAGCCACGAAATCCATGCCGGCAAACTGACGGTGGTCGGGGCGGTTTACGACTTCCGCAACGATCTCGGCCAGGGACAAGGCCGGCTGATTATCGTCAACGTCAACGGCCATACCGATGCCGACAAGATCAAACCATTCACCGCCCCAGCAGAGATCAAGGAAAGCGCTGCAGCAGAAAGCAGCAGCACGCCTTCCTCCAGCGGGGCAAAGCCGCACCCGTATGCTTATCCTTGACTGAGCAGTTTGAGCTACACTGGCATTCCCTGACGATTCTCAATTTTTTGCGCGGAGGTAATATGAAAGCGAACGTAGGTGGAACAGACAAGATCGTACGTATCGTGGCAGGCGTGGCCCTGATCGGGCTAGGCGTGGCAGGGGTATTGCCGTTGTGGGTCGGGTTGATCGGCATCGTGCCGCTCGCCACCGGTTTGCTCAACTGGTGTCCGGCCTATACCTTGTTCGGAACAAGCACCTGCCCGGCACAGGAAAAGAGTCAGGAAAAACAGGAATAATTCAGGTAACGAAGGCAATAAAAAAGGCGCGAATTCGCGCCTTTTTTATTGCCCGCAGCGGCCTTGATCAGACGGTCGCCGCAGCCAGTTTTTCCTCATCGAACGCCAAGCGCACCTTGCCGTTTTCGTCCATGTCGACGGTTGCCTTGCCGCCGTTTGCCAGCCTGCCGAACAACAGTTCGTCGGCCAGGGCCTTGCGGATGGTGTCCTGAATCAGGCGCGCCATCGGGCGCGCGCCCATCGCCGGGTCGAAGCCGTTCTTGGCGAGATAGGCCTTGAGCGCTTCGGTGAAAACGATCTCGACTTTCTTCTCGTGCAACTGCCCTTCCAACTGGATCAGGAACTTGTCGACCACGCGCAGGATGGTGTCTTCCGACAGCGACGCGAAGGAAATGGTGGCGTCGAGCCGGTTACGGAATTCCGGGGTGAACAGCCGTTTGATCTCGGCCATTTCATCGCCGGCCTTGGCCGACTGGGTGAAGCCGATCCCGGATTTGGTCAGCGAGTCCGCGCCGGCATTAGTGGTCATGATGATCGCCACGTTGCGGAAATCGGCCTTACGCCCGTTGTTGTCGGTGAGCGTGCCGTGATCCATCACTTGTAGCAGGATATTGAAAATATCCGGGTGGGCCTTTTCGATCTCGTCGAGTAACAGCACCGAGTAAGGATGCTTGGTAACCGCCTCGGTCAGCAAGCCGCCCTGCTCGAAGCCGACGTAGCCGGGCGGTGCGCCGATCAGGCGTGAAACCGCATGGCGTTCCATGTATTCCGACATGTCGAAACGGATTAGTTCGATCCCCATCACATAGGCCAGTTGACGCGCCACTTCGGTTTTACCGACGCCGGTCGGGCCGGAAAAGAGGAACGAGCCGATTGGTTTGGTCGGGCTGCCGAGGCCGCTGCGCGCCATCTTGATAGCGGCGGCCAGCGCCTCGATGGCCTTGTCCTGGCCGAACACCACCGCCTTGAGGTCGCGTTCCAGCGTCTTCAGCGCGTTGCGATCGTCGCTGGAGATGTTCTTCGGCGGGATGCGGGCGATCTTGGCGATGATCTCCTCGATTTCCTTGTTGGTGATGGTTTTCTTTTGCTTCGACTTGGGCTGGATGCGCTGCGCGGCGCCGGCCTCGTCGATCACGTCAATCGCCTTGTCCGGCAAGTGGCGGTCGTTGATGTAGCGCGCCGACAGCTCGGCGGCGGTGGTCAGCGCGGCAGCGGTGTACTTGACCCCGTGATGCGCCTCGAAGCGCGATTTCAGGCCGCGCAGGATGGCGATGGTTTCGTCCACCGACGGTTCCGGCACGTCGATTTTCTGGAAGCGCCGCGACAGCGCGTGATCCTTCTCGAAAATGCCGCGAAATTCATTGTAGGTGGTCGCGCCGATGCAGCGCAACTGACCGGAACTGAGGGCCGGCTTGAGCAGGTTGGAAGCGTCCAAGGTGCCGCCGGAAGCTGCTCCCGCACCGATCAGGGTATGAATTTCGTCGATGAACAGGATCGCATTGGCGTTCTCGGTAAGTTGTTTCAGCACGGCTTTCAGGCGCTGCTCGAAATCGCCGCGGTATTTGGTTCCGGCCAGCAACGCCCCCATGTCGAGCGCATACACCGTGCCGTCGGCCAGCACTTCCGGCACATCGTGTTCGACGATGCGGCGCGCCAGCCCTTCGGCGATGGCGGTCTTGCCGACGCCCGCCTCGCCCACCAGCAGCGGGTTGTTCTTGCGGCGGCGGCACAGCGTCTGAATCACCCGTTCCAGCTCGTTGTCGCGCCCGATCAGCGGGTCGATCTTGCCTGCCGCGGCCTGGAGGTTGAGGTTGATGGTGAAGTTTTCCAGCGCACTGGCCGGCGCGGCTTCCTGTTCGACCTCCTGCTCGGGTTCGCTGCGCGCGGCATTGCCTTCCGGCACCTTGCTGATGCCGTGGGAAATGTAGTTGACGATGTCGAGCCGGCTGATCCCCTGCTGGGTGAGGAAATACACGGCATGGGAATCCTTTTCGCCGAAAATGGCGACCAGCACGTTGGCGCCACTCACCTCCTTCTTGCCGGACGACTGCACGTGCAGGATGGCGCGCTGGATCACGCGCTGGAAGCCGAGCGTGGGCTGGGTATCGACGTCGCCTTCGCCGGCGACGATGGGGGTATGGTTGGCGACGAAATCGACCAGGCTATGGCGCAGTTCATCCAACCGGGCCGCGCAGGCACGCAGCACCTTGGCCGCCGTCGGGTTGTCGAGCATCGCCAGCAGCAGGTGCTCCACCGTGATGAACTCGTGGCGTTTCTGGCGCGCCTCGATAAACGCCATATGCAAAGAGACTTCCAATTCCTGCGCAATCATTTACTGTTCCTCCATCACGCATTGCAGCGGATGCTGATTTTCCCGCGCAAACGCGGTGACCTGATCCACCTTGGTCTGCGCGACATCCAACGTGTAGACGCCGCATACGCCAGCACCTTCATTATGCACCTTGAGCATGATATTGGTTGCCTGCTCGCGACTTTTCGCAAAAAAACGCTCCAACACCGTTACCACGAATTCCATCGGCGTGAAATCATCGTTCAACAACAACACTTTGAACATTGACGGCGGCTTGGTGCGGGTGTGCTGCGCCTCCAGCGTGGCACTCTCGAATTGCTTGTCGCTCATTAACGGGTTTTCGATCCGACGATAATATTCATTGTGGCGCCGCCGACGAATAATTCAACCCCTTCGCCAACTTGGATTTGCCGCCGTCGCGCATTTTGTTTTCCTTGTCCATCGCCCGCAGCTGCCTGAGCCGCGCCTCCGCCATCGACATTTGGTAAAAATCGCCGTCGCCGCTTTTCAAGCCGATGGTCAACTGCTCGATGGCCGCCGGCACGCTCCCCAGGCGGAAATAGGCCTCCGCCTGCGACTGGTGGGAAAGCAGGCGCTTGCCCTGGGCTGCGTAGCCTTGCGCCTGAAGCTGGAACAAACGGGCATCGTTGGGATAGGAGAGCAGTTCGTTCGCCAACAGTTTCAACGCATCCGCGCTTTGCCGGTTTTGCAGCAGCGCCTCGGCATAACTGTAAATCAGCGGGCGACGATTGGGGAAATTGGTCAGTGCGGCACGGTACAAAGCCAGCGCCGCATCGGCTTTCCCCTCGGCCAACTTGAGTTGCGCCGCCAGATTCTCGACGATGGCGTTGGTGGGCAATGCCTTGCGCAGCCCCGCCAATTCGCGCTCCGCCCGCTCGAATTGGCGCGCCCGCAGCAAGGCGGCCGTCAAGCCGTAACGTTGGGCCGTTTCATTGACGTATTTTTTTTCGCGCAACGATTCCTCGAAAAACGCCACTGCTTGCGCCGGTTTGTCTTCCGCTGCACGCAGCTTGGCACGCAACAGGTAAAAATCGACATTATCGGGCGTCTGATGGTAAGGCAGCCCTTCCAGACGGTTCTGGATATCGGCGATCCGCTCGCTGGTGACCGGGTGGGTGCGCAGATAATCGGGCGCGTTGTTGTCGTAAAGCCGGGTCGCTTTCTGCAAACGTTCGAAGAACGATTCGGCGGCATGGGGGTCGAAACCGGCCTGGGAAAGAATCTGCAATCCGACCCGGTCGGCTTCGCGCTCGTGCTCGCGGGTGAAATTCAGGTAATTTTGCATCGAGGTAGCCTGCGCCGTGGCCATTGCGGCAGTACTGAGTTGCGGGTTGGAGCGCGACGCAAGTATCGCCACCGCCACCGCCGCCAGCGAGGTTAGCAACGTCTGGTTTTCCTTGGCGATCATGCGCGCCAGGTGGTGCTGGGTGACGTGGGCGATTTCATGGCCGAGCACCGCCGCCAATTCGGACTCGCTTTGTGCCGTCAGCAGCAAGCCGGTATGCACGCCGATGAACCCGCCCGGCAGCGCGAAGGCGTTCACCATGCTGTCCTGGATCACGAAAAATTCGAAATCCTGGCGGTTATCCGGGCTGGCGGCCACCAGCCGATAGCCGAGATTATTCAGGTATTCGGTCAGTTCGGCGTCGTTGAGCAGGCTGCGGTCGCGGCGGATCTCGGCCATGATGGCCTCGCCCAGGCGGCGCTCGGTTTGCGGCGAAAAGGCCGACTGCGAAACTTCGCCCAGATCCGGCAAACCTTCGGCGGGCGCTAGCGGAATGGCAAGCAGCAGTACCAAGGCGATGAGTCGGGTGAATTTCATGGTGCTATGATAACGATTTTAGTCTGGAAGTTCACCGATGCTGCCCGAATTTACTCATTTTGACGCCGCCGGCCAGGCGCACATGGTCGATGTGGCGGATAAAGCCGAAACTCGCCGCGTCGCCCGCGCCGCCGGCAGGATCTGTATGCAACCAGCCACCCTGCGGCTCATCCTCGAAGGCGGCGGCAAGAAGGGCGACGTGCTAGGCGTGGCGCGCCTCGCCGCGATCCAGGCCTCCAAGCGCACCGCAGAACTGATTCCGCTATGCCATCCGCTGGCCTTGACCCGCGTCGGCGTGGAATTCCAGGTGGATGCGGCCGGTGCAGAAATCCACTGCACCGTCACCGCCGAAACGGTCGGTCGCACCGGGGTGGAAATGGAGGCGCTGACCGCCGCCAGCGTCGGGCTGCTGACCATCTACGACATGTGCAAGGCGGTGGATCGCGGCATGACCATCAAGGATATCCGCCTACTGGAGAAGCAGGGCGGAAAATCCGGTCATTGGCTGGCAGAACCTTAATGCCTTCGGCCGCGGATCAGCGGATCAGCTTGAGCAGTTCGCGGGCTTTCGGATGCCCTTGGGTAGCGGCCCGCTCTAGCCATTTGGCACTTTCGGCGGCGTTGGGCCTGAGCCTGAGATTATCCCCGCGCAGCAGGGCAATGCCGAGGCGAAACTGCGCATCGACCAGACCGGCTTCGGCGGCTTTGCGATACCACTCGACCGCGGCGCCGACATCGGCGGCCACGCCGTCGCCGCGTTCGAGCATTTGCGCCAGCTTGAGCGCCGAGGCCGGATTCCCGCGTTCGGCGGCCTTCAGGTACCAGGCGAACGCCTCTTTTTTGTCGACATCCGCGCCCTTGCCTTCCTCGTACATGGTCGCGAGGCGAACCGGCGTCTGGATGTCGTCGGCTTGATCGTAATACTTGTAAATCGGCAACGACACCGCATAAAACTCTTGCTGCCAGGCTAGATCGGCCGCTTTGAAAGCGAGATCGCGCACCATCGCCTCGTTTTGCGACAAATAGCCGGCACCGCCCGCCAGACTGACCAGAATGAAGAGCCAGACCAACAACCGGGTGCGGCCGCTACTGCGCTCCTCCTCGATAAAGCGCGATTCTTCCGGCGCTTCGAAAGGCGCGCCGCCGCGCAATGGCGAAAAGGTGGTTTTCGGTGCCGCCGCCGGCGCATGGTTGCGCCCCGGCACCGCCAAGGTACGCGACGCTTCCGATGCGCCAGGCTGGAATCCGCCCGCATCGACCGGATTAAGCGAGGTCAACGCACGCTGCCAATCCTCAATCGTTTGCGGGCGTTTCTTTTCATCGCTTTGCAGCGCCCAGTCGATGGCGCGCAGAAACTTTTCGGAATAGCGCCCTTTAGCGGCTTCGACCGCAGGCACCATAGTATCGTTTTTCACCCGGCTGGCGGCTTCGGGCGGCGCCTTCCCGGTAATCGCCTTGTAAATCACCGCACCGAAGGCATAGATATCCGACCACGGACCTTGGCAGCCGTCGGTGAAATATTGTTCGAAAGGCGCGTAGCCGGGCGTGACGATGGCCGTCATGTTCTGGTCCTTGCCGCGCATCTGCGCACGCGCCGCGCCGAAATCGAGCAGCACGGGACTGCCGTCGTTGCGCCTGATATAGATGTTGCCGGGTTTGATATCGCGATGCAGAAAACCCTCGCCATGCATCACCTTGAGGCCATCCAGCAATGGAAAGAGAACGGCTTGCAAGCTGGCTTCGTCGAGCGGTGCGGGAGTTTTCTTGAGTTTTTCGTCGAGACTTTCGCCTTCCTCGTACTGCATCATCATGTACGCCGTGCCGTTGGCTTCGAAAAAGCGCAGCACGCGCACGATATTGGGATGATTGAAGCGCGCCAGCAAACGGGCTTCCTGCAAAAACCGGTCGAGTCCCCAATAGTAGGTTTCCTCGCAATCGGAGGATTTCGGCAGCACATTGAGATTGGTGTCGCGCACCGCCAGTTCGTTGGGCAAATACTCCTTGATGGCGACCTTGAGATTGAGGGTGGTGTCCCGTCCCAGGTAAGTGATCCCGAAACCGCCTACCCCCAACACCTTGTCGACTGCGTATTCATGGAGCTGATAGCCGGAGGGCAAGGCATTCAGATACTCCGATTTTTTCTGCGGCACAGCGGCGGCAACCCGGGTCGCTGCCACCGTTTCGCTGGCAGCTTGCGTCTGCGTCTGCGGCGCGATCCTGGTCGCCCCGGGATCGGCCGGCTGCGCCAACCGGGTCGCATCGGCCGAACCCGCCTGACTTTGCTGCACCACCCTGGTGGCGGATGCAGCGCTGGCGCGCCCGCCACCAGGTTTGGCGGCCAGCATTTGTTGCGCCGGGGCGATCAGGCGGCTCTTCGAGCACGCGTCTTCCATGCCGCTATCCAGCGCCGCCTGCAAGGTATCGAAAAACGCCTTTTTCAGCTCGCTATCGCTTACGCCGGCCAGAACCGCCAGGTTGGCGTCGAATGTCTCCAGCAACGCCGCAGGTTCGTCGATGTTATGCTTGGCTTCAGCCAACAACGTTTGCAGCGTAAAACCTAGCGGTTGCGCTGTATGCTGTTCAGCCACCTCGCCGAATTGCTTGAGGAACAGGCGTATCGTACTGTCGTCCTTGTAGTTGGGAACCAACAAGGAGGCAATCACCAGGTTCTCGAAATAAGCGTGGATGTGCTTGGGATCGTCGATCTTCATCAGATAGTTGAAATAATTATGGGTTGGTCGCCTCAAACCTTGTAACTGGTAGTTTAGTTGCAAAAGTTATGAGAAACAATTTTCCCGTCGAAAAAAGCCGGTTATACGATCATAAATAATTATGATTGCGACATTTTCCGGTTTTGGTATATTAGGGAATACTGATGTTTTTTGGAGGCCAAGTTAACCCATGCTCAACACCAATATGTATGGATTCAGCGAAATCGATGCGAACGGATTGCTCAATCTGATGAAACACAGCGAAGTGGCCTTGATCGACGTGCGCGGCGAAGGCGAAGTCGCTTACGGCATGATAGAGGGCGCGCGCCATGTCCCCCTGCACTTGCTGCCGCTCAAGGCCAACGAGATGAGCAAGGACATCCCCCATGTTTACTACTGCCGCTCCGGCGCCCGTTCGGCACAAGCCTGTGCTTTCATGGCCGCGCAGGGGCATGGCAAGAGCATCAACCTGCAGGGCGGCGTGATGGCCTGGATGCAATCGGGGCTCAACCTGGCGAAGGCCGCATGACCCGGCTGATCGCCATCCGCAAATTGTCGTACCGGCGTTTTTTGCAAAACCCGACTTTTCGGGTTGCAATATCGACAGGCCTGTATTATAAACGCTAATTTTTACCAACCAATACTGAGGAGTTTGAAAAATGAATTTCGATAAAGAACTGGATGCTCGTGGTTTGAATTGCCCCCTGCCGATCCTGCGCACCAAGAAATCCCTGGCTGAATTGACCGCTGGACAAGTGCTCAAAGTAATCGCCACCGACCCGGGCTCCGTCAAGGACATGCAGGCTTTTGCCAAACAAACCGGCAATGAACTGCTATCCTCCGCCGAAGCGGGCGGCGAATTCATGTTCTTCATGAAGAAGAAATAAGACGGCAGGAACGGCTCATAACAACAAAAAACGCTACACCATAATTAAATCAACCGCATTTCGGAGGAAATGATGAGCAAGAAACTCGCGATTATTGCCACCAAGGGTACCCTCGATTGGGCCTACCCACCCTATATCCTGGCCTCCACCGCTGCTGCACTGGGCTACGATGTGCAAGTCTTCTTCACATTCTATGGCCTGCAGCTGGTGCGCAAGGACTTGAGCGCCCTGAAAGTCAGTCCTCTGGGAAATCCCGGGATGCCGATGAAGATGCCGTTCGGGCCGAAATGGTTCCGCGCCATCAATTGGAATATTCCCAATATCATCCAGGCCAACATTCCGGGCTTCGAGACGCTGGCAACCGCCTTGATGAAGCAGACCATCAAGAACAACGGCGTTGCCTCCATCGCGGAATTGCGCGAAATGTGTCAGGAAGCGGATGTGAAATTCCTCGCCTGCCAGATGACGGTCGAACTGTTCGGCTTCGAGCACAGCGACTTCATCGACGGTCTCGAATTTGTCGGCGCCGCCACGTTCTTCGACTTTGCCGGCGAATCGGATATTTGCTTGTATATCTGAGCCTATCCGACAACAGAAATAATCCATTCCAGGGCAGACCAGACGGTCTGCCCTTTTTGTTTAATTCCCGACCATGACGGATAAAGGGCGTGCATAAATGCAACACCCCCCAACAAAAATAAACACGAACATTCATCGAGTTACCTGGATTCAGTCTAAAACCCACCCGGAAACAACAAAAACCCATAAGCGAATAGCATCAATTTTCTTGCGTAACACTCGAAATTATGTAACATTTTCAACAACCCTCTAAAATGGGTCGCAATAAATATGTTGGCAACATCACTTTTCAGGAGGAACAATTTAATGAAATTAAAAAAACTAGCAGGAGCGCTGGCGGTTGCCGGCTTGGCTATTCCCGGCATCGCGCTGGCGACCAACGGCATGAACCTTGAAGGTTACGGCCCGATTGCGGCCAGCATGGGTGGCGCTTCGATGGCCTACGACCATGGCACAGCCGCCATGATCAACAATCCTGCCACGCTCGGCCTTGCGCCCCAAGGCGATCGCTTGGACGTAGCGGTAGGCGGCCTGCATCCTGACGTTACCACCAAAATGAATGGCATGAGCGATGCCAAATCCGGCGGCGACGCCTACTACATGCCAGCCATAGGCTGGACACGCAAACAGGGCAGCCTGGCTTACGGTATTGGTGTAATGGCTCAAGGCGGCATGGGTACCGAATATGGCAGCAACTCGTTCATGAGCATGGGCGATGCCGGCCCCACCGGCAAACCAGCACGTTCTGAAGTGGGTGTAGGTCGCGTGATTGTTCCGCTGGCGCTGGATGTCAATCCCCAACTAACGGTTGCGGCCAGCGTTGAACTGGTCTGGGCTGGCATGGACCTGCAGATGCTGATACCGGGCAGCAAGATGGCACCGATGATGATGCCGGGCAGTCCTCTCGGCAGCGTGGGCGGAAGCATGGTATCGGATCGTTTCCTGCCGGCAATGGGCGCAGGGCAGATGACCGGATTTAATTGGGGTTATTTCGACTTCTCGAATAGCAACGACTACAGCGGCAAAGCGCATTCAACCGGCTGGGCCGGCACATTGGGGGCTACTTACAAGGTCACCCCGCAATTGACCATCGGCGGTTCCTATCACGGCAAGACTGCGCTTGACGACATGGAAGGCAGTGCCAATGTCTCTTTCGGCGCGAAATTGGGGCCGGCAATGGGTCCCATGAACGGGCAAGTGGTTCCGGTATCGGTGTCGGGGAAAATTTCGGTGCGTGACTTCCAGTGGCCGGAAACCTACGGCTTCGGTCTGGCGTTCCAGGCAAACGACAAGCTGCTGATTGCCGCCGACTACAAGCGTATCGGTTGGGCAAGCGTGATGAAGGATTTCAAGATGTCCTTCACCGCGGATGCCACCCAGTCCGACCAAATGGCCCAGGCTTTCCAGCTTGGCGGCACACAGATGAATGTGACTTTCAACCAGAACTGGAAAGATCAGGATGTATTCCAGCTCGGCGCCGCTTACAAGGCAACCGACGCCCTGACCTTGCGCGCCGGCGTGAACCTGGCCAACAACCCGGTTCCGGATAGCGACATGAACGCACTGTTCCCAGCCATTATCACCAACCATTACACACTCGGCGCCGGTTACATATTCAACAAAGTGTCCGATGTGAACTTCTCGTATAGCTATGCCCCTTCGGTGACCTCCACCAACAACACCATGGGCTATTCAACTGAGCACAGCCAGCCGCATAACTGGCAGATGATGTACAGCCACCGTTTCTAATCTGGCTCGCTTAGTAAAACGGGGTTAACCAACTGGGGCTGAAAGTTTTCTTTCAGCCCCTTTTCATTTTCGGAGGAAAACACATGAAAAAACTATTGATCGCCTTTGCTGCCCTGATTTGGACGCCGCTGGCTTGCGCCGTCACCCCCTATCTTGCCGGCGACAAGGTCGCAGGCGGAGATGTCAAATCCGTCATGGCCGCCGTGGAGAAAAAACTCCAGGCAGAAGGTTTCGAGATCGTCGGGCATCACACCCCCAAAGGCTTGCCCAGTCACGGCTCGCTGATCGTCACCGACAAAGGCATCCTCGACGCCATCAAGGCCAGCGGCGGCGCAACCATCGTCGGCGCCGGCATCCGTGTCGGCGTGAAAGCCGACGGCACGGTTTCCTACATGAACCCGGATTACTGGTACCGCGCCTACTTCCGCAAACAGTTCGGCAACGCCGAGGGTGCGGTTAAAGCGGTGCAGGGCAAGCTGGCCAAGGCGCTCGGCGCAGGCAAGGGTTTCGGCGGCGACGTGGATGCCGGCGATCTGCCGAGCTACCGCTACATGTTCGGCATGGAAAAGTTCGATGCCGACAAGAACGAGTTGAAAACTCACGCCAGCTTCGAGGCCGCCATTAAGGCCATTCAAGATAACCTCGCCAAAGGGGTGGACCACACTGCCAAGGTTTACGAAATTGTCATGGCCGACAAGAAACTGGCGGTATTCGGCGTAGCGCTCAATGATCCCCAAAACGGTGAGAGCTCATGGGTAAGCAAGACCGGCGCAGATCATATCGCTGCGATGCCCTATGAGATCTACGTCGTCGGCAACAAAACCGGCGCCTTGTACGGACGCTATCGTATAGCCTTGGCATGGCCTTCCCTCGGCATGGGTACCTTCATGACCATCGCGGGCGCCCCTGATGCGATTCAGGAAACCATGGCGCACGTCGCCGGCGGAACTTACGAGAAATAAAGCCTGACCGCAGCGGCGCCAAGGTTGCCCCATGCATGACTTGGGGTAAACTTGGCGCCTTTGTGTTTTCTACGATCCCTTTTCATGACAGCACCCCAGTTCGAGCGCACCCACATCCTGATCGGCGACAGCGGCATCACCACGCTCGCTAACAAGCACGTTTATGTTGCCGGCCTCGGCGGGGTCGGTTCCTACTGCGCCGAAGCACTGGCGCGCGCCGGGATTGGACGACTGACGCTGGTCGACCACGACGTGGTCGGCATCAGCAACATCAACCGCCAGTTGCCCGCCCTACTTTCCACCGTCGGACAAGCCAAGGTCGAAGTGATTGCGGCACGCATCCGCGACATCAATCCCGACTGCGACCTGGTGATCAGGCGCGAATTCCTGACGGCGGACAACATGGAGGCCCAGCTTCCCGAAAATTGCGACTATGTAATCGACGCGATCGACGCACTCTCGTCGAAAACAGCACTGGTAGGGAAAAGCATCCAGCGCGGACTGGCCGTTGCATCCAGCATGGGGGCGGGCAACCGTCTCGATCCGGGACGCATCAAAATCGCCGACATCAGCGCGACCGAAATGTGTCCTTTGGCACGCCAGATGCGCAAGCGTTTGCTGCGTCACTACGGGATCCGTAAAGGCGTGCTGACAGTCTTTTCCGACGAACAACCCAGTGCGCCGTTACCGCCCGAGCCGGTCGACGGTCCGGGCCGTCCGCGTGCGGTGAACGGCACCATCAGCTATATGCCGCCGATTTTCGGCCTGATGCTGGCGGGCGCAGTGATCCAGCGCCTGCTACAAGAGCAATAAGCTATTGAACCGCAGAGGACGCGAAGGACGCAGAGGAAGAACAGGAAAACCATCCCTTTCTCTACACTCTCAATCCGCTCTCGGAAAGGGAGGCAATCGCCCCTTCCCCCGCCTGCGGGGGAAGGTTGGGATGGGGGTTGGCGCCTCCGCGGTGAATCGCCGTTTTTAGAATGTGATTACTGCGCCGCTTTCGCGGCTGCTTCAGCGCGCTCTTTCGCGCCTTGTTCCACCGCCTGCCCTAAGCCCTTGGCGACATCCAGTGCTTCGCGCTGGGGTTGAAATAGAACTGCCCCCTTCCCACCGCTTTGCGGCAACGGCGGCTTGTAAGGCTTCTGTTCTTCACCGCAGGCGGCAAGTAAAACCACTGCCGATAAAACGATCCCTATTCTGTTCATGATTACTCCTCATTCAAACCCGTTGGCAAGCCGTCGATGCTGACCCGGTTCTTTTCCTGGCGGTAGGCGCGCATTCCCTCTGCCCCTTTTTTTTCCGCCCAGCGGGCCAACCCGTCGCGCTGCCCACGATAGTCGTAAAGCGGCACCCCTTCGCCGCACGAGGTTTGCAGCGATTCGATGTCCAGCACGATGATCTGGCGAGCGCCCGGCATCACCGGGAACAGCGGCGCCAGGCCGGCCCATTCGGCATCCCGCGGCGCCACCGCCCGCCCGCTGCCATACAGACGCAAAATCAGCGCATCCCCGGAGAAGCTGCAAAACATCAGCGTCATGCGCCCGTTTTCCAGCAAATGCGCCGCGGTTTCGTTAGCGCTGCCGGTGTGATCGAGATAGGCGACCCGTTTGGCGCCAATCACCCGCAACGCGTCCAGCCCTTTTGGCGAAAGGTTGACTCGCCCGTCGCGCGGCGCCGATGCCACGAAAAATAGCTGCTGGCGCGCGATGAAGTCGCGCAACCCGTCGTCGAGCTCGGGGTGGAATTTGCCCATTACTTCTCCTCCGTTGCGCCCCATTTCGGCAGCAATGCGTGGCTGACACCGAGATGGTCGAGCACCCGCGCCACCACGAAATCCACCAGGTCGGCAACGCTTTGCGGGTGGTGGTAAAAGCCCGGGTTAGCCGGGAGGATCGTCACCCCAAAGCGCGCGAGTTTCAGCATGTTTTCCAGGTGGATGGCGGAGAACGGCGTCTCGCGCGGCACCAGGATCAGCTTGCGGTTCTCCTTGAGGGTCACGTCGGCGGCACGCTCGATCAGATTGTCGCTCATCCCGCCGGCAATCGCCGCCAAGGTACCCATGGTACAGGGACACACCACCATCGCATCGGCGGGATTGCTGCCGGAAGCCACCGGCGCAAACCATTCCTCGCGCCCGAACACGCGCAAGCGCCCTTCCGTTGCGGCATAGCGCTCGGACAGCAGGCGCTGCGCTTCGCTACTGCTGGCGGGCAAGGCCAAATCGAGCTCCTGCCGGGCGACGACTTGCGCCGCCGCCGAATACAGCAGATAAACCCGGCAATCGGCGCGCAGCAGGCACTCCAGCAAGCGCAGGGCATAGGGCATACCGGACGCCCCGGTCAGGGCCAGCGTGACAGTCTTCATAGCGTTCCCGGCGGTGGTGGTTGGCTGCCATTATAGTTCGGCGGAACTGACGGCTCACTCTTCTCTTTTTCGACCGGCGCCTTGTGCGGTTCATCCTCGCGCTTGGCTTTTACCAGCGTACACAAGACTTGCTCGAAGACATCGCCGACGGTATCGGGAATGACGGCCGCAGCTTCCGCTTCAATTGAAGCAAGATGCTCGATGACCGCGCCGCCTACCGCGTGGACGATATGGGTCAACGGCTTGAGGGTATGTTCGCTGCACTGGATGCGTTCGCGATATAGCGCGCTGGCCACCTGCTGCCCCTTGTAGGAATAAGGCGTTTTGAACGTGACTTTTTTCCAGTACGTGATTTCGTTGCCGCTGATCGCCAGCTTGGAAGCATCGTAAAAATACTGGTCGCCCTCGGGCGAGGTATGGACGACCGCCCAGTCCGCCGCAGTGGCGCTGCCGCAAAAGATCAGCATCAGCGTTGCCATCCAGACCTTCACCGCACACTCCCCCCTTCCAGCAGCCGGGCTGCCGCCAAGCCGTTGACCGTCCCGAACAACAGCGCCGCCGCCGCGAAGACCGGGACGAAATACAGCAGGCCGAGATGCGGCATCAGCCATAAATACACCACCGCCAACTGGCCGGCAATATGCGCGTAGGCCGCGGCGATACTGAAGGTCACCGGGCCGAACCACGCCGCGGGCAGAAATCGCACCGCGGCCAGCACTGCCAGACTGGCCAGCGCCCCGCTCAAACTGAGCACGAATGAAGGCGAAAGAAAGGTGCCGAGGATCAGGCTGCCGGCCACCACGCGCAACAAGGACACCCAGATGGCGGCGCGCAGTCCCAGCTGTTGCAACACCACCAGCGTCACGATGTTCGCCAGGCCCGGCTTCACGCCCGGCAACGGCGCGGGGATCACCGCCTCGGCCACCGACAGCCCGATCGCAAAGGCCGCCAGGCGGGCGATGCGGTGATCTTCGGCGGTGGTGGCGATGCTGACTTGCATTAGGAAAACATTTTTTTAGCGCACACGATTAATAACGGGTATCCGTAATGCGCGGTTGTTTTAAGTTTGCGCCCCAATGCCTCCAATCGCCCCTGATGGTGTGCCATCCAGCATTTACCAGATAACTTCGATAGGGTAGCGGGCAATTAGCTGATCTGCGCTGACCAACGGGAGCGCTTCAGCCTTGGCTTGGGCAATGAGTAAACGGTCGAAAGGGTCACGATGATGATTGGGCAACGATTCAAGGCCATAAATGTGCTCAGGTGCAAGACTCAAGAGCTGAAGCCCATACTCTACCTGACCGGTTTCGATAAGCGTGTGCAGCGCCACATTGAGCGGCAGTTTGCCAAGCTGATGTTTGATCTGGATTTCCCAGATCGAGGCCATGCTAAGTAACAAAGTGGTTTCTGGCTGCTGGCAGAGATCAAGCACCTTGGGGCTGCATTTCTCTGGCTCCAGGTTCAGCCATAGAAAGACATGCGCATCCAGCAACAGCTTCACTGTGACTCTCCTGTCCAAAAAGATTCAGGAAGCGGTTCATTGAAATCTTCGGGAACCGTACCCTGCCCCTTGAATTGTCCAAAAATACGACGAGTGACCAAGTGGCGACTAGCCTGAGAATCTTCAAACAGCAAAATCAAGCGTGCTTTCCCAGAGGGAACATGGGCGGGAAGGGTGAGATGGATTTCATGCTTGGCGTTCACGGAGGCTTCGAGTTCGATGGCGTGCATGGCGTGGTCCCTTTTCAATAGCTTAGCGTATCATATAACTTTTTCGCCCCCGCCAGTTCGACGCTGACCTGGTTGGGCAGGCACACCGCCATTTCGCCCTGGCGCGCCAGCCACCCCTGCTTGACGCAATACTGGCGCGGACTGGGATCTTGCGCCACGCGGGCGCGGCGCTGGTGGATGGCAATCAGGCTGACGCCGAGCGGGCCTGGCACGGGAATGATACGGTCTTGCGCCAGCGGGAATTCCCCGACGACTTTGCCGCCGCTGCGCACAATGGCTTTTTCCGCCCGGTCGGTATGCCACAGCAGCGCAAACGACCACGCCGTGACCGACACCCCCACCATCAAAGTCAGCCAATCGCCGACCTTGAGGTGTTTATGCATTGGGTAACTCGCGGTGCCGTACCAGTACCTGATGTTGACGGGAGCGGAAATAGGCCGCCAGTTTCTCGGCGAAATACACCGAGCGGTGCTGGCCGCCGGTGCAGCCCAGAGCGATGGTCAGGTAGCTGCGGTTATCGCGGACGAACGCCGGCAACCAGTTTTCCACGAAGGTGTGAATATCCTGCTGCATTTGCTGAACCGCCATATCTTTTTCGAGAAATGCCGCCACCGCTTCGTCCATGCCGGTCAGCGGGCGCAACAGCGGGTCGTAATAGGGGTTGGGCAGGCAGCGCACGTCGAAGACGAAATCGGCATCGAGCGGGATGCCGTGTTTAAAGCCGAAGGACTGGAACAGCAAGGTCAGGCGCGACTGATCCAGGCCGACGAAATCCTTGATCCAGGCGCGCAGCGAATTGGGCCGCAAATCGCTGGTATCGACGCGATGGCCGAGATCGTTGATCGGCTCCAGCATCTCGCGCTCCAGCTCGATGCATTCGGGTACGGTGCGCTGTTCGCTGCTCAACGGGTGGCGGCGGCGCGTCTCGCTGAAGCGCTTCACCAGCGCATCGGTCTTCGCCTCGAGAAACAGCACGCGCACGTCGATGCACTGCCCCTTGAGCACGCCGATGGCATCGGGCAGGTGGTGCAACTGCCCGGCGCTGCGCACATCGACGCTGATCGCGATGCGCGCGTAACCGGCAGCTTCGAGAAACGCCACAGTCTCGGGCAGCAGTTGCGCCGGCAGATTGTCGACGCAGTAATAGCTGCTGTCTTCCAGCACGTTGAGCGCGATACTCTTGCCCGAACCGGATAAACCGCTAATCAGGATCAGCTGCATGATTACGGATTATCCGTCATCAGCCGCTCGTGGCGCCCCATGAATTCGAGCGTGCTGTTGATCCCGCGCAGGCGCAGGATGTGATTGCGTACTGCCACTTCGACCAGCACCGCGATATTGCGCCCTGCCGCGACCGGGATGCGCACCTTGGGAATCACCACCTCCATGATCTCCTCGCTGTATTCCTGAAGCTGGAGGCGATCCTGGGTGGCGGTATCGATATTGACCAGTTTTTCCAGTTGCACGATCAGGCGCAGGTTCTTCTTCAGCTTGATCGCGGTTTCGCCGAACAGTTCGCGGATATTCAGGATGCCCAGCCCGCGCACTTCGAGAAAATCCTGCAACAGCGCGGGACAACGGCCTTCCAGGGTATCCGGCGAAACCAGGAAAAACTCCACGATGTCGTCGGCGATCATCCGATGGCCGCGCGTCACCAGTTCCAGCGCCAGTTCGCTCTTGCCGATGGCGCTGTCGCCGCTGATCAAAACCCCCATGCCCTGCACTTCCAGGAAGACCCCGTGCACCGAAGTGGACTCCGCCAGCACCTGGGTCAGGTAATGGTTGAGCACGTTCATCAGGAAGGGGCTGGCCAGCGACGAGGTGAACAGCGGCACTTCGTTACGGTTCGCGGTGTCGAGCAGCACCGCCGGCACCTCTTCGCCGTTGGCGACGATCACCGCCGCCAGTTCGGTGGAAAAGAGATTGCCGATCGCCTGGGACAGGCCTGCCGCATCGAGACCGCGCAAATAATCCATCTCGGCGCAGCCGAGCACTTGCACCCGGTTGGGATGAACGAAATTGAGATGGCCGATCAACGCCAACGTGGGCTTTTGCACGGTATCGCTGGTCAACAGGCGCAAACCGCCAGCCATCCCGGCGATCCATTTCAGCGCCAGCCTTTCGCCGGTCTGGTCGAACATTCTCTGGACGCTGATTTGCTGCATGTCAGGGATTCCCCGCCGGCATCTCCGGCCAACCGGCCAGCAGCCGGCAAACCTGCGCGGCATCGCTCATCTGTAGCAATTGCTCGCGCACGTCCTTTTCGCTGAACATCTGCGCCAGTTCGCCGAGGATCATCAAGTGCATGTCGGTCGCCTGTTCCGGCACCAGCAGCGCGAAGACCAGCGCTACCGGCTGGCCGTCGGGCGCATCGAAAGGAATCGGCTTGTCCAGGCGCACGAATGCTCCCTTCGCCTCACGCAGCCCTTTCACCCGGCCATGCGGAATGGCCACGCCATGCCCGATCGCGGTCGAGCCGAGTTTTTCCCGTGCCAGCAGGCTGTCGCACACCTTGGCACGATCCAACTGGCGACCGGACTCGAACACCCTCCCCAGCTGTTCAAACAGACTGCGCTTGTCGCCAGCATCCATCCCGACAACCACGGTCTCGGGAATAAGGATGTCTGCGATCAGGCTCATGGGATAAATGCAGTCGAGCGTTATTCAGGGGAGAGCGATGGTCAGCAGCAGGAAGGCCACTTCGCTCTCAACCGGGTTGGTTATTCTTCGGCCACCTGGACTTTGCCGCCGCGGTGGTGATCGCCGTTCTTTTCCTTGTGTTTGACGACCTGGCGATCCAGCTTGTCGATCAGGCTGTCGATCGCCGCGTACAGGTCGGCATCTTCGGATTGTACGAAAATATCCTTGCCGCTGACATGCAGGTTGACTTCGGCCTTCTGCACCAGCTTTTCGACGGACAGGATGACGTTGACGTCGATCACCTGGTCGAAATGGCGGGTCACTTTCTTGACTTTCTCCGTCACGTAATCGCGGATGGCGGGCGTAACTTCAATGTGATGACCGGTAACGGTGAGGTTCATTTTCAAAACTCCTTGGTTGATTGCTTGATTTTAAATGGACTTACGCAGACTCACTGCGGGAATTTGCAAGGACTCGCGGTATTTTGCCACAGTCCGGCGCGCCACGACGATACCCTGTTGGGATAGGATTTCGGTAAGCTGACTATCGGACAGGGGCTTTTTCGGATCTTCGGCGCCGACCAGCTGCCTGATCAACGCCCGGATCGCCGTCGCCGAGCAGGCGCCGCCGCTGTCGGTGGACACATGACTGCCGAAGAAATATTTCAATTCGAATATTCCTTTCGGCGTGAGCATGTACTTCTGGGTGGTGACCCGCGAAATGGTGGATTCGTGCAGACCCACGACATCGGCGATTTCGCGCAGCACCAACGGACGCATGGCCACTTCGCCATGCTCGAAAAAATTGCGCTGGCGGTCGATGATCGCCTGCGACACGCGCAGGATGGTCTCGAAACGCTGCTGCACGTTCTTGATCATCCATTTCGCTTCCTGCAACTGGCTGGCCAGGTAACGCCCTGAGTTTTCCCGGTTGCGCCGCATGATCTCGGCGTATAGGCGGTTGATGCGCAGCTTGGGCATCGCCTCGCCGTTCAGCATCGCCACCCACTTGCCCTTGACCTTGCGCACCTCGACATCGTGCTGGATATAGCGGGTATCGTCGCTGGAAAAAGCCGCGCCGGGGCGAGGGTTGAGAGGGGTAATCAGTTGCTGTACCGCGCGCAAACCATCGTCGTCGCAGCGCAGCAGCTTTTTCAGTTTGGCATAATCGCGCGCCGCGAGCAGGGCGAGATGGCGCTTGGCCAGTTCCAGCGCCGCAATGCGCCCCGGCGTATCGGCGGGCAGCGCCTCCAGTTGCAGGCACAGGCATTCGGACAAATCGCGCGCGCCCACGCCGCGCGGATCGAAATTCTGCAAATGCTGGAGCGCGGTATGCAGTTCGATCGGCTCGACCTCCAGTTCTTCCGGCAGCATCTCGGCCAGCTCATCCAGGCTCTGGGTAAGATAACCGTCCTCGTTCAGGGAATCGATCAGCAGCGACACCATGCGTTTGTCGCGCTCGGAAAGCTGGGTCACCCCCAGTTGCCCATCGAGATGGTTACGCAGGCTGATCGGTTCCGCCTTGGCTTGCGAATAATCGGATTCCTCGTCCTCGTCGCGCAGCGCCCAACCGGAGCCGTCTTGCTCCCAGTCGATTTCCATTTCCGGGGCAGTTTCGCGACTGGGCTCGGCTTCTGGCTCGCTGCTCGTGCTGACGGTGGTCTCGGCCGAAACGCCGAAACTCTCTTCGCCGCCCGGCGTTTCCTCGGCATCGCCCCGCTCCGGGCGTTCGAGGAAGGGGTTCTGCTCGATGAACGTTTCCAGTTCGTTGTTGAGCTCCAGCGTGGATAACTGCAACAGGCGGATAGACTGTTGCAACTGGGGCGTCAGGGTGAGCTGCTGGGAAAGTTTGAGTTGGAGACTGTGTTTCATGTTGTGGCTACCAGCTTGTGTTCTTGCTTATATTCACAGCCGGAAATTCTCGCCGAGATATACTTTTCTTACGCTCTCATTATAAACGATTTCATCCGGTTTGCCGCTGGCCAGCACCGCCCCGTCGTTGATAATGTAAGCGCGATCGCAGATGCCCAGCGTTTCGCGCACGTTGTGGTCGGTGATCAGCACACCGATGTCCTGGCTGGTGAGAAAGCGGATGATTTTCTGAATATCCAGCACCGCAATCGG
>Ga0208566_1000368_pt1 | contig 30238 bp, 26 predicted proteins | sample PL_2010_150m_FD_184159 | JGI IMG/M metagenome (GOLD analysis project Ga0208566, IMG submission 184159) | Freshwater microbial communities from Powell Lake, British Columbia, Canada to study Microbial Dark Matter (Phase II) - PL_2010_150m... | ecosystem: Environmental > Aquatic > Freshwater >...
GCAGTCGCCCGACCATCTGCAGGAACGCGTCCGGGCGAAGCGACTGGGGACCATCGGAGAGCGCCATCGAAGGCTGATGGTGGACCTCGATCATCAGGCCGTCCGCCCCCGCGGCGATCGCGGCCGCGGCGAGCGGCTCCACCAGCGCCACCTTTCCGGCGGCGTGGCTGGGGTCGGCGATCACGGGAAGGTGGGAGAGGGACTTCACCACCGGGATCGAGGAGACGTCGAAGGTGTTCCTGGTAGCCGTCTCGTACGTCCGGATCCCGCGCTCGCACAGGATGATCTTCTGGTTCCCCTCGGAGGCGATGTACTCCGCCGACATGAGCCACTCCTGGATCGTCGCGCTCATTCCGCGCTTGAGGATCACCGGCTTGTCGAGCTTCCCGACCTCCGTGAGGAGGCGGAAATTCTGCATGTTCCGCGCCCCGATCTGGATGACGTCGGCGTACCGCGCGACGAGTTCGATGTCCCGCGGGTCCATCAGCTCCGTGGCCACGGGAAGCCCGGTCCGGTCGCGGGCCTCCGCGAGGTATTTCAACCCCTCCTCCCCCAGTCCCTGGAATGCGTACGGGGAGGTGCGCGGCTTGAACGCGCCGCCGCGCAGGAACGTCGCCCCCGCGGAGGCGACGCGCTCCCCGAGCCCCAGCATCATGTCGCGCCCTTCGACCGAGCAGGGGCCGGCGAACAGGGCGAGGGCCTTTCCTCCCACCGTCTTCCCGTTCACCGTGATGACGGTGTCCTCTTTGCTGAATTCCCGGCTGACAAGCTTGAACGGGACGAGGATCCGCAGCACCTTCTCGACGACCGGCAACCCCTCGAACGCGTCCGGGTTCAGGTTCCGCTCGTCGCCGATCGCCCCGATGATCGTGCGCTCCACCCCGCGCGAGATGTGCGCGGTCAGCCCCTTCCCCTTGATCGTCTCCTCGATCTGCCGGACGTCCTCGTCCGTGGCACCGGCGCGCAAAACTATGATCATCTGCGTGTTCCTTTCCCACTACTGGATAAAATCAATAACCTAACGCTTAGTTCCTCGCGGCAATGATTGCTATATCGCCCGGGGGTAGGAGCCGAGGATCTTGATGTACTGGGCGCGCTCCTTCAGGTCCTCGAGCGCCTGCGCGATCGGCGGGTCGGTGAGGTGCCCCGACATGTCGAGGAAGAACAGGTACTCCCACGCCTTCGTCTTGACGGGGCGCGACTCGATCTTGGTCAGGTTCACGTTGTGCTTCGCGAACGGCTGCAGCATCAGGTAGAGCGCCCCGACCTCGTCCCGGCCGGAAAAGAGGATCGAGGTCTTGTCGTCCCCCGTCGGTACCGACGCCTGCTTCCCGAGGATGATGAACCGGGTGAAGTTGTTCGTGTTGTCCTGGATCCGCTTCCGGATCGCCTTCAGCCCGTAGATCTTGGTGGCCGCCTCCCCGGCGATCGCCGCCGCCGCCGGGTCGTCCGCCGCGAGCTCCGCGGCGCGCGCCGTGCTCTCGACGTCGAAGACCGGGACCTCGCGAAGGTTCCGCTCCAGCCAGCCGCGGCACTGGGCGATGGCGTGCGGATGGGAGTAGACCTTCTTGACGTGGTCGATGTCGCCAGTGACGTTGAGCAGGTCGTGCGCCACCTCGACGAGGATCTCCCCGCAGATCAGCAGGCTGTAGTCGACGAACATGTCCAGGGTGTTGCTGACGATCCCCTCGCTGCTGTTCTCGATCGGCACCACCCCGAAGTCGGCCGCGTTCCGGTTCACCGCGTCGAACACCCCGGAGAGGTTGATCTGGGGAACATACTCGGCGCTCTCGCCGAAATGCTTCAGGCACGCGAGGTGGGTGAAGGTGGCCTTGGGGCCAAGGAACGCCACGGAGAGCGGCTTTTCGAGGGAGAGGGACGCGGAGATGATCTCCCGGTAGATCGCCTTCAACCCGTCGTTGGGGAACGGCCCCTGGTTCACGGAGGTCAGGCGCCGGAGGATCTCGACCTCCCGCTCGGGGACGTAGACGTTGAGGTTGCGATCCTTCTTGATCGACCCGACCTCGATGGCCGCCTTCGCCCTGCGGTTCAGCAGCTCGAGGATCCGGTCATCGATCGCGTCGATTTCGACGCGGAACTCCTTCAGGCGATCCTGCGTCAACCCGCTCCACCGGCCTTCCGCTTGATTGCCCCCATCTCCCGGAACTTCCGGTAGCGCCGATCGAGGAGCTGCGGGATCGGCATGGACAGGAGCGGAGGGAGGGTTTCCAGCAGCGCCGCCTTCAATGCTTCACCGGCCGCCTTGTGGTCGCGGTGCGCGCCGCCCAGCGGCTCCTGTATGATCCGGTCGATGACCCCGAACTTCTTCAGGTCCGGGGCCGTGATCTTCATCATTTCCGCCGCCACCTCGGCCTTGGCCGTGTCGCGCCAGAGGATCGAGGCGCATCCCTCGGGAGAGATGACGGAGTAGACGGAATATTCCATCATCAGGATCTCGTCCCCAACGCCGATCGCCAGCGCCCCGCCGCTCCCCCCCTCGCCGATGACGGCCACGACGATCGGGGTCTTGAGGTGGGACATCTCCAGGAGGTTGCGCGCGATCGCCTCGGACTGGCCGCGCTCCTCGGCGCCGATCCCCGGGAAGGCCCCGGGGGTGTCGATGAAGGTGATGACCGGGAGGCGGAACTTCTCCGCCATCTTCATGACCCGGAGGGCCTTGCGGTACCCCTCCGGGTTCGCCATGCCGAAGTTGCGCTGGATCTTCTCGTTCGTGTTGCGACCCTTCTGCTGTCCGATCACGACGACTCGTTCCCCATCGAGCTCGGCGAAACCGCACACCAGGGGCGGATCGTCGCGGAACGCCCGGTCCCCGTGCAACTCGATGAAATTCCTGAAGCAGAGGTTGACATAGTCGAGCAGGTACGGCCGGTTCGGATGGCGGGCGAGCTGGGTGATCTGCCAGCGCGTGAGGTTCGAGAAGACCTCCTTGCGGATCTTCCCGATCTTCTTCTCCAGTTTCCCGATCTCTTCCTTGACGCCCTTGTCCGTCCCGTCGTCGAGGCGCTTCAGCTGCTCGAGGCGGTTTTCAAGGTCGACGATCGGCCGCTCGAAATCGAGGTATTGGAGGATCATCCGCGCTCCTTCACGAAGGTTCGTAAACCTATATTTTATGCGGAATTACGGACAGGACAAGTAGATTCTGACGGTTTCCGAGGGGGGAGGGGACGCCCCCTCCGGGACGACGGGAACGAGATTCGGCTCCGAGGAGAGCCAGGTCACCTGCCGCTTGGCGTACCGGCGGGTGTCCCGTTTCACCGCCTCGATCGTTTCGGAAAGCGGAACCCCGTCCAGAAGATGCGCCGCCGCATGGCGATACCCGAGGGCCATCATCGGCTTGAGGGTGCGGTCGAATCCCCTGGCGAGGAGTCCCCGGACCTCTTCCAGCAACCCGTGCCGGAACATAACCTCCGTCCGGGCGTCGATCCCGCGGTACAACGCTTCCCGGTCCGGCCAAAGGGCAAGGAACAGGCACCCGTGCCTGGCATCCCCCGAACTCCAGGCGGCGCGCGCGCGGCTGGGGGGCACCCCGGCGACCGCGGCGATCTCGAGCGCGCGAAGGACCCGGTGCCGGTCGGAGGGATGGACCTTCGCGGACATTCCGGGGTCGATGCGCGCCAGTTCCGCGTGGAGCGCCGCCCCCCCTTCCGCTTCCCAGCGTCTTGAGAGCTCCTCCCGGACGCGCGGGTCCGACGGGAGAGGATCCAGCCCCCGGAGCAGCGCCCGGATGTACATCCCCGTCCCGCCGACCAGCATCGGGATCTTACCCCGGGTCCGGATCTCGCCGATCGCCCGCTCCGCGTCCCGGACGTACCTCCCCGCGTCGTACGGCTCGCCGGGATCCGCCACGTCGATCAGGTGGTGGGGGACCTCGCTCCGCTCCGCCGCCGTCGGCTTCGCGGTGCCGATGTCGAAGTACCGGTACACCTGAAGGGAATCGGCATTGACGATCTCAAAGGGGAATTCGCGCGCCAGGGCGAGGGCGAGGGCCGATTTCCCCGAGGCCGTCGGCCCGGAGAGGACAACGATCTTCACCCCCTTCACCCCGTACGGTGGAAGAGGGCTTCGAGGCGGGCCCGGGAGATGCGGATCCACACCGGGCGGCCGTGGGGACAGCTGTGGGCGGCCATCGCCGCGTCGAGTTCCGCGAGCAGAAGGCGGGCGCGTTCCGTCGACACCCTCTCGCCGCCGCGCACGGCCTTGTGGCACGCCATCCGCCAAAGCTCGCGATCCGCGTCGAACAGGTCCTTGGGGAGGGTCTCCTGTGCGCGAAGCGCTTCGCACAGATCCTCCCACCACCGCCGCGCGTCGAACCCCGGCAGGGCCGCCGGGCCGCCGGTCAGGCGGATCCGCTCCCCACCCGCCGGCTCGAAGGAGAATCCGGTCCGGGCGAGAAACGTCTCCACGGCCGGGCGCTCGTCCTTCTCGAACAGGACCCCCGGGAGGGCGACTTCCACCGAGTCGAGCCATCGCTGCGTGGGGGCCCTCTTCCCGAGGTACCGATCCTTCAAACGCGAAAAGACGATCCGCTCGTCGGCGGCGTGCTGGTCGACAAGGACGATCCCGTTTGCATCCTCGCAGACCAGGTAGGTCCCCAGCACCTGCCCGATCGGGACAAGGGAGGAAAAGAACCGGTCCCCGGTCGCTTCGGCACTCCGTTCGGCGAACGGCAGATCCCCCGCCAGTGAAGCCCCGGTCGCCGGAAAGGGGAAGGGGGACCCGGTGACGCCCCCGGAAGACATGTCCGGCGGCGATCCCGCCGGCCGGAGTCCTCCCGGCGGGGTCCGTTCCTCACGGACGCGGAAAGGGAACGCCGTGTGCGACGGCGCCTCCCCGAGCGCCCCACCGATGGCGTGGCGCGCCAGTTCGTTCAAATCACGGGGATACCGGAAGCGGACCTCCGTCTTCGCCGGGTGGACGTTGACGTCGACCTCCCCCGGGCTGCAGGTGACGAACAGGTAGAGGACCGGGAGGCGGTCGCCGGGCAGGATCCCGCGGTACGCTTCCCGAATCGCCGCGTAGAGGCCGCGGTCGCGGAAACGGCGGCCGTTGACGAAGAACCAGAGACCGCCCGCCCCCGCGCGGGACACCTGGGGGAGCCCCGCCCAGCCGAAGATCCGGAAGAAGGCGGAGGAGACGTCGACGGGGACAAGGTATTGCGCGTCGTCGCCCGCGTGGCGCTTCGCGCGGTCGAGGGCGGACTCGCGGCTCTCGTACGCGAACGTCCCGCGGGGATCGATGAACCGGAAGGAGATCCCCTCTCCGGGAAGCGCGACGCCGTGGAACACCTCCCAGAGGTGCGACATCTCGGTACGCTCGCTTTTCAGGAACTTCCGGCGGGCCGGAACGTTCTCGAAAAGACCCGAGACGGTGACGGTCGTCCCCCGGGGAGCGCCCGCGTCGCGTACGGAGAGGATCGTTCCCCCCTCCGTCACCAGTTCCGTTCCGCTTCGCTCTTCCGCGGGCCTGGTGACGACGGAGACCCGCGACACCGAGGCGATCGACGGGAGCGCCTCGCCGCGGAATCCGAAGGAGCCGATCCGGTCGAGGTCGTCCGCCGAGGCGATCTTGCTCGTCGTGTGCCGCCGCACCGCGAGCTCCGCCTCCTCCCGGGTCATGCCGCACCCGTCGTCGGTGACGCGGAGGGAGAACGGGAAGGGACCCGAGACGCGCGCCTCCACGCTCCCCGCGCCGGAGTCGACGGCGTTCTCAAGCAGCTCCTTGAGGACCGACGCGGGGCGTTCGACGACCTCCCCCGCGGCGATCCGGTTGACGACGTCGTCCGGCAGCGGCCGGATGCGGGAGTCCAACTACTTCCTGCCCTTGCGGCGGCGAGGGGCGGCGGGAAAATCCTCCCCGATGCGGATCTCCGCGCGCCGGATCCCCGAAACCTTCTTCTCGAAGTCCGCGCGGAGCGCCTCCGTGCCTTTCTCGCCCATCAGCGCGCGGGAGATCCGCTTCCCGTCCTCGACGCCGGGCTGGTCGAACGGGTCGACCCCGGCGCACGTGCCCGCGATCGCCGTCACCCATTCCCAGAAGTGGAGGAACGCGCCGACGTGCTCCTCGTCGCGCTTCCCGATCTCCATCCGCACGATGGGGCGTCCCGCGCCCCACAGCGCGCCGATCGTCCCCTCGAACTCCGCGTCGAAGAGATCCCGCAGCGGACGGCCGCCGAGCATCGCCATGTCCGGGGCGAACCCCGCCTTCGGGACGCTCCCCTTCTCCCTTCCCGTCATCCACCGGACGAAGGTGAAGACCTTGTCCGCTGGACCGTCCTGGTAGAGCTGTAGCTGGGAGTGCTGGTCGGTGACGCCCACGGCGCGCGCGGGGGTCTGCCCCACGGGGGAGCGGCCCTCGCGCTCCTTCCCCAGGCTTTCCCCCCAGAGTTGCTGCCACCACTCCGCGACACGCTCCAGCCCCGCCCCGTAGGTGAACCAGACCTGCGTCGCCTTCGGCTTCACCAGGAGGTAGTACGCGTAGACGGCCGCGGCGAACCGGATCGGATTGTCGGTCCCCTTCGTGTGCCGGAAGATCGCCTCCATCTGCGCTGCCCCCGCGAGAAGGCGTTCCACGCGGACCCCCGCGGCGGCGAGCGGGAACAGCCCCACCGGCGAGAGGATGGAGAAGCGGCCGCCGACGTTCGGCGGCACGGAATAGCTTTTCAGCCCCTCCGCGTCCGCCATCCGGCGGAAGACCCCCTTCGAAGGATCGGTGACGAGGATCAGCCGTTCCTTCCAGCGCACCCCGACGGCTTTCTTCAACGCGGCGATCGCGATCGCGAGCTGGGCGTTCGTCTCCGCCGTCCCACCCGATTTGCTGATGGCCACCACGACGGTCTTCTTCATCGGAAGCTTCGCCAGCAGGGGGAAGAAGGCGTCGGGGTCGACGTTGTCCCCCACGGAAAGCGCCATCCCGGGGCGTCCCGCGCCTCCGACCGCCTCGTGCACCGCTTTCGTCCCCAGCGCCGAGCCGCCGATGCCGAGGACGAGAACATGGGTGCATTTCGGGCGAAGCGCCGCCGCGTCCCGTGAGATCGCCCGGCCCTCCTTCTCGAGGAACGGCAGGTCGGGGAAACCGATCTCCCCACGCCGATGCTTCCCCGCGAGAGTTTCCACGGCGTCGTCGACCAGCGCCATCATTTTTCGGAAGTCGGGCGCGGCGATCCCGTCCCCCCCCCGGAGATTGCTCTCTCCCACGAGAGAGAAATCGAAACGGAACCGGATCCCGTCGCCCATCGTGCCCTCCCTCCTCCATCAACGAGGCTATGTGTCGCGCTTCATGATTACGGCAACATACAACTAGATACTTTGACTCCGGTACCATTCGACGAAAAGTGAAACGCCGCGCCCGATCGGCGTGCGCGGGTCGTAGCCGATCTCTTTCCTCGCGCGGGAGATGTTCGCGTACGTCATCGGGACATCCCCGGGCTGCGGCGGCTTGAAGAGCCGAAGGGCGGGCTTCCCGCACACCTTCGAGATCAGTGCGACCAGTTCCAGAAGGGAGATCGTGTCCGACCCCCCGAGGTTGTAGACCCGGTACCCGGGGGGGGCGGTCAGCGCGCCGAGCACCCCGGAGACGATGTCTTCGATGTAGGTGTAATCCCTCCGGGAGGAGCCGTCGCCGTACAGGTCGATCTCCTTCCCGTCGAGGATCCGGCGGGTAAACTTGTGGATCGCCATCTCGGGGCGCTGGCGGGGGCCGTAGACGGTGAAGAAGCGCAGGGCGGCGATGTTCATCCCGTACAGATGGAAATAGGTATGGCAGAGAAGCTCGCCCGCCTTCTTCGTCGCCGCGTAGGGGCTCACCGGGTGATCGACGAAATTGTCCTCGGAGAAGGGAATCTTCGTGTTCCCCCCGTAGACGGACGAGGAGGACGCGAAGAGGACCTTCGGGACCCGCCGCTCCCGCGCCCACTCGAGCATACGGATCGTGCCGTGGATGTTCACGTCCGCGTAGCCGACGGGATCGGCGACCGACGGGCGCACCCCGGCCTTCGCGGCCAGGTGGATCAGCGCGTCGGGAGGGATCCCCTCCCCCCAGCGGGCGAGGGCGGAGGCGTCGCGGATGTCCCCCTCGAGGAAGGAGAACGACGGGTGCGCCGAAAGCTTTGCCAGGTTGCCCTCCTTGATCCGCCGGTCGTAGAACGGATCGAAGTTGTCGAGCCCGCATACACGGTCTCCGCGGGCGAGGAGCGCCTCCGCTACGTGGGAACCGATGAAGCCGGCGGCGCCGGTGACGAACACGTTCAGGGGCACGCGAAAACCTCCAGGATCGGATCACCCAGCCGTTTCTCTTTCAATATTATCCCAGAACCGCAAAGATCCAATAAGGAGTCATCGAATCGTTACCGGCGGGATGGGCTTGACACAGGGAAGGGCGCCGGCAAACAATACCCGCTGCCTCATGGAGGAATCGAAATGTTCGAAAAAGCGCTGACTTCGATCCGGGAAGCGATCTACGCGATCCTTGCATCCTCTCCCTTGCCGGTGGATGCCGCGACGCCTTCGGGCGGAACGGCCTTCATGATTGCCCCGGGGCTGCTGGTGACGGCAGCACGCTGCATTCCCGAAGGGTTGGAGCCGGAAAATCTTCCGTGCCCCGAACTGTCGATCGTCCGCGCTCCGGACATCGGCCGTGGGACGGAGCGGGCAACCCTGGTCTCCCTCGACCGCGGGAAGGGTCTGGCCCTCCTGCGCATCGACGCCCCGCGATCCACCGCCTTCCTGAGGATTCTCGACACCCCCGTTCCGGTCGGCACGCGGTGCGCGTATTCCGGTTTCCCGCGCATTGCGATGGGTCCCGCTCCCCGGCCGGGCGCCTCCCTCATCGAGATGTTCCAGGGGGCGAGCGTCTCTGCCTTCGTGGAAACGGCCGGGCCGGGCGGTGAACCCGTGTTCCGTTACGTGACGGATGCCCAAATCGTCGGCGACGCTTCCGGCTGTCCCGGATTCCTCCCGTCGGGCGACGTCTTCGGCATGCTCATCTCCCCGCCGGGCGACATCCGTTCCGCCCTTCCCTCCTGGGTGACGTCGATGGACATCCTCCGGTTCGCCCGGGGCAACGGGGTTCCGCTCCCATCGGCAACATAGGGGTGGATTTGGGCGCGGACGGTCGCATATAATCCACGGGACGGCGGCATAGCCAAGTGGTAAGGCAGAGGACTGCAAATCCTTTATCCCCCGGTTCGAATCCGGGTGCCGCCTCCATCCTCCTCCATACCTGATTCCCGCGTTTTCTGATATCTTTTTACCCTGCAAGCCCGGGTGGCGGAACTGGCAGACGCACGGGACTTAAAATCCCGAGGCTGAATAAGCCGTGTGGGTTCAATTCCCACCCCGGGCACCATCCTCCTTCGCTCGAAAATCGCAACATCAAGCCACCAAGTGGTTTTCAGGTCGCCCTGGTCGCAGCCTCCGCCTCCGCTTTAGCGACGTCCACGCGCAGCAGGAGGGCGAACCCGGAGATGAAGAAGATCGCCAGCGAGAGGATCGCGACGCGGTAGCTTCCCGTGAACTGCAGCGCCAACCCGAACAAGAGGGGCCCCAGCCAGCTCGTCCCCCGCTCGCTCACCTCGTAGAGGGAAAAGTACTCCGCCTCCCGCCCGGGCGGGATCATCCGCGAGAAGAGGGAGCGGGAGAGGGCCTGGCTCCCTCCGAGGACGACCGCCACGCATGCCGCCATCGCGTAGAACCCGGCGGCGTCCCTGAGCCCGGCGTACGCGTAGACGAGCGTTCCCGTCCACAGGACGAGACTGACCGCCACCGCCGCCTTCGCCCCCACCCGCTTCGCGAACGCGTTGAAGAGCAGTGCCCCGAAGAAGGCGACGAACTGGACCATGAGGATCGCGGTGGTAAGCGTCGAAACCGGGAGTCCCAGCTCCTCCTGTCCAAACTGTGACGAGAGGGCGATCACCGTCTGTATCCCGTCGTTGTAGAGCAGGTAGGCGCCGAGGAACAGAAGGAGCTGGGGGTGGCCCTTCGCCTCGGCGAACGTGCGCCGCAGCTGGCGGAATCCGGTGCCGAGGAACCTCTCCCCCCGCGGAAGCGGCCGCGCGGCCTCCCGGCGGCGCATCGTGGCGAGCGGCACGAGGGAGAAGAGCGCCCACCACACCCCTGCCGAGGCGAGGCTGATCCGGACCGCCTCGCCGCTCGTAAGGCCGAAGTAGCGCGCGCGGGAAAAGAGGACCAGGTTCAGGAAAAGGAGGATGCCGCCCCCCAGGTACCCGAACGCCCACCCCACGGAGGAGACGGAATCGCGGTTCTCCGGACTCGCGATCTCCGGCAGCCAGGCGTTGTAGAAGACCACCGAGGCCCCGAAGCAGACGTTGGCCAGCAGGAACAGCCCCCCCCCCAGCAGGTACCGCGTCCCTTCGAGGAAATAGAGCCCCATTGTCGCCGCGGATCCCGCGTAGGCGAAGAGGAACAGCATCGGCTTCTTCCGACGGGAGTAGTCGGCGATCGCCCCCAGCAACGGCAGGAGGAGCACCTGGAAGAAGACGGAAAGGGAGACGACGTACGGGAAGAACGAACCGGCGAGCACCGGGATGCCGAGAGGATGGACGTACCCCGCGGGGTCGGCGGCGGCACGGGCGACGGAGGTCAGATACGGCCCCGAGAACACCGTGACCACCGTCGTGGTGAATGCGGAGTTCGCGAAATCGTAAAAGTACCAGCCGATCCGCTCGGGACGGCCTTCCCGCGATAGCGCCGCCAACGGGGCCTCCTTTACGAAAAGCCCCCGGTCGCTTCGGGAAGCGCCGGGGGCTTTGGGGATCCGATGGAGCGGGCGACGAGATTTGAACTCGCGACTTCGACCTTGGCAAGGTCGCACTCTACCACTGAGTTACGCCCGCGTAACGAACGTCGATTGTAGGCGAACCGCGCGCGGCTTGTCAAGAAAAGCCGCCGAACCTACCGCTTGAAGATCTCCCCCACGAAACGGAAGAAGTAATCGAGCCCGGACCACGCGGTGAGGACCAGTCCGGCGCTCAGGAACACCATCCCGACCGTGTGGACCGGGATCCCGAGGAACGGGTAGTGGAGGATGAGGGCAGCGACCCCGATGTTCAGGAGCAAGGTCTTCGCCTTCCCCAATTTCGAGGCGGCGATGATCACCCCTTCCGAGGAGGCCACCCCGCGCAGTGCCGTGACACCGATCTCCCGGCCGACCACGATGACCGCCATCCACGCCGGAACCCTGCCCGGCGGGATGAGCATGATCATCGCCGCGCACACGAGCAGCTTGTCCGCCAGCGGGTCGAGCAGTTTCCCCAGGGTGGTGACCAGGTGGTAGCGCCGCGCGATATAACCGTCGAACAGATCCGTGATCGTGGCGACGACGAACAGGGAGAACGCCGCGACCGAACGCGAGAAGGAGATCTCCCTGCCCGCGGGCGGGAGAAGCATGAGAACCACCACCGGGATCGCCAGGATCCGGAGCAGCGTAAGCACGTTGGGTGCGCTCAGGCGGGAGTCGCTGGTCATTCGACGGCGGAGTACTGCCTGTACAGGTCCATCACACGGCGAACGTAGAGGCGGGTCTCCTTGTAGGGAGGGACGCCGCCGTATTTTCTGACAGCGGCCGGCCCGGCGTTGTACGCCGCTACGGTATTGACGAGGTTCCCCTCGAAGGAGACGAGGAGTTCCTTGACGTACCGGATCCCGCCCTCGATGTTCTCGATGGGGTCGAACGGATCGATGACCCGCATCCGTTTCGACGTGAACGGCATCAACTGCATCACACCCTTGGCGCCCTTGGGGGAGACGGCCTTGCGTTGCCCGTTCGATTCCGCCTTGATGATGGCGTGGACGAGCGCGGGGGGTAGATCGTTCGCCCGGGAGACCCGGTCGACGTACCCGGTCATCCAGCTTGCCGTAGGGAGCGAGGCGGCCGGCGCCCGAGGAACGACTTTCGGCCCCTCGCGAAGATAGAGCGTGAACTTCTCGTCCGGTTGGGTGTTCGAGTAGTGGATGACGCCGTCTCCGTCGACGTACCGGTAGATGTCCGCGCCGGAGACGACCGGCCAGAGGAGGAATGAAAGGATGAAAATACGCGATAATTGAACCATAATTTATCATTCTACGGACTGGATCCCGCCGAGTCAAACCACGGGATCCCGCTTACGGGGGAGACGTCATGGGAAAGATGTCGAAATTTCTGGTCATCGGCAGCGGAATCGCCGGATTGAGCTTCGCGCTCCGGGCGGCGAGGAAAGGCCGGGTCACCATCATCACCAAGAAGGAGGCGTCCGAGTCGAGCACGAACTACGCGCAGGGCGGGATCGCCACCGTCTGGAGCAACGAGGACACCTTCGAGTCCCACATCGAGGATACCCACAAGGCGGGGGCGGGGCTTTGCCACTCCGACACGGTCGACTTCGTGGTACGGGACGCCCCGGCGCGGATCCGCGAACTGATCGGGTGGGGGGTCGAGTTCACCCGGCAGGCCGGAAAAAGGGAGTACGACCTCCATCGCGAGGGGGGGCACTCGGCGCGGAGGATCTTCCACGCGAAGGACCTGACGGGGCGCGAAGTGGAACGGGCGCTCCTCGTCCGCGCCCGGGAGAACCCCCGGATCCGGATCTGCGAGAACCACGCGGCGATCAACCTCATCACGCGGCAGAAACTCTCCTCTTTCGACTACCCGGGGGTCGACGAGGTGCTCGGCGCCTATGTGCTCGACAGGACGACCGGCGAGGTCCACACCTTCGTGGCGGACGTGACGGTACTCGCCACCGGGGGTTCGGGAAAGGTGTATCTGTATACCAGCAATCCCGACGTCGCCACGGGAGACGGAGTGGCGCTTGCCTACCGCGCGGGGGCGACGATCGCCAACATGGAATTCGTACAGTTTCACCCCACCTGCCTCTACCACCCGCTCGCCAAGTCGTTCCTGATCTCCGAGGCGGTCCGCGGAGAGGGGGCGGTCCTCCTGAACCGCGCCGGGATCCGGTTCATGGAGGGGGCCCACCCGATGAAGGAGCTCGCACCGAGGGACATCGTCGCGCGGGCGATCGACGCGGAGATGAAGCGGACCGGGGAGGATTGCGTCTATCTCGACATCCGGTCCAGGGGAGCGGCGTTCATCAGGAAGCACTTCCCGAACATCCATGAAACGTGCCTCTCGTTCGGCATCGACATGACGAAGCAGCCGATTCCGGTAGTCCCGGCGGCGCACTACCAGTGCGGCGGCGTGCGGACGAACCTTCACGGAGAGACGGACATCCAGCGTCTCTTCGCCCTGGGGGAATGCGCGGGCACGGGGCTCCACGGCGCGAACCGCCTCGCCTCGAACTCCCTGATCGAAGCGCTGGTCTTCTCGCACAACGCGGTCCAGCGCGCCGCGACCGCGTACATCGGAAAGCCGAGGCCCCGGATCGACATCCCGAAGTGGGACCCCGGCAGAGCGCAGGAACCGGACGAGGGGGTCGTCGTCTCCCACAACTGGGAGGAGATCCGCCGGACGATGTGGAATTACGTGGGTATCGTCCGGTCGAACAAGCGGCTGTCGCGCGCGCTCGACCGGATCGAGCTGCTGAAGCGGGAGATCTCGGAGTATTACTGGAACTTCAAGGTGACGGGTGATTTGCTCGAACTTCGCAACATCTGCACGGTGGCGGAGCTGATCGTCCGATGCGCCATGCAGCGCAAGGAGAGCCGGGGGCTCCACACGACGATCGACTACCCGTACCTGGACGACGAGCACGGTCGAAAGGACACGCTGGTCCGCCGTACCCGGTTCTAATACTCCGGCCCTATTGCCAGGCGAGGACGGCGCGCCCCTCGACCCCCGACAGGACCAGTTTCAGGCGCGGCGACCCGGCCCGCGGGGACGTCGCGGGTTCACCCGCTTCCAGCGGAAACGCCACCTCGTATGCGCGGTACCACGTCCCCGAGTACGGGAAGAAACGGGAGATCTCTTCCGGGCGCAGGGACGACTTGCGGATGTAGACGGGCTCGAAGTCCTTCTCGTCCATCCTCACGAGCCGAAGGCTCCAGAGCGTTCCGGGGCTCTCCAGGTCATTTCCCTTCTCTTCCGGCACGTAGAGAGCGACGAAGAAGCGGACGTACTTCTCCGATTCCCCGCGCCAGCTGGAGATCACCCGCTCCCGCCGCGCCGCGTCGAGGTAGTAGATGTTGGAATACTCTTCCGAGAATGCGGAGACCCACGCCCCCGAGAGCCAGGTGGCGGAGAGGATGAACCGGGTCTCGAGCCCATCGTGGACCTCGCGGGTCCGGGTCGCGGACTCCGTGACCCGCTCATACGAGGGGGATCCCATCACCTTCTCATAGAGGCCGACCGACCGCGGACCGCAGCCGGCGGCAACCACCGCGAGGGTCAGGACCGCGGCGAATGACAGGCGACGGGCAATGTCAGGCATCTTCGACGTCCGCCTTGAGGAACATCGGCTCGACGCGGTACCCGGCTGCCGCCACCGCGTCCGATCCGCCCTCGTTCCGGTCGACGAGACAAAGGACGCGAGCCACGACCAGTCCCGATCCGACCGTGCGCTCGATGGCCCGCAATGTCGAAGCGCCGGTGGTCACCACGTCCTCGAGGATCGCGACCCGCATCCCGGGACGAAGGTTCTTCGTCCCCTCGATCCACTGCTCCGTCCCGTGCTTTTTCGGCTCCTTGCGGATGATGAACGCGGGCACCGGCCATCCCCGCAGGGCGCTGGTGATGGAGACCGCGGTCACGATCGGGTCCGCCCCGAGGGTGATCCCGCCCACGGCTTCCGGGCGCTCCCCCCCCTCGAGCATCGCGCAGAAGAGCCGTCCCGTGAGGACCGCACCCTCGGCGCCGAGCGTTGTCTGCCTGCAGTCGATGTAGAAGTCGGACTCCCGCCCCGAGGAAAGTACTACCTTGCGGCGCTCGTAGCTTTTCTCCTTCAGGATCGCCAGGAAACGCCGCCGGTCGGCGGTCATCTCCGGCGGGAACACGGCGGATCGGTCAGTCTGGCTGGGCATCGTTTCCCCCGGAAAGGTATTGTGGCGGCTTCGGCCGGTGCAAGGAGGCTGCACTGGCCTCCTTAGACCCGGACCGAGCCGCGGAACAGCGGAAGCTGCTCCCCTGGCTCTTCGATCTCTAGCGGAATCGAGTAGTTCCCGGTGAAGCAGGCGTCGCAGTAGGTCGTTTTTCCGTTCGGCACGCAGGCGTGGAGACCCTCCATGCTGAGGTATCCGAGGCTGTCGGAGGTGAGGTAGGTGTTCGTCTCTTCCCTGGTGTGGGTCGCGGCGATCAGGTCCCGCCGGAGCGGGGTGTCGATCCCGTAGAAGCACGGGTAGCACGTCGGGGGGGAGCTGATGCGGAAGTGGACCTCTTTCGCCCCGGCCGCCCGGATCATCTTGATGATCTTGCGCCCGGTCGTCCCGCGAACGATGGAGTCGTCCACCACTACGACCCGTTTCCCCGAAACGACCCCGCGCACGGCGTTCAGCTTGATCTTCACGCCGAAGTGGCGGATCGACTGCTGCGGCTCGATGAAGGTGCGCCCGACATAGTGGTTCCGGATGAGGCCCATCTCGAAGGGGAGCCCGGACGCCTCCGAGTACCCCAGGGCCGCGGGAACGCCCGAGTCCGGAACGGGGATGACAACATCGGCGTCCGCCGGGCATTCCAATGCCAGCTGCCGCCCGAGAGCCTTGCGGACCTCGTAGATGCACGTGCCGCCCATGATCGAATCCGGGCGGGCGAAGTAGATATGTTCGAAGATGCAAAAATGCTCGACCGCCGGAAGGAACGGATGGTGGGAATGCGTCCCCCGGGAGTCGACCACGATCATCTCTCCCGGCTCCACTTCCCTCAGGTACTCCGCCTCGATCAGGTCGAGCGCGCACGACTCCGAGGTGATGACCGTCCCCCCCTCCCCCTTCAGCTTCCCGAGGGCGAGCGGCCGGATCCCGTGGGGGTCGCGCACCCCGATGAGCTTGTCCCGCGTCATGAAGAGGAGGGAATACGCGCCGCGGACCTGATTCAGCGCGTCGACGATGCGATCCTCGATCCGCTCCTTCCTGGAGCGGGCGATGAGGTGGACGATCACCTCGGTGTCCATCGAGGACTGGAAGATGGAGCCGGAGACCTCGAGCTCCCGCTTGAGTTCCTGGGCGTTCACGAGATTGCCGTTGTGGGCGATGGCGATGGCCCCGGACTCGAAGTCGACCACCAGCGGCTGGGCGTTTTTCAGCTCCGAGCTGCCCGTCGTGGAGTAGCGGACGTGCCCGATGGCGGTGTGCCCAGGCAACCGGGAAAGGATCTCCTCCGAGAAGATGTCGGCGACCAGCCCCATCTCCTTGTGGAAGATGATCCTCTCGCCATCGGTGCTGGCGATCCCCGCGCTCTCCTGGCCCCGGTGCTGCAATGCGTAGAGACCCAGGTACGCCATGTTCGACGCCTCGGGGTGCCCGTGGATCCCGAAGACGCCGCACTCGTCGTGCCAGCCGTCGGCCATTCGCGATCCCCTATCCTTCCAGGCCCAGGGCCGCCGCGAACCCCTCGCTCCACGCCTTACGGAGCTCCGCGGTCTCCACCCTCGCCAGGCCTTCGATGTCGACGTGCTCCCCGCCGACGACGCCCAGTTCCCTCATTGTAATACGGAAGCGGCGGGCAAGATCGAGGAAGGCGTCGCGCTTCGCGGGCGCGCACGAAAGCAGGACGGCCCCCTGGCACTCCGAGAACATGGCGAAATCCGGCCGCGTCGCGGCCGGGAACGGGTTGAGCACCCGCGCGCCCATCGCACTCCCGGGGCCCGATATGCACGCCTCCGCGAGGGCGCAGGCGAATCCACCCTCCGCGAGGTCGTGCGCCGAGGCGACGAGGTCGGCCGAGGCGGCCTCCCGCAGGAACTCCAGGAGCCGCTTCTCGTGGGCGAGATCGACCGGCGGCGGGGTTCCGGCGATCTTCCCGTGGACCTCCTTCAGGTAGAGGGAGCCGCCGAGGTGAATGCCGAGGCGATCCGCCCCCGCAAGGAGGATGAGGTCCCCGTCGGAGGAAAACCATTGTACGCGTCGCTTCGAAACGTCCTCGAGGAGTCCGACCATCGCCACCGCGGGGGTCGGGTGGATCCCCTTGCCCATCGTCTCGTTGTAGAAGGAGACGTTCCCGGAGACCACGGGGACGCCGAGGGCCTCGCACGCCTTCGCCATCCCCTCGATCGCGGAGCGGAACTGCCACATGACCTCCGGCTTTTCGGGGTTGCCGAAGTTCAGGCAGTCCGAGAGCCCGATAGGCTCCGCGCCGGAGCAGGCGACATTGCGGGCGCCCTCGCACACGGCGATCATCCCGCCGACGAAAGGATCCAGGTAGCAGTACCGGCTGTTGCAGTCGACCGACAGGGCGATCCCCTTCCGCGTCTCCTTGACCCGCAGCACGGCGGCGTCCGACCCCGGGAGTACCAGGGTGTTCGTCCGGATCATGTGGTCGTACTGGCGGTAGACCCACTTCCTGTCGGAAAGTTCGGGCCCGCCCATCAGGCGCACCCACGTCTCCCCGAGGTCCGAAGGCGCCGGGAGCCCCGCGGTGTCGAGCGTCTGGAGGGCGTCCTGCCCCTCCGGACGCTCCGCCGGCCGGTCGTAGAGGGGCGCCTTGTCGGTCAGAGAGGCGATCGGGATCTCCGCGACCGTCTTCCCGCGCCACCGCACCCGGCCGACCCCGTCCGCCGTGACCTCTCCGATCACCGAGACGTCGAGGTCCCACTTCTCGAAGATCTCGCGGACCTCGTCCTCCCGTCCCCTCTTCGCCACGATGAGCATCCGCTCCTGGGACTCCGAGAGCATCAGCTCGTAGGGGGTCATCCCCTCCTCGCGCTGCGGCACCCGGTCGAGGTCCATCAGGAACCCGGTCCCTCCGCGGGAAGCCATCTCGAAGGACGAGGAGGTGAGGCCCGCCGCGCCCATGTCCTGGATCCCCACGATCGCATCGGTGCGCATGAGCTCCAGGCACGCCTCCAGGAGGAGCTTCTCCGTGAACGGGTCCCCCACCTGGACGGTGGGCCGCTTCTCCTCGGACTTCTCGTCGAACTCCCCGGAGGCCATCGTCGCGCCGTGGATGCCGTCGCGACCCGTCTTCGACCCGACGTAGATGACCGGGTTCCCGACGCCCGCGGCGGTGCCGAGCCAGATCCTCTCGTGGCGCACCACGCCGAGGGTGAAGGCGTTCACGAGGATGTTCCCGTCGTAGCATTCGTCGAAGGAGACCTCCCCTCCGACGGTCGGAACGCCGATGCAGTTGCCGTACCCGGCGATCCCCGACACGACGCCGGAAACCAGGTACCGCGTCCGCGGGTGGTCGGGACGGCCGAAGCGAAGGGAGTTCAGCGACGCGATGGGGCGGGCCCCCATGGTGAAGACGTCCCGCAGGATGCCCCCCACGCCCGTCGCCGCCCCCTGGTACGGCTCGATGAAGGACGGGTGGTTGTGGCTCTCCATCTTGAAGACCACCGCGAGCCCGTCGCCGATGTCGACGATCCCGGCGTTTTCCCCGGGACCCTGCAGGACGCGTGGCCCCTTCGTCGGGAACTTCTTCAGGTGGATCCGCGAACTCTTGTAGGAACAGTGTTCGCTCCACATGACGGAGAAGATCCCGAGCTCGGTGAGGCTCGGAGTGCGCCCGAGGATTCCGAGGACCGTCTCGTATTCGGCGGGCGAAAGGCCGTGCTCCCTCGCCAGTTCCGGGGTGACCGGTTTCTCCTTCATGCCGTCCTCTCCCCGAGCCAGGCGATCATCGCGTCGAACAGGCGGCGGCCGTCGCCGCTCCCCAACGCGATTTCCGAGCACCGTTCCGGGTGGGGCATCATGCCGAGGACGTTTCCCCCCTCGTTGCAGATTCCGGCGATGTTCCGCGCGGAGCCGTTCGGGTTCGATTCTCTCGTCACGTTCCCTGCCGAATCGCAGTAGCGGAAGACCACCTGGCCCCGCTCCTCGAGGGAGGACAAGGTCCCCTCGTCCGCGTAGTAGTTCCCCTGGTAATGCGCCACGGGGATCTTGAGGACCGTCCCCACGGGGATTCCCCGCGTGAACGGCGTCCGGTCCGTGCCGGCGCGCAGGTGGACATAGTCGCAGACGAACCGGAGGGAATCGTTCACTATCATGGCCCCCGGGAGAAGTCCCGCCTCCAGGAGGATCTGGAAGCCGTTGCAGATCCCGATGACCGGCCCGCCGCCCTCCGCGAACCGGCGCACCGCCCCCATCACGGGAGACAGCTTCGCCATCGCCCCCGAGCGCAGGTAGTCGCCGTAGGTGAATCCCCCGGGAATGACAACGGCGTCGAAGCCGTCGAGGGAGGAACTCTTGTGCCAGACGAACTCCGCGTCCACCCCGACCACGTGCTTCAGTGCGTGGTAGGCGTCGTGGTCGCAGTTGGAGCCGGGGAACACGAGGACGGCGGTCTTCATCGCTTCTCCCCTGCTACCCGATCTCGATCCGGTACTCTTCGATCACCGTGTTCGCCAGCAGGCGGCGGCACGCCTCGTCGAGGCGGCGACGCGCTTCCTCGACCCCGATCTCCTTCAGCGTGATCTCCATGAACTTTCCGACACGGACATCGTCCACCCCGTCGATTCCGAGGTGGGAGAGCGACGTGCGGATCGCTTTCCCCTGCGGGTCGAGGACCCCCCGCTTCAGCGTGACGTAGATTTTCGCCTTCACGCCTTCCTCCCCTTTCCGGCGAACACCCGGTCGATGATCCCGTCGATGTTCTTCAGGTAGTAGTCGATGTCGAACAGTTCGTCGAACTCCTTTTTCGTCAACGCGACGCGCACGTCCCTGTCCTTCCAGAGAAGCGCGGCGAGAGGCTTCCCGGTCTTCCACGACTTCATCGCGGATCGCTGCACAACCTCGTACGCCGTTTCCCTCGAGAAGCCCTTCGCCGCAAGGGCGAGAAGCACGCGCTGCGAGAAAAGGAGCCCGTGGGTGCTCTCGAGGTTTTTCCGCATCCGGTCGGGGTAGACGAGGAGCTTCTCCATCATCCCACGGAACCGTCCGAGCGCGAAGTGCAGAAGGATGGTGGCGTCGGGGGCGATCACCCGCTCCGCGGAAGAGTGGCTGATATCCCGCTCGTGCCAGAGCGCCATGTTTTCCATCGCCGTCACGGAGTAGCCGCGCAGCAGCCGCGAGAGCCCGGAGAGGTTTTCGGAGAGGACGGGATTCCGCTTGTGAGGCATGGCGGAAGACCCTTTCTGGCCCGCGGAGAAGAATTCCTCCACCTCGAGGACCTCGGTGCGCTGCAGATGGCGGATCTCCGTTGCGAACTTGTCGAGGGACGAGGCGACGATGGCGAGCGTGGCGAACACCTCGGCGTGCCGGTCCCGCTGGATCACCTGGGTGGAGGCGGGTGCCGGCGAGAGCCGGAGCTTCCGGCAGACGTACTCTTCCACAAAGGGATCGAGGTTGGCGAAGGTTCCGACCGCCCCGGAGATCTTCCCGACCGAGATCACGTCGCGCGCGCGAACGAGGCGCGCGATGTCGCGGCGCACCTCGTCGGCCCACAGCGCCATCTTCCACCCGAACGTCACCGGCTCCGCGTGGATGCCGTGCGTCCGGCCGATCATGATGGTTCCCCGGTGCTCGAGGGCGCGGGCCTTCAGGACATCGAAGACCGCCTCCGCCTCGCGGATCAGGAGCGTGAGGGCCTGCCGCATCTGGACGGCGAAGGCGGTGTCCAGAACGTCGGAGCTCGTCATCCCCACGTGGAGGAAACGGGAGTCGTCGCCGATGTGCTCGGCCACGGAAGTAAGGAAGGCGATTACGTCGTGCTTGACCTTTTGCTCGATCTCGTTGATCCGCGGGACGTCGAAGGAGGCCTTTTTCCGTACCCGCGCGAGGGCGTCCGCGGGGATCCACCCCTTGCGGACCATCGCTTCCATGGCGAGGATCTCGATGTCGAGCCAGATCCGGAACCGGTTCTCGTCGTGCCAGATGGCCGCCATCTCCGGCCGCGTATACCGTTCGATCACCTCGCCACCTCCCTGGCGCCCCGTGAACCGGAGCGCTTATCTCCCCGTATGCCCGAACCCGCCTTCGCCCCGCGGGGTCCCCTCGAGTTCCGGCACGACCTCGAGACGCGCCCGCAGCGTCCCGGAAAAGACGATCTGCGCGACCCGATCTCCGCGCCGGACGGAAAACGGCTCCTCCCCGAAGTTCGCGAGGATCACGCACACCTCGCCGCGGTAATCGGAGTCGATCGTTCCCGGCGCGTTGAGACACGTCACGCCGTGGCGGATCGCCAGTCCGCTGCGCGGCCGCACCTGCCCCTCGACCCCCGGCGGCATCGACAGGGCGATCCCCGTCGGGATCATCGCCCTTCCCATCGGCGGGATGACGATCTCGGCGTCGACGTCGGCTTTCAGGTCCATCCCGGCCGACCCTTCCGTCTGGTACGCGGGGAGGGAATCCTCCACCCCCCGCAGCAGCCGCACCCGGATCGCGCAATCACCGCCCATCGAACGAAAGCCCCGCGTCGGGAAGGTCCCCGACGGCCACCAGCGTGAACCGGTCCCTGCGAAGCACCTCCGCCGCGAGCGCGCGCACTTCCTCCGGTGTAACGGCGCCGACCCGGTCAAGGATCGCCTCCGGGGGCTCCAGTAGGGAGAGGAACATCTCGTTCATCGCGAGGCACGACATCCGGTACCCCGTGCTTTCCAGCGATAGAAGGGTGTTCCCCTTGATGAGCTCCTTGCCGAACGCGACCTCGTCGTCGGTGACCCCCCCGCGCTGGAGGGCGTCCACCACGTCGCCCGCGACGGAGAGAACCTCGGCGGCGGTTTCCCGCCCCGTGCCGGCGTAGATGTCGACGACCCCGGCGTCCGCGTAGGCGGACAGGGAAGAGCCGACGGAGTATGCCAGGCCGCGCTCCTCGCGGACCTGCTGGAAAAGTCGACTGCTGGAACTGCCCCCGAGAATCGCGTTCAGCACGTCCATCGCGTAGATCCGCCCGCTCCGCCGGGAAACGCCCGGGGCGCCCAGGGCCAGATGCACCTGCTCGAGAGGCCTCCGCTTGAGGAACGTCCCCCGCACCGGTTCCGTGGGAGGGACCGGAGCCAGCGGCTCCCCGAGCGGAAGCGAGGAGAGAGAGCGTTCGAACGCCTCCGCCACGTCGACGTGGCGGAGGTTTCCCACCGTCGTCACCACGACCCCCGTGCGCCGGAACCGGTCGTCGAAATACCCCGTAAGAAGGTCCCGGTCGAACCGCCCGACGCTCTCCGCGGACCCCTGCACGGGAAGCCCCAGCGGGTGCCCCCCCCAGTACGACGCGTTGAAATAATCGTTGAGGTACTCTTCAGGCGTGTCATCCACCATGAGGATCTCCTGGAGGATGACCCCCCTCTCGCGCTCCAGTTCCGCCTCGTCGAAGAGAGAGTTACGGAAGATGTCGGTAAGAAGGTCGACCAGAAGGGGAAAGTCCTTTTCCATCGACTTCGCGAAGAAGTACGTGCACTCCCTCGAGGTGCAGGCGTTTATCGTGCCGCCCACCGATTCGATGGCCCTGGAGATGTCCACAGCTTTCCGGCGGGGCGTCCCCTTGAACAGCATGTGCTCGATGAAATGCGCGACGCCGCTTTCGGGCGGCGTCTCCGAGCGTGAGCCAACCGGCACCCAGATCCCCACGGTCGCGGAGCGCAACCAGGGGACCTGTTCGCTGACGATGGCAACGCCGTTGTCGAGGAGGGTACGGGCGACCGTCATCGACGTCGGCCGGCTAGCGCACCGTTCCGGAACGCCGCACTGAGGGCCTTTCCAGGAATAATCCGTGCGATCTGGGCGACCGATTCATCCCGGCGGGCTGCGTTGCTCGTCGGTCGAATACTCACGGTATTCTCGCTCCTCGCGCCTTGCCGGCCGGGCGACTCGACACCCATATCTGCACACCTTATCCCTGGACAGACCCTATCGGCGTCCCCTTCCCCCGCCGCGGCCGCCATCCCGCCCGCGATCGCGTCCCGGGTCGCCCTTCTCCCGGTCCCGTTCCGGAGGCGGGCCCGTGGCCTCGGGGAACCTCCCCTCCTCCTCGAACTCCTTGTGGGAGAGACGGATCTTCCCGTCCCGGTCCACCTCGAGGACGCGCACGGTGACGTCGTCGTTCTCCTTGAAGCAGTCCGCGACGTTGACGCGGTGTTTCGAGATCTGGGAAACGTGGAGCAATCCGTCGGTGCCGGGGAAGAGTTCCACGAATGCGCCGAAATCCATGATCTTTCGCACCCTTCCCTCGTAGACCTTCCCCACCTCGGCGCTCTGCGTGATCCCCTCGATGATGGAGATGGCCGCACGGGCCGAGTCGGCGTTCACCGCGGCGATCTTCACGGTGCCGTCGTCGTCGATGTCGATCTTCACGCCCGTCTGCTCCTGGATCCCGCGGATGATCTTTCCTCCCGGGCCGATGATCTCCCGGATCTTGTCGGTCTTCACCATCATGACGTAGATCCGCGGAGCGTACGGCGAGAGGTCGGCGCGGTGCGTGTCGATCACCGCGTTCATCTTTTCCAGGATGTGGAGCCGGCCCTCGCGGGCCTGCTGGAGGGCGGAAAGCATGATTTCGCGGCTGACGCCGCCGATCTTTATATCCATCTGGATGGCGGTCACCCCGTTCCTCGTCCCCGCCACCTTGAAGTCCATGTCGCCCAGGTGATCCTCGTCCCCGAGGATGTCGGAGAGGACCGCGACGTCGTCCCCCTCCTTGATGAGCCCCATCGCGATGCCGGAAACGGCACCGGAGGTCGGGACCCCGGCGTCCATCATGGCGAGGGACGCCCCGCACACCGTGGCCATGGAGGAGGACCCGTTGGACTCGAGGACCTCCGCGACGATGCGCACCGTGTAGGGAAAGTCGGCGTTCTTCGGCAGCACCTTCGACACGGCGCGCTCGGCGAGCGCCCCGTGACCGACCTCGCGGCGGCCGGGACCGCGCAGCATCTTGACCTCGCCGACGCTGAAGGGCGGGAAGTTGTAATGAAGCATGAACGACTTGGTGGTGTCCCCCAGGATCGAGTCGATCCGCTGCTCGTCCTGCGACGTCCCGAGGGTGGCCATAACGAGGGCCTGCGTCTCGCCCCGGGTGAAGACGGCGGAGCCGTGCGTGCGGGGGAGCACCCCCACCTCGCAGGAGATGGCGCGAACGTCCGTAAGCCCACGGCCGTCGATCCGCTTCTTCTCCCGGAGGATCGTCCCGCGGACGAACTTCTTTTCGAGGCTTTTCAGGGCGTCGGAGATCAGCGCCCCCTTTTCCGCGCGCTCCTCGTCGGTGAAGGCGGATCGAACCGACTCTCCGATCGCCTCGATCCGCTTGCGCCGGTCCTGCTTCTCCCGGATGGCGTACGCCTCGGCGAAAGGAGCCTCGGCGATCGACGCGATCTTCCGCAGGTCTTCCTCGGAAAGGGCCTTCTTCTCGAAAACGCGCTTCTCCTTGCCGATCTCCCGTGCCATCCGTTCCTGGAGGTCGAGAATCGGCACGAGCGACCGGTGCGCGAAGAGGATCGCGTCGAGCACCTCCTCCTCGGACACCTCGTCCGACCCTCCCTCGACCATCAGGATCGCGTCGCGGCTTCCGGCGACGAAGATGTTCAGGTCGCTCCGCTCGAAGTCGGGAAGGATGGGGTTGACCACCAGCTTCCCGTCGATGCGACCGACACGCGCCCCCGCGATCGGCCCGGCGAAGGGGATCTCGGAGATCGAGAGCGCGGCCGAGGCGCCGATCATGGCCAGGATCCCGGTATCGTTTTCCTTGTCGGCGGAAAGGACGGTCGCGACGATCTGGATCTCGTTGTAGAACCCTTTCGGGAAGAGGGGACGGATGGGCCGGTCGATCATCCGGGAGGTGAGGATCTCGAACTCGGAGAGCCTCCCCTCGCGCTTGAAGAAGCCGCCGGGGATCTTTCCTACCGCGGAGGTCTTCTCCACGTAGTCGACGACCAGCGGGAGGAAGTCGATGCCCGGGCGAGGATTCTCGGAGAGGCACGCGGTGACCAGCACGACCGATTCCCCGTAGCTGACAACCGCCGCGCCGCCGGCCTGGCGGGCCCAACGCCCCGATTCGATGGACAGTTTCCGTCCGGATACTTCAATTTCGTACACGTTTCCCACAGTGATGGATTCCCTTCTCGTAGCGGTTCCCCGTGGGGACCGCGGATTGTGTTGGCGGAAAGTTCTGGAGCGATGCCGGGACTACTTGCGAAGGCCGAGCGTCTCCAGAAGGGCCTTGTACCGCATCGATTCCACCGACTTCAGATAGTCCAGAAGGCGCCGCCGTTGCCCGACCAGCTTGAGCAGGCCCCTTCGCGTGCTGAAGTCCTTGGAGTGAATCTTGAGGTGGTCCGTGATCATGTTGATCCGCTCCGTCAGGAGCGCGACCTGGACCTCGGGGGATCCGGTGTCCGTGTCGTGAACACGGAACTTTCCGATGATGTCGCTCTTTTTCTCGGTGACAAGACTCATGACCTTTTGCCTTTCTCCTTTCGTTGCGTCGAGAATGTTCCGTTTTTATTGAGGAATTAATTTATACCATATCCGACTCCGTATGTAAATCAGATGCCCCGAACGATTTTCCAGAGCCCCGCCGGATCCCGGCCGACGATCGCCAGGGGCTCCCGCTGCGAAGTCACCAGCAACGCGAAGTCCCCCCGCTCCGTCGCGGCGCGATCGACCAGCCACCGGCCGGAAAGCCGTCCGTTGCGCACCTGGGAGGTCGCCTCCGCCGGCACCTCCCAGCGCGGGAACCGCCCGAGCGCGTCGACGATCGGGATGAGCAGGGAGCGCGCGTCGAGGCCTTGCGCCCGTTCGCGCAACGTTTCCAGCGTCACCGCGACCGAAGCGCGGAACGGCCCTACCCGGGTCCGCCGCAGCTCCGAGACCGTCAGCGGAACCCCGAGACGCTCGCCCAGATCCCGCGGCAGCGACCGCACGTAGAACCCCTTCGAGACGGAGAGAAACACGCGGAACCGGTCCGGCCCGAAGGAAAGGAGACGCGCCTCGCGAACCGTGACCCTGCGCGCCGCGAGAGGAACCTCCATCCCCTTCCGGGCAAGCTTGTAGGAGCGTACGCCGCCGACCTTGACCGCGGAGTACGCCGGGGGAACCTGCTCGAACGTCCCCACCATATCCGCCAGCGCCTCCGCCACGGCGTCTTCGGTCGCCGTGGCCCCGGGACGTTCCTCCACGGGCTTCCCCGTGGCGTCGCCGGTGTCCGTCGCGACGCCGAACGCGAATCCCGCCTCGTACTCCTTTTCCTCCTCCGTGAGGTAGCCCGCGATCTTCGTGGCGGCTCCGACGCATACGGGGAGGACGCCGGTGGCCATCGGGTCGAGGGTGCCGGCGTGGCCGCACTTCCGCTCCTTGAGGATCCGACCCACTGCCTGGACCACGTCGAAGGACGTGATCCCCGGGGGCTTGTCGACGACCAGCACCCCCGCCGTCACGACAACACGGCCGCGAGCGCCTCGAGCACCCTCTTCTTCACGTCGACGAGAGACCCCTGGACGGTGCATCCGGCGGCGTTGCGGTGCCCTCCCCCGCCAAACCGGGTGGCGACGGCGGAGACATCGACGCGCCCCTTGGAACGGAAGCTCACGCGGAAGACGTCCCCATCCTCCTCGCGAAGGGAGAAGGCGGCTTCGACGCCGACGATGGAACGGGGGTAATTGATGAATCCCTCGAGGGCATCCTTCCCCGCGGCGAACTCCCGCAGGTCTTCCCGCATCGTGGTGATGCAGGCGACCCTTCCGTCGGCGGAAACCTCCAGGGAATCGAGCACCCGGCCGAGCAGCCGGAGACGGAGGGCGCTCTGCGTCTCGTACACCTGCTCCGCCACGGCCCACGGATCGACTCCCCGGCGGACCATCTCCCCGGCCACTTCGAACGCTTCCGGGGAAGAGCTTCCGTAATGGAACGAACCGGTGTCGGTGAGGACCGCGACGTAGATGTTGGTCGCGACATCGAGGCCGATCTCGTACCCCATCGCCGAGAGGACCCGGTGGATGAGGAGCCCCGTCGCGGCGGCATCGGGATCGACCAGTGCGAGTTCCCCGAGGTCGCCGTTCGACCGATGGTGGTCGATGTTGACGAGGAGGGGGCACTTCAGCAGCTCCGGTCCGACGCGCCCCGTCCGCTCCGGAGAACCGCAATCGACCACGATCGCCACGTCGTACTTCGAACCGTCCTCCGAAAAGACGACCGTGCCGGCGCCCGGAAGGAAGAGAAGGTTCGCGGGAACCGGGTCGGCGTTCAGCACCGTCGCGGTCTTTCCCATCTTCCGCAGGGCCAGGGCGAGCGCCAGCTCGGAGCCGATCGCATCCCCTTCCGGATTTTCGTGGCAGGCGATGAGGAAGCGGTCCTTTTCCCGCAGGATCCGGCAGACCGCGGAGAGGTCACCCCTCACCCGGGCCCTCCTTCCCCTCCGGGAGGTCACGGAGGATCGCGTCGATCCGGGCGCCGCGGTCGAACGAGTCGTCATAGTGGAATTGGAGTTCCGGGGCGTACCGGAGGCCCAGGCTACGGCCGAGCTCGCGCCGCAGGAATCCGGAGGACCGACGGAGCGCCTTGGCCACGGCCGGGCGATCCGAAGGTGCGACGAGAGCGGAGTAATTCACGTGGGCGATCCGGAGGTCGGGGGTGACGGAAACCTCGGTGACGGTGACCGACGCCACCCCGGGGTCGTTCACCTTCCGCAGCAGGAGGAGGGAGAGCTCTTCCCGGATCCTCTCGCCGACACGCACGGGACGGTCGCCGCGGCCCTTCATTCCGTATCGCTCCCTTCGGGGTGAAAAAACTCGATGCGGGAGGAGAGAAGTTCCACCTCGCCGTCCCGGCCGATCCCGTCGGAGATCCGGTCGAGCATCGACCGGGCGAGCCGCCCGTCGGTCGTGACCAGCGCCGCGCCGATGGTCCCCCGCTGCCAGAGATCCTGTCCCCCCACCTCGGCGACCGATACGGGGTAGTTGGCGCGGATCCGCGAGACGAGGCTCACGAGGCGCCGCCGCTTGTCCTTGAGGGACCCTGCGTCCGGGAAGAGAAGCTCTGCGATCAGGACCGCCACCAGCAACCGATTCCCCCACCCGCGTACGTCATGCCAGCGTGCCGGCGATCTTCTCGATCATGAACGCCTCGATATGGTCGCCCACCTGGAGGTCGTTGTACCCGTCGATCCCGAGGCCGCACTCGTACCCCTCCGCGACCTCCTTTGCGTCGTCCTTGAACCGCTTCAGGGAGGAAAGCTTCCCCTCGAACACGACAACGCTGTCCCGAAGGAGGCGGATACTTGCGCCGCGGGCGATCTTTCCCGAAAGAACGCTGCAGCCGGCGATCGTTCCGATCTTGGAGATATGGAACATGTTGCGCACCTCGGCCCGGCCCAGGACGACCTCCTTGAGGGTGGGATCGAGGAGCCCTTCCATCGCCTTTTTCACGTCGTCCACCACGTCGTAGATGACGGAGTAGAGCCGGATGTCCACCCCCTCGCGCTCCGCGACAACCGCCGCCTTCGGTTCGGGCCGGACGTTGAACCCGATGATCACGGCGGAGGACGCGGAGGCGAGCATCACGTCGGACTCGGAGATCCCCCCGACGCCGGAGTGAATGACGGCGACCTTTACCTTTACGTCGGCCAGTTTGTCGAGGGAGAAACGGAGCGCCTCCATCGACCCCTGGACGTCGGACTTGATCACGATGTTCAGTTCCTTCACCAACCCCTCGTCGATCTGCTTGTGCAGATCCTCGAGGCTCATCCGCGGGCGCACCACGGCGCGCTCCCGCTCCTTCTCGCCCCGGTGGAGGGCGATCTGCCGGGCCGTCCGCTCATCCTTCAGGACGGCGAACTTCTGGCCGGCATCCGGCAGGCCGGACAGCCCCTGGATCTCGACGGGGGTCCCGGGAGGGGCCTCGTCGAGCCGCTTCCCCTTGTGGTTCATCAGCGAGCGGACACGCCCGTAGTGCATCCCCGTGACGATGGCGTCGCCCACCTTCAGCGTTCCATCGGCCACCAGGACGGTGGCGACGGGACCACGCCCCTTCTCCAGCCTCGACTCGATGACCGTGCCGCGGGCGAACTTCGTCGGGTTCCCCTTGAGGTCGAGGACGTCCGCCTGCAGGAGGACGATTTCGAGGAGCTCGTTGATGCCCACTTTCTTCTTGGCGGAGACGTTCGCGTAGAGGGTCTGCCCGCCCCACTCCTCGGGATTCAGGCCATGATCGGAGAGCTGCTGACGGATCCGGTCGGGCTGGGCGCCCGGCTTGTCGATCTTGTTCACGGCGACGACGATCGGCACCCCCGCCGCCTTGGCGTGGTCGATCGATTCCACCGTCTGCGGCATCACGCCGTCGTCCGCCCCGACGACGAGAATGACGATGTCGGTCACGGAGGCGCCCCGGGCGCGCATCGAGGTGAACGCCTCGTGGCCCGGCGTGTCGAGGAAGACCACCCGCCGGCCGTTATGCTCCACTTCATAGGCCCCGATGTGCTGGGTGATCCCGCCCGCCTCCGACCCGGTGACGTTGCTCTCCCGGATGGCGTCGAGCAGCGTGGTCTTGCCGTGATCGACATGCCCCATGATGGTGACCACCGGTGCCCTCGGCTGAAGGTCTTCCGCGCGGTCCTCCTCCTGGTCGATCCACCTCTCCACCTCGGGGGCGACGTTTTCCACGACGAAACCGTACTCCTGCGCGAGAAGCGCGGCGGTGTCCGCGTCGAGGAGCTGGTTGACGGTGGTGGGCATCCCCAACTCGATCAGCTTCTTGATGACATCGGCGGCCTTGACTCCCATGCGGTGGGCCAGGTCCCCCACGGTCACGACCTCTTCGATCTTCAGCAGCCGCTTGCTTGCCTTCGGCGGGACCGTCGAGGGGGCCTTCTTCTCGCGTACGGGCCTCCCCCCCCTCCTCTTCGCGGCGCGGCCTGGCTGGAATTGCCGCACCACGACTTCGGGCGCGGGCGTGGCGCCCTCCGCCTTCTTCGCGTCGGCTTCCGGCTCGGCGAGGACTTCCTGGATGATCGTCTGCTTGAGAACCGCCTTCTGCACCTTCTTCTCGTGCGGCCTCGTCTTTTTCCACTTCTTTTCCTTCTCTTTCCTCACATCCTCCGGTTTGGCGGGCGCAGCGGGCTTTTCGATCACCCGAACCGTCGGTTCCGCGATCGTCGGCTCGATCATCGCCTCGGGGACTTTTTCCGGCGGCGGACCCGCAGGGACTTCGGCGACGGCGACGGGCTCGACGACGGGCGGCGGCTCCTCGGCGATCGCGGGAGG
>Ga0208566_1000370_pt1 | contig 30189 bp, 41 predicted proteins | sample PL_2010_150m_FD_184159 | JGI IMG/M metagenome (GOLD analysis project Ga0208566, IMG submission 184159) | Freshwater microbial communities from Powell Lake, British Columbia, Canada to study Microbial Dark Matter (Phase II) - PL_2010_150m... | ecosystem: Environmental > Aquatic > Freshwater >...
TCCTTGACCGTCATGATGCCCATGCCATAGGTGCCGGCGTCGGCCTTGACGATCACGAAGGGGTCCTCCTTGACGCCGTATTCCTTGTACTTGGCCCGCATCCGGAACAGCAGGGTATCGACATTGGCGGCCAGGCATTCCTCGCCGGTGCGCTCGTGGAAATTGATCTTGCCGCATACTTCGAAATCCGGATTGATCAGCCAGGGATCGAGGCCGAGGGCGGTGGCGAAGACGATGGCGACCTCGTTGTAGGCGGTGAAGTGATGCGACTTGCGCCGGCTATGCCAGCCCGCATGCAGCGGCGGGATCAGAACCTGTTCGTTGATGTCCTGCAGTATCTCCGGCACCCCGCCGGAAAGATCGTTGTTGAGCAGGATCGCACAGGGATCGAAATCCTCCAGCCCGAGGCGCCGGCCGGCCGGCCCCAGGCGCTTGAGCGGTTCCAGGGTCAGCTTCTGCCCGTCGGGCAAGTCCAGGGTCGTCGGCGCGGTGATCTCCGGCAACAGGGAGCCGACGCGCACATTCAGTCCGGCATGGTGCAGGATGCTTGCCAGGCTGGCGACGTTTTGCAGGTAGAACTGGTTACGCGTGTGGTTCTCCGGCACCAGCAGCAGGTTCTTGGCCTCGGGGCAGATCTTTTCGATCGCCGCCATCGCCGCCTGGACGCACAGCGGCAGGAAGGCCGCGTTGAGATTGTTGAAGCCGCCGGGAAACAGGTTGGTGTCCACCGGCGCCAGCTTGAAGCCGGAATTGCGCAGATCGACCGAGGTATAGAACGGCGGAGTGTGCTCCAGCCATTGGGCGCGCAGCCATTGCTCGATCTTGGTGTCGTTGTCGAGGAAGCTGCGCTCGAGCTCGAGCAGCGGCCCGGTGAGGGCGGTCGTCAGATGGGGAACCATGGTCTTGTGCCTGAAACTGGAACAGGCTTCATCTTACTACACCGCGCTCTTCAGTCTGCCGCGTACCCTGCGAACACTTCCGGCAGCAGCGCCTGTTCCAGGCTGCGTTGGGCGAACAGAAAACGCCCGTCGCAGACGAAGCCGAGTTCCGCCCAATCGACGTCGTTGAGCAAGGCCGCGAGCTGCTTCAGGTCGGCGTCCGCCCGCCTGGTAAATAGAGCCATCACAGCGCCGTCGTAGTTCTTGCAGTCGTTCAGGAAGAACGGCCGGGGATTGCGCGTCTTGTTGTTCACGTAGATGCGCGGCGCCCCCGATACATGGTGGCGGCGCCCCCATTTCCACCAGTTGCGTTCGTCGAAACGGGTCACGCGGCGCGCCAGCAGGCGCTGCTTGAACTGTTCCAGATAGGGCAGCGGCGCCGGCGGGTCGAAGATCATCCTTCGCAACTCGCCGGTTTGCGCGGTGCGCGAACAGACGAAATCGGCGTTGCCGAGATCCGCTTGGGCGAAGATTTCGTCGGCGCCGGACACCGCCCCGACCTTGACGCTGAACACGCTGGACAGCGGCACACTGTAGATCCCATGGGTGAACATCAACTGCCCGCCGACCAGGCGCATGCGCCGGCCGTCGCCGAGGCGCCGCTCCAGGTTGCCTTTCTCATAGCGCCAGATGATGCAGTTGGGCAAGGCGCCGTGGAAAATTTTCGCGTCGCCCAGCTCGATCATGTCGGTGAAGCTGCCGTGGTCGTGCAGCCAGGTGTTCAAGCGCCCCGCGCCGGTGGCCTTGAGGAAATCCCTCGGGGTGATGAAGATCAACTCGCCGCCCGGCTTGAGATGGCGCACACACTTCTCGATGAAGTGGTAATAAAGGTTGGCGTGGCCGTCGAGCAGTTGCGAGGACAGGTGCAGCGCAGTCTCCGGCCGGATGTCGCGCGCCTTGACGTAGGGCGGGTTGCCGATGATGGTGTCGAACTTCTCGTCTTCCGGGTAGACGAAGAAATCCAAGTTGTAGGTTCCGGCCTGGCGATGACGGGGATCAATTTCGATGGCGACGCAGCGATTCAGGCGCGACGAAAACGCCCCGTCGCCGCTGGCCGGATCGAGCCGGCGCCCCTTGTTGTGGATCAGAGCGAGCATGCGCTCGACGATGGCCGGCGGAGTGAATACCTGGCCGAGGGCGGCGATGTCGTGGTTGTTATGGGTCATATAGCCGGGTTAAGGCGTTATCACAGGAACAGGTCGGCACGGACGTGGAAGCGGTGAGCAAGTCGTTTGGCGATTTCCTTGCTGATCGAACGCTTGCCGCACAGGATGTCGGAGATGCGGCTTTGTGGCGCACAGTCGCCCAGGTCCTCTTGCTTTAGGCCATGTTGTTCCATCAGGAAGCGCAGCACTTCGTTCGGCTCCGCTGTTGGGATTTGAAAGTTCTCGTCCTCGTAGGCTTTCACCTGATCGGCGAGGTAGTTGAGTACCTCCGCCAGCGGGTGATCCTCGTTGTCCCCGACTTCGTCGAGCAGTGCATCAATCGTTGCGCGGGCCTGGGCATAGTCCTCTTCGCTGCGAACAGAGGTCACGCCCAAGATCTGCTTGAACGGCAGCCATGCCCGAAGAATGGCTTGCGCTTCGGGCGCCGCTTTAAGTGGATATCCCATCATTTCCTCCGTTTCCAGTCGCCGCGGTCATACTCGGCGTGGGTCAGCACGGCACGGATGAATACCTTGTGCCGGTTGTAGTGGATCGCAGCGATCAGCCGGTACTTGTTGCCACCAACGTTAAAAATCGTCAGGCCGTCCACGTAGTCGGCACTGCCGAACGTCGCTTTCAAGTCGTTGAAATCGGCAAAGACTTCACTTTCCATCGTGCGATACCAAGCCTGCAAGGAACTCTCGGCGTCTGCGTGTATTGCCCAGAACTCGACAAGGGCAGGCTCGGCGATAACGTGCATGGGTAAATTATATACCGAAACGGTATATTGTCAATTTGAACCGATCACGGCCGTCTTGGCGCGCGTACGAAGTGCATCTTCGGACTAGTCACCGCTTCACAGATCGTCGCCGCGTCCGCCGCATCGTTCTTGCCGCGTTTCCCACTCATGCGGTAGGGCGTGACAAACTTGGGCGCCATCAATTTGACCGTGTGGCCGTATTGGCGAAACAACCGTGCCCAATGGTGCGCTCCGGAGCAGGCCTCCATGCCGATCACGCATGGCGCCAGTTGGACTATGAGCGCCGACAATTGCTCCCGCGCCACCTTCGGTTTGACCAGCACCGCCTTGCCGGTTTCATCGACACCATGCACGGCAAATATGTTCTTGGCAAGATCGATCCCAACTGTAACAATGCTCATTGACTTCCCCTTTCGTAGTTTTGATGAGATGCGAAAACTCCATCATGGCACTCGATGCCGTTCGCGGCTTCCGCCGCATCCTCGGGACGGGGAAGTCCCTTTCATTCGTTAGTTGGCAAACGTCATCTCTTGGCGGCGACATGAACCCATTCAATCCACCTACAGATAACCTTTACAAGTTCTGCTCGCTCACCGGTGTGGTGATGGTGCTCTTTGCACTTTACGTGCCTTACCTCCTCGCAGATCAACTTTATTCTAAGTTGACGGCTGGTATCCTCGAGGAAAAACGTATTCAAATCGAGATCCAGTATTTGGAGGTCGAGATCAACCGAATGAAAGAAGCGATCGAATCGTTCAAGCTAGCGGAAACGCCGGAGTCCGTTTTACGATCAGGAAAGACTCCGATACCCATAAGCCTGGCTGAATATCGGGAGCTGAACGTCGCACGGGATAAGGCATTAAAGGATCTGCGGCTGAAAGCTGCGGCAACCGAGTCCTCGGTAAGCGAGGTCAACCGCCTCGGCCGACAACTTGAAGTCGTGTATTTACGTGCGATTCTCACGCTACTCGCCGGCACTCTGTTGGCGAACTACGGCTTCCGCCGTTGGTATAACCGGGTCCAACTATATCAAGACTTGGCGCTGAGAAAAGAGGGGGAGAAGGATGCCAACTAAGCCCCAAATCGAGCGAGACGCATCGCCAGCGGCGCTCCGCTTGGTGGCTTGCGCCCCTCATTTGGAACGTTGGGCATCAACCACTCAAGGAACGACCGGTGGATTGGCTTAAACAATTCAATTCCGATTATGCGAATGCAGTACAGGCCATAACACCTATTGTGCTTGGCGTTATTCCATGGGTTTACTTCAGGCTCTACAAAGAATCGAAACTCAACGAAGGGGATGCTGCAAGCATTGTAAGGCCCGTATTTTGGACCATCCGAGACAAGTTCAAAATATTGGCTGTCCACAAGTACGAAGCTTCTAATGACATCTCCGGCTTCGCGCATGTCTCGCAAAATAGCCGAACGGATCAGTGGCAAGAGCTTATTGAAATTCGTAAGTCCATTCTTGGCCTGAGACACGAAATTGTGCCCAGGAATGAGAAAAATATCCTGGACGTTATTATTAGTCGCGATGGAACCGAAAAATGGAAAGTGATTCCGTTCAACAAATGACCTGGGCCGCTTGCTGCCCAACCCGCCAGTCAACCGGACGCCGAATAGGCAGGGTTGCTTTACCATGATCGGCCTCACGCGGCGCCGGTTACTTCTACTACATGGACTCCGCCGGAAATCAAGGGGTGTTGCATTGAATTTCTGATTGCCGATTTTCCTCGTGGTTCCTTTGCTGCGGTGCGCGTATTGCGATGACCGACGGGGAACAAACGTGCAGTTCTACATACGGTTTCCGTTGGGCGTTGTGATCACGCTTTCTTGTTGATGTGTAATGAAAAAGGAGGATGCTATGTTCTATCGAGGCTGCATGCGACTAGCTGTTACTTTCATTGCGTTGTACTGTGGCGGTGCCAATGCCGGTAGCGAGGTACCTTTCCCAGCAAATCCGCTACCAAACTTGTCGATATTGACAGGAACGGCAACCGCAGATGAAAAGAAGGCAGCGGTTCATAAAGATATGGGGGAAGCATTGAGTTTTTGTAGGGGGATACTCAACCACTACGAAAGGAAAGCTAACGCCACCAATTATTGGCTGCTCGGAATAGCTGTTGTAGGAACAATTGCTGGGGGCGTTATTGTTCCAGCGCTAAGTGCAAAGGCTACCATCTCGAAGTCTGCTGTTGCGGCTTGGGGAGGCCTGAGCGGAATAGCAAATGCCACACAAAGCTCTCTTTCAAGCAGCGGGCTGGATTCCTCGTCAATATTGCTGACAAGAGAGAAAATTGCCGATGCAGTGGGTACAGTGATCAAAGAGTTTCAGGCCGAGAATGATCCAATTAAGCGCAGCGATCTTGTATTGAAAATGTATTCTGTATGCATCGCAAATGATATTACTGGCGGTAAGTAACGCCCAACCCATCATTCCACCGGACGCTGCGCGATAAAGCCGCGCAGCGCCGGCGAATTCAGACGTCGCTATACCTCAGACCTGAGATTGTGAGCGCTCTTGAACTCAAAGTTCCGCCAGTGCCATTGGCCTTTGCGTTTGGCGGTGCTATGTGGCTTGCGTCGGCGCAGTTGCCTGTGCTCGCTTTTGCCCTGCCGGGACGCATCGCCGTCTCAACCACATTGGGTGGTTTGGGCCTTATTGTCGCCATTATCGGCATAATCGCGTTTCGTAAGGCCATGACAACAATCAATCCCATGCAGCCGGGAGCGGCTTCTGTCTTGGTTACGTCTGGTGCATATCGTCTTAGTCGAAACCCCATGTACGTTGGCCTGCTACTCACGCTTGGTGGCTGGGCGGTCTTTCTATCGCATACGCTGGCTTTATTGTTCTTGCCGGCTTTTGTCACATACATGAATCGTTTCCAAATATCCCCCGAGGAAGAGGCGCTCTCCTCAAAGTTTGGCAAAGAGTTTGCCGCCTACAAACAGTCTGTTCGAAGGTGGCTATGAGGCATGACCCGGCTGTCAACCGGACCTGCGCGAGAAGCCGCGCAGGCCGGGTACTTTGAACGTTGGGCAAAACATCTGGAGACACGATAATGGCTACGGTCGTTTACGGTGGCTGCGCATGCGGTGCCGTTCGGTATCAGGTCGAGGGGCCGCCTTCCAATAGCATGATCTGCCATTGTCAGACGTGCAGGCGCGTTTCCGCGGCACCCGTCGTGGCGTGGGTCACGTTCGACAAGTCGAGTTTCGCCATCCTCAAAGGCGCACCGTCGGAGTATTCGTCGACTGCGCCGGTGCGGCGTACCTTCTGCGCTTCCTGCGGTACTCCGCTCACCTATCAGCACAAGGATAGCGCGGCCACCATCGACATCACCACGTGCAGCCTGGATGAGCCAGGCGTGTTTCCGCCGACTCACCATTCGTGGCTCAGCGACGATATTGGCTGGGTACGGTTCGGTGATGGCTTACCGGCATATCCGGAATGGCGCAAGTGAGGGCGCGCTCAAGGGCCATCCGGCCGTGGTCACATTCCCCGGCCGGGGGGTTACACTTGAGCGTGCCGCACAAGCCTGGGTTGGACTGCAGACCGAGCGCGGTCAGTTGGCAAATCCGATCGACGAACTAGATGGAGGCAAGAATGACAATCGAACTCTCTTATCTGTTAGTTACCACCATTCTCACTGGAGCACTCTGGATTCCCGTCGTCATAGGTTACGTGCTGACCCGCGGGCCCCTGAAACCCTCCGATTACAAGGTCGCGCCGACATCGACCCTTCCTGCCTGGGTGAATCGCGCCAATCGCGCCCATGTCAACGCAGTCGAGAATCTGGCGACCTTCGCACCGGTTGTCCTGATCGCTCACGCAGCCGGGGTGTCGACTTCCATTACGGTGACGGCCGCTGCTGTGTATTTCTATGCGCGTGCCGCGCATGCCGTGGTACACATCACCGGATTCAGTCTTTTCAGGGCGCGCACCGTATTGTTTACGATTGCCTGGGTGGCGTTTCTTACATTCGCGATCGAATTGCTGCGAAAGACCATATGAGCATGCGTGGCTCCGAGCCGAAGCCCGCCGGCGGGCGCGGCTGAACGCGTTAGCCGTCGAGCGAACTTCCCTTGCATCCCATGGCTCGCCGTCGCACCGTCATGACCCTCGCGTTCATGTTGGCGGCAGCCGGGTGTGCTTCAGTGAGCGAACCGAAATGCGCCTCTGACGAGCACCGCTCGGTCAGCGAATTGCTGTACTTCGGCACGGCAAAACCAAACGGGGTGGTGACAGCCGAAGACTGGGCCGGATTTCTCAAAGCGTCGGTCACATCGCGCTTCCCCCAAGGCCTCACCGTCTGGCCGGCGTCGGGGCAATGGCAGTCCGCTGAAGGGGAAATCGTCCGCGAAGCCTCGTTGGTGCTCAACCTCCTGCACCCCGACGACGAGCGTAGCGAAACTGCCGTTCGTGCCATCGCCGCCGAGTACAAGTCACGCTTCAGCCAGGATGCCGTGCTGCGCGTCAAGAGCCATGCGTGCGCATCGTACTAGGCGCGCCTCGAACACCTCCTGGCATCGCTTGGCGCCGTCCTGACCAGGAAGACCGTGGTTGGAGCCAGGCTCCCACCCTGGCGATCCATGCCGTAAGATGCGTGGCTAAAGCTCTTGCTGCCGAAAGGAGACACCCATGCCGGACATTCTGCACAGAGTTGGAATTGGCGTGCCCCCGGAACGGGTCTATGCCGCCCTGGCAACGATCGAGGGTCTTCGCCATTGGTGGGTGGTGGACACCACAGGCAATCCAGCCACGGGCGGCTCGATCAATTTTGTTTTTTGCGAAATGGCGGTGGTCCGGGCCGTGCCCAACGAACTCGTGCGTTGGCGCTGCACGCGTGGTCCGGACGAATGGCTTGGAACGGAAGTGGTATTTCGCCTGGAATGGAAAGACAACCAAACCTTTGTCATCTTCAAGCACGCCAACTGGAAGGAGGCTGTCGAGTTCATGCACCATTGCAGCACCAAATGGGCCAGCTTTCTGTTGAGCCTGAAAGGCTGGCTCGAGCGGGCCGAAGGGCGGCCAGCACCCTATGACCTCAAGATCCATGTCGGCGATTGACGCTTGATGGACCTATGAAAACTCTCCTCGCAATCGTCGGCTGGTGCATCCTCTTCGTTCTTTGCTGGCCGCTGGCACTGCTCGCGCTCGTGCTGTGGCCCATCGTCTGGCTCGTGTCGATTCCCTTTCGGCTTGTCGGCATTACCTTTGAAGCGCTGTTCGCGCTGCTTCGGGCGTTGCTGTTGTTGCCGGCGCGCATCCTCAGTCGCGTCGGCGGCACGGGCGGGCAGCGCAAATGAGGGAGCGGCCCAAGCCTTGTATCGCGAGGACCCGGCATGTCGTTAAAATTGCCAACTCGGGCGGGAGGCAACAATATGAGCAAGTATTGCCAAAGCTGTGGAATGCCGATGAGTCGAGACCCTCGGGCCGGGGGGACGAATTCGGACGGCACCAAGAACACTGAGTATTGCAGCCTTTGCTTGGTGCAAGGGACATTCACGGGTCCTGAATTGACGGCGCGGCAGATGCAGGACTTTTGTGCCGGGAAATTGCGGGAAAAAGGAATACCAAGGCCTTTGGCCTGGTCGCTGAAACGAAATATCCCAAAACTGAATCGTTGGAAAAGCTCATAGCAACCCAAGCACAGCTATAGCAGATACACATCACCCAAGCCCGCCCTCAACCTTGTCCCGTTGGGCGCCGCAACTCTGGAGGATGCGAACATGTCTATGGTGCCGGCTTTGCCGTACCTTGAAAGTCTCTATCCACGGGAGGAACCATGTCCATCGTTGCTGACGTTGTGATTGCGCTGATTGCCTTGCTGCACGTCTACTTCCTGGTGCTGGAGATGTTCTTGTGGGACAAGCCGGCGGGTTTGCGGGCGTTCGGTCAAACCTTGGAGGCGGCCAAGGCCTCGAAGGTGCTGGCCGCCAATCAAGGCTTGTACAACGGTTTCCTGGCCGCAGGCTTGATCTGGGGGCTCGGTTCGGGTGCCGCCGGGACCAGCCTAAAGGTCTTCTTTCTTTGCTGCGTGCTGGTGGCAGGCTTGTACGGGGCGGCGACGGCCAATCGCAAAATCCTGTTCATCCAGGCGCTTCCTGCGGCAGTTGGCCTGGCCCTGCTGCTGCTGTCATGAGCAAGTGTGCGACCGCCGACGACGCGCTGGCTTTTGTCCGGGAATACGGCGTGGTCCTGGTATCCGCGAAGGGATCGGTACCCCGGCTGACCGAAGCGATCGTCGGCGAACCGATCAAGGGCAGTTGGTGGGCGCATCCGCAAAGCCATCGCATTTTCGCGATTCTTGGAATCGTCACCGAGTCCGAACACATTCTTGTGTGTCGCCTCGTCAATGGCAAGCTCACTCTTGTTCATCGCCGGCTCTGGCCGTGGCTGGTGGCACTCGCCAAGCATTTCACGCCGGGGCAGCTTGCCCAGGTCCATGAGCAACACACCTCCTCGGGTTTCCACGTGAGTCACCAGATTGCGTTTCCGCAATGGGTTCCCGCCGACGTCGCGAACCAGGCCAAGACTATCAGTGAGCCGGAGGCGCTGGCGGTCTTCGGTGCCTGGCTTGCGCCTTCAGGGTCGGTGGCCAGCCGGGCGCGTCGCCGAAAATCGAGCCAGGCGGGTTCCACGACATGAAACAGCGCTTTGATGCCGAGCTGGTCGGCCGTGGGCCCAAAGGAGCCTGGACCTTCCTGCCCATTCCCTTCAACGTTCAGGCAGTCTTCGGGAGCAAGGCTGGCGTGCCCGTCGCCGGCACGCTAAACGGGTTTGCGTTTCGGAATTCATTGCTTCCGAATGGCGACGGAACGCACTCGATGGCGGTTAACAAGGAACTGCAAGCCTGGGCAAACGCCAAAGCCGGCGATACTGTGATACTGAGCTTGGCGCAATGCTCTTCATCGTCGATTGAAGGATATGCCAGGTCTCAGGCGGCGCGAGGTTCCGCCGGCTGGTTGGTGCCCCCCCGGCCATTCATGTCAAACTTCGCTGACTGCGAATACCGTCTTTGAAAAGGAGCCGGATATGAGACTCGCCGCTGGCATAGGCGCCGTTGGGGTGCTGCTGATGTTTCCGTGCGCTGCCGCAGACGGGAATGCGGAGGCGCAGCGGCGACTGGGATTCAGGTACTACCACGGGGAAGGTGTCAAACAGGACAACGCCCAGGCCGCAGCCTTGTTTGAGAAGGCCGCCGCAGCGGGAGACGTCGAATCGGCGTCCAACCTTGCCAGGATGTATGAATTTGGGATGGGCGTGACGCAGGACGACAACCGCGCCGCGGAGTGGTACCGGAGGGCGGCGGAGCTGGGGGAACCTTCCTCGCAATTCCGACTCAGCGTGATGTACTACCAAGGCCAAGGGGTGGCACGGGATCGCGTCGAAGCGGCAAAGTGGTGGAATGTCGCTATGGCACACGGCGGTGAATGGCTCGAGAGGGTACGCGCGTCGATCGAATCGGCCGAGGGCAAACTCACCCCTGAGGAAATATCCGAAGGAAAAGGACGGGCCGCGGCATGGCTCAAGTTTCGTGGTGCGAAACAATAGGAGATCGGTGATAAATGATGACCGAATCCAAACACTATCCACACATCCTGCGCAAGACCGAGATCGAGGCCAGGCAATCGACGTTCTCCCACCCATGGAATCCCAAGTCGGAGATCTCCGGGACCTGGATGGGGCATCTCGCCGGCCTCACGCGGACCGGAGTGAGCATAGGCAGACTGGCATCCGGAAAGGAGGCGTTTGCCTACCACCTTCACCACACCGAGGAAGAGTGGCTATACATTCTCTCCGGCCGGGCTGTTGCCCATATCGACGGCCAGGATTACGCGCTTGAGCCTGGAGATTTCGTGGCTTTCCCAACACCGTCTGCGGCCCACAACATGGCCAACCCTTACGACGAGGAACTGGTGTACCTGATGGGTGGCGAGAACAAGCCCGATGAGGTCGCCGACTTCCCCACCCTCGATCGGCGGATGGTCAAGATCGGCGGCAAGCTGTCGATCTACAAGTTGTCGGACGGAAAACCATTCCTTGAAGACGGCGCTTGACTCCTCGATCAACCGGGAGAGGCACCGGCGTAATGCCTACGCCTCCCGGTCATCTCGCCCACCAGCGCATCAAGCCCCGAGCAGGCCTACCAGGCCGTCACCAGGGTGTGGGTGCCGGACGGCGCATGGATGAGGTTTCTGGTTTCCCAACTTCGCAGGGAAGGGCTAGACTTTGAACCCTACTGAAGTGAGCCTGGCTGTTGCGTCATTGCACTGCCTGGCGACAGCTTGGTCCTAACGCTTGGTTCGTAGCCTTTCCCGACCCGTCACAAGGAGGTTTCCCGTGAACAAGAAGTTCTTCATAACCTGGCCGCTGATATTTGTCGTGTGGATGATCGGGAGTTTCGTCGTTCATGGCGCCTTGTTGGAGGCCGACTACGCCAGACTGCCGAGTCTCTTCCGTCCGGAAACGGACGCCCAACAGTACTTCCCGTTGATGATCCTGGCCCACCTGATCTTGTCCGGCGCGTTGGTGTGGATCTACTCTCGTGGCGCCGAGGCCAAGCCCTGGCTGGCGCAGGGCCTGCGGTTCGGCATGGCGATCGCGTTGCTGACGGTCGTACCCACCTATACGATCTACTATGTCGTCCAGCCCATGCCGGGAATCCTCGTCATCAAGCAGATTGTCTTCGACGGCATGCTCTTGCTCATCCTCGGCGCGACGGTTGCATTCCTTTATCGAAGCCGGGGACATGCCTGAGCATTGACTTAATCCGCACAGTTCAACCGCAACAGGAGCCGCACATGCGCCAACTACTGATCGCAGTACTCACCCTGATCGGGGTAAGTGGATTCACATTTGCACAGGAAGCCGTCTTCCAGACCAAATCCCTGACGCCGGAAACCGCCCTTGCGGCCGCCCAAGCGGCATTGGAGTCGTGTCGGAAGCAGGGCTATCAGGTCGCCGTTGCCGTAGTCGATCGTGCCGGGATTACGCAAGTATTGCTCAGGGACCGGTTCGCGGGTGCTCACACGATTGAAGTTGCGACCAACAAGGCCTGGACCGCCGCCAGTTTCCGCACCTCGACAATCTCACTGGCTGCAGAAACACAAGCGGGCAAGCCCATGAGCGGGCTTCGAGGTCTTCCTCGATTCCTTGCGGCCGGCGGCGGGATCGTCATTGAGGGCGGCGGTACGTTCTTAGGCGGTATTGGCGTATCTGGCGGGCCTGGTGGCGAAGCCGATGCAGGTTGCGCTGAAGCCGGACTTAAAGCCATCTCCGATGCGCTCGAGTTCTGACTCAACGCTCAAAATTGAGATCACGCCCCAGGCATTTCTCCGCGGCGATGTCATGACTTATCAAATGCTCGCGGCCGCGGTGCTGATTCTCCATGCGGCGATCGTGGTGTTCGTGGTTGGCGGCTTGGTGCTGGTTGTCGTCGGAAACGCTCGCCGTTGGCACTGGGTGAACCACCTTTGGTTCCGGCTGGCCCACCTCGGGGCAATCGCTGTCGTCGTGGCGGAGGCCGGGCTCGGGGTCACCTGCCCGCTTACCTCGCTGGAAACGTGGCTGCGTGCCGAGGCACACGCCACAACCTATAGTGGCGGCTTCATCGAGTACTGGCTCCAACGCCTGCTCTACTACGATGCCCCGGCGTGGGTCTTTGTTGTTGCCTATTCGGGGTTCGGCTTGCTGGTCGTCGCCGCTTGGTGGTACTTTCCGCCAACCGGAAGGCATGGCAGCAGAAAGACCGATGCCTGATCCTTCAATCGCCGGAACGGCAAACCCGCTGCACGCCGCTGTGCTAGCATGACGGAAGCCCTTTCCGGGGAGTCGATCGACCATGGATGAAGCGAATCGAAGCACCAGCGCAGTTCCGACAATGTCCGCTGAGGCGATTGCGGCGCTACGCCGTGGCAACAAGATAGAAGCGATCAAGCTCGTTCGGGTAGAAAGAAACCTCGGGCTGAAGGACGCCAAGGATGCAGTCGAGGACTATGTAAGAGGTCAGCCGGATCTTCAGTCCGCTCTCGCCGACGCGCAGGGCGAGGGGAAACGCAGTGCCGTGGTTTGGCTCGCCGTTTTGCTGGCTTTGGCCGTTCTTGCGTATTACTTCCTGGTCAACCGCTAGCGCTCACTCCAACAAATCCACCGGAAGGAAACACCGCATGTCGAGATTTCTATCCACGCTGCTGGCGCTTACGCTTGCCATCGGAATGTCTTCAAGCGCTGTTGGACAAGGGCGGCCGGATCCGGCCAAAGTGATTGCCGCACAACAGGAATCCATGCTCAAACTGGCATTCATGGACGGGGTCTGGCGAGGCAGCGCGTGGACTATCTTGCCCTCCGGCGAAAAGCATGCGATCACCCAGACCGAGCGAATCGGGCCATTCCTGGATGGATCGGTAAAAGTCATCGAGGGCCGCGGCTATGATGCCGACGGCAAGGTCACCTTCAATGCGTTTGGCACCGTTTCCTACAACCCGGCGACACGTGCCTACACCATGCATTCCTACGCCCAGGGCAATGTCGGCGATTTCGTCCTGACCCCGGCGGCGGATGGCTTTGTCTGGGAAATCCCCGCAGGCCCCATGACCATCCGCTACACCGCGACGATCAAGGACGGCGCATGGCAGGAGGTCGGCGACCGGATCCTTCCGGGCAAAGAGCCGATCCGGTTTTTCGAGATGAATCTCAAACGTATTGGCGACACGACCTGGCCCGCCGCCGGTGCCGTCAGTCCCAAGTAAGCCTGTGCTCCGGCCGGCGCGACCGGACGATGCCGAGGAGATCACGCGTCTTTCGGTTGAACTCGGCTATCCGGCCGCGCCCGAGGCGATCGCTGCCAACCTGTCGGCCCTTCTGGCTTCCGCCAGATATCTTGTGACCGTGGCTGCCCAAGGGCCGCGACTGCTGGGCTGGGCTGTGGTGGAACGCCGCCTCGCGCTCGAGTCCGGTGAGAGAGCCGAACTTACCGGTCTGGTGGTGAGCGCTTCCGCCAGGCGCATGGGGATCGGCAAGGCACTCGTTTCCGCCGCCGAGCAATGGGGATCGGAACAGGGACTGGAGTCGATCTACGTTCGCTCCAACGTCGCCAGGCAGGAATCACACCCGTTCTATCTAGGCCTTGGTTACAACCGCAAGAAGACTCAGCACACCTATGAAAAACGGCTAGCGTCCGTCGGACGCAACGGTCGACCGGAACGTTTCGAAACCGCCTAGCACCCCAGAAACAGCGACGGGCACTAGCACCCCAGAAACAAAGACGGGCACTAGAAAAGTGCTGCCTGCCTCGCCGGTTCGTTGCCGGTATCCGGGGACGGGAGTCTTCGTCTCGCCGGTTTGCTTGGTGTTGACACTCTTCCAGCCTCCGCCAGGGCCATCAGGTCGGAGGCGAATTCTTCCCGTCCTTCATCGCTGTAGTCGCCCCACTTGATGTAAAGATGGCGGAGCGCCATCCGCAGCGTTTCGCCCTGCAGCTTGTTCATGGCCGCGTCGATGTCGCGGAACAATGACTTCTCATCGAAGCAATATGCCTCGGGGAGGTAAAGCCGGGTCGCAGTGCTGTATGTGTCGCGGGGAACTGGCATTTCAGAATCGGCTCCGGTGCAATTTTGTGAGCATTATTGACGCCTTGCAGCATACTCTTCCCGCGCCGCTAGGGGCTCGGGAATTGAAGCAAAATATTCCTCGAACTCGTTCAATTGAAAATTGATGCATGTCATGGTTTCAGCAAGATGCTTGCGGTATCTTTGAATCGTTCAGTCTCTTGAGGCCAAGGCACAGCATGTCTTCACCCTGCATCAGCGACGGCGGCGACACGCGGCGCGTCAGCCGGCGCAAGCGCGAGTTGAGCACCGTCGCAGCGATGATCCGCATGTATTGTCGCGGCCACCACCGCGCCCAAAGCGCTTCGCCCTGCCTCCAGTGCACCCGGCTGCTTGAATATGCCACACGCCGTCTCGAGCGTTGTGTGTTCGGCGACGCCAAGCCGACCTGCGCCAAATGTACCGTCCATTGCTATGGTGCCGACCAACGCGAGCAGATCAGGGTGGTGATGAAATGGGCCGGACCACGGATGCTTTTGCATCACCCCGTACTGGCCATCTGCCATCTGCTTGACGGACGGCGGCCCGCTCCGACGCTGCCTGCCAGGGACGCCCAGCGCCACGAGCGGGGCGCGCTGCCGGAGCACACGACCCAAGCTTGACCTGGCTGGACTGCAAAATGCTGCTCCGGATAATCCTCTTCTCGATCGCGGCGCTGCTGCTCAGCGCCCACTTCTTCCGCGCCGGCAACCTGACCATGGCCGGGTTATGCCTGTTGGCACCCTTGCTCTTTCTCCTCAAGCTGCGCTGGAGTCTTTACCTGCTGCAGGTGTCGGCCTACGGCGCCGCTGCCGTGTGGATCAACGCGGCCATCGGGATCGTCGACTTGCGCCGGCAATTCGGACAGCCATGGCTGTCGGCTGCTGCAATCCTGGGAGCCGTCAGCTTGTTCACGTTGGTCGCGGGATTATTGCTGAATTCCACGACGATCAGGCAACGCTATCCCTGACCGGTCGTTTCTCAGCGCATCCCCGGCATCATGCTTTGCATACCGCGCATCAGCTTGTGCATGCCGCCCTTGGCGAATTGCTTCATGACTTTTTGGGTCTGCTCGAACTGCTTCAGCAGGCGATTGACTTCCTGGACCGACACCCCCGCGCCGGTGGCGATGCGACGCTTGCGGCTGGCTTTGAGGAGCTCCGGTTTGCTTCTTTCCAGCGCGGTCATCGAACTGATGATGCCTTCGATGCGGCGGATAGCCTTGTCGTCGACCGAACCGCCGGCCTGCTGCGCGGCCTGGGCGAACTGCGCCGGGAGTTTCTCCAGCATCGATGACATGCCGCCCATCTTGCGCATCTGGCCGATCTGCTCGCGGAAGTCGTTGAGATCGAAGCCCTTGCCGGCTTTCACCTTCAGCGCGAAAGCCTGCGCCTTGTCCTGATCGACGCCGCGCTGCGCCTCCTCGACCAAGCCGAGGATGTCGCCCATGCCGAGGATGCGCGAGGCCATGCGCTGCGGGTGGAATTCCTCGATGCCGGCAAGCTTTTCGCCGATGCCGGCGAACTTGAGCGGCTTGCCGGTGACGTGGCGCACCGACAATGCCGCACCGCCGCGCGCATCGCCGTCGAGCTTGGTGAGCACCACGCCGGTCAACGGCAGCGCGTCATTGAAGGCCTTGGCGCTATTCACGGCATCCTGCCCGAGCATGGCATCCACCACGAACAGCGATTCGACCGGCTTGAGCAACGCATGCAGTTCGCGGATTTCGGCCATCATCATGGCATCGACGCCGAGCCGGCCGGCGGTATCGACGAACAGCACGTCGTAATAATGCTTGCGGGCGAAATCGAGCGCGGCCGCGGCGATGTCGCCGGGTTTCTGGCCTGGTTCAGACGGAAAGAAATCGATGCCGGCCTGCGCCGAGACGCTCTTCAACTGCTCGATGGCGGCGGGACGATAGACGTCGCAGGAGACCGTCAGGACTTTCTTCTTCTGCCGTTCCCGCAGCCATTTGCCGAGTTTGGCGGTGGTGGTGGTCTTGCCCGCGCCTTGCAGCCCGGACATCAGGATCACCGCCGGCGGTTGGGTCGCGAGATTCAGGCCGACACTGGTGCCGCCCATCAGGTCGGTCAATTCCTGATGCACCACACCGACCAGCGCCTGGCCGGGCGTCAGTGAGCCGATCACCTCCTGGCCGACGGCCTTTTCCTTGACGCGGGCGATGAATTCCTTTACCACCGGCAGGGCGACGTCGGCTTCCAGGAGCGCCATGCGCACTTCGCGCAGCATCTCGGTGATATTGTCTTCGGTCAGACGCGCCTGACCGCGAAGAGTCTTGACGACCTTGGCGAGGCGTTGGGTGAGATTGTCGAGCATCGGAAGAGCAGGGTGGTAAACTGCGGGAATGCCTGCAATTCTACTGCATCTCCTTGCCGCAGCCTTGTATGCTGCCCTGGCTGTGCATTTCTGGCGCTCGCGCTGGCGCGGTGCGGTGTTGGCGCAGCCGCTCAGCGGACTGTTGCCCTGGGAGCGCCTGTTGCTGCTGGGTGCCCTGGCACTCCACGGCACCACGGTCAGCCAGGAAATCTTCAGTGACGGGGCGATGCGCTTCGGTTTCTCCGTGGCGCTTTCTTTGATGCTGTGGTTGGCAATCCTGCTGTACTGGATCGAGAGCTTCTATGCGCGCATGGAAGGGCTGCAAATGCTCGGCCTGCCGCTGGCGGCCGCCGCAGTGTTGTTGCCGGCGATCTTTCCCGGCCAGCACCTGCTGGTGAACGCCGAATCGGCGGTGTTCCGGACCCATTTCCTGATGGCGATGCTGGCCTACAGCCTGTTCACCCTGGCCGCACTGCACGCCCTGCTTATGGCGGTGGCGGAGAAGCATCTCCACAAGGGGCGGCTGTCGCCCCTGCTGGCGGGGCTGCCGCCTTTGCTGACGATGGAGGCGCTGCTGTTCCGGCTGATCCATATCGCCTTCATCTTGCTGACGCTGACCTTGATCTCCGGCATCTTCTTTTCCGAAACGCTGTTCGGCAAGGCACTCTCCTTCAATCACAAGACGGTATTCGCGATACTGTCGTGGCTGATTTTCGCCGCCCTGCTGATCGGCCGCCATCTGCGTGGCTGGCGCGGACGCCTGGCGCTGCGCTGGACACTGACCGGGTTCGCCGCACTGATTCTGACTTACGTCGGTTACCGCTTCGTATTGGAAGTCATCCTCGGCCGAGTCGTCTGATTCAATAACGTCGTCACTCGATGGACGAAATTCCGCTCTCCGCCCAGTTCGTCGCGCTCGCCATCCTGCTCGTTTTCTCGGGATTCTTCTCCATGGCGGAAACCGCCATGATGGCCACCAACCGCCATCGGCTGCGCCACATGGCTGCGCAGGGGCAGCGCGGCGCGGCGATTGCGCTGAAGCTGCTGGGAAAGACCGACAAGCTGCTCGGCGTGATCCTGCTCGGCAACACCCTGATCAACGCCGCCGCGGCGATGCTCACGGGCACCATCGCGCTCAAGTTGTTTGGCCAGGAGAAGTGGACGCTGGAAGTCGGCACCCTGTTCGTCACCTTCTGTTTGCTGGTGTTCTCCGAAATCACCCCCAAGGTCATCGGCGCAACCTATCCGGACTGGCTGACACCGCGCATCAGCTACATCCTGGCGCCGTTGTTGCGCGTTGCCTATCCGGTGATCTGGTTCGTCAACCTGTTCGTGGTGGCACTCCTGAAACTGCTGCATCTGCAACCCAAGCCGGGTCAGGATACGCATCGCCTGTCCCCCGAGGAACTGCGCGGACTGGTCCTGGAATCCGGCCATTTCATCCCGCATCAGCACCAGACGATGTTGCTCAACCTGTTCGACCTGGAGCACATCACGGTCGAGGACATCATGAAGCCGCGCGGTGAAATCGAGGCGATCGACATCGACACTCCGCTGGAACAGATCCGGGAGCAGCTCGCCACCAGCTTCCATCGCCGTTTGCCGGTGTATCGCAGCGATCCCGGCAACGTCATCGGCATCCTGCTCCAACGCAGGATGATTTCCAGTCTGCTGGCCGAAGACCTGAACATCGAAACATTGCGCGAACACCTGGCCGAACCCTATTTCATCCCGGCGGCGACAACCCTGTATGCGCAGTTGCACTTCTTCCAGGAAACCCGCCAAAGCCTGGGGCTGGTGGTCGACGAATACGGCGAAATCGAAGGCCTGGTGACGCTCGAAGACATCATCGAGGAAATCATCGGAAAATTCACCACCAGCATGCCGGCCGGCAACGAGGAACTGGAATGGGAAACCGGTGACGGCGCGGATAGCATCATGGTCGATGGCAGTCGCAGCCTGCGCCAACTGAATCGCGAACTGCAACTGAACTTCCCGCTCGACGGCCCGAAGACCCTGAACGGCCTGATACTGGAGCATTTGCAGGACATTCCCGAGTCGGGCCTGAGCGTGAAGATCGGCGGCGTGGCCATGGAAATCGTGCAGACCCAGGATCGCCGCATCCGCATGGTACGCATCTTCCGGCCCCAACCGCGGCCTGTGCACAATTGAGAACCCGCCGTCGCTTTACAAACGATCAGGGGCGAGGCATGATCATCGGATGGAGCGCATCTTCAATTCCAAGCTTACCGACAGTGTGCTGACGGAAACGCCCGCCGATATGCAGGCTTAAGGGGAGACAAGGAACATGGCCAGCGCCGCCAAGGCAAACAAAGCCAAGGAATTCAATTTCTCCTGGGAGGGCAAGGACAAGACCGGCAAGGTCGTGCGCGGCGAGATGCGTGCCGGGGGCGCCACGCTGGTGCAGGCCACGCTGCGTCGCCAGGGCATCCTGGTGACCAAGGTCAAGAAGCAAAGCGCGAGCGGCGGCGGCAAGGTCACCGAAAAGGACATCACCCTGTTCACCCGCCAGCTTGCCACCATGATGAAGGCCGGCGTGCCCTTGCTGCAGTCCTTCGACATCGTCGGCAAAGGCGCCAGCAACGCCGCCGTCGGCAAACTGCTACAGGATATCAAAACCGACGTCGAAAGCGGCTCCAGCCTCACCCTGGCGTTCCGCAAATACCCCCTGTATTTCGATGCGCTGTTCTGCAACTTGGTGGGGGCCGGAGAACAGGCGGGCATCCTGGATTCCTTGCTCGATCGCCTGGCCACCTACAAGGAAAAGATTCAGGGCATCAAGAGCAAGATCAAATCGGCGCTGTTCTATCCGATCGCCATCATTGTGGTTGCCTTCATCATCACGGCGGTGATCATGATCTTCGTGATCCCGCAGTTCAAGAGCATTTTCACCAGCTTCGGCGCCGACCTGCCGACCCCGACCGTTGTCGTCATCGCCATATCGGAAGCCTTCGTCGCCTACTGGCATATCATGTTCGGCGGCATCGGCGGCGCAATATATGCGTTCTTCTATTTTTGGAAACGCTCGCTGGCGGTGCAGATTTTCATGGACCGGCTGATGCTGAAGTTGCCGGTGTTCGGCGAGCTGGTGCGCAAGGCCACCATCGCGCGTTGGACCCGCACGCTGTCCACCATGTTCGCGGCCGGCGTGCCCCTGGTGGAAGCGCTGGATTCGGTCGCCGGTGCCGCCGGCAATCACGTCTATATGATGGCCACGCGGCAGATCAAGGCCGAAGTCAGTACCGGCCAGAACCTGACGGTGTCGATGCAAAACACCAACCTGTTCCCCAGCATGGTGATCCAGATGGTGTCGATCGGCGAGGAATCCGGCCAGCTTGACGGCATGCTCAGCAAGGTCGCGGATTTTTTCGAGGCCGAAGTCGATGACGCGGTGGAAGCGCTCTCCAGCTTGATGGAGCCGATGATCATGGTGATCCTCGGCACCCTGATAGGCGGCATCGTGGTCGCCATGTATCTGCCGATATTCAAGCTCGGCGCGATTGCGGGTTAAGCCAAGAGCCTATTCCCGTACTCATGCTGACCGCGTTTGCGACCATCCTCAGCCAGCCTCCCTATCTGGCGGTGGCCTGCCTGCTGTTCGGCCTGATGGTCGGCAGTTTCCTGAATGTCGTCATCCATCGCCTGCCGCAGATGATGCAGCGCGACTGGCGGGCGCAATGCGCCGAACTGAACGGCACCACGCTGCCGCCCGAGGAGAAACTCTCGCTGGCGACGCCGCGGTCGCGCTGCCCGAAATGCGGGCACATGATCTCGGCGCTGGAGAATATTCCCATCGTCAGCTGGATGGTCCTGCGCGGCCGCTGCAAAGGCTGTCAGGCGCCGATATCCGCCCGTTACCCGCTGGTCGAGGCGGCCACCGGCCTGCTCTCCGCCTATGCCGGCTGGCATTTCGGCTACAGCCTGGCGGCGGCGGGGGCGCTGTTGTTCATCTGGGGCATGATCGCGCTGACCTTCATCGATTTCGACACCCAGCTGCTGCCCGATGACATCACCCTGCCGCTGCTTTGGGCGGGCCTGCTGGTCAACGTCGGGGGCGGCTTCACCGATCTGAAAAGCGCCGTGATCGGCGTCGTCGTCGGCTACCTCTCCCTGTGGTGCGTTTATTGGGGTTTCAAGCTGACGACCGGCAAGGAGGGCATGGGCTACGGCGATTTCAAGCTGCTCGCGGCGATCGGCGCCTGGCTGGGCTGGCAAGTGCTGCCGCTGACGATCCTGCTTTCGTCGCTGGTCGGCGCGCTAGTGGGCATCAGCCTGATCGTGTTCACCCGCCACGGCCGCGACACCCCGATTCCCTTCGGCCCCTACCTCGCCGCCGCCGGCATCATCGCCCTGTTCTGGGGAAAGCCGCTGACCCAGGCCTACCTGCAGATGACTTGAAAGGGCGGCACAGCGCCTCCATATGAGTCGTTACGACAGCCGCCAAATCCCTTCCGGGAGAGGCGAGGGCCTATTTCAGTAGGGGGAGTGGTATGCGTTGCAGCCAAATGCGGATGATCGCGCGAAACGGGCCGCCGGCAAGGGTAATCCCTTGCCAAGGGCCGTGACAAAGCGAGCGCCGCATTTGGCTGCAACCCGAAGGGCCGGACGAATTGGGCGCGCTGCGGCGTTGCGGCTCCTAGCGAGGCATCGAGCATCGCTTCGTCGCCGCGCCTTGCATCGCATCCCAATTCGTCTCGGCGCATGCCACTCTCCCTACTGAAATAGGCCCTAAGCTATAATTCCGCGATCGATTCCCTGGAGGGACCCATGCCAATCTACGCCTACCGCTGCAACAGTTGCGGCCAGCAAGACGATGTACTGCAGAAGATGAGCGATGCACTGCTCACGGTTTGCCCTGCCTGCAACAACGAAACCTATAGCAAGCAGTTGACTGCTCCGGGCTTCCATCTCAAGGGCAGCGGCTGGTATGCAACCGATTTCAAGCGCGGCGCGGGCGCCGCGGCAAAGGCCGAGAGCAATGCCGATAGCAGCGCTGAGAGCAGCGCCAAGGGCAGCGTCGAAAACAAAGCCGAAGCCCCACCCTGCCAGGGAGGCAGCGGCTCTTGCGCCTGCAATTGAAGCGACTCAGCGGCCGCCGGGCTACCGGGTGAAAAAGTATTTCATCACCGGATTGCTGATCTGGATACCCCTGGCGATCACCGCCTGGGTCCTGGCCCTGATCGTGCAGACCATGGATCAGTCGTTGCTGCTGCTGCCGCCATCGATCCGTCCGGAAACCTTGCTCGGTTTCTACATTCCAGGCATCGGCGCGATCATGACCTTGCTGGTGGTGTTCCTCACCGGCCTGGTCACCGCCAACATCATCGGCCAGCGCCTGGTGCGCTTCTGGGAACGCGTGCTATCCCGCATCCCGGTGGTCAAGTCGGTGTATTACAGCGTCAAGCAGGTGTCCGACACCCTGTTTTCCTCATCCGGCGAGGCCTTCCGCAAGGCTTTGCTGGTGGAGTATCCGCGCCCCGGCAGCTGGACCATCGCCTTCATGACCGGCCAGCCCGGCGGCGACATCCCGCTGCACCTGAAGGGCGAATATGTCAGCGTCTATGTGCCGACCACGCCCAATCCGACTTCCGGTTTCTTTCTGATGATGCCGCGTGCCGATGTGATCGAACTGGAAATGAGCGTCGATGAAGCGCTCAAGTACATCATCTCGATGGGTGTCGTGGCGCCGCCGCTGCGGCATCCAGCCGGCAACCGGCTGGGCCGCGCGCAGAACCAATAGGCGGCAAACCAATAAACCGCTGCCGGCGGGCGGCCATTCACGGAAACAGGAATCATGCGAACACACTACTGCGGCCAGGTTAACGCCGGTCATGTCGATGAGATCGTCACGCTCTGCGGCTGGTGCCATCGCCGTCGCGACCACGGCGGCGTCATCTTCATCGACCTGCGCGACCGCGAAGGACTGGCCCAGGTCGTCTGCGACCCGGATCGCGCCGAGATGTTCGCCCGTGCCGAGGACGTGCGCAACGAATTCGTGCTGAAGATCACCGGCAAGGTGCGCCGGCGGCCGGCCGGCACCGTCAATCCCAACCTCGCCTCCGGCGAAATCGAGATCCTCTGCCACGAACTGGAAGTCCTCAACACCGCGGTCACGCCGCCGTTCCAGCTGGATGAGGAAAACCTCTCCGAGACCGTGCGCCTGACGCACCGCGTCATCGACCTGCGCCGGCCACAAATGCAGAACAACCTGATGCTGCGCTACAAGACCACCATGTCCGTCCGCCGCTTCCTCGATGCCAACGGCTTCATCGACATCGAAACGCCGATGCTGACCAAGAGCACCCCCGAGGGCGCGCGCGACTACCTGGTGCCGTCGCGCGTCCATCCCGGCCATTTCTTCGCCTTGCCGCAGTCACCGCAATTGTTCAAGCAGCTGTTGATGATCGCCGGCTTCGACCGCTACTACCAGATCGTCAAATGCTTCCGCGACGAAGATCTGCGGGCCGACCGGCAACCGGAATTCACCCAGATCGATATCGAAACCTCCTTCCTCGACGAAACCCGGATCACGGCGCTGATGGAAGCCATGATCCGCACCCTGTTCCGGGAAACGCTGGCGGTCGAGTTGCCCGATCCCTTCCCGCGCATGTCCTATGCCGAAGCCATGCGCCGCTTCGGTTCCGACAAGCCCGACCTGCGCGTCACGCTGGAACTGACCGAACTGACCGAGGTGGTCAAGGATGTCGCCTTCAAAGTCTTCAGCGGCCCCGCCAACGATGCCGGCGGCCGCGTCGCGGGCCTGCTCATCCCGGGTGGCGGCACCGGCAAGAATGCCCTGACGCGCGGCGAGATCGACGGATACTCCGAATTCGCCAAGATTTATGGCGCCAAGGGACTGGCCTACATCAAGGTCAATGACGCCAGCCAGCCGAACGAGCAGGGACTGCAATCGCCGATCGTCAAGAATCTGCACGAGGCGGCGCTGAAGGCCATCATCGAGCAATCCGGCGCGCAAAGCGGCGACCTGATTTTCTTCGGCGCCGACAAGGCCAAGATCGTGAACGATGCCCTGGGCGCGTTGCGCACCAAGATCGGCCACGACCGGAAATTTCTTACCGGGGATGCCTGGCGGCCGCTGTGGGTTCTGGATTTCCCGATGTTCGAGTACGACGAGGACAACCGGCGCTGGTCGGCCTGCCACCATCCCTTCACCTCCCCCAAGGACGGCCACGAAGAACTGCTCGAAAGCGATCCCGGCGCCTGCCTGGCCAAGGCCTACGACCTGGCGCTGAACGGCTGGGAAATCGGCGGCGGCTCGGTGCGTATCCACCGCGAAGCGGTGCAAAGCAAGGTGTTCCGCGCGCTGGGCATCGGCGCCGAGGAAGCCCGGCTGAAGTTCGGCTTCCTCCTCGACGCGCTGAAGTACGGCGCGCCGCCGCACGGCGGGCTGGCCTTCGGCCTCGACCGGATCGTCACCATGATGACCGGCGCCGAGTCGATCCGCGATGTCATCGCCTTCCCCAAGACCCAGCGCGCCCAGTGTCTGCTGACCGACGCCCCGTCGGCGGTCGACGACATGCAGTTGCGCGAACTGCATATCCGCTTGCGTCAGAAAGTGGAGACGCAGGTCGAGGTTTCCGGCAGCAGTTAAGCTCATGCGGCGCCTGCTCCTTGCCTGCTGGCTGGGTTGCGCCGCGTTGCTGCTGCCCGCCCAGGCGGGCGCCGGGTCGGCGGTCGACATCGACGAGCTGCCGCCCGAAGCGCGCGCGACCCTGCGCCTGATCGCGAGCGGCGGACCGTTTCCACACCAACAGGACGGTGTCGTGTTCGGCAACCGCGAACGCCTTTTGCCGCCCAAGCCGCGCGGCTATTATCATGAATACACGGTGCCGACACCCGGCCGCCGTGATCGCGGGGCGCGCCGCATCGTTGCCGGCGAGGCCCGCGAATACTATTACAGCGACGATCATTACCGAAGTTTCCGGAACATCCGCGAATGAATCAGGCTCGGGCACAATTCGAAACGCTGCTGCGCGATGCCGCCCGCGCCGGGGTCTATCACCTGCCTCACGTCCGCCAGGGGGGCCATGAAGACCTGATTGCCGCCGCGGAAGCATGTGGCTACGTGATCTTCCGGGTCGACCTGTCGCGCGCCGGCGCCAAGCAAGGGCTGCTGGAAGCCATCGGCCGGGACATGGCCTTCCCCGAGTGGTACGGCTGCAACTGGGATGCGCTGGCCGACTGCCTGAACGACCTCGGCTGGCGGCCGGCAGAGGGCTACCTGGTGCTGCTGGAACATTGCGACCTGCTCCACGGGCGGGCCGCCGGCGATCTTGTCACCGCCCTGCAGATCTTCGGGGAAGCCGCCAACAACTGGCGTGAGCAAGGCATCGCGCTGTGGTGCCTGGTGGATATGCAGGCCGACGGCATCGCCTGGCTGCCGGACCTGTGATGCCGGGCAACAAACGACCGGTATCGGTGCTGGTGCTGGTACACACGCCCGACCTGGAGATCCTGCTGCTGGAACGCGCTGCACGTCCGGGTTACTGGCAATCCGTCACCGGCAGCCAGGAGGACGGGGAGCCGCTGCATGAAACGGCGCGCCGCGAGGTCCTGGAAGAAACCGGGATCGCCGTCGCAACCGGAGATCTCGTCGACTGGCGGCTGTCCAACCGCTTCGAGATATTCCCGGAATGGCGCCATCGCTATCCCGCGGGCGTCAGCCACAATCTCGAACACGTGTATGGCCTGTGCGTCCCGCGCGACACGACGGTGGTCACCGCGCCGGACGAACACCTCGATCATCTCTGGCTGCCCTGGCACAAGGCCGCGGACAAGGTCTTCTCATGGACCAACCGCGACGCGATCCTGATGCTGCCTTTGCTTGATCAGGACGATCCCGATTTCTCCGCTTGAATCTCGAGCAACTGCCTGAGGCAAGCCGGGCAGTAGCAGCCCTGCGCCTGATCCTGGGGGACCTGCAAGGCCGGTAGTTCGGCACACCAGCAGGGTTCCGACCCCGTCTCCATGCCGCAGGCAAAGGTGGCGCCGCAGCGTGCGCAGGTGTTGGGGGATGGGTTGGCCATGGCGTTGGTCCGAATCAAATTGGCACTTTAGCACCCCAGAATCACCGGCGGGCACTAGCACCCCAGAATCAAAGGCGGGCACCAGAAACAATCGCGCATCACTGCAAGTGCCCCTTGAATTTCCCCACAGCAAACCCATATTCGAAACAAGCGGCCGTGTCCGCCCTTGCTATCCAATTAACCCATCATCAATGGAGAACATCATGAACAATCTGACCCGCTATGACCCGTTCGACGATCTATTTCGCGGCTTTTTCGTCCGACCGGTGGAAATGGGCGCGACGACCGACGCTCCGACCATCAAGGTCGATGTCAAGGAAAAGGGCGGCGACTATCTGGTCCTCGCCGAGTTGCCCGGCATCAAGAAGGAAGACATCCACGTGAATATCGATGGCCCCCTGGTATCCATCAGCGCCGAGCGCAAACAGGAAATGGATGTCAAGGAAGGCGAACGCCTGCTGCGCACCGAACGTTATTTCGGCAAGGTGTCGCGCAGCTTCCAGCTCGGGCAGGACATCGACGAGGACCACTCCAGCGCAAAATTCAATGAAGGCGTGCTGGAACTGACCTTGCGCAAGAAATCCGCTGCGGCGGCAAAACGTCTGTCCATCCAATAACTCTGTGTCACCCGCAACAGGGCACAGCGCCGCAGCGGCGCTGTGCCCTTTTTCATTGTGGCTCCGGGGGCGTTAGAATCGGGCCTTCGCTTGTCCTTCGACATAATTTTTTTCGCCCCCACGCTCATGACCGAAAAACTTACGCCCAATCTCAAGGCCGCTGTCCTCGCCGAAGCCCTGCCGTATATCAAGCGCTTTCACGGCCGTACCATCGTCGTCAAGTATGGCGGTAACGCCATGACGGACGAGCATCTCAAGCACTGTTTCGCCCGCGACGTGGTGCTGTTAAAGCTGGTCGGCATGAATCCGGTGGTGGTGCATGGCGGCGGACCGCAGATCGACGACCTGCTCAGGCGTGTCGGCAAGCAGGGGCAGTTCATCCAGGGCATGCGCGTCACCGACCGGGAAACCATGGACGTGGTCGAGATGGTGCTCGGCGGCCAGGTGAACAAGGAAATCGTCAGCCTCATCAACCATCACGGCGGCAAGGCGGTCGGCTTGACCGGCAAGGACGGCAACCTGATCCGCGCCAAGAAGATGATGATGCCCGACAAGGACAAACCGGGCGATCTGATCGATATCGGCCAGGTCGGCGAGATCACGACCATCGATCCATCGTTGATCGCCCTGCTCGATTCGGGTGCCTTCATCCCGGTGATCGCCCCGATCGGCGTCGGCGAGGAGGGGGAGACCTACAACATCAATGCCGACCTGGTCGCCGGCAAGATCGCCGAGATCCTCAAGGCCGAGAAGCTGATCCTGCTGACCAACACCCCCGGGGTGCTCGACGAGAACGGCAAACTCCTGACCGGCATCACTCCCAGGGATATCGATGCCATGGTCAGTGACGGGACGCTTTCCGGCGGCATGCTGCCGAAGATATCCTCGGCGCTCGACGCCGCCCGCAGTGGGGTGAAAAGCGTGCACATCATCGACGGCCGGGTCGAGCATGCCTTGTTGCTGGAAATTCTCACCGATGAAGGGGTCGGCACCCTGATCAAGAGCAAGTAGGCAGGACTTGAGCAAGCACCCACTCATGCCAGAACGGCTATAGCACCCTAGAATCAACTGCGGGCACTAGAATAAGCATTCGAGCGGTTTCGGCTGCTGAATGGAGGGAAATCATGGGAAGCAAACCGGGCGAGCGCAAGCTGCAAATCCTGCAGGTCATCGCCGAAATGCTGCAGGACCCGGCCGGCGAGAAAGTAACCACGGCCGCCCTGGCCAAGAGACTCGACGTCTCCGAAGCGGCGCTATACCGTCACTTCGCCAGCAAGGCGCAGATGTTCGAGGGCTTGATCGAATTCATCGAGTCCGGCCTGTTCACGGTCATCAACAAGATTTCCGCCGAGGAAGAGGGCGGGCTCAAGCAGGCCCAGATGATGGTCGCCCTGCTGCTCGGATTTTCCAAGAAAAACCGCGGCCTGACGCGCGTGCTGGTCGGCGACGCGCTGGTCAACGAAAACGAGCGCCTGCAGTCGCGGATCAATCAGTTGCTGGATCGTGTCGAGGCCTCGCTGAAGCAATCGCTCAGGATGGCGACGACGCAAGGGGCGCTGCCCGCCGGACACGACGTCGCGGCGCATGCCAATCTGTTGCGCTGCTATGCGCTGGGACGCTGGCACCAGTTCGTCAAGAGCGGCTTCAAGGACGACCCGCTGCAGATGTGGCCCCAGCAGTGGCCGCTGCTAGTACCCTAGGGACAAGGACGGGCACCAGTACCCCAGGAACAATGGCGGGCACCAGTGCCGGCCCTTGATTCTGGGATGCTGGCGCAGTAGCTGTCTATGCTCGCTTGAGGGTTTCCGCCGCCGCGATGGCGAAGTAGGTCAGGATACCGTCGGCGCCGGCGCGCTTGAACGACAGCAAGGCTTCCAGCATGGTCGCTTCGCCGTCCAGCCAGCCATTCTGCGCCGCAGCCTTGAGCATCGCGTATTCGCCGCTGACCTGATAGGCGTAGGTGGGCACGCCGAACTCGTCCTTCACCCGGCGCACCATGTCGAGATAGGGCATGCCCGGCTTGACCATGACCATGTCGGCACCTTCCTCGATGTCCAGCGCCACTTCGCGCAAGGCTTCGTCGGAGTTGGCGGGATCCATCTGATAGGTGTACTTGTTGCCCTTTCCCAGATTGCCGGCCGAGCCGACGGCGTCGCGGAACGGGCCATAAAACGACGAGGCATACTTCGCCGCATACGCCAGGATGCGCGTGTAGATCTGCCGGTGGGCGTCGAGTTCGGCACGGATGCGGCCAATGCGTCCGTCCATCATGTCCGAAGGCGCCACCACGTCGGCACCGGCCTGGGACTGGCAGAGCGCCTGCTTGGCCAAGGCTTCGAGGGTCTCGTCATTGAGCACGTAGCCGCGCGGGTCGTCGGAACGGATCAGGCCATCCTGACCATGGCTGGTGTACGGGTCTAGCGCCACATCGCAAATGATGCCGAGCTCCGGAAATTCCCGTTTCAATGCGCTGACCACACGGGGCACCAGACCTTGTGGATTCCAGGCCTCCTCGGCGCCCGGCGTCTTGAGTTTCGCCTCGATCACCGGAAACAGCGCCAGTGCAGGAATGCCCAGGTTCAATGCCCGCTCCGCCAACGGCAGCAGCAAATCCAGGCTGACACGTTCGACGCCCGGCATTGAGGCGACGGGTTCGACGCGCTTGTTGCCGTCGAGAACGAAAACCGGGTAAATCAGGTCATCGGTGGTGAGGGTGTTTTCCCGCATCAGGCGCCGTGAAAACTCATCCCGGCGCATCCGCCGCATCCGGGTTGATGGAAATACACCTTTTGTATTCATGGTCTTATCTCTAAAGTTGGGTCATTAATTGCGGGAACTATTCCTTCGAACCGATATCTTACAGGTAGATGGTAATTGACCGTCTCCCGCTTCTCCTCCCTGAGCGGGTGCCCTGATTCCTTATACGGCGAATTAAGGCAACTTGCCCCCGGCCCTTTCCCCTTTGGCCGGGGGTTTTTCTTTTTTCGCTGTCTCGTCCGATTCCTCGGGCTGCTCCTCCAGCCACGCGCCGATCACCGCCTCGGCCTCTTCGATGCCGCTCTTCTTCAGGCTGGAGAATAGCTGCGCCGTGACCTGCCCGCCAAAGACAGCGATCGCCTGACCGACCCGGCGCAAGGTCTGGGCCGCGTCCTGACGCGACAGCTTGTCAGCCTTGGTCAGCAGGATATGGATGGGATTGCCGGTCGGCACAAACCAATGGATCATCTGGACATCCAGGTCGGTCAAGGGTCGTCTCGAGTCCATGATCAGCACCAGTCCGACCAGATTCTCTCGCCGGGTCAGATAATATTCCAGCAGGCCGCGCCACTGCTTGCGGACCGCCTCGGGAACCGCCGCATAGCCATAGCCGGGAAGGTCGACCAGGCAGGCGCCGTTGGGCAGCCGGAAGAAGTTGATGAGTTGCGTGCGCCCCGGCGTCTTGCTGACGAACGCCAGGCGGGTGTGTCCGGCCAGAGTATTGATGGCGCTCGATTTGCCGGCATTGGACCGGCCGGCAAAGGCGATTTCCGGACCCGCCGCCGACGCGGGCGGCAAGTTGATCGGCTTGGCAACGGAGGTTTCGAAGACAGCGTGGCGAAACAACGACATGGTGCGGACGCCCGGGTCCTGCGGAGGTTAGTGTGAAATGTAGTTACGAAGCGCCCCGTACCCTAACCCCAAAGTCGGGCACCAGTAACCCACGGGCGCAGCAAGCAACTTGTAGCCCCCGCC
>Ga0208566_1000372_pt1 | contig 30127 bp, 24 predicted proteins | sample PL_2010_150m_FD_184159 | JGI IMG/M metagenome (GOLD analysis project Ga0208566, IMG submission 184159) | Freshwater microbial communities from Powell Lake, British Columbia, Canada to study Microbial Dark Matter (Phase II) - PL_2010_150m... | ecosystem: Environmental > Aquatic > Freshwater >...
TGTTTTTAGGTTTTTTGAATAGATAGAATAATAATTGTTAAAAATACACTTTTAATTATCAAAGCGAAAAGTTATTAAAAAAATCTTGAGGTTGCAGAATCCGGCCGAAGACCGTACTTTTAAGACATCAACCTAAAAGAAACGAAATGAAAGGACATGTCGACCGCAGGTCTTTCCTGCGAATTTCAGCTTTAACCGGGGCCTTTATGGGGATACCACAACTGGTTAATGCTAAAGGAACAACTGATATTGAAGAGATTCTTAACCGTATTTCTCAGACTCCGGCAAATGCAGGGAAGTCAGTGATAGGGCTAACGGTTCCTCCGATCAAGCAGGTCAGGGTGGGGATTATCGGGTTGGGTAATCGCGGCTCCGGGATGACTATGCTGGTTGACGCATTATGTCCCGACAAAGCTAAAATTGTTGCTATCTGCGATATACAGGAAAGATATGCTGACCGGTCCTTCGAAGCCCTGAAAAAACGGGGACAGAACCCTGTTGTTTATAAAGGTACTCCTGATGCATGGAAAGAATTGGTTGCCAGGGATGATATTGATTTAGTTCTGATTTTTACCCATTGGGATATGCATGTTCCGATGGCAGTTGAAGCCATGCGGAAAGGAAAGCATGTCGCCGTTGAAGTTCCTGCAGCAACAACTTTGGAAGAGTGCTGGCAGATGGTTACGACTGCCGAAGAAACCCGGCGAAATTGCATGATGCTGGAAAATTGCTGTTATGGGGAAGAAGAACTCTGGGTATTGAATATGGCCAGAAAAGGAGTATTCGGTACATTAACCTATGGTGAAGCATCCTATATTCACAACCTAAGATCGATGCTTTTCGATGATTCCTATTATAATAAATGGAGGATTCGCCATAATCTGGCTCATGATGCAAATATCTATCCAACCCATGGATTGGGGCCCGTTACCCAATATATGAACATTGACCGGGGCGACCGGATGGAATATTTGGTTTCACAGAGTTCGCTTCAGGCATCTTATACCGAATACTCAAAAACGGTTAATCCCGATAATGAATTTTACAACCGTTCCGATTTCAAGCACGGGGATATGAACACCTGCCTGATCAAAACGGCTGAACGACGTATGATCCATTTATACCACGATATTGTGACACCGAGACCCTACACCCGCAAAAATTCGCTGGCCGGCACCAAGGCTTACCACGAGGGGTATCCCAGCCGGCTATGCATCGGAGTAAAAGGGCATGAATGGTTGAATGATGAAGATTATCAGAAATATAAGAGTGATTATAATCATCCGATCTGGACCAAACTGAAACCCGAGATCACCAAATATGGGGGTCATGGCGGGATGGATTTTGTAGAGATTTATCGGCTGATCGACAACCTGAACCGCGGAGTTCAGCTGGATATGGATGTTTATGATGCTGCAGCCTGGAGTGTTGTTACCCCAATATCTGAAATATCAGTTGAGCTGGGTTCAGTCCCGGTTAAATTTCCTGATTTCACCCGCGGACGCTGGAAAGAAGAGAGGGAGCTGCAGATACTTATAGATTAAAGCTCAAGGCGAAAGAGAAGGCTCAAGGCGAAAGAGAAGGCTCAAGGCTCAAGGCGCAAGGCTCAAGGCTCAAGGCTCAAGGCTCAAGGCGCAAGGCTCAAGGCTCAAGGCTCAAGGCGCAAGGCTCAAGTAAGGAATAAGGTTGAAGTAAACCGTGGCAGTAAACCTCAAGTTTAATTCTTGATTCTTTTTCTTCAAACTTACTTGAGCCTTGAGCCTTGAGCCTTGAGCCTTCTCTTTCGCCTTGAGCCTTCTGTTTTACAGGTTCTTTATCTCCCCGATCAGCTTCTGTATGCTGTCTTTTGCATTCCCGAAGAGCATCCGGGTGTTGTTATTGTAAAACAGGAAGTTTTCAATGGCAGCATAACCTTTACCCATGCCCCGCTTCATAACGATAACGCTTTTTGCTTCCCATACGCGGACAACCGGCATCCCGTATATAGGGCTGGATGGGTCGTCTATGGCAGCAGGGTTAACGACATCGTTGGCGCCTATCACCACCACCACATCGACATTGGGAAGATCAGAGTTAATGTCATCACTTTCAATTAGTTTGTCATAGGAAACATCGGCTTCAGCGAGCAGGACATTCATATGACCCGGCATCCTTCCGGCCACAGGGTGAATAGCATATCGTAAATCCACTCCTTTGTCTTCCAGCAGTTTTTCCAATTCATGACAAATATGCTGAGCCTGGGCTACGGCAAGGCCATAACCAGGGACGATGACCACTTTCTGGCTGTAGCTCAATAATATGGCTGCGTCACTGACACTAATCTCCCTGACGGTACCGGCTTCCTTATCAACTGATGCTCCCCCTCCGCCAAATGCCCCGATGATGACATTGAGCAGGGAACGGTTCATGGCACGGCACATGAGCACGGTCAGTATGGTTCCTGCGGATCCGACCAGGATACCACCGGTGAGCATTACCTGGTTATGGTAAAGAAAGCCACCCATAGCGGCAGCCACACCGGTAAAACTATTTAACAGGCTTATTACCACCGGCATATCGGCACCCCCGATAGGCATCACAAAGGTCACACCATAGATCAGAGAGAACCCCAGGAGCAGGTAAACCATCCAGGTGATTTCTGTGGGTTTAACATGCCCCTGAGCCAGGATTACCACAACAAATGTCAGGATTCCCAAAAGGAAAAGGAGGTTGACTATCCGCATGAATTTCAGCTTGGGATCACCGATCTTTTCCGCCAATTTTCCATATGCAATCATAGATCCTGCGAATGAAACACTCCCGATCACCAATCCGAGCAGGATGGCAACAGCATGCCCGTTCAGCATTCCACTCTTTTCTATCAATTCGTCACCGATATGCGGAAATTCCATCAGCGAAATAAGAGCTGCTGCGGCACCCCCCATACCATTGAAGACTGAGACAAGCTGAGGCATGGCGGTCATTTTCACTCTTTTTGCGATAAGCCAGCCAAGAATGGTCCCAATTCCGATGGCAACAAATATCAACGGGATGTTCCTTATTGGTTCACCGTCCATCCGGTGGAAGAGCAGGGTTGCCAGGATAGCTAATCCCATGCCAATTGCAGCCAGAAAATTGCCTTTGCGGGCGGATTCCGGATGGCTCAACTTCTTGAGTCCGAAAATAAAGAGAATTGAAGCTGCCAGGTAACAGATCTCCAGGATCGAATCACCCATCGTAAAAAGCAGGTTCTGCGTATATTGGATGGCCTCGTTCATGTTCAATTCTTTTTAGGCTTCTTCTTAAACATATCCAGCATGCGGTCGGTCACAACAAAGCCACCGACTACGTTCAGGGTACCCAGGACCACGGCGAGAAAACCCAAAATCTGGGCGGTGAGTGTACCGGCATGGCCCAGGACGATTATGGCACCGATAATGACCACCCCGTGGATGGCATTTGCTCCTGACATAAGCGGTGTATGCAGGACAGCAGGCACATGCGAAATGACTTCAATGCCGAGGAGAATTGACAGGGCAATAATGAAAATGGCCTCTTTATGAATGAAAATAAACTCCAGAATGGCTTCCATGGTTATGTGCTTTCTGTGTAAAACTCTTTAATCCGTTTGCTAACATATTCGCCGTTGTGCGAAACACAGGATTCCCGAATGACTTCATCCTCAAAATTAAGATTCAGATTTCCTTCATCATCTATGAGCAAGTCGAGAAAATTCATCACATTGTGTCCAAACATCTTGCTGGCATCGGCTTGTAGTGTAGAGGTATAAGAAGTATTGCCAATAATGGTCACCTGATTGTAAACGATGTTTTTATATCGTTCGGTCAGTTCACAATTGCCCCCTGAGGATGCTGCAAGGTCAACAATCACCGATCCGGGTGACATCGCTTGAACAGTTTCTTTTTTCAAAATTCTTGGCGCCCATTTTCCGGGTATCTGAGCTGAACATATCACTACATCTGATTTAACAGCATGTTCATGAATCACTTGGGCCTGGCGTTTCTTAAAGGCTTCGGTTTGTTCAATCGCATACCCACCTGCTTGTGAGTTTTCTAAAGCTCCTTCTACCTGAACGAATTTTGCACCAAGGCTTTCAACCTCCTCTTTTGCTGCGGACCTGACATCAAAGGCTTCCACGCGTGCTCCCAGCTTGCGAGCGGTTGCAATCGCCTGCAGCCCGGCCACTCCTGCTCCAATAACAAGGACTTTCGCCGGAGCTATCGTTCCTGCTGCCGTCATGAACATCGGAAAAAAATGCGGTAAATGCATGGCTGCATCCAATACGGCTTTATACCCGGCTACCGTTGCCATGGAAGATAAGACGTCCATGGACTGGGCCCTGGTGGTACGGGGTACCATATCCATGCTGAAGGCAGTGATTTTGTGATTTAGTAGTTTCTTAACCAGGGGCATGTTGCAAAGCGGATTCAGAACACCCACCAATATCTGGTTTGAACGCATCCGGCCCATCAGGTCATCATCGGGGGTGCTGATCCTTACCAGTAAATCCGATTGTTCAACTAACTGTTCATAATCCACTATTCCATCGGCAATCCCATCATAATCCTTATCAGGCAGGAAAGCGGCATCTCCGGCGCTCTTCTCGATCAATACCCTCACTTTTTTCTTCTGAATCAGGCTTGAAATAGAAGCAGGTTGCATGCTGACCCTTCTTTCATAAGGCTTTTCCTTGAGGATTCCAATAATCATGGCTCAAAATATTTGTCACTTAAACAACAATTCCCTGACTTTGTTGAATCTGAATTACAACAAAAAGCCACTGAACAGTATCAGTGGCTTCCCGGAGTAATATTTTATTTTTTGTTTCTGATTTCGCTCAGCTTTTTGTGCATATCTCTCGCGGCAATCCTTCCGGCACCCATCGCTTCGATTACTGTAGCCGATCCGGTAACGATATCGCCACCGGCGTAAACCAAAGGAATTGAGGTTTCATTCGTTTCCGGATTCACGTTTATATAACCCCATTTATTTCTTTCGAGATCGGGAGTGGTTTTAAAAATGATGGGGTTAGAACTGGTTCCGATGGCTACGATCGCCATGTCGCATTCCACAATGAAATTGGATCCTTCGATGGGGATAGGTCTTTTTCTTCCGCTGGAATCTGGTTCACCCAGTTCCATCTTAATGCATTCCAAGGCAGTAACCCGGCTTTGGCTATTCCCGATATAACGAATGGGATTTGTAAGTAACCTGAATTGGATGCCCTCCTCTTCAGCATGATGAACTTCTTCCAAACGGGCCGGGAGTTCATTGCGCGAACGGCGATAAACAATGGTCACTTCCTTCGAGCCGGTGCGGATGGCGTTTCTGGCGCAGTCCATTGCCACATTACCCCCTCCTATAACAACCACTTTATCCCCTCTTGGCATCGGTGTGTCATATTCCGGGAACAAATATGCCTTCATCAGGTTAATCCTGGTTAGATACTCATTTGCCGAGTAAACATATCCCAGAGCTTCCCCTTCGATGTTCATAAAAACCGGCAATCCGGCTCCGACACCAATAAAGACGGCATCGAACTCCTGTCGCAATTCTTCGATGGATGTGAGCGGACCAACAACGTGGTTCAATTCAAACCGACATCCCAACTCTTTGAGATAATTTATCTCGAATTGAACTATCGCTTTAGGCAAACGGAATTCAGGTATTCCATAGGTTAGTACCCCACCGGTAACATGGGAAGCTTCCAGGATGGTTACGCCGTATCCCAGAGATCTCATATCCGCCGCAACTGTCAAACCTGCCGGACCGGATCCGACCACAGCAATTTTTTGTCCCAGATTTTCTTTGATATTGGGAACTTTCACCAGCCCCATGTTTCTCTCATAGTCCGCAACGAATCTTTCCAGTCGTCCAATGGCAACAGGCTCATCCTTGACTCCCACAATACATTTTTTCTCGCATTGACTCTCCTGCGGACACACCCGTCCGCAAATCGCGGGCAAAACATTGGTTTCCTTGATCTTTTTTGCCGCTTCGTCAAATTTTTCCTCAGCCACAAGGGCGATGAAAGCGGGTATGTCCACATTAACGGGACAGCCGTCAACACACAATGGCTTTTTACACTGAAGGCAGCGTGTGGCTTCAAGCAAGGCCAGTTCACCTGTATACCCGTAAGGAACTTCCTGGAAATTATGAGTACGGAGATCTTTATCCTGCTCAGGCATTTTCTGCCGCGGAACCTTAGGCTTGAGCTTTCTTTCATCGGCTTTCGATAAACCATGCCATTGGCACCCTGATTTCAGGCAATAAAAAAAGGGAATAAGACGTGACTGGGCAGAGACTGTTACCCGGGCCACTGGTGATTCACACTCGACGCAATGATTTCCATTATCGACAAGGGATTGGTTGCATTTCGGACAAAGCAGATCGTCCAACACCTCTCCCGATTCGATCGGAACCGAAGTTTCTGTCTCATAATTATCGAGATAAGCGCCAAGCTTTAATTGTATCTCTTCCCCCTTATAGATGGCTTTGTAAACCAGCAAGTTCTTCCCCTTGTCAGCAACATTCAGGCTGTTTTGGCAATGAGGGCAATAAATATTGAGAAATATTTTGTTTTTCAGGGTTTTAATGTCGTGTTCAAGCATATTTTCTCCAGTTTAATGGACCGAAAACAATAATGAATCCTTTTCATCTTTCAGATAAAGTGAGTTGCGTTTTTCCAACTCATCAAAATCTACCGTATGACCGTCAAAATCGGGACCATCGACACAACAGAATTTGGTTTTTCCGTCAATAGATACCCTGCAGCCTCCACACATGCCGGTCCCATCAATCATAACGGGATTCAGACTGACCATTGTACGCATATTGAACTCTTTGGTCAGTTTACAGACATTTTTCATCATAATGATCGGGCCAATAGCATAGACTAAATTAATATCCTTCCGCTCTGTGAGCAATGTCCTCAACGGATCAGTTACGAAACCTTTCATCCCGTAACTGCCATCATCGGTGGTAATAAATAGTTCATCGCACAGTACCCTCATTTCTTCTTCAAGAATCAACATGTTTTGCTCCCGTGCACCAATTATGCCGATAACCTTATTCCCGGCATCCTTCATCGCTTTCGTCACGTGATATAAAATAGCTACTCCAGTCCCACCACCGACCATTACAACTGTACCATGATTGTGGGTTTCAGCCGGTTTGCCAAGGGGCCCGACGACATCCTGAATCATATCGCCCTCATTCAGTGACCGCATTAAAGCAGTTGTTTTTCCCACAACCTGGAAAATGATAGTGATAGTACCGATGAAGGCATCAGCTTCAGCAACGGTTAGCGGAATGCGCTCACCCTTCTCATGCACACGAATAATTACGAATTGTCCTGCCTGGACCTTCCTGGCAATTTTCGGGGCACTGATGTCGAAACGGACAATCGTGCCTTTTGCCATGGTTTGCTTATTTACAATAGGAAACATGCATTTATTTTTTTTATTTAACCCCCCAGCAAATCTCTGTTCATTCTGCGTATAATTTCGGCATTCATCGCAGAAATCATGCCACTGACGGTCATTTTAAATTCTCGGCAAAGATAGAAATATCTGGTATCAATAATAATTTTCGCATGATAGTAATAATAGCATAATCCAGTAGTGATAAAAATCATTACCATGTTGAAGAAAAGTAATTAGAGATTATTGAAAATAACTTTTATATTTGTGGCCAATTTTAGTTAGACCATGATGAATATAAAAACATATCTTTTAGTCCCACCCTTCTGGATGCAGGATATGTTAATGCTTTTGGGGTAAGCCTAACCCAGCTTACCCCTAGACTCCCGACCGAGCATTGGTCAATTCCTTCGATTCTATCATTTTCTTTACCATATTATCGCGTGTCAAGTCACGCATATTAACAACGTAAATCTTATCATTATGTCATACAAATTTGAAACTTTGCAGATTCACGCCGGCCACCAGCCAGATTCCGATACCCTTAGCCGGGCAGTTCCCATTTATCAGACAACTTCATATGTTTTCCGTGATGCGGATCATGCAGCTGGACTTTTTGAGCTCAGAGAAGCCGGCCATATTTATACCCGGATTTCCAATCCTACAGTAGAGGTATTTGAAAAGCGGATGGCTGCTCTGGAAGGCGGCACCGGTGCTCTGGCTGTGGCCTCCGGGCATGCAGCGCAGTTCATTGCACTTAATAACATTCTGAGGCCCGGGGATAATCTTATTTCTTCTCCATTCCTGTATGGGGGCACGGTCTCCCAGTTCAGGCACAGCTTTAATAATCTGGGAGTGGAAGTCAGATTTGCGAAATCTGACCATCCGGATGATTTCGTGAAGCTTATCGATTCCAAAACCAGAGGATTATTTGTGGAAACCATCAGTAATCCGGGATTTTCAATACCGGATTTCGAAGCTTTTGCCCGATTGGGAGAGAAGCATGGTTTACCTCTTATCGTTGATAATACTTTTGCAGGCGGTGGCTATTTGTGCCGGCCGATTGAATATGGGGCAAATATTGTAGTGGAATCTGCCACCAAATGGATCGGCGGCCATGGAACAACCATTGCAGGAGTCATTGTGGATGGAGGGAATTTCCCCTGGGATAACGGCCTGTTTCCCCAATTAACTGAGCCATCTCCTGAATATCATGGAATTAAATGGTTCGAACAGTTTAAAAATCAAGCTTATATAGTTCGGGCAAGGACCATTGGCTTGCGGGATTTTGGCCCGTCTTTGAGTCCATTTGATGCTTTTCTTCTTCTCCAGGGCCTCGAAACGCTTTCTCTTAGAATGGACCGCCAGTGTGAAAACACGTTAGCTCTGGCTGAATATTTGCAAAAACATCCAAAGGTTGAGAAAGTGGGTTATCCCGGATTGCCAAATGATCCAAACCACACTCTGGCCGTGAGGTACCTGAAGAATGGGTTCGGCGGGGTATTATCCTTCATTCTGAAGGGCGATAAGCAAATAAACCGTCACCTGGTTGAAAAGTTCTCGATTGTTAGCCATCTGGCTAATGTTGGTGATTCCCGTACCCTGATCATTCAGCCGGCTGCAACTACGCATCAGCAATTGAGTGAGGCCGAACAGATAGCCGCTGGTGTTCATCCTAACCTGTTTAGGGTGTCAGTCGGGCTCGAACATATTGAAGATATCATCGCAGATTTCGAACAGGCAATTAATCAGCTATGACACAGCTGGAACCGCATATTTTTGAGTTTTCGAAGCTGCTTCAACTGGAAAGCGGCGCTACACTCCGGAAATGGCAGGTTGCCTTTCATACCTTCGGAAGGCTCAATGAAACGCTCGATAATGTAATTTGGGTTTGCCACGCACTCACGGCCAATTCGGATGTCTATGACTGGTGGCCGGGCATGGTGGGTCCGGGTTGCCTGATGGATACGGATAAATACTTCATCATCTGTGCAAATATTCCGGGATCCTGTTACGGAACAACCGGTCCGCTCTCTATCGACCGTGAAACCGATAAGCCCTACTTGAATAATTTCCCGCTTATTACGGTCAGGGATATCGTTCAGGTACTAAAGGAGCTAAGAAAGTTTCTGGGAATCAGAAAGATTCATCTTGGAATCGGCGGCTCGCTGGGTGGTCAGCAAATTCTCGAGTGGGCCATTGAGGAACCGGAACTGTTCCGGTTTATCGCCCCGGTTGCTACCAATGCCCGCGCATCGGCATGGGGAATAGCCTTTAATGAAGCTCAGAGAATGGCTTTGCTGGCCGATGAAACATTTGCCGGGGGCAGGGCGGACGGAGGCTCCAAAGGTATTCGTGCGGCACGCGCAATCGCCTTACTCAGTTATCGCAACAGGAATACTTATCAGCATACACAAACCGATCCTGAGGACGATAAGCTGGAGAACTTTAAAGCTTCTTCCTATCAGCAATATCAGGGTCAAAAGCTGGATCGCAGGTTCAACGCCTACTCATACCACACCGGTACCAGAACCTTGGATTCCCATAACGTCGGGCGAAACCGGGGGGGCCTGGAACAGGCGCTTTCCAGGATCAAGGCCAAAACCATTTCCGTGGGAATATCCAGCGATCTGCTTTTTCCACCTGAAGAACAAAAACTGATTGCCGAACTGGTGCCTGATGCAACTTATTTCGAAATAGATTCCTTTTACGGTCACGATGGTTTCCTGATCGAAGTGGAAGCCCTCACCAATATCTTAAAGCCTATCATTAATGACTGACACGATGATAACGGATAAACAAGACAAACTGGTAATAGGATTATTCGGATTTGGTGTGGTAGGCCAGGGACTGTATAAAGTTTTACAGGAGGTTCAAACTGCCGATGCTAACATTAAATCAATCTGTGTGAAGCAGAAGGATAAGCCGAGATCATTGGAAAGTAAACTGTTCACCTTCAATCCCGATGATTTACTGAATGATCCTGAAGTCAATCTGATTGTTGAACTGATCGATGACGCAGATGCGGCTTATCAGATTGTGAAAACTTCATTACTTAACGGTAAATCAGTGGTATCGGGGAATAAAAACATGCTGGCCCATCATCTCCGGGAGCTCATAGATATTCAGCGCGAAAAAGGCGTGGCACTGCTTTACGATGCTTCTGCCTGCGGCAGTATTCCGGTTATCCGCAATTTAGAGGAGTATTACGATAACGACCTCCTGCAATCTATTACCGGTATCCTGAACGGATCGTCCAATTTTATCCTGACCAAAATATTTCAACAGAACTGGACCTATGACGAGGCTCTGAAGCATGCTCAGGAACTGGGATTTGCTGAGAATAATCCTTCCTTTGATGTGGATGGTTTCGATAGTATGTTTAAACTGATCATCCTGGCATTGCATGGTTTCGGAACCTTAGTAGATCCGGAAGAGGTTTTCCATTATGGAATCAGCAATGTGTCGGACCACGACATACTGTACGCCCGCGAAAAAAGTAAGAAAATAAAACTGGTGGCCCAGGTGTGCAAGGTAAACGGGAAGAGATTCAGCATGTTCGTTTTGCCGAAACTGGTTAGTTCCGATGAATATATTTTCAATGTGGAAGAGGAGTATAACGGCGTAATCATTGAAGGACAGTTTTATGATAAACAGTTTATGTTCGGCAAAGGGGCAGGGGCTTTTCCCACAGGATCTGCAGTGCTTTCAGATATTACTGCAAGAAAGCACCATTACCGGTATGAATATAAAAAACTGAACTTCTTTGCATCACCTGTATATACCCGGGAAATTACTCTTGAAGTGTATGTCAGATATCATGATCTCGTGGACCTTAGCCACTTTGATTTTGAATCCATCTCGGAGAAATATACCGGGCCTGATTATAATTATGTTATTGGCAGGCTAAAACTTGATAACTTGCATAAAATGAAGAACCTGATCAGGAAACTAAACGTTTTTATTGCCTGGACCGGGAAAATTGATTGATATGATAAAAAACCCTTCCTATTATCGGTTATCAGATGCCTTATCGTCTGAGATTCTGATTCTTGACGGTGCTATGGGAACTATGATTCAGAAGCTTCGGCTGACTGAATCCGATTATCGTGGTAGTGATATGGTAAACCATCCCTTGCCATTAAAAGGGAACCACGATCTGTTGAATTTGTCAAAACCGGATGTGATTTTTGATATCCACCAGCAGTATATCGAGGCAGGTGCGCGGGTTATTGAAACTAACACCTTTAACGCCAATTCGATATCACAATCTGATTATCATACAGGACACCTTGTTTATAAGATTAACCTGGAAGCTGCAAAAATTGCCCGCCGGGCTGCCGGGAACAATGTTTTTGTTTTGGGGTCCATAGGGCCCACAAACCGGACCGCTTCCATGTCGCCCGATGTGGATGATCCGGGATACCGGAATATAACTTTCGACCAGCTGGCTGAAGCCTACCAGCAGCAGGCAGCCGCATTGCTTGATGGCGGGGTTGACGGATTTCTCATCGAAACGATTTTCGATACACTGAATGCAAAAGCGGCAATATTTGGATTGCAGGAGGAGTTCGTGGCTCGCGGTCAGGAGTGGCCTATTGTTATTTCGGTAACCATCACCGATGCGAGCGGCCGAACCTTATCAGGCCAAACCCTGGAAGCTTTTTTCTACTCGATTCTTCATGCCAATCCACTCGTGATCGGAATTAATTGTGCATTAGGGGCTAAGGAGCTTCTTCCATATCTTCGTGAATTAAAGCGCCTGACGTATGGGAGGGCCTTAGAGCCCTCCCATACCATATTTACATCTGCCTATCCAAACGCAGGACTTCCCAATGAACTTGGCGATTATACCCAATCCGCACTGGAGATGGCTGAATGGATCAGAATTTTTCTGGATGAGGGCCTGGTAAATCTGGTTGGAGGATGCTGCGGCACCACACCGGACCACATAAAAGCCATTGCCAATCTTGTCCGGAATATCAATTTATCCCCTGGTTCCGATCGTGAGGGAGGTCGTACGGGAGGGCCTCAGAGCCCTCCCGCTTTGAGCCCTCCCAAATTAAATAATACCGTCCTCACCGGCCTCGAACCCCTCATCATCCGTCCCGAATCGAATTTCATCAATATCGGTGAGCGGACAAATGTTGCTGGTTCAAAGCAATTTGCCCGTTTGATTCGTGAGGGAAAATTTGAGGAAGCCCTTACGGTTGCCAGGGAACAAATACAAGGCGGAGCCATGGTAATTGATGTATGTATGGACGATCCGCTTCTCGATGCATCTGAAGCTATCGGCCGTTTCCTCCGCATGGTTGCTACGGACCCTGATATTGCACGCGTTCCGATCATGATAGATTCATCCCGCTTCTCCGCGATCCAGGAAGGATTAAAGAATACTCAGGGCAAATCAGTAGTTAATTCCATCAGCCTGAAAGCCGGGGAATCGGTTTTTCTCGAGCAGGCCAGGTATTTGCGTCGCTTCGGTGCTGCCGTTATCGTCATGCTGTTCGATGAACTGGGTCAGGCAGATACTTATGAAAGAAAAATCGGAATTGCCCGCCGCTCCTACGACTTGCTGGTTAACAAGGTGTATTTCCCGCCCGAAGATATTATTATTGATCCCAACGTTCTGGCGCTGGCAACCGGGATGGAAGAGCATAACCGATATGGTTTAGCGTATATCGAGGCAACCAGGTGGATCAAACAGAACCTTCCCGGGGTGAAAGTTTCGGGCGGAGTGAGCAATCTGTCATTTGCTTTCCGCGGCCGCGAAAATATCCGGCAGGCTATGCATGCCGTGTTCCTGTACCACGCTATTCGAGCGGGTATGGATGTGGGCATAGTAAATCCCTCCATGCTGCAGGTTTATGACGAGGTAGATCCTGGTCTACTGAAACTGGCTGAGGATGTGGTTCTTAATCGCAGAAAAGATGCAACGGACCGGTTATTGGCGTATGCGGAGAAGACCGGGGACCAGGATAAAAAAAGTATTGGGCAGCCTGACGATTGGAGATCGGTGGGTGTCAAAGATCGGCTGATCCATTCGATGGTTGCCGGCATTGCTGATTTCATTGAGGCTGATGTTGAAGAAGCCCGGCAGTTATTTCAATATGCTCTCGAAGTAATTGAACAACCACTGATGGATGGCATGGGAGTGGTTGGGGATCGGTTTGGCTCAGGAAAGATGTTTCTTCCCCAGGTGATTAAAAGTGCCAGGGTTATGAAAAAGGCTGTTGCTTATCTGACTCCTTTTATTGAAGCCGAGAAGCTTTCCGGTGCAAGCACCAGCAATGCCGGCAAAGTTGTCCTCGCTACGGTGAAAGGTGATGTCCATGATATCGGTAAAAATATTGTGGGTGTAATCTTACAATGCAATAATTATGAGGTAATTGATCTTGGTGTTATGGTACCGGCCGAGAAAATTATTGACACAGCTATCCGTGAGAAAGCTACTATAATCGGTCTCAGTGGATTGATTACCCCATCGCTTGAGGAAATGGCTTACGTGGCCGGCGAAATGCAGAAAGCCGGACTCAATCTGCCGCTACTGATCGGCGGTGCTACAACTTCTGAATTACATACAGCACTCCGGATCGATCCTTTTTATGAAGGGCCGGTAGTCCATGTGAGGGACGCATCAAGAGTGGTGGGTGTTACCAGCCTTCTGCTTTCTGCCGATAAATCTGTAGCCCGGAAACTTGAAATCAAATCGGCCTATCAAAAAATCCGTAACGATTATGCCAATCGGGATAAGACTGCGGGTTATATTTCTCTGATTCAGGCCAGAGAGAATTCTTTAAAGATCGACTGGGATAGTGGAGCCGGAATCTCTAAGCCGGATCATTTAGGCCTAGTGAAGTTTTTTGATTTTCCTCTGGAAAAACTCATCCCTTACATTGATTGGTCGTTTTTCTTATATACATGGGATATTCGGGGACGGTACCCGGCAATTCTGGAGGACCCGTTAAAAGGGGCAGAAGCAAAGAGCCTGATAGCAGATGCAGAAGAAATGCTGCTGGAAATAATTGCTAACAAGTGGTTGAAAGCGAATGGAATAGCAGGCATTTTCCCAGCTAAGTCGGATCATGAGGATATTGTAGTTTATGATCCTGAGGATCCTTCAAAAGTATTAGAGAGATTTTATTTTCTGCGCAATCAGGAACAAAAGGAACCAGGAGTGCCGAATCTTTGTTTATCCGATTTTATTGCACCTGATGAAGTTGGTGTCATGGATTATATAGGGTTATTTGCTGCAACAGCAGGTATCGGATCCGATGAAAAAAGCAGGGAATTCGCCGATCAGAATGATGATTACCGGTCACTGATGTTAAAGGTGCTGGCTGATCGGCTGGCCGAAGCTTTTGCTGAATGGTTGCATAAAGAAGTACGTAAAGAGATCTGGGGCTATGTTCCCGGAGAAAATCTGGATATTGAGGAATTGCTGAAAGAGGCTTACCGGGGAATCCGGCCGGCTATCGGTTATCCCAGCTGCCCGGATCATGAAGACAAACTGACACTTTTCAGGATCCTTGATCCCGAAAAACAAACCGCTATTGAACTGACCGAAACCCTTGCCATGTATCCCGGTGCTTCGGTGGCAGGGCTCTATTTCGTACATCCCGAATCCAGATATTTTCAGGTTGGGCGTATCGGCGAGGACCAGATCAAAGATTATGCACGGCGCAGGGGAATATCCATACAACATGCTGAAAAACAACTGGCAACACACTTGAATTATCGATGAAAGTCACAGAACATATCGAAAAACTGACCGGGCCGAAGTTTTCTTTGGAGATACTACCGCCTACAAAGGGATCGAGTATCCAAACTATTTACGATGCTCTTGATCCATTGATGGAATTTAAACCGCCATACATCAATATCACCTATCATCAGGCTGAAGTAGAACTCAAACAGCGTCCGGATGGATTGCTCGAACCCCGCGTGGTTCGCAAAAGGCCCGGAACGGTGGCCATTTCAGCTGCCATACAGAACCGGTACCGGGTGGATGTGGTTCCGCATCTGATCTGCGGGGGATTTTCGAAGGAAGAAACCGAAGATGCTTTGATTGATTTGCATTATCTGGGCATACATAATGTTCTGATAGTCAGAGGTGATGCTAACCAATTGACCGGCCGGTTCGTACCTTCCCGGAACGGTCATGAGCATGCTCTGGACCTTCTAAAACAGGTGGTTGACCTGAGGAACGGAAAGTACCTCGAGGATGATCTGGAAAACCCTGAACCATTGAATTTTTCGCTGGGTGTGGCTGCTTATCCCGAAAAACACCTGGAAGCTCCGAATTTCGAGAGCGATCTCTTTTATCTGAAAGCAAAGGTTGATGCCGGCGCTGAATATATTGTCACGCAAATGTTTTTCGATAACCGCAAATTTTTCAGTTTCGTAGAGGCCTGCCGCAATGCGGGTATAACCGTTCCAATTATCCCGGGGATTAAACCAGTTTCGATAAAAAGACATATTAATATATTGCCCCAGACATTTAAAGTAGATATCCCGCAGGAGCTTTCACGTGAAATGGAGAAATGTAAAAACAATGATGAGGTGAGGCAGGTGGGTATCGAATGGGCCATTCAGCAATCTAAAGAGTTGATTGATTCTGGGGTTCCGATAATCCATTTCTTTACCATGGGGAGGGCTGATAATATCCGAAAAATTGCCGAGGGGATATTGTAAATATTCACCACAGAGTCACAGAGAACACAGAGTTTCACGGAGATTTGATTTAAGTAATCATCTCTGTGTTTCTCTATGTTCTCTGTGACTCCGTGCTTTTTTTATTTAAATTGCCGGTGTTTTCGGTACTTTTATGCCACTATGGAAGTAGATCTGTTTATGCCCTGTTTTGTTGATCAGCTGTTTCCTGATACAGGCTGGAATGTTCATCGTGTACTGGAAAATGTGGGATGCAGTGTTCTGTATAATCCTGAACAAACCTGCTGCGGTCAGGCTGCTTATAATGCCGGCCATTGGGACATTGCACAGGATCTGGCCAATAAATTTATTGATGATTTCAGCGGTTCCAGGCCAATAGTCTGCCCTTCGGCTTCCTGTGCCGGATATGTTAAGAATTATTATGCCGGCCTCCTTAAAGGCACCATATATTTGAATCAATACAACAGGCTTCGGACACAAGTATATGAATTTACCGATTTTTTGGTGAATGTTCTGCAGGTAAGAGATGTTGGAGCCCGGTTCAGGGCAAAAGTGACCTTCCATGATTCCTGTGCTGCGCTCAGGGAATATGGTATCAAAAGCGAACCGCGTGCTTTGCTTGAAAAAGTCAGGGGTCTTGAACTTCTGGAAATGCCGGATACCGACACTTGTTGTGGTTTTGGCGGAACTTTCTCGATAAAACATGAGCCTATCTCTACTGCTATGGCCCAGCAGAAAGTTGAAAATGCCTTATCAACCGGAGCGGAATATATCGTTTCGACAGAAATGTCGTGTCTGATGCATTTGGATTCTTATATCCGAAAACATCATCTGGGTATACGCTGTATGCATATTGCGGATATACTCGCAACCTCTGATCAGGGAGTGTTGTTTCACTAATACCAAATGACAAAAAACAAAAATCAAATATGAAAAACAAAGGCCTATTGATAACCGCCGCAATCCTTACGAAGATTGTAGGACTCTCTCCAGTCAACAACAAGTAAACCATGAAATTGCCCGGGTACTTATTTCTTCTTCCTTGTGCCTTAATACTTGGTAGTGGTTGTACCTCCCGATATAAAAAATATGAAGGAGTTGCATTTTCAGAGAAGTTACCTCATGATTGGGAAAATCCTGCTGTAACCAATATCAACCGCGAACCTCCCCGGGCGAGCTTTTTTTCATATGGTACCGAAAATGCCGCAATCGCTGGAAATCATGAAGGATCAGAGTTCTTTCGCACGCTTAACGGAAAGTGGTCATTTCATTATTCTCAAAAACCGGGCGATCGTCCCTTTTATTTCTTTAAAGACGATTATGATATCCGGGATTGGGATATTATAGATGTTCCTTCCAACTGGGAAATGCTTGGTTACGGAATTCCAATATATATCAGCGCGGGCTATGCCTTTAAGCCTTCTCCTCCTAATGTTCCAAAGGATGACAATCCGGTTGGAAGCTACCGGCGTGATTTTCATATTCCTCCATTATGGAAGGACCGCGAGGTATTTCTCCATTTTGGAGCGGTTAGCTCCGCTTTTTATGTGTGGGTCAACGGGGAACCCGTAGGATACAGTGAGGACAGTAAAACCCCCTCCGATTTTAATATCACCCGGTTTATCAGAAATGGAAAAAATACCCTTGCGATTGAAGTCTATCGCTGGTCGGATGGATCATATCTTGAAGATCAGGACTTCTGGAGAATGAGTGGAATTACCCGTGATGTGTACCTGTTCTCAACCAACCGGGTTCACATTGCTGATGTTTTTATCCATTCCGATTTGATCCATGATTATCGGGATGGCTTGTTTAAACTGGTTATGGATGTCCGGAATTATAATACTCCGGATTCTGTTTATCAGATTGATGTTAATATCCTGGATGGCCGGGCACCATTGTTCAGGGAGTCTAAAAAGATGGAAATCAGTGAAGATTCGCAAAATGTTGTTTTCACAGATACCTTGCTGAACATCCGGGAATGGTCGGCCGAAGAACCAAACCTGTATACTCTTCTCATCAGCCTGAAAAACAGCATGGGGCGGAATATTGAATCGGTTAGTATGCCAATTGGATTCAAGAGTGTTGAGATAAAAGATAAACAACTGCTAATCAATGGAAAACGTGTTTATCTCAAAGGTGTAAATATGCATGAACATCATCCTGAAAAGGGCCATGTGGTTGACGAAGAAACTATGAGACAGGATATCCTGTTAATGAAATCCAATAATATTAACGCGGTCAGAACCTCTCATTATCCGCAGCCGGAGCGATGGTACCAGCTTTGCGATCAATATGGTCTTTACCTGATCGATGAAGCTAATATCGAATCACATGGCATGGGTTATGATAAGGATTCCACTTTGGCTGACCGGCAGGAGTGGGCAGCTGCCCATCTCGACCGGACCATTAGTATGGTAGAGAGAGATAAAAACCATCCATCTATTCTTATTTGGTCGTTGGGTAATGAATCTGGCGATGGAAGCAATATGCTGGCTGATTATAAGTGGATAAAAAAGCGTGACCCGTCGCGACCGGTACAGTATGAACGAGCCGAAAAATCTACCAATACTGCAGAGTATCATACCGATATCTGGTGCCCAATGTATGCAAAGATTGAATTTCTGGTTCAATACGCTGATAATCCGGAAAACGAAAGACCTCTGATCTTGTGCGAATATGCCCATTCTATGGGAAACTCTACCGGCAATCTGCAGGATTATTGGGATGTCATTGAGTCTCATCCTATTCTGCGGGGAGGATTTATTTGGGATTGGGTCGATCAGGGGTTGACCAAAACTAACGATAAGGGGAAAAAATACTGGGCTTATGGCGGAGATTATGGTCCTCCGGGCACTCCGACATCTGGTAATTTCTGTATTAACGGACTTGTTTTTCCGGACAGGACTCCTCATCCTGCATTAACAGAGGTAAAGAAGGTATATCAATATGTTAAAATGTTACCGGTAGATTTGAAAACCGGCAAAATCAATCTGGTCAACGGATATGCATTCTCAAATCTCTCTTCATTCCAATTGCACTGGATAATTGAACAGGATGGAAGTCAGGTTGACGAAGGTACCGTGAACTGTCCTGATGTACCTGCCGGTAAGTCGGCCGAAATAAATCTTCAATATAAAGTGCCTGTGCCTCAGCCAGGTGAGGAATATTTTTTAATTCTCTCAATCTTCAGGCCTGAAGCCTGGACCATTCTGCCGGCTGGACACGTTTACGCCACAGCCCAACTTAAATTGCCGGTTTATAAGGAGCGGATGCTGGTTCCGGTGAGAGATTATGGAGATCTTTCAACAATCGAATCAACAGGAAAAACAACCATTAAGGGCAAAGATTTTTCCATCACATTTGATGGTTCAAACGGACAGATGGTTTCATTGAAATTTAAAGGTACCGAACTTGTGAAAGAAGCTATGGTTCCTGACTTTTGGAGGGCTCCTACTGATAATGATTTTGGTAACGGTTTGCCGGAGCGTTGTGCAATCTGGAAAGAGGCTGGTAAAAATGCCAAACTGGTTAGTTCCCGGTTTGAACAGCCGAACCCGCGACTGGCAGTATTTGACTTTGGATTTGCCTTGTCGGATTCCATGGGCCTGTTTGCTTCCGTTGGTTTGCGATATAAGATCTACGGAACTGGTGATATTATGGTAGAGTACCAGTTTGAGAAAAAGCGTGATTCCTTACCTGAAATACCCCGGATAGGATTGAACCTGATTTTGAGAAAGGAATTTGATAAGGTAAAATGGTATGGCCGTGGACCTGAAGAGAACTATTGGGATCGCAAAAGTGCCTCATTGGTTAGTCTTTATAAAAATAGCGTATCCAATCTTTATACTTCCTATATCAGACCGCAGGAAAATGGTTATCACACGGATGTCAGATGGTTAAGTCTCTCGAATGGCAAGGGACAAGGGTTATTGATCATAGGGGAACCCATGGTCTGTTTTAGCGCCCTCCATAATAAGCGTGAAGATTTTACAAGTATGCAGCGGAATTTCGATGAAAGGCTAACGAACCCCGCACAGTATAATAGACACACGGTTGATGTGGTACCGCAAGATCTTGTAAGCCTTTATATCGATCTTGGGCAGATGGGTGTTGGCGGGGATAATTCCTGGGGAGCCCAAACCCATCCGGAATACCGGATTGAAGGAAAGAGTTACCAATATCGTTTCCGGCTGAAACCCATTGGATTAATTGACGGGGAACATAAGCTGGCCCGTCAGAAACTCGATGGATTCAATTGATTATATAATTGCCAGATTCTTAATTATATAGTCAAAAAACGCAGATTGAATCTGAGGGTAAGTCAGTCGGTCTGGAATACCGGTAAATAATTCGATTTCACCGATTTCGAAACTGGGTAAAGGTCCCAATTCAAGAATTTTAGCGATAAAAATCATCCCAAAAACCTTCTTCTCATTTAAAATCCCTTCGTAGGAGACAATCGGATCGAGGCTGAATTCCAGAGCACCCGTTTCTTCATACAATTCGCGACGAGCTGCTTCCTGGGGAGTCTCCCCGGATTCCAAATGTCCTGCCGGAAGCTCCCAGGTATCCCTCTCTTTATGCTTAACCCACAACCATTGACCCCGGTATCGGCTCACGATGATCGAGAATGTATAGGGAACAGGTTCATTAACTGAAGGATCAAAGAACCGGATCGCAGGGGTTATGGGTTGAACTGACGATGCCATTCTTTAAATATTTCTGACTTATCCTCTCCAAATTTGCTTATTCCTTCCAGAACTTCCTCAAATGGCCTTTCTTCCTCGAGGTTCATCGGATCTTTAAAGAAGAATTTGTCGCAATAGGTTATTAATTTCTCTGCCAAACTGATAGGTTCCATGGGTCTTCGGGGTAAAAGCCCATCAATTCGGTCAATATCCAATAAGGTAAGGCCCGTTCCGGTATGCCTTTCGCAAACAAGTGCATGCTTGGGCAATCCTTCGGCCAACAGCAGGTTATGCCCCTTAAAGCCGTGACAGATATAAGGAAGATCGCCGAAGCAACCAATTTCCGGGGCTGAGGTGTAAAAAATTCCTATGTCGTGGAGCATCGAAGCTTCCCGGATAAATTCAATATCTGGTCCGGTGAGATTCAATTGCTTGGCCTTTTCGATAGCCTTTCGGGCAACTGCCTGGCTATGAAGCAATAATATACGAAAGGAAAGACTTTCGGGTTGGTAGTATTTGGTGATTATCCTGACCGGATCCATAGTTTCTACCGCGCTCTGACGCTTCCACTGCCAGAAATGGAGGTATTCACTTTTGGATTGCCTTTGTAATAAACGTTACCGCTACCAGAAATATGGGCATCCAGACGGTTGTCCACAGAAAGTTCCATCCCTCCTGAACCGGAAACTCTCACATCAGCTTTTCGGGCTGATAAATCGTATGCGTTTATGTTTCCGGATCCGGTGATACTGAAGTCCAGGTAGTCTGCCGATCCTTTCATGAAAAGGTCGCCGGAACCACTGATATTCGCCTTTATATCACCGGCTTCCATATCCAGATCTATTTTTCCTGAACCGGAGATCCGGATCACAAGATCTTTCTGGTTTGTGAAATGATTGACAAATTCGACATCACTTGATCCAGATATTTTGATCGATCTCAGCGTTTCCAGTGTTATGTAGATTTTTACCGGTTCACTCTGCCAAACCGATCGTTTGTTATCAATTTGCCAAACTTCACCATGGACCTCGAGATTCAGGTTGTCAATGATATTCTCCTGACCCAGGATTCTGACTTCCTGAGCAGATCCCTGAGTAAGAAACACCTTAGCTGAACCCGGAAGTGAAATACCTTTAATTTTGTCAAGGTTAAGCTTCCTCTCAACTATGGGACCCTCACCACGGATACCGAATCGTCCATTTTCCCAACAGCCTGATGCACCTATGAAAAGTAAACCGATAGTGACTGAATACAGCAGTGATTTCATGATATTTTAATTATATTATCAAAAATACAAAAAAAATCCCCGTCTGAACGGGGATTTTTCAAATTATGAGGCTATTGATCATGTCTTAACAGCTTGATCTGATCTGCTTCCCACACACCGAGCGAATGTTTGTAGGTAATTTCCAGAATACCGATACCGGGAGTTTGTGGTGATCGGCTTAATTCGATGCCACCGATAAAATTTGTACTTCCGTCAACATTTAGTTTGGTGGAATGAAGGTACTTAAATCCCTTCGTGTTCAGCGAAATGATTTGATTTGGAACAGCAATCGGTTTTGGAGATTCAACGATACGGGTGATCCCATCCTGGAAAGTCACCTGGATCTGTGAACCATTTTGGATGCTTATGGCAGAAGGAATTTGCTCATCCGAATTAAAAACGAGGTTGGGTTCCTTATATTTAAGTGAGAAAAGATATTGTCGTGCCTGGCCTCCTTTTATGTCAAAAGGAACATGGACCCAGGCTTCAGGAATGGCATCGCCATCACAATCTTCAAAGGTCAGTAATGGCAAATAGCCAATAGCATTCTCCGGAACAAGTAACAGGCATCTTTGTCCGGTTGCGAATTCCAAAAAGAAAGGAGTTGACAAAAAACCGATAGCATTCTTCGGTAGGCTAACCAGGTATTTTTGTCCTGTGACGAATTCCAACAACAGAAAAATGTCCGAATAGTTCATTTGGGGAACTTCGGAAGGATAACCCAGCAGACTGGCGGTCCAGCTCATTTTTCTCGTATTGACCATTGTCTTCTGGAGGATTTCAGTACCGGCTGGGATATTAAATTCTCCAACCGCCCATAGGGGGACAGTCGACAACGCAAAAACTATTTCACTGTAGTCGATATAATCCTTATACAGGCAAGCATATCCGCGGTTAACCCAAATGGCTGAATGCCTGGCGTTTTTTTCTGTAACAGCTGTACGGCCGTTACTCAAAGGAGGACCCAGAATTTCAGAAATTGCCTTTACAACTGAATCCCGGCTTAATGAATCCAGCTTCTGTAATGAATCCAGCTTCTGTATTGCGAGGTTATATTCGCGGCTTACTGTAGGATCACGGGTCTTTCTGTCGGCGATGTCGGCACTGATTACCCTTATTTCATGCTCCTTCCTGAATTGAAAACGTGAAATACTATCTTTAACAAAAGTGAATTCCAGCTTACCATGCTCGCCCAGCAGATCAGCCGGATACCTCAGACCGGTAAGATAGGTCTGGTTTTTACTTGTGGCGAGAATCTCTTCACCATTCCCCATGGTTTTTACCAGGAACTCATGGTTCCATGATTTCAAAATGATGTAAGGATCGAATGGAAAATTCCTGATGTCCTGGGATTTAGCTTCCTGAAAACTAAAGACGAATGTCAGTGTTGTAATGATCAGTAATAATTTCGACTTCATTTTTAAATATTTCCGATGATTCCGGTTTTACATTGTGTGCAATCGCAAAATTGGGTCAATAAAGACTCTAATTGATCCAGAACAGGGTCAATTCCCTTTTTACCGTAAAATCCCGTGATCAGCATAAGGATTTGAGTGGTAGAGATGTTAATCTGTGTCCTTTCACTATCTGAGGTTGGGTTGCCAATGGCTCCCAACTGATCACGATATACGGGAAGGTTTTCAACATTTAACGGTCCCCGACCTATGGCGATAAATTCTTCCCCGGGAAGTCCGATACCTAACTCAATGTCACCTTTTACCTGCTGGGCATCAAAGCCTCCGATGGTGATACCCGTGCTAAGGGATACCAGATTAAGCGCATCCACGGCAGTGGAAATGGGGTATAGCCCCTTGCTTTTAACCACCCTTCTCATTAAAGCCTCGGCGGAAAGTCGGTAGCGATTCGGGTCTTTACCTAAATGCCGGTATGCCTGCTTGCCGGCACTAATTCCTTCCACCCTCCGGATGCTTTCTTCATCCATCAAACCCGATATTTCTTCAGATCTTACCATCAGAAGCTTCCAGAGTTCCGGATTGCCCGGACTGTTTTTTATATTTCCTTCGAGATAAGCTATAACCATATCAGGAAAGAGTTCAGATACCTCTTTCCTGATATGGATGGTACCATTCCAATAATTATTGGATTCCATGGTTTTGAAGTTCAAATAGATAACGGTATTCGCCGTTCAGATTCATCAGTTCGGAGTGTGTTCCCTTTTCAGCTACCTGACCCTCCTTGATCACATAAATCCGGTCAGCATTCTGTATGGAAGATAACCGGTGAGCAATGATGATTGTTGTCCGATTCTTCATGAGATCCTGAAGCGATGCCTGCACATAATTCTCAGATTCGGAGTCGAGAGAAGAGGTGGCCTCATCCAGGATCAGAATCGGTGGATTCCGGTAAATCGCCCTGGCCAGGCAAATCCGCTGCCTTTGACCCCCGGACAGGGTACTGCCACGATCGCCGAGATGAGAATCAAGGCCTTCCTCCATCTGAATGATAAATTCCCAGGCATGGGCAACTTTAGCGGCTGTTTCGGCTAACGCGGCGTCTGGTACACTGCCAAATGCTATATTGGATAAAATGGTGTCGTTAAACAGAACCGGATCCTGTGGAACTATTCCCATCAGATTCCTCAGAGCCTTGGTGTTCACTTTTCTTACATTTTTCCCGTCAATCAATATTTCACCGTTTCCCACATCATAAAATCGAGCCATCAGATCGACCAGGGTAGATTTTCCGGAACCCGACTGACCAACAAAGGCTATAGTTTCACCCTTATGGATGGTTAAGCTGACATCATTTATTACGACAGTATTTTCGTAGGAAAAACTGACATTGTTCAGCTCGATTTTATCATTAAAAGAATTGATTTCAAGCGGATTAGGTTCTTCGTGCATAGGATTTTCCGACTGCAGAACCTGGTTGATCCTGTCGATTGAGGCTAAGCCTTTGTTCAGATGATAATAGGCAGTGGAAACTGATTTGGCAGGAATTAGCAACTGAGAGAAAACGGCAATATAGGCGATAAAGGAGGCAGCACTTAACGCTCCCTGACCCTGCAGAACCAGATTACCGCCAAAAGCCATCAGGCCAACTACCACCAACGAGCCCAGAAATTCAGACAGGGGAGAAGCCAGATCCCGATGCCGGGTTATTGCATTCATGATACGCGTAAAAATCTGGTTCTCTTTTTGAAAATTCTTCTCGCTTTGCTCCTGTGCATTAAATGCTTTGATAATACGAAGCCCCGATAAGGTTTCTTCAACCATCGACATCAGCATTCCCATTTGGTTTTGGCTCCGGGAAGATATTTTACGAAGATTTCTGCCTACTGTTCCGATTAAAAAAGCACTGATCGGGAGGATCAGAAGGACGATGAGGGTAAGAGTCGGACTCATTATAAACATACCGATCAGAAAAATCAGTATGTTCAGCGGATCCCGGAAAAACTTTTCGAGCGAAGCCATAACTGACCATTCCACTTCCTGAACATCCTGGGTAAGTCTCGACATGATATCGCCCTTCTTCTCACGGGAATAATAAGATAACGGAAGCTCGATTATCTTTGAGTATATCTGGTTACGCAGATCCCTGACTACCCCGTTACGAACAGGCGCCATGAAGAAATTTGCAAAATAAATATTGGCGGTTTTCAGGAAGAATAGGGCAATCGCTATAACACTTACAACGATCAACGCTGTATGAGGGCCTTGTTTTTCGATCAGCTGGCTTAAAAGATAGTTGAAATTCTGCTCGATCGACTGCCTGGTGAATTCAAGAGAGCCGGGGGCACTTGTTATAGCGGCATCACCAAACAGAACACGCAGAAAGGGGCCGATCAGTATCAGGCTGAGTAAGGAGAATATCACCCCAAAAAGATTGAATACGAGGTTAAGAACAACGTATGAGCGGTAGGGATAAATATATCGTCTGATGATCTGGAAAAAGGTCTTCATGCCGGTTTGGAGTATTTTTTATAAAACGTATGTACCGGCTATTATTGTCTGAGATTCTTTACACCCAGATAATTCCATGGTGAAATCGCTTTTAATTCCTCCTTAACCTGCTGTTTAACGTCAAGGGTGTCAATGAACAGATGGATCTGATCTTTAGTAATATGCACGTTTTTTCGGGTTAATTCTTTGAGGGCTTCATAAGGATTTGGATAGTTTTCCCTGCGAAGTATCGTTTGAATGGCCTCGGAAATTACCGCCCAATTGTCCTCAAGATCTTTGTTTATTGCATCTTCATTTAAGAGGAGTTTATCCAAACCTTTCTGAAGGGATTTCATGGCGATCAATCCATGAGCCAATGGTACGCCAATATTCCTGAGTACGGTTGAATCAGTCAGATCCCTTTGTAGTCTTGATATAGGAAGTTTTTCACTGAGGTGATCGAAAATCGCATTGGCAATCCCGAAATTACCCTCGGCATTTTCAAAATCAATCGGATTAACTTTATGCGGCATGGTGGAGGATCCTACCTCACCTTTCCTGATTTTCTGCTTAAAGTAACCCATTGAAATATAAGTCCATATATCTCTTGAAAGGTCAACCATAATCACCTGAATACGCCTGAGGCAATCGAAAATCGCCGCCAGGTTATCATAATGCTCGATTTGAGTCGTAACCTGGGATCTGTCGAGCTTCAGGATGATGTTAACCAAATGATTGCCAACTTCAACCCAATTGATATCTGGATAAGCAACCACATGGGCATTGAAATTTCCGGTGGCTCCGCCGAACTTGGCCGGGTAAGGAAGATGTTCAAGAATTTCGATCTGTTTCTCCAACCGGTCTACAAAAACCAGAATTTCCTTTCCTAACCGGGTAGGGGAGGCGGGTTGACCATGGGTGCGGGCCAGCATCGGAATGTCCTGCCATTCGTCCGACATCGACTTCAGTTTGCTGTTGAGTTTTAAAAGTACCGGCAGATAAACTTGTTCGATAGCTTCTTTGATTGAAAGGGGTACAGCTGTATTATTAATATCCTGAGATGTCAGTCCGAAATGGATAAACTCCTTAAATTGCCCAAGATTAAGCTGGTCAAACTGTTCCTTAAGGTAATATTCAATAGCTTTAACATCATGATTGGTAATTCTTTCGATTTCCTTAATCCGGATTCCGTCGTCAGGAGCAAAATTCAGATAAATGCTTTTAACTGAAGAGATCTTTTGTTTGGGAAAGTCAAGAAGTTGTGGCAATGGTAATTCGCATAGTACGAGGAAATACTCAATCTCAACCTGTAACCGGTATTTGATAAGAGCCCATTCCGAAAAATAGGAAGCCAGCTCATGAGTCTTATTCCGATATCGTCCGTCAACAGGGGATATTGCCGTTAATTCCGTGAGATTCATAATCTTATAAATTTTTAGTCAAAGTTAAGAAAAACCGGTGTTATCTATGTGCCAATATGCTTTCTATATTCGTATTCACTACCTTTGGATTGATGAAAATTTCCGTTGTAAGTTACCTGAATTCAGCCCCTCTGGTTTACGGTATCCAGCATTCTACTGAACTGAAAGATTGTTCAGTGAGTTTGGATGTTCCTACAGCAGGGGCGGCAAAACTTGCATCCGGTGAGGCAGATATTGCATTGGTTCCGGTTGGTGCCTTTGTGCAGCCTGGTCAGGTGGAATGGGTAGGGAATTATTGCATCGGCGTAGAGGGGCCGGTGCGCACAGTATGCCTGCTCTCAGAGGTTCCGCTCAACAGAATACGGAAGGTTTGGCTGGATCCCCATTCCCGAACCAGTGTGCAATTGATCAGGATTCTTGCCCGAGATTACTGGAAGGTTGACTGGGAGTTTATCCCGGCTATAGAAGGATTTGAGTATGGCGCGATTAAAGGGGATAATGCCGGTGTTTGCATCGGGGATAAAGTTTTTGGCCTCGAAGGCCGCTATACATACCGCTACGACTTGGCTCAGGAATGGATTCGTTTCGCAGGATTGCCATTCGTTTTTGCCGCCTGGGCAGTAAAAATGCCTATTGATCCGGGTATAATCACTAAGCTGGATCGGGCTCAAAAGGTCGGTATAAAAGCAATCCCGGATATTGCCCGGGATTGGAGTTTAAAAATCGGCTTAACGAAATCTGAAATCCGGGATTACCTTACCCGCAATATTTCCTATCAATTCACTAAGGAGAAGAAAGAGGGTATGGACCGATTTTTTTCTCTTATTCAGAACCAGTCATAATAAACAGCGGCTTGAAGTCAAAGGCATTGTATTTGGGCCTTAGACGGTCGGTATTATAATGCTTCTCAATATCAACCAATTTCTTGGTCGACGTAACAACATCCAGTGGAGCATTATCATAACGACCATTCTTTAAAATAACCAGGCGTCCGTGAATTCCTTTGAGAATCAGGTCGAGGGCCAGATTGCCAAAAGCCATCGGTACTATAGAATCCAGTGCATCAGGATCCCCGCCGCGGACCAGGTAGCCAAGGTTTTGATTGATAATATTGATTTTTTTACCGTCATTATACTTGGCAGTAAGGTCTTTGATGTGGTTTCCAACTGTCACGCCAATACCGCCCAGTTTGGCGTGGCCAAACATATCTTTCTCGCTATCCATAAAACTCATATTTTCCAGACCTTCAAAGGTGGCACCCTCTGAAATCAGGCAAATTGAGTATTTTGAAGGATTATGGTTACGATCCTGAACCAGTAATTCGGTCAATCGTTCAATGTTAAACTTATATTCGGGGATAACACACCGGTGCGCAGCACCTGCCATGGTGGGCAGCATAGCGGTATAGCCGGCATATCTTCCAAAAACTTCAATGACCAGAATCCTCTCGTGAGATCCGGCACTGGTGCGCAACGTGTTGACGAGGTGAATGGTGCGTGTTATACAAGTTGAAAACCCAATGCAATAATCCGTTCCGGGAACATCGTTGTCCATAGTTTTCGGAATGGCCACAACCTTGAGCCCCTCATTGTATAGCCGAACAGCATAACTGAGGGTATCGTCGCCCCCGATTGGTATCAGATAATCGACTCCAAGCCATCCGAGGTTCTTAATGATTTCAGGCGTAAGATCATTACTTTCAGCCAAATAACTGTCTTTCAGGTGATCCGGGACAGATACTTTAGGAATATGGCTCGGGCGTGTTCGCGAACTATGAAGAAAAGTTCCTCCGGTTCGTCCGGCCCTGTTGACAACTTCTTCGGTTAATGTAATGAAATTGTTGCTGTTATCATGTTTTTCATCTCTTACCATCTCGGTAATCCCTGCCCAACCACGGCGAAGACCGATGACATCATATCCTTCACGTAAAGCCCTGATGGTTATCGCACGGATAGCCGGGTTTAATCCGGGAACATCCCCTCCGCCGGTCAAAATGGCAATTGTACCTTTCTTTTTCATAATTAATATTTTTGATTTGACATTTTGGTTTTGCCGGCAAGCGGAATCCTATATCGTCCGGCAATTGTTCGTAAAATTAATAAAAAAACCCTGCTTTTATGAAGCAGGGTTTTTCTGATATCGGATTAGAACCTCTTTTCTTTGATTCTGGCTTTCTTACCTGTTAAGTCACGCAGATAATAAATACGTGCTCTGCGAACTCTACCGTGCTTGTTGACCTCTATTTTATCAATAAATGGCGAAAAATCAGGGAAGATTCTTTCAACACCAATACCACCAGAGATTTTGCGAACAGTAAACGTTGCCGTAGTTCCATCTCCACGACGCTGTATGACCACACCACGGAACATCTGAATCCTTTCTTTATCCCCTTCTTTGATTTTATAATGTACGGTTACGGTATCGCCGGCTTTGAATCCAGGATACTCCTGATGTACCGCAAATTCCTGCTCTGCAATGTTTAATAAGTTCATTTCGCTAATCTTACTGGTTTATTACAAAATTGGCTGCAATATTAGCTTTTATTTTACAGATTAACAAGCCAAGATCTAAAATAGTTGGCACATTATTTCTTCATTTCAACCACTTTCAGACGATCGCCATTGCTTTCCTTAACCATTTTTTTCCAGGCTTCTGAATAACCGGGTTGATCCGGCCCTACAGCTACTCCGGTACCATTGTCCGGAAATTTTCCGTCTTGTTCTTTCTTGATATTTCCATCTATATATTTAAC
>Ga0208566_1000374_pt1 | contig 29949 bp, 24 predicted proteins | sample PL_2010_150m_FD_184159 | JGI IMG/M metagenome (GOLD analysis project Ga0208566, IMG submission 184159) | Freshwater microbial communities from Powell Lake, British Columbia, Canada to study Microbial Dark Matter (Phase II) - PL_2010_150m... | ecosystem: Environmental > Aquatic > Freshwater >...
AGGTACTTGGGTCGGCAGATGTCCACATCCTCTCCCCCACCACCACCATCTTCACCTCCAACCCCGTCTTCCCAACAAACTGATGGTACCCCTTTAACAAATTGTCGACATTCTTCCTCGGATGCAGAGATCCAACATGAAGAAAGTAGGGGAGGCCTTCGGAGTATTGAGCGCGAACCTGCTGTATCTCGTTGTCGGTTATCGGTTTATAAGCCTCATTTACTCCATTGTAAACCACGCGGATGACCGGCCGGGCAACGCCGTAAGTTTTTATAATATCCTTCTGTGAATAAAGCGATACCGTGCAGATCCGGTAAGCCTTGCGGGCAAATCTCGGGAAGAAAAAATTGTAGTATACACGCGGCCAGAAAGGCAAATCTTTTGGCCGGTGCGCAAAACTGATGTCATGAATCACCGGAATGGATCTCACTTTTGTCCGCAACGAAAGAAATCCATCGGGCGAAAAGAAAATATCAGCCTTGTATTTTCGGAGGATGCGCGGAATAACAAATTCCAGCCAGAGAAACCAGAGAACAGGATGCCGGGTGGGCGGACCGGCTAACACCGGGGTTATGTTGTTTGAAAAAATAAAGGAGGGATCGTAGGGCCTGTCGAATAGGAAGATGAACCGGTGCTCCGGATGGTCTCGTGTGATCCGCCGGAGGGTCTGATAGGTAAACCACCCGATCCCTTCGAGCTTGTTTTTGAGCAATAACCGGCAATTGACCGCTATAACCATCTTTCAAAGGTAATGATTATTGGAGAGGTACCGGTCAGATCTTCCGATAGGTGATCAGGTCATTGATACGGATAGATTCCCCGGCTTTGGGATTCAAAACCTTAAGCCGAAGGGTGTGACGGCCTGGTTCGAGATTATATTTCCAGGCCACCTCAAGCCGGCGGGTGAGATAGTCGACAGGCATGGTAAATGTCTCAGCCGGACCATTATCCAGCATCATCTCCACCTGAAACACGAACGGGTCGGTATTGCTATAACCTGTCCGGGCCGGCTGACCGGTCAGGATAAAGCCAGTTCCATCAAAGGCGATCTCACATTGCGTTTCAAGGTTGATCCCGATATATTTACGAGCGGTTGGCGCCAGCCCGGGAAAATTGACTTCCAGCTTCACCGGCCGGATGGGTTGATCAGGAAGATGAATAATGTCGCCATCTACCTTTCCGCCCTGCCGGCGGATCATCTCCAGAGCCTGCTTGTAGCCGGTTTCATATACTTTGTTGAGCGATAGAGCAGTGTAAGAAAAAGGTTTGTTCTCGATGGGCTTCAACGGATCGAGCCATACAGCCGGAATTTTGGAATAACCGATCATGGTGCCGAGAATGCCCCCCGCACTGGCGGGGTTGCAGTCGGAATCCTGACCGCACCGGGTGGAAATATCTAAAGTCCTGGCGAAATCACCTTTCCCGTAAAGCAAACCAATTATCACATAAGCCGCATTTACCCTTGCATCAATATTAAATGGCCGGAAAACCCCATCGGGACAACCAATATCCGCTGCCCAAGTACGTTCCACCGCAAACCAGGCCGCTTTCCAGTCATCCGGATTTTTACGGTACTGAGATATCACATCCTGTATGCATTTGTGAAAATTTGACTCCCCGGGGATGGATTTCAACCCTTCCTCCACTACATATTCAATATCCTGGCTCAGAAAAGCCAGACTGTACATCGCAGCCATGTAAACTCCTCCATACCAGCCATCTCCATAATTCATGATGTGACCCACCCGGTCGCAGATGTCCGAAGCGCCATTGGGCATTCCGGGCGACATCAAGCCCGCAAAATCAGCTTCTATCTGAAAATCAATGTCTTCGGCATGAGGATTATTCATCCAACTGCCCGATTCGGGAGGCATGATGCCATTCAATATATTATAGCGTGCGGCCTGGTTGGCATGCCAGAGCGGGTAGGGGGCATGGGCAAAAGCCCGGGCATGACTGGCAGCCGGAGCATCGATGCCCTCCTTTTCCATCACCTCCATAAAGGTGAGGTCCATATAGATATCATCGTATAAACCCGGCGAATTGTCGAAATACCAGGCAATCCGTGTACTGTCCCAGGGAATCGACTGATAATCCTGGATCATTGTGCCGGGGAAACTGAACTCGGTCGGGCCCCCATACGTGCATCCGATCACCTGCCCGGCCCAGCCTCCCTTGATCCTGTCCAGCAGGTCATTGGCAGTAAGGGTGTTTTTCTTTTCCGGCTTCAGATCCGGCCCGGTCGTCTGCCGGCAGGAGCCTAATAATACAAAAATGACGGCAATAAGATATAAATGTCTCATGATGAAAGGTTTAGAATTAACCCCGATATTTTCACACCGATTTCAACACCTAAATTTAGTACATTTGGAACCAATAAAATTTGGACATTGTTGGATAGCAAGTAAAGACGAAGAATCTTGAAACGAAAATTCATCACGAACCTGGTCCTGATTATTCTCTTGAACCTGTTGATCAAGCCGTTATGGATATTCGGCATTGACCGGCACGTTCAAAATATGTTTCCGGATCAGTTCGGATTATACTCCGCCTTGTTCAATTTTTCCTTTGTCCTGAGCATATTCTTCGATCTGGGCCTCACGAATTATAATAATCGCAATATCTCGCAGAATCACCACCTGCTGCGAAAATACTTCTCCAGCATCGTAATTCTGAAGCTCATTCTTGCCCTGCTGTACGGACTGGTCGCCTTCGGTATTGCCATGGCCCTTGGTTATTCAGGCAAGCAGTTGAACCTGCTTTTCTTCCTGGTTTTGAGTCAAATGCTGGTGTCGTTTACTCTATATCTGAGATCCAATGTGGCTGGCATGCAGATGCATACTGCCAATTCTATTATATCAATCCTCGACCGTGCCCTGATGATCGGGTTTTGTGCGGTGCTCATCTGGGGAAAGATACGCGGTGTCACTTTCAGTATTGCCTGGTTTGTCTATGCCCAAACGGCTGCCTACTTCCTGACGGCTGTCATCTGCTTCCTGATTGTGGCCTGGAAATCGAAGTTCCCAAAATTGCGGTACGATCATAAGTTTTTCATTGTGGTCATCCGGCAATCCTGGCCGTATGCCCTGCTGGCACTTCTGATGGTTGCCTATACCCGGGTGGATGTGATCATGCTTGAAAAAATGCTCCGGCCGCTGGGTGCCATCGAAGTAGGTATTTATTACAACGGCTTCCGGCTCTTCGATGCTACCTATCAGTTTGCGCTCCTGTTTGCCGTTCTGCTCCTCCCGATGTTCAGTAAAATGATCAAGGATAAGCAAGATATTCATGGACTTACCATGCTTTCCTCTCTTTTACTGTTTATACCGACCATCGCCCTGGCTATCGGATCACAGGTGTATCGTACCGAGATCATGAACCTGCTATACGACCAGAATGTTCAGGAATCCTCTGCTTTTTTCGGTATTCTGATGTTCTCATTCCTGGGAATGGCCGGAACAATCATCTATGGAACCCTGCTCACGGCGAACGGGAATCTGAAAGCACTAAACATTACATCCGCTATTGCAGTGGCTATCAATATTTTGCTTAATATGATACTCATTCCCCGCTACCAGGCCTTGGGTGCAGCATTCTCCTGCCTTGCCACCCAGGTATTCGCCGGTTTCTCGCAATATGTGATCACCGCAGTAAAATTCAAATTCAGATTAAATTACGGTCTGATATTCAGACTGATCATTTATATATCAGGTGTAATTATCCTGGGTATCGTATCGCATCGTTTGGACATAGCCTGGTGGATGAGCTTCATAGGCATGCTCACCACAGCAATGATTCTCGCGATGTTACTGAATCTGATCAACCTCCGAGGGATGGTGCGTTTAATTTTTTCTTCAGAACCGTAAACTGATGTGCTGATTTCGCAACGTACAAATATGCTAATAATTAACCATTTATCTCTTCACTAACCCCAGACTTCAGTCTGGGGACCAACAACAAAGCGATGAAACAACAAATTACCATCGGCATCGACATCGGGGGCACCAATACCAAGATCGGTGTAGTAAATCCGGATGGGAAAATCCTGGCACATAGCCGGATTACGACCACCAATTACCCGAAGATTGAGGCATTTGTTGCAGCTCTCGATTCGGAGATTCTTAGCCTGATGGAAAAATCGGGCGAGGTGGAGCTCGCAGCTATCGGGATCGGTGCGCCCAATGGCAACTATCATAAGGGTACCATCGAGCAGGCGCCAAACCTGGCATGGAAAGGCGTTGTGCCACTGTGCGATATGCTCTCGAAATACTTTCTGGTTCCGGTGGTTTTAACCAATGATGCCAATGCAGCAGCGCTCGGTGAAATGATCTACGGCGGAGCCAAAGGAATGAAAAACTTCATCATCCTTACTCTCGGCACCGGACTGGGCAGCGGGATTGTGATCAATGGAGAGCTGGTGTATGGCAAAACCGGGTTCGCCGGCGAGATGGGCCATCTTACCATGGAACCCTTTGGCCGCGAGTGCGGATGCGGTCGTGAAGGGTGTCTCGAGACGTACGTTTCAGCTACCGGCATCGTGAAAACCGTTTTTGAGCTTTTAGCCGAACGCCGCGATCCGAGCACCTTACGGAAAATCCCTTTCGATGAACTTACTTCCAAAATGATCGCGGAAGCCGCCGATAAAGGCGACCAGATAGCCCTGGCAGCCTTTGAGCAAACGGCAGAAATGCTCGCCACAGCCATCAACAACGCAGCTGCCTTCTGCAGTCCCGAGGCGATCTTCCTGTTCGGCGGACTCGCTCAGTCGGGCGATCTGCTGTTCGATCCGCTCAACCGGTTTGTCGATGAAAACATCATGGGCTATTATCGCAGGTCTTTTAAGATATTGCCCTCAGAACTCTGCGAAGCCGACGCCGCTATACTTGGCGCGAGTGCGCTCGCTGTGAAAGCGATAACTGATAACTGATAACCGACAACCATCACAACCATCACAACCATCACAACTTCTATGAAGACAATTCTGGTTCCCTACCTTATCTTCTCTTCGTTGATTCCTGAATTGGCTGACATCTCCAAGGCCCTTGATAAGCTCGGCAAAGGGTATGCCATCGACCGTGTGAATTGGCCGGGATATGAGTATCAACCAAAAGTCAGGTTTAATATCGGATATGGTGAAAAAGAGATCTATCTGAAGTATTACGTTCATGAGCAATATGTTATGGCTCAAAAACGAAAATCGAACGAGTCAGTGTGCGAGGATTCCTGTGTGGAATTCTTTGTATCGCCCGATTCTGATGGCATTTATTATAATTTCGAGTTTAACCCTATCGGCACCTGCCTGTTAGGCAAAGGAACCGGTCGGGCCGATAGTAAGGTCGTTGATCCGGAGTACATCAGTAAAATCAGGCGGCTGGGCACCATGGGAGCCGCACCGTTTGATGAAAAAACCGGCGACCAATACTGGGAACTCACGATCGCTATTCCGGTAGAGGCTTTTGCAGGGAAGGACATTAAAACATTATCGGGCAAAGTGTTCCGTGCCAACTTCTACAAGTGCGGCGATAAACTCACCCGGCCCCATTACCTCACCTGGAATCCCGTCGGTACGGCGAATCCGGATTACCACCGGCCTGAATACTTCGGCACTTTAGAATTTGAAAAGAAGAAATGATTGTTTTCTCTTGGCTAAATGGCTTATCCGCTTTAAACAAGTTTGTATTTTCATTTTATTCTCGCTATTTTACCACAATAGACGCAATAGTTCACAATAGATTTTCATTGGCTGATTAGTGATGATAAAGAGATATTTGTACGAATTGACACCTATCAGAAGGCAAAAAAACAATGTTAACTGAACTTTTTGTCAAATTACTAAAAGCTTACTAATGTGATCTATTGTGACTAATGTGGTTGACTTTTTCATTTCTAACGTAATTAATTTGGTGTATGAAAGGCAACTGTATTATCGGCCAATCCGGCGGACCCACCGCGGTGATTAACTCAAGCCTGTCCGGCGTAGCTAAGGCAGTCCGGAAGTCGGAGAGATTTGGCACTCTGTATGGCATGAGATATGGCATCGAGGGATTTATGAACGAGTGGCTCATCAATCTCAGCGAACAGCCGAAAGATCTCATCAAAGGATTGCGGTACACTCCCGGATCGGCCCTGGGTTCATCAAGATATAAACTGAAAGAGGAGGACTTTCCAAGGATCATGGAAGTTTTGAAAAAGTACGATATCCGCTATTTTTTCCTGATAGGCGGGAATGATACCATGGATACCATCAACCAGGTGGAGGTTCATTGCCGTAAGGAAGGGTATGAACTTACTGGTGTCGGAATTCCGAAAACAGTTGATAATGATTTATTTGGGACCGATCACACCCCCGGCTTTCCTTCGGCTGCCCGGAGCAATATCCTGAATGTCATGCAGGCCGGTGTTCTCGCCCGGGATATGAAAAAGGTGGATCAGTTTGTTGTTTATCAAACCATTGGACGTGATGCGGGATGGCTGGGTGCCGCGACTGCAGCCGGAAAAATCCATGAGGATGATGCTCCGCACCTGATCTATTGCCCGGAGTTTACTTTCGATCACGATACATTCCTGGCCGATGTGGATGGCGTCTATAGGAAATATGGCTATGTATCAGTTGTTTGCGGAGAAGGTCTGAAGTATGCGGATGGAACTCCGGTAAGTGCTTCCCAAACAAAGGATAAATTCAACAACACCGAATTCGGGGCCATGGGCGGTGCCAGTGTCGGACTCAACCTGCATCGCATGATCAGTGAGGAGTTTGGATTCCGTGGCGAATTTCAGATAACCGAATCACTCATCATGTCGGATTTCGTCCGGTCGGTAGAACTCGATCAGCTCGAGGCTTATGCAGCCGGACAGGAAGCGGTCCGGTTGGCCATGGAGGGCGAATCGGGCCATATGGTTACCATCGAAAGGCTATCCAACGATCCCTATGAAAGCACCTTCGGAAAGATAGCTTTACATGAGGTTGCAGTGAAGGCAAAGCCGATGCCACGCGAGTATTTTAATGAAACCGGAAATTTTGTGAGCCCCGCCTTTTTGAATTATATTCGCCCCCTTATTGGCGATCTGCCGGATTTTGTAAAATTCAAATAATGCGAAAATATAATAATGTTGTTGTTTCTGTTCATGCGCATCCGGATGATACCGAAGCCTGGTGTGCCGGTACGTTGAAGCTATTGAAAGATCACGGGTACAAAATCGTGATTGTTACCCTCACCGCCGGGGGTATGGGCGGAATCGGTTCATCCGAAGATAAAACCATCGCCATTCGCCTCGAGGAAGCCCGTAAAGCTGCTGCCGTTCTGGATGCAGAGTACATCTGTTTAGGCGGTCGCGATGGCTATCTTTTTGATACAGTGGATTTAAGATTGGATGTCACCCGGATCATCCGGGAATATAAAGCCGGTATCATTATGACCCATTTGCCGATGGATTACCATACCGACCACCGCACCACCTGCAACATTGTGGAAGCTGCTGCCATGGTGGCTACTTTACCGAATGTGCCGGTCCCGGAAGAGCCTTTAACAATAACCCCTTTGCTTTATCACACCGCCCCGCTGACCCTGACCGATCCGATCGGGGCACCTATCGTAAAACCTCATTTCTTTGTGGATGTAACCTCCGTGATGAGTACCAAACAGAAAATGTTGCAGTATCATGAATCACAAGAAGAACTCATGCGGGTGATGCACAAAATGGATGATTTCTTTGGAATGATTTACCAGGGAAACAAAGATTACGGCGCCATGGTTGGCGTGGATTATGCCGAAGTATTCTGGCAGCACCTCGGGGGTGGGTTTCAAAGAGATCCGCTCTTACAGGAAGAATTGGTAGAATTTGTAAAATTTATAAATTAGTTGTCGGTTATCAGTTGTCGGTTGGCTGACTACTTACCGATAACTGATAACTGACAACTACCCGAAACCCAAATAGCTATGAACCTAAGTAACCCCAAGTATTCGAAGTTTGCCTTGGTACGTGAGATGCTGGAGACCACCGAGGTGGTAAGAAAATTCGACCCCTCAATGGCAACCCCTTTTGCCGAAAAGGCTTTAACCAAAAAAGGTCTTTTCCTCACCGGCGAGGGAAGCAGCCGGATTTTCCCGGCCAAAAGGGCCATGTACGATAATCTCAGATGGGGCGGAACCATTCCAATCTTTACTGATGGAGCCACTCAGGCATTGGAATATGCATTGAAGGACCTGGCGGTTTTCGGAGCATCCAATTCGGGCCAGACGAAAGAGGTGATCCGTCTTTTCATGAAACTGCAGGAGGAGAAACACGATGCGTTGTTCGGCTTAACGGCAAACCCCGGATCCAAACTGGCAACACTGGCACACGAAACACATATACTCAATTGCGGAAAGGAAGATGCCGTGGCTGCCACCAAATCGGTGATCGAGCAGGGACTCTTCTATGATGCCGTAATGCGTCAAATGCTGGGCAAATGCCTCTGCGGGTTCGATGAGCTGCCCGATCATATCGAAAAGGCACTGACGCTTGAAATTGACCCGGAAATTGTTCAAGCAGCCAGTAGTGCCGATATGATCTATTTCGCCGGCCGCAATATCGGGGTAGCCGAAGAGCTTACCCTGAAAACCAACGAAATCACCCGCAAAAAATCTGATTTCCTCGAAGGAACTTACGCCGTTCACGGTATCGAGGAGGTAATGGATAAAAATGAAGTGGTGATCATCGTTGAGCCGTTCCCGAGCGAGGAAGAGAAATTTATGGAGTGCCTGATCAAAGGAGTCGGTATGAAGGTGATTGCTATTTCCTCCCACCAGACTTCCTTCCCTACCGTTATCATCCCCGATGGCGGGAAAATGTCGTCATATGTGGAACTCGCCGCCGGTTGGAATCTTTTGGTTGATATCGGGTTAGCACTTGGGATCGACCTTGACAAACCCGTCCGCGCCCGTAAGATCGGAAATGAATATACATTATCGTAGGGGCGACTTGCAGTTGCCCATTGACCAATAATGCAACAATTATTAACTTTCCGCGTGAAAATCATAGCACCTGATGTATCGTCATTTCCGCAAAAGCGTTGTCATCCCGGCGAAGGCCGGGACCCCGTCCCTTTACTCCGAGGCCATGGGTGTCAGGACCTCTAACCTAACAGCGAAATTACCATGAAAAAAGTTGCTCTTGGCATTGATATCGGCGGAACCAACACCGATTTAGCCTTTGTTGACCGGGAGGGTCATTTCCTGGCAGACGATCGTTTATCGACTTCAAATTTCCCTCAACCTGAAGTGTTTGTGGCAGCCCTGGCTGAAAAGGTGAAACTTTTGAAGAAAACACTGCCGGAGCCTGTCGAGATCATTGGAATAGGAATTGGTGCACCGATGGGAAATATCAATAAAGGAACCATAGAGGAGCCGGCAGATCTGCCCTGGAAGGGTATTACCCCTCTGGCTGATCTGCTGAGAGAGCATATTGATCTACCGATCCTTGTGACCAATGATGCCAATGCCGCAGCTGTTGGGGAAATGGTTTTCGGTGCTGCGAAAGGGATGAAAAATTTTGCGGTCATTACCCTGGGAACCGGTTTAGGCAGCGGGATTGTGATCGATGGGAAACTGTTATACGGTCAGGATGGATTCGCCGGTGAAGTGGGGCACACTATCGTTCGTCCCGGTAGCACCAATCGCGAGTGCGGATGTGGCCGGTATGGCTGTCTTGAAACGTATGTATCAGCAACGGGACTGAAACGTACCCTCTTTAAGATTATGTCGGACTCCATTGAACATTCCGAGTTGAGGAATCTAAGCTTTAATGAAATGACTTCTCTCGACATAGCCGAAGCTGCTGAACGGGGAGATATACTCGCCAAAAGGGCCTTCGAGCATACCGGTGAGATGCTCGGGCTCAAACTGGCCGATCTGGTTGCTCATACCAACCCTGAAGCTATTTTCCTTTTCGGCGGATTAGCCCTCGCCAAAGGATTGATCATGGAGCCCACTCTGCATGCATTCCATGAAAATCTGCTATCCATCTACCGCGGCAAAGTGAAACTGCTGGCCTCAGGCCTCAACAGCAAAAACTCTGCTGTGCTCGGCGCCAGTGCGCTGGCATGGGATCAGTTTGACGGGAAAGCGGAGAAATAAATCGTGACACGTGATGCGTGACACGTGACGCGAAAGCACTTGTCATCCCGGCGAAGGCCGGGACCCCGTGACGCCGTACGAATGCTTAAACTTGAATCTCCAACTTCAGCATTTAGAATTGGTTTTCGAATCTCTAAACTCTAACCTCTTTACTTATGTGCCGCCTCACATTCTTCCTCTTTTTCTCCCTGATTCTCTTACTGACTGGCTGCTCAAAAGGGCAGCCCGAAGATAACGCCCGTTACGTGGATCCGTTTATCGGAACAGCAGCCCATGGACATACCTTCCCGGGGGCCGTGGTACCTTTCGGAATGGTGCAGCTGAGTCCGGATAATGGCCGGAACGGCTGGGATTGGTGCTCCGGGTATAATTATTCTGATTCCATCATCGTAGGATTTTCTCATAAACATTTGAGTGGTACGGGAATTGGCGATCTGGCGGATATCCTGCTGCAGCCAACTACCGAGAATCTGGAAAAGGGCGAATACCATGGAGGAAAAGAGTTTCATCAGCGCTTCAGGGCCATCTTTTCGCATGCCGAGGAATCGGCTGCTCCCGGTTATTACCGGGTAATCCTGCGCGATCCTAAAACTTTGCAAAATCCAATCAGAGTGGAACTTACGGCAACTGAACGAACGGGGTTCCATCGCTACCGTTATCCCGAAGGATCCAAAATGAACGTGGTACTCGATCTGGGTTTTGCCATTAATTGGGATCAGCCTGAAGCCACCATGATCAGGGTAATAAATGATACGCTCGTAACCGGATACCGCAAATCCAAAGGCTGGGCCAATAATCAGCAGGTGTATTTTGCCGCAACCTTTTCAAAGCCGATGACCAGATACAGCCTGTTTGAAACGGGGCTGGATAATCCGGGTATTAAAACCGTGGAAGGAAAATATACAGAGGCTATCTTATCGTTTGGCAATAAGGGCGGTGAACTGATGGTAAAAGTGGCATTGTCACCGGTTGATGAACATGGAGCGCTGCATAATCTGGTCAAGGAAAACCCCGGCTGGAAGTTCGACAAGGTAAAAAAAGCGGCCCGCCTGGCCTGGAATCATGAATTGGGAAAAATCCAAATCGAATCGGGCAACCCTGATCTGAAAGAAACATTTTATACGGCCCTGTATCATACAATGATAGCGCCGGCCCTGTTTTCAGATATCGATGGCAGGTACCGCGGAAGCGATAGCACCCGTACGGTTAAAAAGGCTGATGGCTGGAAAAATTATACCGTGTATTCCCTGTGGGATACATTCAGAGCTGCTAATCCCCTCTTTATCCTGATACAGCCGGAAAGAATGCCTGACCTGATCAAGGCGATGCTGGCCCATTACGAGGAGAGCGGACTCCTGCCGGTGTGGACTCTGGAAGGTTGCGAAACCAATTGCATGATCGGGTATCATGCCATCCCGGTAATCGTGGATGCTGCTATGAAAGGGGTAGTTTTCGATTACGAAAAGGCATTTGAAGCGATGAAGAAAAGTGCCATGCATGACGGTCGCGGTCTGAAAAATTACCGCACCTTCGGTTATCTTCCGGCCGACCTCGAAAACCAGTCGGTTTCGCAGACGCTGGAATATGCTTACGACGATTGGTGCATCGCCCAGATGGCAAAGAAATTGGGTAAAGACGAAGATTATCAATATTTTATGAATCGATCGAGGAATTACCGCAATGTTTTTGATCCCGAAACCCGTTTCATGCGCGGCCGGATGTCGGACGGCACATGGAGGCAAGGATTTAATCCATTGAACAGCAGTCATAACGTGCATGATTTTACCGAAGGGAACTCCTGGCAATATTCCTGGTTCGTTCCGCAGGATCCCGAGGATCTGATGAGCCTGATGGGCGGGAAAGAGAAATTTATTATCCGTCTGGACTCCCTTTTCAATACTTCCGAAAAAGTGCAGGGTGCCGATGCGTCACCCGATATCTCCGGCATGGTGGGCCAGTATGCCCAGGGAAACGAGCCGAGCCATCATGTGGCTTATCTATATAATATAGCAGGTGAGCCGGCCAAAACCCAGGAGATCATCCACCGGATCTGCACCACCCTTTACACCAATCAACCCGATGGCCTCTGCGGTAATGAAGACTGCGGCCAGATGTCGGCCTGGTACGTGTTCAGTGCCATGGGATTCTACCCGATGAACCCGGCCAACGGGGTATACCAGATCGGCACACCCTCATTCAGCAAGGTAACCCTCAATCTGCCGGGTGGAAAAACCTTTACTGTGACGGCCGAGAACCTGACTGACAAGAACTTCTATATAAAATCCGTTATACTTAACGGCAAACCGCTGGATCGCATGTACATCACGCACCAGGAGATTGTGGCGGGGGGGCAGTTGCAGCTTGTCATGGCAGGGAAGTGACTCCGGCCTTGAAGTACCTCCCCCAGCCCCCTCCTTATGAAGGAGGGGGAGTGCTCCGAAGCTAACTTACACAATATTTGGATCTTACACTTCGGAATTCAGGATTTTTAATTCGAATCTCATATTGGGACGGGAGGACCCGCGGGTCCTCCCCTACAAACGATCTTCCGCGTCACGCATCACGCGTCACGATTCTCCCGTCACTTGAGCCTGCCCTCGCGAATGCGGGGGTCACTTGTCACTCGTCACTAATCACTAAATATTGTTTTTCCACAAACAATAACGGCGTTAATAAACCCGTTTACAAAAAAGATTGGTTTTATGCCGAGTTCTTAAAGCCTGATATATAAAGATTTTGTAAATTGAGCGCCTGCCTACTGTCATTCCACAAAGAAACCTTTAAATCCTTAATTGAAACGCCTGCCAAAAAAACCGAAGAATAATTAAACTTTTTTGTAACAAACAGATTAACAATGAATTGATATGAAGTCTTTCTTCGTAATTAGTATTGGTTTGTTTATTCTTTTCCCATCCTGTGCTCCTAAAAAGGCTAACCTGATTACCTGCGATCTCAAGCGATCTGATTATACTGAGGTAATCCGGGCATCAGGAACCATTCAGGCGGTAAATACCGTAAATATTATGGCACCCATGAACTATTACGGCAGTATGACGGTAGCCTGGGTGATTCCTGAGAGCAGCCAGGTTGCGAAGGACGAGACGATTTGCATCCTGGAATGTACTGCAATCATGCAAATGCTCGAGCAGGAGTTAAGAAACGTGGAAACTCTGCAGGCTGACTTTAAGAAACTGGAAGCCGACAATGCCCTGAACCGGGCCATGCTCGATGCCCGGATGAAAGAAAACAAAGCCGGGATGGCTATCAGCCAGCTCGATTCCGTCCAGATGCGTTACGCTCCCCGGATAAAACAACAGCTTATGGCACTGGAACTGGAGAAATCACATATAGAGGAAAAAAAGCTGCAAAAAAAATATCAAGCGGAAATGACTATTGATGAAACGGAAATCCGGCAGTTAAAATCCCGTATCATCCAGGCCGGAATCAGGGTTCAAAGGATGCAGGATCAGGTAAAGTCACTGACGATCGTGGCCCCAAACAGTGGTATGGTTGCCAAATCGGATTCCCCGGATAATATGGTCTATAGCATGGATGGAGGGATTCTTGAAATGGGTAGTTATTTAAAGGTCGGAAGTCAGGTTTATCCCAGAATGGCTCTGATGGCATTGCCCGAACTGACCGAAATGCAGGTTTCGGTGGAGGTACAGGAGGTTGATTACAAGCGGATTTCGAAGGGACAGAAAGTGGATATCATCGTTGATGCCGCAAAAGCTCTCAGAACGACAGGAAGCGTTAAACGGAAATCGCTGGCCCCAAAGAATTCTTACACTGGCGAATCAAAAATAAAAATGTACGAAGTCATTGTCAGTGTCGACAGCTGCCATTCAAGGATGCCCCCGGGTTTGAGTGCCCGATGCGATATTTTCATAAGCCAGGTGAGGGATACCGTGGTCGTCCCGACGCTGGCCATTTTTGAAAAAGACAGCCTGAAAATCGTCTATGTTGCCGAGGGCGACAAATTCCTGCAGATTACGGTAGAAACTGGTTCATCCAATAGCTCGCAAACCATCATAACCAAGGGATTGGTTGGCAACGAAACCATATCCTTGGTTGAACCTCCCCAGAACTTCATCGAAAAGCCAAAAAATAGTACCCATGAGTAAAAACCTGATCCTTTTAGTATTCCTTGCGCTGACAGCCTGCAACGGCCCAAAAATCCAGGAAGTGCCAACGACCTTTGTGAAAAGGGGGACCTTCACTGAAGAATTGACAGAAGAAGGCACCATCCGTGCGGTGAATTCCATTTCCATCACCGCCCCGGCAATTTCTTACCGGTTCGGGAGCCTTAAATTGACCAAGCTTGTAGAAGACGGCAAGGAAGTTGAAAAGGGCGACACCGTTGTCGTTTTTGATCCCTCCGAAATCAAGAAGTCGATCGTAAACTCTGAGCAGCAACTGGAAATCGCCAAAGCGGAATTCGATAAGCTGAAAGCTACCCAGGAATCGGAGATTGAGGACCTGGAATCCGACCTGGAGATTTCCCGGATTTCGCAGGAGATATCGAAAATCAATTTTGACCAGGCTGTTTTTGAGTCCGATATCACCCGCAAGGAGATCAACCTTAAACTGGAAACAGCCAACATTGCTCTCGAACGGGCCCGCGAGCAAATCGACAACCGAAAAAAAATTCATCAGCAAGAACTATTCCAGAAGAATCTGGCAATCAAACAACTAACTGTTTCCCTTGATGATGCTAACCGTTCCATCAATACTCTTTTCGTGGTCAGCCCTTCGAACGGAATTGCAATCCTGAAGGAAAACTGGATGACTGGCCAGAAATGGCAGGTTGGCGATCAGCCCTATGGCGGTTACCCTATGATCGATCTTCCTGATCTTTCGGAAATGCTGGCCGAAGTAAAGATCAACGAAGTCGACGTATCGAAAATCACTCCGGGACTCAAGGTGGTCATAAAAGCCGATGCCTATTCCGATACAACCTATTCCGGCGGAGTGATCACGGTAGCCAACCTGGCGCAAAACAAAGATTACAAGTCAAAAATCAAAATATTCCCGGTTCAGATCCGGATTGATGGCCGTCCCGCCAACCTGTTACCCGGACTGACCGTCAGCTGCAAGATCCGTATCAGGGAAATCCCGGATGTGCTTTTTGTCCCGGTTGAAGCAGTTATTAAGGCACAAGGCATTGAATATGTTTATATTAAATCGGGTTCCGGGTATAAGAGACAGGAGGTGAAAGTCGGAGCCACCAACACCGATTATGCCATTATCATGGAAGGATTATCCGACAACACTGAGATTGCCCTCGCTGATCCTTTCGTGAATAAGCAGGAAACCCAATCGGTAAGTAAAAACAAATAAAGATGACCATCATGAAAGCAAAACTGATTGTACTGGTTTTTACCTTCATCCTGGCCGTTTCCTGCGGTAAGAACCAGTCGGAGGAATATACAGTTAAGAAAGGCCCCTTCAAACAGTCATTCACAGAAACCGGCGAACTTGAAGCAGTTAGTGCAGCCGCATTGGTTATGCCCCGGATCAGCTACCAGTTCGGTTATGAATTTAAGATTGTCCGCCTGGCAGAACACGGCAAAATGGTCAAGGAAGGAGATTCCATCATCTACATCGACCCTTCTTCCATCCAGAAGTTTATCATTTCCAAGGAGGAGGCCCTTCAAAATGAAAGAGCTTCCAGCAATAAACAACTGGTACAGATGGAAAACAACATCCAGGAGGTGAAGGCCCAACTCAGAAGTGAGCAGGCCACTTATGACCTGAAGAAACTGGAGCTTGAGCCTAGCAAGTTTGAATCGGAAAACAAGAGGAAAATCAAGGAATTGGAATTCAAACAGGCAACCATCCGCCTGAATAAAGTAAAACGTCAACTCGAAAAGAAACCCATTCTGGATAATTATGATTACAAGGTCCAGAAGATAAAGGTGATGCAGGGTGAAGCCGAACTTTCCAGCGCCAAGGAAATCCTGAATCGAATGGTGATCACCAGCCCCAAGGACGGGCTCTTCCAGGTGGCCAACAGCATGTTTGAATGGCCGCCAAGGATGATCAAAGTGGGCGATCGCGTTTATACCGGAATGCTGATCGCCAGGATACCCGATATCTTTCATATGAAAATCAGAACGTTTGTGAACGAGGCCGATATTACCAAAATCTCGATGGGCATGAAAGTGATGGTCAGGCTGGATGCGCTTCCAACGGTTCCATTTCATGGCATGATAAAGGAAATCAGCCGGGTATGCCTGCCCCGGGAAAAGGAAAAAGTCTTTAATGTAGTGGTAAACATTGAGGAGTCGGATTTGCGCCTGAAACCTGGAATGACAGTCAGTTGCGAGTATTTATGCATGGAGGTGGAAAATGCTTTATACGTTCCGAACAGCTGTCTGCTGAAAGAAGACGGGAAGTACTTCATCTTCCTTAAAAAGGGCACCTCAAACCGTAAAACGGAAGTCCGCGTGGGTCCGTCAAACAGCAATCATACCCTAATTTACGGTGAGGTTGTTCCGGGACAGCCCCTTGTACCTTTCGAACAAGTCCTTGACAAGAAAAATAGTTAAGCGATGCAGATAAAAGAAAATGTCAATAAGGCCATTATCAGCCTGATCGACCATAAGTTCCGTTCATTTTTAACGATCCTGGGAATTATTTTCGGAACCGCTTCGGTGATCGCCATGATATCCATAGGCGAGGGTACCAAAAAGCAGGCGATTGCGAAATATCAGGACCTTGGGGTCAGCAATATTATTGTTCGCGATAAAGACATGACCGATCCCGAACTGGAGACGGTACGGATGAAATTCTCCAAGGGATTATCGATCGAGGATGCTAAGCTGATCAGCGAAGTTGTGCCTGGCGTGGTGATCGTGGCTCCGCAAAGTGAGGTAAAAATAGAAGCGAAGTACGGCGACCGCTCAGCAAAGGCCACCGCCATCGGTGTTACGCCGGCTATCATGTCGGTATTGAATTACCGCACCGAAAAAGGTGAGTTTATCACCGGCGACCAGTACGACCGGCAATTGAAGGTGTGTGTGCTGGGGGCCAATGTTTCCCGGGAAATGTTTGGTTATGAGGATGCACTGGGACAGAGTGTGAAGCTCGATGATCAATGGTTTGAGGTGGTAGGAGTCATGCAGCCCAAAGCGCTGTTCACGGAGACCGTCGGGGAACTGGCTTCCCGCGACCTTAATAATGACATTTACATTCCACTATCAACATTCACCAAGCGTATCCCCAAGGTGAACCCGCTGACCAGTGAAGTTAAACAGTTGACTGTTAAGCTTGAAAGCTCCGAACAATTGATTTCATCGGCCGCAGTGATCCGCAGTCTCGTGAGCCGGCGCCATTTCAACAACGATGACTTCAGTATTATCGTTCCGTATGAACTGATGAAGCAGGAAGAGAAGGAGACCCGGATCTATAACCTTCTTCTAGCCTCTATTGCCGCCATTTCCCTGATCGTGGGCGGCATCGGGATCATGAATATCATGCTGGCCTCCGTACTCGAGCGGACCCGGGAGATCGGCATCCGCCGTGCAATCGGGGGAAAGAAACGGCATATTATGAGCCAGTTTGTAACCGAAGCTGTTGTGCTCAGCATCACCGGCGGAATTATCGGGGTAGTGTTGGGAATCTCACTCTCCCTGGGTATAGCCTGGGCAACCGAGGTGCAAACCACCGTTACCCTCTATAGTATTCTGCTGGCGTTCGGCTTTTCGGTGTTGGTAGGAATCACCTTCGGATACCTCCCGGCTAAGCAGGCTTCCAATCTGAGTCCGATCGAATCGATCCGTCATGAATAAAACCCGATAAAGACCTAAAATAATGCTCATAGATATTCAAAACCTGACTAAGGATTACCGTATGGACAGCGTTGAAGTGGCTGCCCTGCGGGGAATCGACCTGCAAATTGCCCATAATGAGTTTGTAGCCATCATGGGACCCTCCGGATCCGGTAAATCAACCCTGATGAATATACTGGGATGCCTGGATACACCGACATCCGGCACCTACCGGTTTAACCAAATCGATGTGACCGGACTTGACGATGACGATCTTTCAGATATCCGGAATAAACATATCGGGTTCATTTTTCAGTCGTTCAACCTGCTTCCGCGGATGACCGCCCTGGAGAATGTGGAGTTGCCCCTCATGTATGCCGGGATTGATAAACTGACACGCCTGGACATGTCCCGGCAGGCTCTGGAAAAAGTGGGGCTGGCCGACCGGATGCGCCACCGGCCGACGGAGCTTTCGGGCGGACAGCGGCAGCGTGTCGCTATCGCCCGGGCATTGGTGAACAGCCCTGGTATTATACTGGCTGATGAGCCAACCGGAGCACTGGATACCGCGAGCAGCATCGAGATCATGGATATGTTCCGGCAACTGCATGCCGAGGGCAATACTATCCTGGTGATCACCCATGAAAGGGATATTGCAGCCTGCTGCAAGAGGATCATTCTCATCCGCGACGGCCTGATCACTTCAGATACCCCAAACCTGAATTAGTGAAAACCCGCAACCATAAAAATCGCAACTTTATGTATCTCATTAAAAAACTGGCAGTTATCTGCCTGGTAGCTTCCGGATTTGCCGTGATTTCTCCGGCTCAGGAGATCTATCGCCTTGATCTGGAAACCAGTATCCTGCTGGCCCGGCAGAAAAGTATCCGGATGCAGATCCTGCAACAAAATCTCAAGTCAGCGGCGTTCAACCTCAAGGCGGCCGAAAGTCAGAACAAGACCCATGTGAGACTCGATATGACACTCCCGCAATACACCGAAACGATCAAGCAGTGGGAGGACAGCTCCGGTATTTCTTTTTATCCGGTCCGGCAAAACCAATTGAACAGTTACCTCACGATCAGTCAGCCGCTGCCAACCGACGGGAGCCTTTATATACGGACAGGCGCTCAGAATTTTGTTGATTACTATGCCAATGACCGGAATGCTCAGTTGACCTCGAGCATCGGACTTCGGCAGCCGATTGAAGCTTTTTTCGGATTTAACAACATCTGGATGAGTAAGCAACAGGCGCTACTGGGGTATGAGCTGACTATGAAGCAGTTGAAGCGTGAGGAACTTAACCTGGTGTACGATATCAGTCAGGACTTCTTTACCCTTCTTTCAACCCAGGAGCGCATGAATATTGCCAGGCTGAGTCTGGAGAAGCAGCAGGAGGCTTTTAATATCGCGCAGAGCAAGTACAAAGCCGGGTTGATCAGGGAGGTTGAAGCGCTCCAGATGGAGGTTGACCAGAACGAAGCATCCAACAATTACGACATGGCGAAAGTGGAAAACGCGGCGCAGGTTCGGACGTTCAAGGAGAACCTGGGTATCAGTCTGCGCGACAGCATCTCTGTCAATAACGACCTTAGTTACCTGGTCGTTCCGGTGGATGTCGAAAAGGCTGTGGAACTGGCCCTGAAGAGCCGGCCGGAGCTGAGAGAAAGTGAGATTCAGATCGAACTCCAGGAGATGGCAATCAAACGCCAGCGTGCGCAGGGATTGCCCGGCGGGAGTATCATGCTCAATTACAATTTCATCGGGGTAGGCAAGGATTACCGTACGGTTCCGATCGACGCTACTTTCGACCAGACCTGGCAAAACCTGACGAGCCGTCCCGGTAGCCTTGGTGTGGGGCTTACCGCCTCAATTCCGATCATCGACTGGGGCGAGAACCGTGCACGGGTTCAATCGGCCAGATCGATGCTTAAGCAGAATCAGTTACAGATGGAAAGCAACAAAATCTCCATTGAGCGCGACATTCGCACCACTGTTGATCGCCTGCATAGCAGCCTGCGCCGCCTGCAGCTCCTTGAAAAAGGTTTGGTAGTAGCCGAAAAAAGCTTCGATATCTCCCGCCAGCGCTATGCCAACGGGGAGATCGACAGTCAGTCAATGGCCCTTGAGCGTGAACGGCTTAACAATGCTTACAATACCCGTCTCGATGCTTACATAAGCTACAAGCTGCTTCTTTCGGATATCATGCGTAAAACTTTCTTCGATTTCGAAAAAGGGAAGGCGATGGAGTAGAGACGCATAATTGCGTCTATCATAATTGCGTCTTTTCGAAGGAGAAAGGAAGAATTTAGAGTCCCGCAATATTCTTTCAATATAGCACCAAAGCCAATAACTTAAAAAGGTACTATTTAGTTAAAAGATATTTCTCGCAAAGTCCCCAAGACGCTATTAGCATAAACAATTTGGCGCCTTTGCGCCTTTGCGAGAGAAAAGGAGTTATATAAGAGATTCGAAATCCAGTTTTGAATTCTGAAGTGCAAGATTCAAGTGTGCTCGGTGGGATGACATACCAGTGAGTCCCTTATTAATTGCCACTGGCTTTAGCTAGTTGGTTAATGTACAGATAGTAAAATTGTGCTTTAGCCCAAAATCAAACAGAAACCGTCAAAAATCCTTGAACTTAAAATAAACCAGCACCGGATTATCTTCTTCTTTAATATTCAGAATCCGGTCAAATCCTTTGATTTTTTTCTTCAGGGTGTTGATCTGGTCGGAAGACAGCGACTTAATGATTTGGTATAAATCAACCGCATCAAACATCGACAGAAAATGGGTTTTATAGGAATCCCGGGGGATTTTAACCGGGAAGCCGTGGAAATTGCCCAGACAGGACAAGGAATCTGCTCCAAATGTCATCAGGTTCTTTGTTTTTGAAAGGTCTTTTAAGTTAAGGTTTTCCGTTAGATGGTTATACCATACTTGAATCTCCTACTTCAGAATTCTCAATTCGAATCTCAAGACTCTCAATCCTTACTTTTCACCAATTGAATAATGTTATGTAAATTAGCTTAATAAACTTGCGCTAATGATACGCATGCTATTGATATTGATTTACTTGCTGGCTGTCAGCTCACCAATCCGGTGCCAGCTCTGGTATCTCACCCGCGACATCGCTGCCTCCCGGCAGGCATCTACCTGGTTAAGGTGACCACACCGCGGGGGATGACATACACGGGGAAAATCCTAATTAATTAAAAGCTGAATCGGTTGTCGGTTATCACCTGTCACGTCTTTCTCTTCACTCGTTACTCGTCACTTGTCACTACATTTCCTACCTTTGTTAAAAACCCGTTTATGCGCATCCTGATAATTGAAGATGAGGTCAAAGTAGTGGATTTCCTGAGGATGGGACTCAGCGAAGCAGGGTATGAAGTGGAAGCTGCATTTGATGGACAAATGGGATACCGCATAGCTGTCAGTAAGCCATTTGATCTGATTATCCTGGATGTAATTCTGCCCATAATGAACGGGTTCGAGGTATGCCGGAAAATCCGCGAAAAGAATGTTGCTGTACCAATTCTGATGCTGACCGCGTTGGGTACAACGGATGATAAACTGGATGGATTTAGTGCAGGGGCTGACGATTACCTGGTCAAACCTTTCGAGTTCATGGAACTGTTGGCACGGATCAAAGCCTTGTCAAAACGGTCATCCGCCGGATACATGGCCGGATCTTTACTGAAAGTGGCTGATCTGGAACTGGATCTGAATAAGAAATCCGCCCAAAGAGGAAGCAGTAACATCGAGCTTACGGCTAAGGAATATACCCTGCTGGAATACCTGATGCGGAATAAGGGCCGGGTTGTTTCCCGGTCGGAAATCGCAGAAAAGGTTTGGGAAATCACTTTCGATACCGGAACCAATATCGTTGATGTGTATATCAATTTGCTCCGTAAGAAGGTTGACAGGAATTTTGATCAAAAGCTGATCCAGACGAGAATAGGGTTGGGATATACTATTGATTCTGAATAAATGGAAATCCGCAAGAAGATAAGCCTTCAGTTTACGGTCATTGTAGCGGTTATCCAGTTATTGCTCTCTCTTGCAATATATATCTCATTTGCCAAGTCGAGAGAGGAAGACCTTTACACCAAGCTTGAAGCCAAAGCCAAGGGTGTGGGCCAGATGCTCATCGATATTGTGGAAATCGATGCTGTGCTATTGGAAAAGATTGAGCGGAATAACCCTTTAAGCTTACCTTATGAGAAGATTATCATTTATAACTATCAAAATAAATTACTTTTCTCCAATGACGATCATGGTGAAATTACAATTGACCCTAATCTTATAGATCAAGTCCGGCTTAACAATCGTGCCCGGAGCCGGATTGGGCAATATGAAGTCCTCGGGAAATTTTATACCAATCCGAATGAGCGAATTGTGGTCTTCGTCGCAGCTGTTGATCTCTATGGTTTCAAGAAACTTTCCTTCCTCAGGCGGATCCTTACAATCGTGTTTGTTATCGGTTTGGTTATTGTATATTTTGCCGGTCGGGTATTCGCCGGGAGGGCGGTTCAGCCAATACTGAAAGTCATGTCCCAGGTTGACAGGATCAGTGTTTCAAACCTGAATGCCCGATTGGATGAGGGACCCAGCAAGGATGAGATCGCCAGACTCTCAGCCACTTTCAACAAGCTGTTGGAACGGCTCGAAGCCTCTTTTAAAATGCAAAAGAGCTTTATAGCCAACGCATCCCATGAAATGAACACCCCGTTAACCGTTATCACGGGACAATTGGAAGTGGTACTGATGAAAACCCGGACGAACCAGGAATACGCAGAAACGATAACCACAGTATTATCTGAAATCAGGAACCTTAACCTATTGTCGATAAAGCTGCTCATGCTCGCACAAGCCAGCACAGAATTAACCAGCACAAACTTTGCCTTGCTCAGAATCGACGACCTTTTATGGCAGGTGAGAAGTGAGATTTTAGCCCGATATCCTGAGTTTTCGGTTAAAATCGAAATGCACGAGGAAATTGATGATGAGGATCAGCTTACGGTTTCCGGTAATGACATGTTGTTAAAAACCGCAATAGTCAATATTGCCGAGAACGGATGCAAATACTCTGATAACCATAGGGTTGAGATCAGCTTGTCTAAGATGGCCGAAACCCTGGTAATTCACCTTATCGATCAGGGAATCGGTATTCCCGAGCATGAACTGCAGATGATTTTCCAGCCTTTTTACCGAAGCGAGGCTGTAAAAAACAGTGACGGACACGGTATCGGGCTGTCGCTTGCCGAGAAAGTGATCAAACTGCATAAGGGGAAACTCTCTGTGACTTCACAAGCCGGACAGGGATCCGATTTCATGATTCGGTTACCACTCGCGAAAAGAATCTCGCAGCCGGATACTTTTTAATCACTTTTTAATCTCGTTTTCATTTCATCTTAACCTCCTTGGATTACGTTAGTGACGTAATCTATTGAAGGATTTTGAAATGAAAACGTCAAAAAACACAAACAGGGCTGTTGCGGTAACTATCATCGCTCTGCTTGTCCTGGCCTCAGCCTTCTTTATTTACGATTCCGTAATGCTTTCCAATAAACTTGATAGGGAGCGTTTAGAGAAAGAATCGATTCTCTCCGAAAAAATTCATTTGAACCAGGGTTAGTACTTGGTTAATTTTGATTTTCCTTCTTCCAGGGACATGGCAGATTCTTTCTGTTCATGTCCCTCTCCGTTTACAGGAATATCCGATTAAAATCAATAAGGCTGCTACAGCTCTTCTGATCGGTACATTGACCTGGGCGAAACAGCCACCATCATCTCTTTCCTGCTCGGAGCCATGACCATTGTTGAGATCATCGATCAACACTTCTGCCGTACTTGACAACCTGAACACAACCATTGTAATGGTGGCCTTATTGCGCAAACTGGTATCTTAAAAAGATCAGCTGGCTGGCGATTATTGGCTACCTGGCCGGAGTGGTGGTTTACTGGCTGCAGGCGCAGATATTATAGACTGGGGCCTTCATTAAGGCCGGCCCTAACTATACTTCAATCTCGCATTTCAGAATTCGAAATTCTTAATTCGAGTCTCACCACGGTCTGGTTTTTGTTGCTATCCACATTATGAACGAAAAAGAAATTCTTAGCAGCACACGCCGGATTCATGACCTTTTGTCAGTGAAACGGCTGAAGGAGGCTATGACCGATCTTCGGCCCATGCTGACTGATGCAGGGGTGAATGCATGGATCGAGGAGCTGGAGCAAATCGATACCACCTATCGGTTTATGCTCGAATATACCCTAAAAGGGATTCAGGACCCTGAGCGCCAGAAAGTTTACCGCAAAATAGTTGCCGACCTTTACGAACTCAGCGACCGGGTTTCGGAGTTTCTCCTGACCCGATTGTCCACCCAATATGTCCATGTTAGGAAGCGGATCTTCCGCGATGACCCCGGTCTCGAAGCATTTATCCAGAGTTTTCTCCGTACGCCCGACCGGATCAACCCTTCGGATCCGGAATACCTGCGCGATTTGTCACGCCTGTTTCACCTGATCTGGCTCACCGATGAGTTCCATGAACGCGAAGTTCAACTGGTGGAACAAATCAAGGATTCTGGTGTCCTGTCGGTCCCCGAAAAAGGTCTTCTGATTACTGCATTAAATTTCAGCGTTTTACGCTATTTCGATAAACGAAAGTTCGAATTATTATTCGGATTTTTTGATTCGGACGACGAGGAATTGCGTCAGCGCGCCCTTATCGGACTATTGCTGGCATTCTACCGGTACGATACACGCCTGGTTTATTATCCTGCTATCCGGGGGCGCTTCCTGGTGATGGACGAGTATCAGAATTTCAAGAAAATGGTTCAGGAAGTCATTATGCAACTGATACGGGGCCGTGATACCGACCAGCTCAGCCGCCGCATGCAGGAAGAGATCCTGCCCGAAATGCTCAAACTGACCCCACAGATCCGGAAAAAACTGGATCTCGACCAGTTATTGGGTGAGAACCTGAGCGATGAGGAGAATCCGGAATGGCAGGAGATTTTCCAGGATTCCCCGGGGTTAAAAGATAAAATGCAGGAACTGACAGAGATGCAGATGGAGGGTGACGATGTGTTCATCGGAACTTTCCAGATGCTTAAAGGATTCCCGTTTTTCCGTCATCTGATCAACTGGTTTTTTCCATTCACTACCAACCATCCGGAAATCCTGTCCCTGGAGGACTCCGGAGAATTTACCTGGATGAAGGGGTTTCTGGAATCGGTAGATAAAAGCTTTTATCTCTGTAATTCAGATAAATACAGTATTTGTTTTGGGATCCGGTCTATGCCGCCTGATATGCAAAAGTTCCTGTCGGGCGGACTGCATGCCGAGGCCGAACAGCTTAAGGAGATGCTGGATGGTGATAAAATTCTCGATCCTTTGCAGCAAGCCCGCCGCGTGATCCGCCAGTATATCCAGGACCTGTATCGGTTTTACCGGTTTTATCCGGATAAACAGGGTTTTGATGACCTTTTTAATTGGAAACTCGATTTTTACCGGAAGGATTTTTATCGAGAATTGTTTCTTGGAGATACCGATGCATTATACTCTATAGCAGGATTTTATCTGCAGAAGAAGAACTATCGCGAAGCAGCTGAGGCTTTTGGCATCCTCGAGCAATCAGGTGATATGAGTGCCGAGGTGCTGCAAAAGTTGGGATACGCATGGCAAAAATCAGGAAACTACCAGAAAGCACTGGATTTTTATCTGAAAGCAGATCTCCTGTTAAACGAAAACCTCTGGAATCTCAAGAAGATCGGCCTTTGCTACCGGTATCTCAAACAGCCGGAACTCGCGCTTCCCTATTACCACCAGGCTGAACTTCAGAATCCGGATGATTTGAATACCGAAATATCCATCGGACATTGCATGCTTGATCTTCAGGATTATGAGGGAGCGCTGAAATCCTATTATAAAGTGGAGTACCTGATGCCCGGGAATCATAAAGTCTGGCGGCCAATCGCCTGGTGCTCGTTTGTCCTGGGTCGGTTTGATCAGGCCCGGAAATATTACGATAAACTGATCGCCAGGGAACCAACCCATCATGATCTGATCAGCCTGGGCCATCTGGAATGGTGCGAAGGGAAAAGAAGTGAAGCCATCGCTTGCTATCGCCAGAGCCTGATCACCGGTAAAATCGATTTTGATGAGTTTCTTTCGGTTTTTGACCAGGATCGTGATCAGTTGCTGAAACAAGGGATCGATCCCGAAGAAATTCCCATTTTAATTGACCGCCTGAGATATCTCTGCTGACTGATTACCATGTTGGTGGGAGGGGAGTCATTTATTCCAATACGGCGGATCAACCTCCAGCAGATGTTTCACGAAAAAGTCCTTGCGCTTGCGATCGCCGGCCGGACCGCCGCTCGAATGATCCATGCCCGGAACCACCAACAGGTCGAAGTCCTTGTTTGCCTTGATCAGGGCATTCACTACCTGCATGGTGGAGGAGGGATCCACATTGTGGTCCATCTCACCAACTATCAGCAACAGTTTCCCCTTGAGTTTCGAAGCATTGACCACGTTGGAACTGGCCTCATACCATTCCCCAACGGGATAGCCCATCCACTGCTCGTTCCACCAGAAACGATTTATCGGGCGAAAAGCTAACCGTATGTTGGCCATTGCCATCAGTTAGGCGGATCAGCCCTGTTCCGTCGAAATTCACCCGGTAAACCTGAATAAAATAGGGATACTGCCCCGGTCGTTCCATCAATTTCCAGTACGCGGTACACCTGATGTCCCCGTTGATTGTATTCAAAAGTAAGTGCACGGCTATCTTTTCTCCATTCAAAATAATTAATATCAAACTGTTGTGGAAATAATTCGTCGCTGGCAATAAATTGCTTTTTCTCTTCGCGCAAAAAGAGTACCGGCACCTGGTATGGCAGTTCATCACCTGGCTTGGTATATTCAACATCAGAGTATTTGGGTTGTACCTGATCGGCGGGTGACGATTCAACATAATGGATAATCCGTTTCCAGGCCGGCTTGAATTTTACGGCAACCAGTTTTTTTGAATCGGGCGACCAGTAAATTTTGTAGGATGAATAGTAGAATCCCGGCACGCCATCCTTGCTGTACTGAATATCATCGCCGCCTTTGTGCGGTTTGATCCATACATTGAAATCCCGTATAATGGCATCCCACAGACTGTCAGGCGATACAACCGGTTTATTATCCAGTTCATTCCGGCTTTCACTCCAGTTACGGGCCGATCAGGATCCGATCCACTCCGGCCTGACTCCCCCATGCAATACTTTGTCGGATACCAGTTTATCCAGATTTTTAGTCTTATCGTAATCGGCCATTGTTCCCTGAGCCCGGGCCCCTGTAAAGGCTATGAGTATCAGGGTAGTAAGAATGATGGAGCTGATGTTTTTGCTGGTTTTCATGGTTCAGATTTTTGTTTTCACCGGCAAGATAAATGATTAGAATCGTTAAAAAGTAGATATGCACCACGGAGACACAGAGTACATGGAGAAACACAGAGATTATTATTCGAAGATATCTCCGCAGAACTCCGTGATCTCTGTGTCTCCGTGGTGAGTAGATACGATTTTCATAAGTAAAAATCTATCCTTCGATCTTTGAACAGATCGTTATATTGGTTAACGGATTTATTGTCAGCATGATGAATGTCGATATCGATCGTATTTACACAAAGCTTTTCTGTTGTAGCGGCGGATAGGATATTGCCATTGACACAGGTAATCTGACTGCTCCCGGTGAACGTAAAATCATCGTCACCTCTGGTTTCCCTGCCAATCCGGTTTGCGGTTATGGCAAACACCCTGTTTTCCAGGCATCTGGTAACCATGGCACTCTGGCAATACGGCATTATGAGATTGGAAGGATGTGCAATAATCTGGACACCTTTCAAAGCAAGTGTACGTGTTACCTCGGGGAATATCCAATCGAAACAGATCATCATGCCGATTTTCATCCCATTCACATGATGTACTTCGAACTGTTTATTTCCCGCACTAAACCAGAGCTTTTCCTTATTGAACAGATGAATTTTCCGGTAGGTGCCAATCACGTTATCCCCAAAAACCATGATGGCTGAATTGAATATCTGATCGCCTTCCTGCTCAATAAAACCGCCAACCATAATGGCCCCGGTTTCGGCAGATAATTGCTTCAGAAACCCTGCTGTTATCCCGTCAGGAGTTTCAGCCAGCTGATGTGCCTCTTCTTTTGAGGTGAACGTGTATCCTGTTGCAAATAGCTCTGGCAGAACCAGTAAGTCAGCTATTATCCCTTTAGCTAAAGTTGCGATTTGCGAGAAATTCTCCTGTTTTTCTCCAAACCGTGGCGAATTTTGTATAAACCCTACGATCATGCTTCGTAAACCATCTCAAACCCATACAATATCGCCAGCGTTTCCACCTCGCGTTTCAGATCCCCGAAGAAGGTAACCCGGTGCCAGCCCCACTGATCCCATTCGTTGAGGAGCTTGTATACATCGCCCTTAACTTCTACGGCCAGCTTGCTGCGGCAGGCCATATCCTCGTCCACATTTTCAACGGTAACCCCCTGATGAAAAATGATCTGCTTTTTGTTGTGATCGAACTCAATGGTGGTGGTCATGGCACCAATTGGCAGCAGCGACCGGATAGCTGCTCCCTTGCGGTCTTCTGAATGGCTCCGGATATGGAAAGGATTATAAGGGCCATCCGGACCGTAAACTTTTGTAGGAGCCACGCAATGGGCATAGATGATCTGGTTTTTAGAAGTATCGATGACCGGATCTGAGATGAAACCGGGCCTGCCTGCCTGATAAGTCATCATCAGTTTGGTGATCGTTGAACGCTGATCGGCTTCACAGGCGCCAACAAAGCCCTGATCATCCAGTTCCATGAAACCGATGCACGGATAGGCACACACCATCTGCTCGCTATATATACCACCCAGGCAATTAACGGTAATAGCCTGTGCCTGATGATCTTCCATGACCCCTGCCATAGCCAGGTACATGGCAGCCGATTTCCTGATTTCCTCAACTTTGGGTTCAACGACACGACCGGCGCGCTTGATCCACTCATCGGCCTTGGCTTCGTATTCTTTTTTGGTAATGGCATTATAACGGTTATTGATCTCGGAAAATTCGATACCCTTAACCTGAATGCCATACGTCTCCTGCAGTTTGATATCCGGAGTACCGCCCACCACCAGCATCGTGGAGTTCGCGATCAGTTTCATGGTAACCAGATAGCTGAGGGCTTTTTTTACATCATTGAAATCCGATGAAGAAACCGGGATCACAGGAAATTTCTGGCGGTGTGCCCAGGCATAGGCCGTCAGGAATTCGCCGGATCCGGCATACAGGTGATCCACCATGATCATTGGCTTACCGCTCTGGGCAAGGGTTTCAGAAAGGTTACCCCAGAGGCATCCGACCAGAAAATAGAGATATCCATCCACTTCGGGATCTTCATCTACTATCCGCTTAGCCTCTTCGGCTGAACCCACCATCGTCGATAAAAACCTGAATTCCACGTCAGGACAACCGGATAACAGTTTCTCCTTGTATTCGGCGATCTTCGAATCGAAATCATAACCGATATTCGGCCAGATCGGACCGGCAGGATCGGGATAGGCAAAAATCGTTTTAACAACCGGTTTCACCTTCGGGCGCGATAAAACCGGCGGCATGTAAAAGTTCATCGACGACCCTATCATCGGGTATAGCGATAGTCCGGCACTGCATATTGCGCAGTGGCTTAAAAAGTTGCGGCGGGAGAGATTTGATTTCATAATGTGTTGATTTGTTGATTAGTTGATATGCTGATTAGTTGATTATATCGATGTTGCCTTTCTTCTGTCATCCCCGCGAAGTACCCACCCCAACCCCTCCCTTAAAAAAGGGAGGGGCTCCTCTCTGAGGATAAGCTGATGCTCATTCCCCCTCCCCGTTTCAGGGAGGGGGTCAGGGGGTGGGTACCTTTTGGTCCTAATTGAACTTACTCTTCATCTTCATAACCGCCTCAATCTCGGCGATCTCCTTGGGTACGGCACTTGTGATCACTTCGTTG
>Ga0208566_1000375_pt1 | contig 29891 bp, 26 predicted proteins | sample PL_2010_150m_FD_184159 | JGI IMG/M metagenome (GOLD analysis project Ga0208566, IMG submission 184159) | Freshwater microbial communities from Powell Lake, British Columbia, Canada to study Microbial Dark Matter (Phase II) - PL_2010_150m... | ecosystem: Environmental > Aquatic > Freshwater >...
TCTCCTCTCCGAGGCCCGCGCCCAGGGGAAGGAGGTCCGGTTCGATCTCCGCGTCGACCCGAGCCTCCCCCCGATCTCCGGGCACCCGGACACCGTCTACCGGGCCCTCCTCAACATACTGAAGAACGCCCTCGAGGCGATCGAGCGGACGGGAACCGTCGGGATCGAGGCGAGGATGAACGTGAACTACCGGTTCGCCCGGGGCCGGGGCAGGAAGCGTTCGTTCCTCGAAGTCGAAATCACCGACAGCGGGAAAGGGATGACGGAAGAGGAGCTTCACAAGGCGCTCCTACCCTTCTACACTACGAAGGCCCGCGGCACGGGACTCGGCCTGGTGATGGCCCGCCAGGCGGTGACGCGGCTGGGAGGAAAGATGGAGATCCGGTCTTCTCCCGGCGCCGGAACCGCGGTATTGCTATCCCTTCCCGTCGATCCGGGGAGAAAGGCCGGGACGTGAAACGAATCCTCATCGCAGACGACGACGAAAGCATCCGTTGGGTCCTCCGGAAGACCGTCACCGGGATGGGGTTCGCCGCCGATCTCGCCGAGGACGGAGAGCAGGCCCTCGCTCTCCTGGGGAAGAACACGTACGCCGCCGCCTTCGTCGACATCCGGATGCCCGGGGTGGAGGGGATCGAGGTGCTCGAACGCGTCCAGGCGCGAAAGTCTCCCACCCTTTTCTTCATCATGACCGCGGTCCACCTTCCCGATGTCGCCGCGCGCTCGACGCGCGCGGGGGCCGCCGAGTTCATCACCAAGCCGTTCGATCTCTCCCGCATCGAGGAACTCCTCCGCAACGTGGCGCACGAGTCGTCCTCCAGGGAGATCTCCTTCCGCCCCGAGGGAAGGGAAGAATTCACCACGGCCCGGATCGTGGGGAAGAGCCGCGCTCTCCTCGAGGTGTTCCAGAAAATCGGGAAGGTGGCCGACTCGGACGCCACCATTCTTCTCCTTGGCGAACGCGGCGTGGGGAAGGAGTTGATCGCCCGGTGCATCCACGACCTCGGGGGACGAACGGGTCCCTTCGTCGCAGTGAACATCCCCGCGATCCCCCGCGACCTCCAGGAGGCGGAGCTGTTCGGCCACGAGAGGGGGGCGTTCACCGGAGCCGAAAGCGCGCGCCCGGGAAAACTTTCCGCCGCCATGGACGGCACCCTCTTCCTCGACGAAATCGGCGATACGCCCGGCGGGTTGCAGGCCAAGCTGCTCCGTTTCCTGCAGGAGCGGGAGTACTCTCCGGTGGGATCCGACCAGGCGCGGAAATTCCGCGGACGAATCATCGCGGCGACGAATCGCAACCTGCAGAAGATGGTCGCGGACGGAAAGTTCCGGGAGGACCTGTTCGACCGGCTGAACGTCTTCCCCCTGCGGGTGCCTTCCCTCTCCGAGAGGAAGGAGGACATACCTCTCCTGGCCGACTATTTCCTGCAAAAATATTGCGCCGTCCTCTCCCGCCCGCCGCGCTCCTTCTCGAAGGAAGCGGTCGAGGAACTCTCCGCCCGCCCGTGGAAGGGGAACGTGCGGGAACTCGAGAACTTCGTCCAGCGCCTGGCGGTCCTCTCCCCGGGAAAACTGCTGCGGCGGGACGACGTCGTGCGCGAGCTGACCAGGGAGAAAAGCGCGCCCGAGACCTCTCTCTCGCCGATGGAGCAGCTGATCGAGGAGCGGATCCGGGAGTTCCTCCGGCGGCTCGGCCCGGCGCTCGACTCCGAGACCCACCTTCACGACCTGTTCCTCCGACAGGTCGAGCGCCCGCTCGTGAAGGTCGTTCTCGAGGCTACATCGGGGAACCAGATCCGCGCGGCGGCGATCCTGGGGATCCACCGGAACACGCTGCGGAAGAAGACCGCGGAACTCGGGCTCGCGCCGAAGCCCCGGAAGAAGAAGGGAGCGTGACCGCCATGGGAAAAAGGGGAAGAATGCCTGTGATCCTGGCGTTCGGTGGATTCGATCCGACCGGGGGGGCGGGCGTGTTGATGGATTCGCGGGCGGCGGCGGCGGCCGGGGTTCACGCCACCGCGGTCGTCTCGTGCCTTACGGTGCAGACCACCGCTTCCTTCTCCCGCTTCGCGTCCGTCCCGCGCGACGTCCTGGATGAATCGCTTGCCGCCGCCGCGAAGAGTTTCCCCCTCGGGGCCCTCAAGGTCGGGATGGTGGGGACCCGCGCCGCCGCGGAAGCGATCCTCTCCTTCGTCGCCGCGCACCGCGATCTTCCCCTCGTGCTCGACCCCGTGCTTCGCTCCTCCTCCGGCGCGCCGCTTCTATCCTCTTCCGCGTTGCCCGCGTATCGGCAGCTGCTCCGGCGCGCCGCGGTGCTCACTCCCAACCTTCCCGAAGCCGGAAAGCTGCTGGATCGGCCGATCGTCTCCTTTGCCGACGCGGCGGTCGCCGCGGAGGAACTCTCCGAACTGACCGGTGCCTCCGTCGTCCTCAAGGGGGGCCACTTCCCGTGGAAGGGACGCCGGGGGACGGACATCGTCTTTTCCGGCGGGCAGGTCACGCTTCTTCCTCCGATCGGCGCCCGTCGCGGCGACCCGCACGGCACCGGATGCGCCCTTGCTGCGATGATCGCCGCGCGGATCGCGGCGGGGGACGCCGTCGTCCCCGCCGTCCTGGGGGCGAAATCCCTCCTGTCGAAGCTGGTCGCCGGAGGTTTCCCCTCGGCGGAGGGGCGCCCGATTCTGTTCGCGTAAGCGGAGGTTCCGGATGCGCCTGCGACGCGCCATGTTCTCCGTCCTTTCACCGCTCCTCCTCCTGCTGCTCGCCTCATGCGCGGGGCGCGAGGGGACGCCGATCCCCGTCGAGCCGCCGCCCAAGGTGCTGAAGGTAGCTCTCGTGCTGGGGGCCGGGGCGGCCAAGGGGTTCGCCCACGTGGGAGTTCTGAAAGTGCTCGAAGCGAACCACGTTCCCGTCCACATGGTCGTGGGAACCAGCGTGGGCAGCTTCGTCGGGAGCCTGTACGCCTACGGATACCCCGCCTACGACCTGCAGAAGATCGCCATGGGGCTCGACAAAGGGGAGATCGTGGACCTGACCGTTCCCGACAACGGGTTCGTGAGGGGGGAGAAGCTCGAGGCGTACGTCAACCGGATGATCCGGGGCACGACGATCGAAAAGTTGCGGATCCCCTTCTATGCGGTGGCCACCGATATCGGCTCCGGCGAGGAGACGGTGTTCGGCAAGGGGAACACGGGCTCCGCGGTACGCGCGAGCTGCTCCATCCCCGGCGTCTTCCAGCCTGTGAGGATCGGCAACCGGACATACGTGGATGGCGGCGTGGTAAGCCCCGTGGCGGTGGACGCGGCGCGGCGACTGGGGGCCGACGTGGTGATCGCCGTCGACATTTCCGGGGGAGTCGCCGACGTCGTCCCCGAGACGACGCTGGACACGATCTTCCAGTCGGTCAACGTGATGTACGCGAAGATCGCCGCGGCCCAACTGGCGCGGGCCGATGTGGTGATCCGCCCGAAGGTGGGATACATCGCCTCCGGCGACTTCACGAAGCGCCACGAGGCGATCCTGGAGGGGGAGAAAGCCGCCCAGGCCGCGCTGCCGAAGATCCGGGCGTTGTTGGGGGAATTCGCCACAAAGTGACCAGACATCCCGTGGTACGTCAATATCCGAAGGTCAACGTCGTCCTGGAAAAGCCGGTCTACGACATCGTGGAACGGATCGCCAGGGAAGAAGGGACTTCCCTGTCCGCGGTCGTGCGGAATCTGGTGAAGGAAGCGGTCGAGATCCGGGAAGACATCGGGCTGACGCGTCTCGCGACCGACCGGGAACGCACGTTGCCCCGGCGCCGCGCCCTGTCGCACAAGGAGGTGTGGGGTTAGCGTGCCGTTCACCATCCTGTACCATCCCGACGTCAAATCCATCGGCGAGCCGCGCGCCCGGAATCCCGCCATTTCGGCGGGATATTTGGCGGGACTCGCCTCCTGGCTGGTTTTGCCAAACCCTATCCCGCCAAAAAGGCGGGATATTTGGCGGGGAATGACGGTACTATCTTCTGCGACTCATGGTCTGGTCACTTCGTACCGGGTGGCAGGCCCTGATCCGAGCTTCCGAACCAACCCAAGCCCGCTGAAGTGCTTGAGGTGATTCAGGGCCGTGCGATTGGGAACGCGCATTGCGGCGGCGTACTCAACGGAAGTGACTGTCTGCTTCGTAGCCAGCCATTCCCACCCTGCGCGTTCGGCCTTGCTCAACACCTCTGAGACTTCACCCCCAAGTCCCCTCACCGCCGCTGCAGGACTGCGGTAGAGAGTCAGCTCCAGATACGGGGCCGCCCATACGTACCTTGGCAGGGGCAATCCTGCTGATTCAGCACGCGTTTTCATGGACTTCAGCCCCAATCCACGCTCTTCGGCCAGCTCCATTCGGGCGAAGACATAATGCAGGACCGGGTTGCGGCTGAGCATTGGAGCGTTGAAGGACTGCATCTGTTCCAACGTGATCGGATCCACCGGCTTGCCGGGGCTCTTCACCGTGATGGTGTCCGGCGTGGCGACCAACTGGCACTTGGCGCCTTTGATCGCGTAGTCTCGGTGCACAAGCGCATTGACGACACCTTCGCGAACGAGCTCGAAGAGCGCCTCATTCGCCTGCCGTCGCCGCGCCGCAGATCGCTCGATCGGGTTGGGCAGTTTGTCCCGGAGCCATTGAAGCGCCTGCTCAGGTGCGAGCACTTGTGGTCCGTCGAAGTCCTTCGGTTCCTCTGTTCCGTCAGCAAAGTGAATGGTGCCCAGCAGACCGGCCTGTGGCATGACCGTTCTTGGCTCTCTGCCGAAGAGCAGAAGCCCAAAGCCTGTCGGGATCAATTGCCCATTCTCTTGCTTGAGCAGGCCCTGTTGGACCAGACGACGGTTGAAGGCCGGCGAGCCCACCGTGTCACTGATCTTGGCGATAGTCCGATACTGCTCCATCGCTTCGGTCGAGTAGTCCTTCATCGCGGCGGCGGCAAATGCGTTTTCCAGCGGCGACAGCGTGATGCTCTTCGGCTTCTTCTCTTCACGGGCTGCGGCGGCCCTTTCGAGCGCCTGCTCGATGAACTCCTTGTTCGCCTTCTGGATCTCTTCCTGCAGGTCGCGGTCGAACATATGCACTGTCACGCCGCTGTCCTGCAGATGCTTGATCCCCTTTCGATCCACCGTCGGGTCAGGGTCTTCGACGCCGATCCAGGCCTCCTTGATCCGCGCGAGAACAATTCGCTCCGCGCAGCCCAACTTCGGATGCTGGCGCGAACCGGGAGCGCAGGGTTCCAGCGTAGCAAACAGCACCGTCCCGTCGAGTTTGCAGTGGCGGTTCTTTCGCTCCAGCAGCGCGTACTCAGCGTGGTCTCCGTATCGCAACTCGCCCCGGCATGCAGTCTCGACAGTTCCGTCCGGCTTCCAAAGGACCGCTCCCACCAAAGGGCTTGCCTTCCCATCCGCGCGTGGTTCGGGGACGGACTGGCGCATCACCTCGATGGCCTGTTTCATGAGCTTTCGGGGATCGAACTTGGCCATTAGGCCACCTATCCGGCTTTTGCCCGAATCTTGACTTCCTCCGTCAAACGCTCACCCATAATGGTTATCCAGGAAAATGTAATTCAACTTCAAAACAATTATCCCTGTAATATTTTTTAACTATTTCAGCGACTACATCTACGAAATTACCCATGGCCTTGTATTGAGTAGTTAACTTCTCACAAGAATAATCGTCCAGCAATACAGGATTTGGTTCGATTAATTTAGCCCCTCCGAATCCAACATCAGGCCATAACTTACATCCTTCTAATTTGACACCTTTTCGAATTAATTCTTTTACCACTTCTATCTTAAATTGTTTGTGATACTCTGGCTTTAATGGTTTTTCAACACCAACTGGAAGTCGTACATACTCAACATTTGTCTTCCTGTCTCGATAATATATGAACCCAAAGTGAACACCAAATGATCCAACCTTGGACACTCCCCATTTTGACGGAATAAATCCAATAAACCAATTCGTACGAGAAGTAATATTTTTCGGCTTTAAATCAATCCAATTCATTTTAATTCGTACGGCTTCGTCATACTTCACTAATTCTTCCACAAACTTATTTTTTTGTTCTTTAAATAACTGATACGATTTTGTTGTTGGATCGCTAATGTCAAGATTAGATATGCCACTCATTGACACGGTTTTTGCCACAGCAGTGATACTTGTATCATCTATTTTATCATCGGAAATTTTATATAATAATTCTTCTATCGGGATTTCACGGAATTCAACCCCCCATGAACGCAACCTTTTCTTTCGTTCATCGGGGATTTTATTTGCTATTACCATCAACTCGATAAATTCTTTAGGATGCTTATCCCTGAATCCGTCATAGTAATCAAGTATTTTGTAAGTATGTTCTCGATCAAGAGTGCCTTTTTGTATTTCTACAATCAATTTTGCGCCATGTCTGTCTTCAAAAAGTAAGTCAAATATATATCCTTCAATCCGGTATTGCCGTTTTATTAAACGCAGCCCTTCTTCACCAATGTATTTTCCGGGATCGTTAACAATTGCATCTTCCATATCTTTTTCTGTGAACATCTATCGCATACCTCGTCTGCAGCACCTAGTTAGAGGCATATTCACGCCACCGTGTAAACACTGCGGCCCGCGCCATAGTAGGCGTCATAGACATGCTGGAACACGGCCGTCGTTTTTTGCTCGAACAGTTCCGTCGTGTAGATTTTCGGCAAGCCCCGGTCCAGCAGCTTCTCGATGGTCACCCGCACCTCGGCGCGGGCCTGCTGACGTTTGCGCCAATCGAGCACCAGTTTCCCCGCCTTGAGCGTGGCCAGTAACTCCCGGGCCGTTGTCTTCACCTTGTCCCGGTCCGTCTCGCTCATGTCAATCCGCGGTTTGGTCAAGAGGTCGAATAACGCCAGTTCTTCTTCATTCAGTTGTTCCCCCACACCCCGCTGCTCTTCTTCATTCAGGCTCCGGGCAAAGATCACAAGTTGCTGGAAGAACTCCTCGGCGTTGAGGCTGCCCGCATTGTAGGCGTCGATCATTTCCTGGAATCGCTCCAGATAATCCATCCGCGTGCGGTTGAGCCGCACCAGGGCCATGAGTTTCTGCGCCACCGTCCCCTGGAGTTTCTCGTTCATGGTGCGCTTACGGCCCGTCTTGAATCTCTCGGCCAGCTTCTCGAAGTCGATTTTGCTCAGGTCAATCCAATGGTCGTCGCCATAGGGAGTGGTTGCCTCGCGGATGATGTACCCCTCGGTGGCGATGGAGCGGTCGAGCAGTCCCTCCACCTGCTGCATAACAAGAGAGATGTCCGCCGGGGGTGTCAGTGCGCGGATCTTGTCGGCGATAACCTGGACGGGATTCACCTCAGCGGCAAACTCCCGCGCGCTTGGGTCGGGCAGGACGGCCTTGTACAGACGCTGCACGGTGTTGGCCAGATCAAGATAGCGGCGCTTGATCTCCTCGGAGGTGACCAGCGCCTCCACGGCATCGTCAAGCAGTCCGATGCGGGCAAATCCTTCGACGGCCTGGATGGCCGTGAGGTTCACCCCCTGTTCCTGACACAAGCCCCGGGTTTCTGCCAACGCGTGCCGTAACGCCGCCACCAGGGCGGACTTGTCCTCCACCGGCTTGTCACCGCCACCGCCCGCCCCGTAGATCGCCAGCGCCTGCTCCAGGTTGCGGAACACCCCTGCATAGTCCACGATCAGGCCGCTCACCTTGCCAGGATAGACCCGGTTGGCCCGGGCGATCGTCTGCATCAGCGTATGGTTGCGCATCGGCTTGTCGAGGTAGAGGGTCGAACAGCTCGGAACATCGAAGCCGGTCATCCACATAGCGCAGACAAACACCAGCCGGAAGGGATCGTCCGGATTCTTGAACTTCGTATCTAGGTCTTCCTCCACCATGCGCTTGCGGTGCGGGCGGATGTCCAGGCCTTTGTCGGCCATCTCGGCGATCTCGTTCTGCCCCTGGGAGACGACCACCGCCATGTCGGTTTCTTTCATCCGGGCGATGCGTTCTTCGATCTCCTTCCGGGCGTCGCCGTCCGCTCCTGCCCGTTCGACTTGCAACGTCGCGATCTTCTCCCCCCAGTGCTTCTTCACCTTGTCGTACATGCGGACGGCTGTGGCTTTGTCGATGCAGATCATCATCCCTTTGCCCTGGAAGCCCCGCCCCGTGAAATGCGTCACCAGGTCTTTTGCCACTGCCTCCAACCGCTCGTCTCGAGTGATCAGGTGGTACTCGCGGGCAAACTCCCGCTCCAGTTTCTTCTCCTGCGCCTCGTCCAGTTCCGCCTCTTCGAGCAGTCGCTCCATGTCCTCGTTGAGGTTTTCATTGACCAGTTGCAGTTCGGGTATGCGGTTCTCGTAGTAGAGCGGCACCGTCGCGCCGTCGGCTACCGACTGCTGAAAGTCGTAAACGCTGATGTAGTCGCCGAATACCTGACGGGTCTTCTCCTCACCCACGATCAACGGCGTGCCGGTGAAGGCCAGAAAAGCGGCGTTGGGCAGGGCTGTGCGCATATTCAGGGCCAGCGTGTCGTACTGGCTGCGGTGGGCCTCGTCGGTTATAACGATGATGTCGCGTCGCTCGGAGAGTACCGGATGGGCCTCGCCCTTCTCGGTGCGGAACTTGTGGATCAAGGTGAAGACGTAGCGGTGATCCTCCGTGAGCAATTGCCGCAGGTGTTTGCTGCTTTCCGCTTGGGCGCGGCCCTCGGTCACCACCCCCGCCGATGCGAAGTGCTTGTAAATCTGCCCGTCCAGTTCCTGCCGGTCGGTAACCACCACAAAGGTCCAGTTGCCCGGCGCCTTGCGAAGAACCTTCTGGGCGAAGAACATCATTGCCACGCTCTTGCCGCTACCCTGGGTATGCCAGAAGACGCCCAGCTTGCCGTCCCGTTGCCGAATGTCGGCCAGGGCCTCCAGCGCGTTGTTCACGCCCAGATACTGGTGGTTCTTGGCTGTCAGCTTGATCAACCCGCCGGGGACTTCCTGAAACAGGCAGAAGTTCTCCACCAGGTCGAGCAACCGCGCAGGGTCGCAGACGCCGCGCAGCATGGTCTCCAGTGAAACCCGGCCCGCCTCGTCCTCGCTGCCGATCTTCTTCCACTCGGCGAAATGTTCCCACCCGGCGGTCATGCTGCCCACCCGGCTCTGGCTGCCGTTAGAGAGGATGATCAGGGCATTGGGCCAGAAAAGATGGGGCACGGTGTCCTTGTAGTCGCGCAGGTTGCCCGCGTAGGCGGTTTCCAGGCGGCGATGGGCGGCCTTCAGTTCGATGAACAGCAACGGAAGGCCGTTGACAAAACCCACCAGGTCTGCACGGCGGGTGTACATCTCGCCCGTGATCCAGAACTGCGAGCAGAGCAGGAAGTCGTTATTGGCCGGTTCGTCCCAATCCACCACCCGCACCACTTCCACCGTCTCGCCATCGCCCCCGGGGTCGGGCATAGGGACACGTACGCCGTTCTTGAGCAGGTGATAGATCTCACGGTTGGCGGCCACCATACTCATGCGCGAGCGGTCGCGGGTCAATTCTTGGATGGCTTGGTTGATTGCCTCGGGCGGCGCAGTCGGGTTGAGCCGCTGCAAGGCCGGGCGCAGACGGCCGGTGAGGATGATCTCGGCCTTCGTCTCACGTCCCAGCGTGCTCGCACCGCGATCAAACTCCTGGTAGGCGTTGATAGTCTCCCAGCCCAACGCCGCCAGCAGGGCGATGGCCGGGCGCTCGACCAGGGCGTCTTCGGTGTAACCGGCGGGGGTCACGCGCTGGCTTCCTCGGGAACCGCGATGTCCAGTGCCGACACATCCACCTCGCCGGAGATGAGCCGGGGCAGGAGCAGGTCGCGGGTGCAGCGGAGGGTGGTGTTTTTTGTTTTAAGAATTTCGATGGTTCCTTGAATTGGCTCTAGGTAGTCGTGAAAACGCAATGCGATGGTCTGCGGAGGCAAAGGAACAACTTGGATTAAGATGTAATCTTTATTTGCGTGGGGAATTGCTGCTCCTATGTTCTTTGACTTAAATTCACCGGCCTTTTCTTTAAGAAGGCGATAGAGAGCGTGTGGTGAGAAGCGGTCTGGGTTCGTTGTCCTGAACCTACCAAGCGTTGATCCGACTACGCCCGAAAATCCCTGCGCAACTTCGCAGGAACTCCCACCATCCATCACCATGATGGTGTCACGAGTTTCCGCAACAACAAGTCTTGTAGGTGAGGTGAATTTTGGATTGCCTCCACGGAGCGCGTCAATCAAAAGTAACCGAACATCACCTGTAATAGGTTCATTTCTGGTTTCGACTGGTTTTCGCCCTTTGGCAAAGTCAACAACGCTTGAAAGCGGCACTACTTCCCACCCCTCTGGAATCCTGCCGAGAGGAGAATCGGTGAAGCGGGCGTGCTGGTGGCCGGGGAAGCGGAACTTGACGAACCACTCGCGGTAGAGATTCTGAGCCATCTGCTCCAGAATTTCGATACGCCGCAGGTTGTTCTCAATCAGGTTGTCGTAGGCCGAAAGTATCGCCGCGACTTTCCGCTGCAGGGGGAGGGGGGGTAGACGAACAACCATTTCCTTGGCCGCACCAATATTGAAGTGCTGCTGGGCAACGCCGACAAGATTTCCGGCAACCGCACTACGGCCCCATGTTGAATTGAAAATCGAAACGAGAAATCGTGCGTTGATCTGCTGTGAAGGACGGATAATCACAAGATCGGCACAATTTGCCACCGGAAGATCTGTAGGAATAACGGACGCAGTTCCAGGGTAACCCGTCCTAACGACTGCTACATCACCTGGGCGCAAGGCCGATTTCTTCAGTTTGGCGTGAAATTCATTGGAGATAAACTTTATATCGCTCCGATTCAACCTAAATGGCTCGATGTTTTGAGAACGAAGAAATGGGATGCCCTGATCTACATATTGACTCGCCATAGGGCCAACATGACCAACAGTTATTTCATGGCAGACATCTTTGAGTTTGACATTGCGCCAATCTGCCGCATTTTGTGGTTGCTTCATTGGCAACCCTCCAGCAACTTGGCCACATTCTCGGCAATCCGCTCTTCCAGTTCCCGGGCCTCGACGTTAAGGATTTCCAGTTCCTCGTTCTGCTCCTCCAGACGCACCTTGAAGTCAAAGTCATCCTCGGCGCGGGCGGCCACGCCCACATAGCGGCCGGGGTTGAGGCTCCAGCCCTGGGCTTCGATCTCGGCCAGCGTCGCCACCTTGCACAGGCCCGCCATATCGACATACTTGGGCTTCTTCCCGAAGTGTTCGGCCAGCAGGTCGGCACTGTCGTGCAGGTTTTCGGGCGTCTCACCCCGATAGAGCCGGGCGATATTGGCCAGAAACTCGATTTGCGCCGGGGTCCAGTCGCGGTGGGCCCGGTCGATCTGACGATAGAGGTGGCGGGCGTCGATGAACAACACCTGGTCGGCGCGGGCGGCCTTGCGTTTGCCCCGGTCGAAGAACCAGAGGGTGCAGGGCAGGGTGACAGTATAGAAAAAGTTGGAACCGACGGCCACCATCAGATCCACGGCGCGGGCTTCGATGAGTTGCTTGCGGATGTCCAGTTCCGAGCTGCGGGCGTCGGAGGCTGAGTTGGCCATGACAAATCCGGCGCGGCCGGTGTCGGAAAGGGCGCTGTAGAAAAGCTGAATCCATAGGTAGTTAGCGTTGTCGGTGCGAGGCAGGCCGAAGGGAAAGCGCGGATCGTCCTTGAGCCGGTCCTTGTCCACCCGGTCCACGTTGAAGGGCGGATTGGCCATGACGAAGTCGAACTTCCCGGTGGAGCGGTGCAGGTCTTCGTAGTAGGCGTTGCCTTGGCGGATGTCGCCGGCCAAACCGTGTACGGCGAGGTTCATCTTGCCCAGCCGGACGGTCTCGGCCACCTTCTCCTGGCCGTAGACGCTCAGCTCGGCGCCGGGGTTCTTCTGGTGTTCGGTCACAAAACGGGCGCTCTGCACGAACATGCCACTGGAGCCGCAGGCCGGATCGAAGATGCGGCCATGGAACGGTTCGATGATGCCGACGATGAGCTGGACTATGGCGATGGGGGTGAAGAATTCGCCGCCCTTCTGCCCCTCGGCTCTTGCGAAGTTGCCAAGGAAATATTCGTAAATCTTGCCGAAGGCGTCCCCCTCGATGTCCATCGGGACGGAGTTCATGGTCTTGAGCAGCTCTTTGAGCAGGGTGTTCTCGAAGCGGTTATAGGTCTTGGGCAGAACATCCTTGAGGTCGGGGTTCTCCGCCTCGATGGCGCGCATGGCGTCGTTGATGGCCACGCCGATGTTGCCCCCCTCCGGCAGTTGAATCAATGTCGAGAAACGCGCCACCTCGGGCAGGTAGAGCACGCCCCGGGCCTGGTAGTCCGCCGGGCCGATCTTCCGTCGCCCGCCACCGGGTCCGGTCAACTCCTTCGCCGCCACCTGGAACTTGTGGTCGGCAAAACGCAGAAACACCAGCCCCAACACCGGAACGGAGTATTCCGAGGACTTCAGCTTGGAATTGGCCCGCAGCTCATCCGCCGCATCCCACAGGCGGGCTTCGATGTTGTTGCCGTTATGATTCATGCTTTCTCCATGCGTCAATTTCTGTTTGTCATCTAACGATCAGGATAAGCCGCGGGCGCTCACGCCCCCCCAAGGCTGAGACATCAACTCCAGCTTGTGGTTAGGTCGCTATATTAATTTGTCAGTGACCTAATTCTCCCCACCGTAGGTAAAAGGCAAAGAAGGGATCAGTTATGTGTAGTTTTTTCTCTGATTCCTCAAAATCTATCACAGGTGTGGAGCTTTGATCTGTTGCAGCGATTGTCGCCATATGCTTTAATACGCGGGCGATTTCCTGCAATTGTGGTATTTGTGAGGCGGATACGTTCCTTATAGCACTCCTCAATTCTTCGTATTCAATGCTGACAAGCCCTGGTTTAATGTATGCCATGCCATGCAAGACCAGTTCGTATATGTCAACAGCTTGTCCATTTTTTAATTGTCGTTGGATTCTATCTGTCCTCTGCCTTGGCCCACGTGCCAATTTCTCGAAAATGGGTCTCCCGATCGTTTCTGCAACCTCTATAAATATTTTATTGAGATCAGACTCTGGTAAGTTGAGCATTCTACGCCTTAATGCATATTCAATTTGGATATATTTGCTTATTCCACGACAATAGTCTTGCATCAAATGCGGGCTTCCTATTGCTTCTTTTGCTATCTTGTTTGCAGTAGGCGAAGAAACGTCGTAATTTAGCAGATCAAAACCTTTTGTAGGTATATAACGCAATTCATCTTCTGACCAAATAGGAATATCAATTGTAAATATTCGGCCGGTCATCTCTTTTTCTACTTTTAGTGCATCATACCTCCTGTGCGGAATAGCAATGATTACTGCCGGAAGGCCGTCAAATATTAAGGGTTTTAGAGCTCTTACGATGCTTCCTTGCAATTCTTTTGGGATGTAATGAAAATCGTCAACTACCAGAGGTATCAAAGATTCTTTTAATCCGCGTAATGCAATGACGCGAGAAGAGAGTGTCTGAGTGCTTTTAATCCCAGAGAATTTTTTCCTCCCAATTTCCGCCCTAATAGCTTTTGTCGATACTCCAATTTTTCCGGACACTTCTGTTGCAATTTCCTTTTGCTTAGACTGGAATAGCTCTAGTTGCTCAATGACAACATGCCAAAAATCGTCTTCTTCAGAAACTGTTCCTCCATCGACCCAAATGCATTCTTCAGGAGGCAATATCTTCCGCGCAAGAACAGTTTTTCCTGATTTAGTTTGACCAGTAACGGTAACAAGTTTGCACAAATTTCTTTTTGCTTCCATTAATCTGTTTTCCAGCCTTAGTTCAGCGCGTGGATTATATGTATGCCTTGGGAATCCTCCAGGAACAAATATTTCGTAATACCTCAACATGTCTTCTTGGCCTCCTATTTGGTCAGCCTAACCTCTCCCATCAGTTGCGGCAAAATGCTTGCTTTTTGATGTCAACTGCATGCATTTGTTAGAAGTGCTCATTAAGGACGCTCTCGAATAGATCCCGTGAGCCTGCTGTCAATGATCTGGGCACCTGGCGCATGAGTCGCAATGAGATCTCTTACACGCCTCTTCGATTCGCTAGTGCATAGCGGCCCCATTGTGATTGAAAGCTGGCGCAGGGCCATCTCCGAAAGATCAACGTCCAGGTACTCTATCCCAGGGGCTCTTCCGCTGAGAAAAGCGTTCAGCATAAACGTGGGCAATTTCTGAACAAACTCTGGAGAACCTGGGCCACTAGACGGCACCTGGAGCGAAGGCATAACAAAAAGAAAATATCGGTATTCCTGCTGGAACCCCCAATCGATGCTTTTTAATCTGACAAGATCAAATGGCCGAGAGATTGTGAGAGTCGCTGTATCAGGGGAATCTCTTTTGATTTGAATCGCCCTCGCATATCGAGACTGAGCATCAGCGCAGTACTCCACCGGACCACCGAATTTGTCTGGTTCCATAAACATCGGGAGAACCATGTAGTCGGGTCCGTACTGCTCATCGAACGACAATGGCGAGTACATGGTTCCCTCAACCTGCACGTTCCAGCCCGGCTTTGGCAGTAGGAGCTTTCGCTCGAACGGCATGATCGGCAACGTAATTCGGACTTCGGTCATTCCTCCAGCGTACATGTGCCATTGAGGGATGCTTTCTTCCTGACAATATGTCCAGCAACTCGCAAAGAAGTACTTGCCGAAATTGATGCCATGCTGAATATTTGATTCTCTAAGGTCATCCATTCGGTCCAATCGATTGAACCGTAGTTTCTTGGAAGAAAGTATTTTGGTTAACACCTCGACATTGGTGTAATGATGAATTTTCTCGAGCATGATCATACGCCTTTGGCATTTCTAATTATAATAGGATGGAGTACAGGACAGACTAATCCAATCGGAAAATCCATACCTGCAAGTATGGATTTCCCGATTGAGGATAATTCCCGATATTCCAGTAAGGTGTTGTTAAAGGAGGAAATTGCTGGTCTTGATCGAAGCCCGAAAATCCCGTCCAAGCTCGATCTCCTTATCCCCCGTTGGAAGCAACAACAGGAGGGGTGTCGGTGGGATGTATTACTCGAGGTCCTGCGCCAGGTCCTCGAAGCGAGTGAACTGCGAAAGGAAGGCGAGCTTCACGTCGCGCATGGGGCCGCTCCGGTTCTTTCCGATGATGATCTCGGCGACGCCCTTCGCCTCCTGCGGCGTCTTCTCCTTGGCGTACATCTCCTCGCGGTAGACGAACAGGATCAAATCTGAATCCTGCTCGATCGCCCCCGAATTGTGGCTGACGACGCCGTCGGCGAGCCATGAGGCCGGTCCAGGAACGGTCAGGTCGAACACTTCTTCCACCCCTTCCGGCCGAACCTCGACAACGCGATCGAAGAATAGGTCGCTTCCGTCCCAACATCCGAGAGGATTGTCTTCCAATACCGCCGCATACCCCGCCACAACATTACGAGTTGGAGCAGAGTTGAACTGGGCGGTCCCGCTAATAGAGGTTCGACGCACCGCAGCCATCGCCGGACGTGCCGACCATAGCGCCTCACGGGCTACGGCGAGGCAATCGCCGGGCTTCAACTCCCCGACGCGTGTCCATACGCCCGCACCGTAGAGCAGGTGCTCCGGAGTCGCCCGGATCGTGCGTCCGCTTGCGAGGGCGACGCGCATCACCGGCTTCTTGCCCACCGACCATACGCAGTCGCTCTTCGCCGGGACGATGCGCCCCTCCGGCGACATGGCCCACACGTCGACCTGTTTCCCCACCAGTTCCCGGATCGGCATCCGGCCGCCGTCTGTGGTCAGGACGAGGGTGTCCCCCGTGACGCATTCCCTCAAGTCCGCCATTTGAGGGCGTTTGTCGTTCCGGCTCTCCACCCCTCGGCTGAGTTGCGAGACCGCGACCACCGGGATGTTCAGCTCCTTGGCCAGCGACTTCATGGAGCGCGAGATCTCGGAGACCTCCTGCACCCGGTTTTCGGTGTTCTGGCGGGTGTTGGAGCCATGCATCAGCTGCAGGTAGTCGACGATGATCATCCCGATGCCGCGCTCTTTTTTCAGCCGCCGCGCCTTCGCCCGAAGTTCCATCGCCGAAAGCGTCCCCGAATCGTCGGTGTAGATCGGCGCCTCGGAGAGCTTCCCCACGGCGGCGACGAGCCGGTTGACCTCCTCCTGCGCGAGGTGTCCCGTGCGAAGCCGCTGGAAGTTGACGCGCGCCTCGGAGCAGATCATCCGCATCGCCAGTTCCTGGCGGCTCATCTCGAGGGAGAAGATCGCGACGGGCAGCTTCTGCCGGGTCGCCGCGTTCACGGCGATGTTGAGGCAGAGCGAGGTCTTCCCCATCCCGGGGCGGGCGGCCACGACGATCATGTTGGAGCGCTGGAACCCGGCGGTGACCTGGTCCAGGTCCCGGAAACCGGACGCGACGCCGGTGATCCGCTCCTTCCGCTCGTACGCCTCCTCGATCTCCTTCATCGCCTCGCGGGCCATCTCGCCCATCACGTAGTAGGAAGGCTTGATCTTCTCCTCGGCAATGGCGAAGATCGCCTGCTCGGTCTTGTCGAGGAAGACGTCGATGTCGGCGACCCCCTGGAAGGCGGCGGTGGTGATCTCCTGCGCCGCGGCGATCGTCTTGCGGAGAATCGACTTCTCCTTCACGATGCGCGCGTAGTGCACGACGTTGTCGGAGATGGGGACGGAAGTGACGATCTCGGAGAGGTAGGCGAGCCCGCCGACCTGCTGTTCGGCGTTCCGGTCCTTCAGGACCGCGGACAGGGTGAGCTGGTCGATGGGGCGACCCCTGTCGTAGAGGTCGACCATCGCCTCGTAGAGGATCCGGTGGGCGCCCTGGTAGAAGTCGCCCGGACGCAGGACCTCCATCACGCCGTTGATCAGGTCGTTGTTCAGCAGGACCGATGCGAGGACGGCCTGCTCCGCGTGGAGATCGTGGGGAGGAACCCGGAGAGAGGAGTCGTTGCCGCCCGGCGTCGTACCGCGATTATCGTTCACCGACGCCCCCCTTTCCGGAATGCATCCGGTGATGCGGGCTAAGCGTTGCGTGTCATAAATACGGCGTAGCACCGAGAGGGCCGATGCGCCGCATCCGGCAAGGCGTCGCGACCGAGGCGTACTGGGCAAGTACGGTGAGGGAGCGCAACGCAGCCGGGGCGGATGCAGCGGGCCTCGAATGCAGCCGTATTTATGAAACGCAGCACTAAGTCTCGGGCACCACGCTGACGGAGATCTCGGGGAAGACGTCGGCCGCCACCCGGATCTTCACCTTGAAGTCGCCCACCTGCTTGATCGGGTCGGGGAGCTGGATCGCCTTGCGGTCGACGGTCACTCCGACCTTCCCGAGCGCTTCCGCGATGTCCCGCGAAGTGATGGCGCCGAACAGCTTCCCCTCCTCCCCCGCCTTCGCGGGAAGGGTGAGGGAGACGGCGGACAGCGTCGCCGCCGTCGCCTCGGCGGTCTTCCGGGTCTTCTTCGCCCGCGTCTCGATCGTCCGCCGATCGTGGTCGAGGGACTTCATGTTCCGAACGTTCGCCAGGACCGCCAGCTGCCGCGGGATCAGGTAGTTCCGCCCGTACCCGTCCTTGACCTTGACGACCTCGCCCGCCTTTCCCAGGTTTTCCACGTCCTCGCGCAGGATGATTTTCATCGGGGCGCTCCTACCGGACCTGCGTGGCGGTGAAGGCGATCAGCGCGAGGATCCGCGCCTTCTTGATCTCCACCGTCAGCTTCCGCTGGTGCTTCGCGCAGTTCCCCGTGATGCGGCGGGGGACGATCTTCCCCCGCTCGGAGACGAACTGCTTGATCATGTAGGCGTTCTTGTAGTCGATCGCGAGCTCTTTCTCCGCGCAGAAACGGCAGAACTTCTTGCGGATGTACCGCTTCTTCCCTCCTCCGCCCGGGCCGCGATGGTCGTCGCGCCGGGGACCGGACGATGAAGGGCGGGGCTTGTACGGGGTGCTCATCGGGTAGTACCTCCTTGGAATCCGGATCGTATTTTTTCAGAACGGGATATCGTCGTCTTGCGATTCGGCCGCCGGAGCCGACGGTGCGGAAGGCTCGGCCGACGCGCCGCGCGGGCTACCGAGGAACTGGACGTTGTCCGCCACGACCTCGATCTTGCTCCGCTTCACGCCGTCGGTCTCCCAGCTGCGCTGCCGCAGGCGCCCCTCGACCAGCACGGGACGGCCCTTGGAAAGGTACTCGGCGCAGTTCTCGCCCGTCTTCCCGAACACCGAGACGTCGAAGAAGGAGACCTCTTCCTTGACCTCGTTGTTCGACTTGTACCGGCGATTCACCGCAATGCTGAAGCTGGTAACGGCCACCCCGGAAGGGAGAAAGCGCGTCTCGGGATCCCGCACGAGGTTGCCGGCGAGGATGACACGGTTGAAGGTGACCATCTGGAGCCTCCCTGTTCGTCAGGCTTCCGCTGGAGGCGCGGGCGCCGGGGGCGTTTCGGGTGCGGGAGTTTCGGAGTCCACGGGCGTCCCCGAGTCCGCGGGCGCATCTCCCGCGGGGGGTGCGACCGCCTCGACCTTCGGCTTCAACTCCGCGGTGTGCAGGGTGGTCAGGTGGCGGAGGATTCCCTCGAAGATCTTGATGTTCCGCTCCACCTCCTCGACGACGCCGCGGGTCCCGGTGTAGAGGAGGAAGGTGTAGAAGGCGTTGGATTTCTTCCGGATCGGGTAAGCGAGTTTGCGATTCCCCCAGTCGTCGGTCTTCAGCACCTCGCCCTTGAAGCTGGCGACGATCCCGGAGAGCTTTACGAGGAACTCTTTCCTGGAGTCTTCCGGGAGTTCGGGGTCGAACAGGATGGCGGTTTCATACCTCTTCGTTGTCATCTTGCGATCTTGCCTCCTTTCGGCTGATCGAGCCCCCGGACAATGTGCCGGGAGCAAGGAGTATGTTTCCCCCCGGGGATTCCGGCGGGGCCTTGCTATCCTCGCGCGCCTTCGCGTTCCAGCGCGTCATGGCTTTGTCGAAACCGAGCCTTGCGATGTCCGAGAACGCCTCGGCGGCGCCGGCGACCGCCGCGTCGAAGGCCCCCCGGAGCTCTGGAGCCGGGGGGGTCAGGACGTAGTCGGACGGGTCGACCCCCGCCGGGGGCCGTCCGATCCCCAGGCGGACCCGGAGAAATTCGGCGGTCCCGAGACGTTCCTTGAGGGAGCGCAGTCCGTTGTGGCCGCCCGTCCCCCCGCCGCGCTTCAGCCTCACCGCGCCGACCGGAAGATCGAGGTCGTCGTGGAGGACTAGCAGATCCTCCGGGCCGTCCGCGTGCTTCCTGTAGAGCGGTGCAACCGCGTCGCCGGACAGGTTCATGAACGTCATCGGCTTGACGAGGACGACCCGCAGCCCGGCGATCTCTCCGGTTCCCAACGAAGCGGCCACGGCGGCGCGCCACCGCGCGCCGAGCGATTCGGCGACCCGGTCGATCGCCAGAAACCCCGCGTTGTGGAGCGTGGCGCCGTACCGGCGCCCCGGATTTCCCAGACCGACGATGAGTCGCGTGTAACCTTACTCCTTCTTCTTCGATTCCTTTTCCGGCTTCTCTTCCTTCGCTCCGCCCTCCGCCACGCTGGCGCCCTCGGCCCCTTCCGCTGCCAGTTCCTCGACCGCCACCGGCGCGGCCTCGGCCTTCGGCGTGTTGACCGCCGCAATGGTCATCCGGAGGTCCTTCTCGGTGGGGACGACACCCTCGGGAAACCGTATGTCCGACAGATGGAGGGAATCGCCGATCCCGAGGGAGGCGACATCGAGTTCGAGAAACTCGGGAACGTTGGAGGGGATGCACTCGACCTCGAGACTGCGGGTGACCACTTCGAGGATTCCGCCCATCTCGATCCCGATCGCCTTTCCCTTGACCCGCAACGGAACCTCGACCCGGAACTTCCTCCCGAGCGCCACCTCGTAGAAATCGACGTGGGTGACGCGACCGGTCAGGGGATGGGTCTGGGTCTCTTTCAGGACCGCGAACGACTCTTTCCCCCCGGTCTCGTCCTGCACGGTCATCTTGACGACCACCGTTCCGCGGCGGGCCGTGTCGAGAAACTTTTCGAGGGGCTTGCGCTGGAACTCGATCGACCGGGTCTCGAGCCCCTTGCCGTAGATGACGCCCGGGATCTTCCCCTCGACGCGGCGCTTCCGGTTGATCTCTTTCCCCGTGTACTGGCGGCGGTCCGCCGACAACTCCATCATCGCCATCTTCTCTCTCCTCCTATACGAACAGCGAACTGACCGAATCCTGGAAATGGATCCTCTTGATGGCCTCGCCCAGCAGGGGCGCGACCGTGAGGACGTGTAGCTTCGTGCACGCCGCCTTGGAGCCCAGGGGGATCGTGTTGGTCACCACGAGTTCCTCGATCTCCGATTTCTCGAGCCGGTCGATGGCCGGACCCGACAGGACCGCGTGGGTGGCGCAGGCGTAGACGTGCTTCGCCCCCTTTCGGCGCAGGGCATCGGCGGACTGGGCGAGCGTGCCGGCCGTGTCCACCATGTCGTCGAGCAGGACCGCCGTCTTCCCCTCGACCTCCCCGATGATATTCATCACCTCGGCCACGTTGGGCGCCAACCGGCGCTTGTCGATGATGGCGAGGGAGGCGGAAAGGCGCTTGGCGAAGGCCCGCGCGCGCTCCACGCCCCCGGCGTCCGGGGAGACGATCACGATCTCGTCCTCGTTCCCGTACTTCTCCTTGATGTACTCCAGCAGCACCGGGGCCGAGTAAAGGTGGTCCACCGGGATGTTGAAGAATCCCTGGATCTGGCCGGCATGAAGGTCCATCGTCAGCAGCCGGGAGACGCCCGCCGCGGTCAGGAGGTCGGCCACGAGCTTCGCCGTGATCGGGGCCCGTGGAAGGACCTTCCGGTCCTGTCGCGCGTACCCGTAATACGGAAGCACCGCCGTCACCCGCCTCGCCGAGGCGCGCTTCAGTCCGTCCATCAGGATCAGCAGTTCCATCAGGTGGTCGTTCACCGGGGGACATGTGGGCTGGATGACGAAAACATCCACGCCGCGGACGTTGTCCCGGATCTCGACGTTCACCTCGCCGTCGCTGAACCGCTTGATGACCGCGGAACCGAGCGGGATGCAGAGGAACGCGCAGATCTCCTTCGCCAGATCAGGGTTCGCGTTCCCGGTAAAAACCTTCAGTCGCGTCACGCAACTCCCCTGGTTCTGGAGGAAACTTCGCCGAAAGGATTGAATGTTATACCTAAGGGGGGGGTGTTGGCAAGCCCTATTCGACCGCACCCGGCCCCCGGCGTGGCTGGGAGGGAAGGGGTCGAACCTTCATCTGGGGCTTCAAAGGCCCCGGTCCTGCCGTTAGACGACCTCCCAGCGCACCCGCGATTCCAGTGTAGCATCTCGCAAATACCCTGGCATTCGAACGTTGCTGCATCCGCTCCAGCTATTTGCGAGATACTACACTAGCGGGCGGCCGCGACCCCGTCAAGGACGGCTCCGGATCCCCGCTCGTACGCCCCGATCACTGCCTCCTCGATCATCCGCCGGGTCTCGTTGTCCAGGGGGTGAGCGGTGTCCCGGTACGTGCCATCCTTCGTCTTCTTGCTCGGCATGGCGACGAACAGGCCGGCGCTTCCCTGGATGATCTTGAGGTCGCGGACGACAAAGCAGTCATCGAAGATGATCGTGGCGTAACCTTTCAGTTTCTCGTTGTCCGACACTGGAAAGACCTTCACCTCGGTGATCCGCATCCTGGTATCCTCCCCTTCTCTCCAATGATATCAGACGTTTCTCGCGACGAAGACCCGTCGCCCTTTTCCCCCGTCGCCGGCTGCCGACAATGTTTTCCGCGCATCCCGCGCCGCGCCTTCCGACGTGAAGAGGCCGAACACCGCCGATCCGCTCCCCGACAACCCCGCCGCCGCCGCTCCCACGGACGTCAGCTCCCTCCGGATCGCACCGATCTCCGGATGCGAGGGCTCCCACGCCGCCTCGAAATCGTTCCGGACGATCGCCGCCACTTCCGAAAACGTCCGGAACGCCGGGACGCGGCCGCGAGAAGGGAGACCGCCCGCCTCGCGCCCAAGCCGCGCATACCCCTCCCGGGTCGAAAGCCCGAAGGCAGGACGCACGATGACGGCGTAAAAAGGAACATTCCACGGGAGCGGTGTGAGCCGCTCGCCGATCCCCTCTACGAGCGCCGCGCCGCCCGGCAGAAAGAACGGGACGTCCGCTCCGACGTGGATCGCCATCGCCAGCAACGCTTCCCGGGGGGGGTGCACCCCGGTAAGAGCGATCAACCCTTTCAGCGCCGCCGCCGCATCGGAACTTCCCCCGCCCAGCCCCGACTCGGCGGGGATCGACTTCCGGATCCGGATCCGTACACCGGCGGGGGTCCCCGCCCACGCGAGGAAGAGGGCGGCGGCCTTGTGACAGCTGTTCGCGGCGCCGTCCGGGACCCCCGGCGCATCGCATTCCACCGTGATCCCGGCGGGAGCCTCCTCGACGGTAACCTCGTCGTACAGGGAGACCGGCACCATGACCGAACGGATGTCGTGGTACCCGTCGGGGCGTTTTCCGAACACCTGCAGGGAGAGATTCAATTTTGCCGGAGCGAGGAAGGAAACGGCGGAAGCACCCAATGGAAGCCTTTCAAACGCTGTTTCCAAATGAAGGTATCTGCATCAGAACCCGTTGTCAATAGGAGGTTCGGTTTCGGGCACTGGAGGGTCCAGCGGAGTCGCCGCAGGAGGGGGGCGCAGTGAGGTAAAGCGCAGCCGTGCAGGTTCACCGCACGGCGAGCCACGAACGGAGCCCCCGCTCCGAGGCGACGCAGCTGAACTGGGAATCCCGGTGGAGCACTAAGAGGTGGAGCGGGTGAAAGTGAAGCCCCCTTTCTGGTCGACGTCGACCGTCACCCGGGCCCCTTCGGGGAACTCCCCCTCGAGAATGCGCATCGCGAGGGGGTCCTCGACCCGCTTCTGGAGGGCGCGCCGCAGCGGCCGGGCTCCGTAGGCGGGGTCGTAGCCGATCTCCGCGATCCGTACCTTCGCCGCCGGAGTGAGAGCGATCGCGATCTTCCTTTCCGCGAGCCGGTCGTTCAGTTCCCGCACCATGATGTCCACGATCCGCGAAAGCTCCTCCTTCCCGAGGGAGTGGAACAGGACGATCTCGTCGAGCCGGTTCAGGAACTCGGGCCGGAAGGTGCGGCGAAGCTCCTCCATCACGCGGTCGCGGATCACCTCTTCCCCCTTTCCCGCGAGCTCCTGGATCCAGTGGGATCCCACGTTCGAGGTGAGGATGACCACGGCGTTGCGGAAGTCGACGGTCCGCCCCTGCCCGTCGGTCAGCCGGCCGTCCTCGAGAACCTGGAGCAGGATGTTGAAGACGTCGGGATGCGCCTTCTCGATCTCGTCGAACAGGATCACCGCGTACGGCTTGCGGCGGATCGCCTCGGTGAGCCCCCCCCCCTCCTCGTACCCGACGTATCCCGGCGGGGCGCCGATCATCCGGGCGACCGAATGCTTCTCCATGTATTCGGACATGTCGAGGCGCACCATGGCGGCCTCGTCGTCGAACAGGAACTGCGCGAGGGCCCGCGCGAGCTCCGTCTTCCCGACGCCGGTCGGCCCGAGGAAGAGAAACGAGCCGATGGGGCGGCGGGGATCCTTCAGCCCCGACCGGGCACGCCGCACGGCGTTCGCCACGAGTTCCACCGCCTCCCCCTGGCCCACCACCCTCGCTTCAATCCGCTCCTCCATCTTCAGAAGCTTCTGCACCTCCCCCTCGACCAGCCGGGATACGGGGATCCCCGTCCACCGGGAGACGATCTGCGCCACGTCCTCCTCGTCGACCTCCTCCTTCAGAAGACGGTCTTTCGAGCCCTCCGCCGCACGCGACGCCTCCTCGACCTGCTTCCGCAGGGCGGGGAGGACGCCGTACTTCAGTTGGGACGCCTTCTCGAGGTTCCCCTCCCTCTCCGCCCGCTGCATCTCCTGGAGGGTCTGCTCGATCCGCTCCTTGACCCCCCGGTGCCCGGCGATCTGGCGTTTCTCCTCCTCCCATCGCCCGCGCAGCTCCCCGATCTTCGCCGACAGCCCCGACAGCTCCGCCTCGATCCCGGAGAGCCGCTCCCGCGACGCCGGATCGGTCTCCTTCACCAAGGCCTGCCGCTCGATTTCGAGCTGGGTCCTGCGACGCTCCACCTCGTCGATCTCCGTCGGAACCGAGTCGATCTCGATCTTCAGGCGGGAGGCAGCCTCGTCGACCAGATCGATCGCCTTGTCGGGGAGGAACCGGTCGGAAATGTACCGGTTGGACAAGGTCGCTGCCGCTATCAGGGCGGAATCCTTGATCCGCACCCCGTGGTGGACCTCGTAGCGGCCTTTGAGGCCCCGGAGAATGGCGATCGTGTCCTCCACGGACGGCTCGCCCACCGGGACCGGCTGGAACCGCCGCTCCAGCGCCGCGTCCTTCTCCACGTATTTTCGATATTCGTCGAGGGTGGTCGCGCCGACGCACCGCAGATCCCCCCGGGCAAGTGCGGGCTTCAGCATGTTGGAGGCATCCATCGCCCCCTCCGCCTTCCCCGCCCCCACCAGGGTGTGCAGTTCGTCGATGAAGAGGATCACCCTCCCCTCGGCGGCGGTGATCTCCTTCAGGACCGCCTTCAACCGGTCCTCGAACTCTCCCCGGTACTTCGCGCCGGCGATGAGCGCCCCGAGATCGAGGGAAAGGACCCGCTTCTCCTTCAGCCCCTCCGGGACGTCCCCCGCCACCACCCGCTGCGCGAGCCCTTCCGCGATCGCGGTCTTTCCGACGCCGGGTTCGCCGATGAGAACGGGGTTGTTCTTGGTGCGGCGGGAAAGGACCTGGATCACGCGGCGGATCTCGTCGTCCCGCCCGATCACCGGGTCGAGCTTGTCGCGACGGGCCGCGTCGGTCAGGTCGCGGCAATACTTTTCGAGGGCCTGGTACTTCGCCTCGGGGTTCTCGTCGGTGATCCGCTGGGTCCCGCGGATGGCGGTCAGCGCGGACAGGATCGCCTCCCGCGTCAACCCGTGTTCCCGTAGGAGGTCGGCCACCTTCCCGGGTTCGGACGCGAAGGCTAGGAGAAAGTGCTCGGCGGAGAGGAATTCGTCCTTGAACGCGTCCGCTTCGGAGAGAGCGCGGCGGAACAGCGGCTCGAGGCGGGGAGACAGGCCCCGGGTCACCGCCCCGGACACCTTCGGCAGCGACGCAAGCAGGCCCTCGGTCCCGGAAAGCAGCCGTTGGGGAGAGACCCCGGTGCGTGCGAGGAGTTCCCCCATGACACCGCCTTCCTGGCGGAGGAACGAACAGAGGAGGTGCTCCGCACCCACCTCGGCGTGACCGCGGTCCGAAGCGAAACGAACGGCGTCCTGCAACGCCTCCTGGGACTTCACGGTGAGCTTGTCGAGGGAGATCATCGCTCTCCCTATTTGTTTTTCACCGTCAGGAGGATGCGGGCGTCTCCCCGCTCCACCAGGAAGAGGATCGTCTTGTCGGACTGGAACGTCTTCATGAGTTTCGCGAACTCGGCCGCGTTGGTCACGGGGTTACGCTTGTCCTGGCGAAGGATCGCCCGGAGGATGTCCCCCTCGTTGAACCCGGCGTCTTCCGCAGGGCTGCCGTCCGCTACGCCGGTCACCACCACGCCCTTCGTGTTCTCGATTTCGAATCGCTGCGCGATCCCGGGGGTGATGTCCTGGACCGTGAGCCCGAGATTCTTCGTGGAGAGGTCGTCCCCCTCCGCCAGCTTCCCGGGCTCCCCCGCCATCTCGGCGATGGTCACCGTGATGGTCGTCTCCTTCCCTCCACGCATCAGACGCACGTCCACGGTCTTCCCCGGCTTCGTCAAGGCCACGACCTGCGGCAGGTCGTGCTCGTTCCTGATCTCCTTCCCGTCGAACCCAACGATCACGTCGCCGGAGCGGATTCCCGCCATCGAAGCCGGTCCGCCGGATGTCACGTCGGACACCAGCGCTCCTTGCCGACCGGAAAGGCCGAGGTTCTCGGCCGCATCGGGGGAGAGCGGCTGGATGTAGACCCCGAGCCACCCGCGCGTCACCTTCCCCTTCTCCTTCAACTGGTCGAGAACCGACCTGGCGAGCTGGATCGGCGTCGCGAACCCGATCCCCTGCCCGCCCTGGATGATCGCCGTGTTGATCCCGACGACCTCCCCCTTCAGGTTGAAGAGGGGGCCGCCCGAGTTCCCCGGGTTGATCGACGCGTCGGTCTGGATGAAGTCGTCGTACGGCCCGGAGCCGATGATCCGCCCCTTGGCGCTGACGATCCCCGTCGTCACGGTGTGACCGAGCCCGAACGGGTTTCCGATCGCCACGACCCACTCGCCCACTTCAAGCTTGTCGGAGTCGCCAAGCTCCACGTAGGAGAGCTTCTTCTTCGCGTCGATCTTTATCAGGGCGATGTCGATCTTCGGGTCGGTCCCGACGACCTTCGCCTTGAACTGCTCCTTGTCCAGAAGGGTGACCGTCACCTCGTCGGCCTTCTCCACAACGTGGTTGTTCGTGAGGATGTAGCCGTCGCTGGAAACGATGAACCCGGATCCGAGCGACCTGCGCTTCTGCTCCCTCGGCATGCGCCCGAAGAATTTGCCGAAGAAATCGTCGAACGGATCTTGCTGGCCGAGCGGATTGCGCATCCGGGGGTGGTCGAATTTCACCACCTGGGTGGTGGAGATGTTGACCACCGCCGGGGATACTGCCTTGAACAGCTGCGGGATGTCGACCGGCACCATCCGGACCCCCGCCGCCACGGGGACCGCCGCCGGCGCCTCCTTGTCTCCCCACAATGCGCGGGCGATCGGCGAAATGTTAAAACTGGCCGTCAGTACGACCCCGGCGGCTATCGACGCGAGAACGAGGACAACAACCCAACTCTTGCGGATCACCGTTTCTCTCCTTCTTTTTTGCCCCCCGCGGGGGGGGCGTTGATCATCGCCATGTACCCCATCCGGAGGTGGTACAGCCCCTCGCGGAGGACCTCTTCCTCTTCCTTCGTCAGGTTCCCCTTCGTCTTCTCCTGCAGGATCCCGAGGAGGTCGATCGCGTCCTTCGCCGCCGGAAGGTCGACGGGGGAACGTTTCCCGTCGGGCCCCTGGAGCATGCCGAGCCCGGCCATCGCCCCCATCTGCAAGGACTGCACGAGGTCGAGAAAGCGCGGAACGCCGAGCGCGGACGCGCCGTCCTGCGCACTGCCCTTATCGCCTTGGACACCCGCACCCGGTGGAAGGTTCCCCTCCGTAGCCGCCGATGGAGGTTTCTCCACGGGAGGCGGCGAAGGCGGCTCTTCCCGCCCTCTCCGGTCGATCACCTTGAATCCCTTGTCCTCTTTTTCTTCGGGCATCAGACGGCCACCTTCTGCGTGATGAGGACCACTTCCCCGTCGACCTCCTCGACGAGGAAGTGGTCGGACTCTTTCCACTTCAGCGTGACGGGCACCTTGACCTTCTCGTCGATCGCGCGCTTGAGGAACCGCGCGCCGTACTTGACGGAGAACCCCGCGCGGGCCAGTGCGGCTGCTGCGGCGTCGGAGACGACCAGCGTCTTCCCGTGGGCCGCCATCCGCTTCCGGATCGAGTCGATGTACAGCTCGGCGATCTGCCGCACCTCGTCGATGGCGAGAGGCGTGAAGACGACGACGTCGTCCAGGCGGTTGATGAACTCCGGCGAGAACCGGTTCTCGGCCGCCTTCAGCACCGCCTTGCGGACCGGCTCGAAATCGACGGACCCCGGCCCGAACCCCATCGGCCGCGTGAGCTTCGACAGCTCCTCCGCCCCGAGGTTGCTCGTCATGATGACGATCGTGTCGGAGAAGTAGACCTTCTTCCCGCGCCCGTCGGTCAGCCACCCCTCGTCGAAGGCCTGGAGAAAGAGATTGTGGACGTAGGTGTCGGCCTTTTCGACCTCGTCGAGCAGGACCACGGAGTACGGGTTGTCCTTGACCTGGTTCGTCAGGATCCCCCCGCGCTCGGAGCCTACGATCCCGCGCGGCATCCCGATCAGCTTGTCGACGGCGAGTGCGCCGTCTCGGTACTCGGACATGTCGACCCGGATCATCTGCCGTTCGTCGCCGAAGAGGTACTCCGCCAGCGCCCTGGCCATCTCCGTCTTGCCGACGCCCGTGGGCCCCAGGAAGAGCAGCACGCCGTCCGGCCGGTAGATGTTCGCCTTGAGGGGGCCCTTGTTCATCCGCAGCGACCTGGCCACCGAGGCGATCGCCTCCTTCTGCCCCACCAACCGGCGGGAGATCCGCTCCTCGATGTCCCGGAACCGCTCCCCCACGTCCCGGAGGAGGATGTCCGGCGGGTTCTTCGTCTCGGTCGCGATCACGTCGAGCACGTCCTTCCCCGTGACGGTCTTCCCCGCGTCGCCCCGGATCTCGACGCGCACGCACGCGGTGTCGAGCCAGTTGATCACCTTGTCGGGCAGGCGGAGGGAACGGGCGTACCGGTCGGACATGGAGAGGGCGAAATCGATCGCCTCGTCCAGGATCTCCACCCCGTAGTTCGCCTCGAGACGGGGCTTGAGGCCCATGAGGATCTCGCGGGTCTCCTCGAGGGTCGGCTCCCCGATCTTCACCACCCGGAACCGCCGGGAGAGCGCCTCGTCCTCCTGGAGGATCTCCTTGTACTCCGTCGCCGTCGTGGCGCCGATCATCTGGACCTCGCCGCGCGCCAGGGCCGACTTGAAGATGTTCGCCGCGTCGGAGGGGACGCCCATGGCGGAGCCCGCGCCGACCAGGGTGTGCGCCTCGTCGATGAAAAGGATCAGGTTCTTCCGCTCCCTGACCTCGGCGATCACCTTCTCGATCCGGTCCTCGAACATCCCGCGGAAGACGGTCCCCGCCACGACCGTGTTCATCTGGAGGTTGACCACGTGGTGTCCCCGGAGCCGCTCCGGCACCCGGTGCGGCTCGTACTCGAGTCGCATCGCCAGCCCCTCGACGACGGCGGTCTTCCCGACCCCCGGGTCCCCGAGGATCATCACCGAGTTGGACCGGTCCTTGTGGCAGAGGTATTCGAGGATCCGGTCGATCTCCGGGTCCCGTCCGATGATCGGGGGGATCTTCCCTTCCCGGGCGAGGAGGTTCAGGTTGACTCCGAAGGTCCGAAGGTTCGCCGGGAGTTCGTACCGCTTGCGGAACTCCTCGACCTTCTCTTCCCGGGTCCGCAGCTGCGCGGCGAACCGGGAGAGCGCGACGGACGGGTCGACGCCGTAATTCTTGAGGATCCGCGCCGGGATGGAGTGGACCTCGTGGAAGATGCCGAGGAACAGGTCGGAGGCGTCGATCTGGGTGCGGCGGTTCCGCTGGGCGGTCTCCCACGCGACGCGGAAGACCTGCTTCGTCGCCGGGGGGACCTTCAGCCCGACCCCGAGGTACTGCCGGGAGATGTTCAGGTGCTCCGCGAGAGAGAAGAGTACGGCCTCGACGTTCAGCCCGATCGCGGCCATCAACTCCTGGAACATCGTCTTCTCCTGGTCGGCGAAGGCGATGAACAGGTGCTCGAGACCGAGATAGTAGTGATGCCGCCGCTGCGACTCCTCGATCGAGGCGTTCAGCATCCGGTGCCCGGACTCGGAGAGCTTTTCCCGGTAGAACGAGATCTCCATCATAAGGGGATCCGCCCCCGCATCGCCATCAGGCGCTCTACCCGTTTCTCCACCGGCGGGTGGGTGCTGAAAAGGCTCTTGAGGCCGCCGCCGGTCAGCGGGCTCATGATGAACATGTGGGCCGTCGCGGAAGACGCCTGCATCGGCACCTGCCGGGACCAACCCGAAATCTTTTCGAGGGCATGCGCGAGCGCCTCGGGCTTCCCGCAGAAGCGTGCCCCGGTCTCGTCGGCAAGGTATTCGCGCGAGCGGGAGAC
>Ga0208566_1000376_pt1 | contig 29872 bp, 25 predicted proteins | sample PL_2010_150m_FD_184159 | JGI IMG/M metagenome (GOLD analysis project Ga0208566, IMG submission 184159) | Freshwater microbial communities from Powell Lake, British Columbia, Canada to study Microbial Dark Matter (Phase II) - PL_2010_150m... | ecosystem: Environmental > Aquatic > Freshwater >...
GCAACAGAACAACAACTTTACGAGGTCATCAGGGATTATGGCGAAGAGCGGTTTGCTAAACAGATTGCAAGAACGATTGTTGCGGCTCGGCAGGATGGGCCTATCGACACCACACGACAGCTTTCCCAGATCGTGGCAAAAGCGGTCAAAACCCGCGAGCCGAATCAGGATCCGGCAACGCGCACCTTTCAAGCTATACGGATTTTCCTCAACCAGGAGCTTGAGGAGTTGTCGCTAGTGCTGCCGCAATGCGTCGAAGTGCTGGCGCCGCACGGCCGTCTGGCGGTGATCAGCTTCCATTCGCTGGAGGATCGCGTGGTCAAGCGCTTCATCCGCGATCTGGAAAAGCCCGATACCTTGCCGTCCAAACTGCCGATTCGCGCCAGGGATTTGCCTGATCCTCGACTGGTGGCGGTGGGCAAGGCGCGCCGCGCATCCTATCAGGAAGTCTCCGCCAATCCGCGCTCGCGTAGCGCGACGTTGCGCATCGCGGAACGCACCGAGGCTGCCTAAATGATCCGGCTCAACCTCCTCCTGGTGATGATTGCGGTGATCTGCGCCATCGGCGTGGTGACCTCGCAGCACAAGGCGCGCAAGCTGTTCAGCGAGTTGCAGCAGGAACAGGAGCGGGCCAAGCAGATGGAAGTGGAGTGGGGGCAGTTGCAGTTGGAACAGAGTACCTGGGCGATGCACGCGCGCATCGAGAAAGTCGCCACCGCGCATCTGGAAATGCAGGTGCCGGACGCTTCGCGCATCCAGGTGGTGCCGGCGGAAGGTAAGGGGGCGGGCCAGTGAGCATCGCCCTCAACCCGTTCAAGGCCGGCAGCGTCGCCAACCTGTTCCAGGGCGGTGGACGTCCGGGGCGGCGCGACGACGTGTTGCGTCTGCCGGTGTGGCGGATGCGCATCCTGGCGGTGGTGCTGCTGCTGTGGTTTCTCGGCCTGTTCGGGCGGGCCCTGTTTTTGCAGGGGCTGAACAACGAATTCCTGCGCTCGAAGGGCGATGCGCGCACCAACCGGGTGGTGGAAATCTCCGCCCATCGCGGCATGATCACCGACCGCCACGGCGAGCCGCTGGCGATCAGCACGCCGGTGGAAGCGGTGTCGGTCAGCCCGCGCGATCTCGAGATTACCCCGGCCAAGCTTACCCAGCTGGCGGGTCTGCTGGAGTTGGACAAGAACGAACTGACCAAACGTTTCAGTCAGACGCAACGCGACTTTACGTATCTCAAGCGCCAGATGCCGCCGGAACATGCGGCCAAAGTCATGGAATTGGGCATCCCCGGAATTTTCCTGCAACACGAGTACCGCCGCTATTACCCGTCCGGCGAAGTGGTGGCGCACCTACTGGGCTTTACCGGCATCGACGACAATGGCCAGGAAGGCCTGGAGCTAGCCTATCAGGATACCCTGGCCGGCAAGCCGGGCAGCCGCAGGGTGATCAAGGACCGCCTCGGCCACATCATCGAAGACGTCGAGAGCATCCGCGTCCCGCAGGAAGGTCGCGACCTGACCCTCAGCATCGACCGCAAGATCCAGTATCTCGCCTACCGCGAACTGAAAGCCGCGGTCGCCGAACATAAGGCCAAGGCCGGCGCCATCGTCGCGCTCGATGCCCGCACCGGCGAAATCCTGGCGCTGGCCAACCTGCCCGCCTTCAATCCCAACAATCGCGTCAAGCTCAACCGCAGCACCACCCGCAACCGCGCCGTCACCGACATCTTCGAGCCGGGTTCGACGATGAAACCGATCACCATCGCGGCGGCGCTCGAAGCCGGCATCGTCAAGCCGGAAACGCCGATCCAGACCGCGCCGGGGCATTTGACCATCGGCGTGGCGACAATCCACGACGCCCATGCCGGCGGGTTGATGAGCGTGGCGCAGGTGATCCAGAAATCGAGCAATGTCGGCGCGGCCAAGATCGCCCTGTCGTTGCCCTCGGAAACCTTGTGGAACATGTTCAACCACGTCGGTTTCGGCAGCCTGCCCAAAACCGATTTTCCCGGCGAAGCCTCCGGCAAGCTGCGCCCCTTCAAAACCTGGCAACCCATCGAACAGGCCACCATGGCTTACGGCCACGGCATCTCGGTCAGCCTGCTGCAATTGGCGCGCGCCTACATGATGTTTGCCGGCGACGGCGAAATCAAACCGGTTTCGCTGGTCAAGCTGGAGGCGCCCCAGCCGGGTGTGCCGGTGATCTCGGCGGCCAATGCCCACGCGGTGCGCGCGATGCTGGAATTGGTGGTGCAGCCCGGCGGTACGGCGCCGCGCGCCCAGGTGGTGGGCTACCGCGTGGCGGGCAAGACCGGTACCGCGCACAAGCAGGAAGGCGGACGTTACGCGGATGACCGTTATGTTGCCTCGTTCGTCGGCTTCGCCCCGGCCAGCAATCCGCGCCTGATCATCGCAGTGATGATCGACGAACCGTCCAACGGCCAATATTACGGCGGCGCTGTGGCAGCGCCGGTATTCAGCCAGGTGATGGCGGGCGCGCTGCGTTTGTTGAGCGTGCCGCCCGACGCGCCGACCCAGAACATCATGCCCCCGGAAAATGCGCCGGAAATCAAGGAGGTAGTATGAATCTACCGGCCAACTCCGCCTTTCCGCAGTTCGACTTCGCCGCGCTGGCCGGTTTGGGCGTGACGGTGACCAGCCTGACGACCGACAGCCGCAAGCTGCGCAGCGGCGATACCTTCGTTGCCTATCCCGGCGAGCGCCAGGACGGACGCCACTATATTCCCGCCGCCATCGCCGCCGGCAGCAACGCGGTGCTGTGGGAGCGCGGCGGATTCGAATGGAATCCGGCGTGGCCTGTACCCAATCTGGGGGTCGAGGATTTGCGCGGCAAGGCCGGGGTGATCGCCGAGCAGGTCTACGGCGCGCCCTCGCAGAAAATGTGGATGATCGGGATCACCGGCACCAACGGCAAAACCTCCTGCGCCCACGCGCTGGCGCAGGTGATGACGGCGCGCGGCAAGAAATGCGCGGTGCTGGGGACGCTCGGCAACGGTTTTCCGGGCGCGTTGGAGCCGGCGCTGAACACCACCCCGGATGCGGTGGAATTGCACCGCCAGTTGCAGGATTACCTGGCCGACGGCGCACACAGCACGGCGATGGAGGTGTCCTCCCACGGTTTGGCGCAAGGGCGCGTCAACGGCGTGCATTTCGACGTGGCGCTGCTGACCAATTTGTCGCGCGACCATCTCGACTATCACGGCGACATGGCCGCCTATGCCGCCGCCAAGGCCGGGTTGTTCGGCTGGCCGGGGCTGAAATACGCGGTGCTCAACCTCGACGATCCGTTCGGCGCCGAACTGGCCGGCAAACTGGGCTGTTCCGGCGTGCAAGTGGTCGGCTACAGCCTGGAAGGCCGTCGCGACAACGTTCACCTCGCGGTGCTGGCGCGCAATCTGAAGTTGAGTGCGGCGGGGATCGCCTTCGAGCTGGCTACGCCGTGGGGAGCCGCACAGCTGGCTAGCCCCCTGCTCGGCCGCTTCAATGCACAGAATTTGTTGGCGACCCTGGCCGCCTTGCTGGTCAGCGGCGTCGAACTGGATGCTGCGGTGAGTGCCTTGGCGCAGGTCGAGCCGGTCGCCGGCCGCCTGCAAAAGCTCGGCGGCGAAGGCAAGCCGCTGGTGGTGGTGGATTATGCCCACACCCCCGACGCGTTGGAAAAAGTACTGCAAACCCTGCGCGAAGTCGTCGCCGGCAAACTGATCTGCGTGTTCGGCTGCGGCGGCGCGCGCGACAAGGGCAAGCGCCCGCTGATGGGCGAAGTCGCGGCGCGGCTGGCCGACGAAGTCATCGTCACCAGCGACAACCCGCGTCATGAAGACCCGCAGGCGATCATCGCCGAGATCGTCGCCGGCATGAGCGCCAACCACCGCGTGATCGAAGACCGCGCGCTGGCGATCGCCGCGGCGCTGCGCCGCGCCGCGCCGGACGACGTGGTGCTGGTGGCAGGCAAGGGACACGAGGATTACCAGGAAATCGACGGCAAGCGTTTGCCGTTCTCCGACGTGGCGGTGGCGTCGCGTCTGTTGGCGGAGTACCCCTCATGCTGAACTTGAGTAGCGCCGCATCCATGATCGGCGCCGAACAGCGCGGCGCCGATGTCGAATTTGACGCGGTCACCACCGACAGCCGGGCGATCGCGCGCGGCGACCTGTTCGTCGCGCTACGCGGCGAACGCTTCGACGGCCACGCTTTCGTCGCGCAGGCGCTGGCGCAGGGCGCGGCCGCCGCGCTGGTGGATCAGGCAGACCCAGCCTGGGGCGAAATCCCGTTGCTGGTGGTCAAGGATACCCGTCTTGCCTTGGGCCAGTTGGCGGCGCAATGGCGAGCGCGCCACCCCGTTGCGCTGGCGGCGATCACCGGCAGCAGCGGCAAGACCTCGGTCAAGGAAATGCTCCATGCGATCCTGCGCGCCGCCGTCGGCGAAACGGCGGTGCTGGCGACCGCCGGCAACTTCAACAACGACATCGGCCTGCCGCTGACGCTGCTCAAGCTGCGCGAGTCGCACCGTTACGCGGTGATCGAGATGGGCATGAACCATCCCGGCGAAATCGCCTACCTGTCCGGGCTGGCAAAACCCACCGTGGCGCTGATCAACAATGCCCAGCCCGCCCATCTGGCCGGGCTCGGCAGCATCGCAGCGGTGGCGCGTGCCAAGGGCGAGATTTTCGAGGGGCTGGCGGCGGACGGAATCGCGGTGATCAATGCTGACGATCCCTACGCCGGCCTGTGGCGCGAATTGGCAGGTGATCGCGAAGTGATGACTTTCGGGGTGTCGCCAAGTGTAGGAGCGGCTTCAGCCGCGATTCCCGTGGTGACCGGGGCCATCGCGGCTGAAGCCGCTCCTACGGTTAGTGCGACGTTCCAACTTAAGCCGACTGGCAGCGAGTTGCTGGTCACCACCCCGCACGGCAAATTCGCGGTAACCCTGCAAATTCCCGGCGAACACAACGTGCGCAATGCGCTGGCAGCCATCGCGGCTGCCCTGGCACTCGGCATCGGCGAACAAGCCATTGCCCGCGGTTTGGCGGATTTCGTGCCGGTGCAAGGGCGTTTGCTGGCCAAACCGGGGCTGCACGGCGCGATCTTGATCGACGACAGTTACAACGCCAATCCCGGTTCGATGCGCGCCGCGATCGCGACCCTGGCGCTCTATCCCGGCAGCCGGGCGCTGGTGCTGGGCGATATGGGCGAATTGGGCGAGCAGGCGCCCAGCTTGCATCGCGAGATCGGCGTTTACGCCAAATCGGCCGGCATCGAAAAACTGTTCGCCCTCGGCGAACTGAGCCGCGAAACCGCTGCCGGTTTCGGTGCCGGTGCGCAGCACTTCGAGTACATCGAGGATTTGCTGCACGAAGTCGAAAATCTGCTGGCGCCGGGAGTCACGGTGCTGGTCAAGGGGTCGCGTTTCATGAAGATGGAGCGCGTGGTGAAAAGTCTGGAAAAGGAGGCAGCATGTTGCTAGCGCTGTTCCACTGGCTCGGCCAGGATGTCCGCGCCTTCAATGTATTCAGCTACATCACGCTGCGCGCGGTGCTGGCCACGCTGACCGCGCTGGTGATTTCGTTCATGGTCGGTCCGCTGATGATCAAGAAGCTCACCGCCTACAAGATCGGCCAGGCGGTGCGCGACGACGGTCCGCAAACCCACCTGGTCAAGGCCGGCACCCCGACCATGGGCGGCGCGCTGATCCTGGTCGCCATCGCCGTTGCCACGCTGCTGTGGGCCGACCTGCAAAACCGCTACGTGTGGGTAGTGCTTGCCACCACGCTGGGTTTCGGGGTGATCGGTTGGGTCGACGATTACCGCAAGGTGGTGCATCGCAACCCCAAGGGGCTGTCGGCGCGCGCCAAGCTGTTCTGGCAGTCGCTGATCGGCATCGGCGCAGCGGCCTACCTGGCCTCGGTCGCCACCGTGCCGGCGCAGACCGAGCTGATCGTTCCCTTCTTCAAGCTGATCGCGATCCCGCTCGGCGCTGGCGGTTTCATGGTGTTGTCCTACTTCGTCATCGTCGGCAGCAGCAATGCGGTCAACCTGACCGACGGCCTCGACGGCCTGGCGATCATGCCGACCGTGATGGTGGCCGGCGCGCTGGCGATCTTCGCTTACGTCGCCGGCCACATGGTGTTCGCGCGCTACCTGGGCATCCCCTACATCCCCGGCGCCGGCGAACTGGCGGTGTTCTGCGCGGCGATGGTGGGCGCGGGGCTGGGATTCCTGTGGTTCAACGCCTATCCCGCCGAAGTGTTCATGGGCGATGTCGGCGCGCTGGCGCTGGGCGCGGCGCTGGGCATCGTGGCGGTGATCGTGCGCCAGGAAATCGTGCTGTTCGTGATGGGCGGGGTGTTCGTGGTCGAAACGCTGTCGGTGATGTTGCAGGTGGCCTCGTTCAAGCTCACCGGCAAACGCATCTTCCGCATGGCGCCGCTGCACCATCACTACGAATTGAAGGGCTGGAAGGAGAACCAGGTCGTGGTTCGCTTCTGGATCATCTCGATGATGTTGGTACTGGTGGGATTGTCCACCCTGAAGCTGAGATGAAATTGGAACTCCGGGACAAACAGGTGTTGGTGCTCGGGCTGGGCGATACCGGCCTGTCGCTGGCGCGCTGGCTGGCGCAGCGCGGCGCGCGGGTGACCGTCGCTGACAGCCGTAGCGCGCCGCCGCACGCCGCCAAGCTGCGCGCCGAAGTCCCGGATGTCGTGCTGGTGTGCGGCCCCTATCGCCAGCAGGAATTCGCTGCCGCGCAACTGATCGCGATCAGCCCCGGCGTGCCGCTGGCCGAACCGCTGGTCGCGGAAGCGGTGCAGCGCGGCGTGGAAGTGGTGGGCGACGTCGAGTTGTTCGCCCGCGCCCTGGCGGGACGCAGCAAGGTGCTGGCGATCACCGGCTCCAACGGCAAGAGCACCGTCACCGAGATGGTCGGGGCGATGTGCCGCAAGGCCGGCTTGAACACCGTGGTGGCGGGAAACATCGGCCTGCCGGTGCTGGATGCGCTGGCCGAGGCAGAGCGCAGCGCAAATGTTCCCGACGTGTACGTGCTGGAACTCTCGAGCTTCCAGCTGGAAACCACTTCCAGCCTGAATCCGGCGGCGGCGACCGTGCTCAACGTCAGCGAAGACCACCTCGACCGCTATCCCGGCATGGCTGAATATGCCGCCGCCAAGGCACGCATTTTTGCGGGCGACGGCGTGCAGGTGCTCAACCGCGAAGATGAAATCAGCATCGGCATGGCATTGGCGGGGCGCCAGGTCAGCACCTTCGGCCTCGCTGCCCCGAAAAGCGCTGGCGAGTGGGGGCTGCGCGAGGTTGCTGGCGAGGTTTGGCTGGCGCACGGAGAAAACAATCTGATGAAGGCGAGCGAGCTGCCGTTGGCCGGTCTGCACAATGCCGCCAACGCGCTGGCGGCACTGGCGTTGTGTGCGCCGCTGGATCTACCGATTGAAGCTCTGTTGCTCAACTCGCCGCTGGCCGCGTTGCGCGAATTCAAGGGACTGCCGCACCGGGTCGAATACGTCGCGGAAATCGGCGGCGCGACTTACTACGACGATTCCAAGGGTACCAATGTCGGCGCCACCGTGGCGGCGCTGTCCGGCTTCTCCAGCAAGCCCGGCAAAGTCGTGCTGATCGCCGGTGGCGACGGCAAGGGGCAGGATTTCAGCCCGTTGCGCGCAGCAGTCGCCAGTCATGCACGGGCCGTGGTATTGATCGGGCGCGACGGGCCGAAGATCAACGCAGTGCTGGATGGCTGCGGCGTACCGCTGGTCGGCGCCGTCACGCTGGAGCAAGCCGTGGCGCTGGCCGCCGGACTGGCGCAGCGCGGCGATGCGGTGCTGATGTCGCCGGCCTGCGCCAGTTGGGATATGTTCAGGAACTACGCCCATCGGGCCGAAGTGTTCATCGCTGCGGTACAGCGCTTGGCGCGGGGAGAGCGGTCGTGAGCTATACCACCTCGCCGCTTGCCGCCCCCCACGCCCGCCCGGATTACGACCGTCCGCTGTTGTGGATCACTATCCTGCTGCTGGGCTTCGGGCTGGTGATGGTGTATTCGGCATCCATCGCCATCGCGGCGGGCGACCGCCATACCGGCGGCCAGGAAACCTATTTCCTGGTGCGCCATGCCTCCTATCTGGCGGTGGCGTTGCTCGGCGGCTTCGCGGTGTTCCAGGTGCCGTTGCGCGTCTGGCAGGAGGCCGCGCCTTACCTGTTCATGTTCGGCATCGTGCTGCTGGCGCTGGTGCTGATTCCGGGGATAGGGCGCGAAGTCAACGGCAGCCGGCGCTGGTTGTCGCTGCTGGTGGTGAATTTGCAGCCTTCCGAATTGATGAAGCTGTTCGCGGTGATGTACGCCGCCGATTACACGGTGCGCAAGGCCGCCTACATGGCCGATTTCAAGCGCGGTTTTTTGCCGATGCTGCTGGTGATGCTGCTGGTCGGCGGGCTGTTGCTGCGCGAGCCGGATTTCGGCGCCTTCGCGGTGATTACCGCGATCGCCATGTCGGCGCTGTTCCTCGGCGGGCTGCACTGGAAACAACTGGCCGGGCTGATGGTGTTGCTGGTGGTCGGTTTCCTGCTGCTGATCTGGACTTCGCCCTACCGGATGCAGCGCATCATCGGCTTCATGGATCCGTGGGCCGATCCATGGGGCAAGGGCTATCAATTGAGCCACGCGCTGATCGCCTTCGGGCGCGGCGAGTGGTTCGGTGTGGGCTTGGGCGGCAGCGTCGAAAAACTGTTCTACCTGCCTGAAGCGCACACCGATTTTCTGCTGGCGGTCATCGCCGAGGAGCTAGGTCTCGCCGGCGTCAGCGTGGTGCTGGCCATGTTTGCCTGGCTGACTCTACGCGCCTTCGCTATCGGCAAACAGTCCGCCGCGCTGGATCACCACTTTTCCGCGCTGGTCGCCTACGGCATCGGGGTGTGGCTGGGGGTGCAGTCGATTATCAACATGGGCGTGAACATGGGCGTACTGCCGACCAAGGGCTTGACCCTGCCGTTATTGTCCTTCGGCGGTAGCGGCGTGGTCGCCAATTGCGCGGCGATTGCGGTGCTGTTGCGGGTGGACTGGGAATCCCGCCAGATGCAGAAAGGCTACACGGTATGAGCCGCACCATCCTGATCATGGCAGGCGGCACCGGCGGACACGTTTTTAGCTCCGGCCGCGCTTCGCGCTTAACGGCCACTACGCGCCCGTTAGCCTGCGCTGAAAACGTGGCCGAGTGGCATGAGGAGGCATCGTCGTGAGCCGCACCATCTTGATCATGGCAGGCGGCACCGGCGGCCACGTTTTTCCCGCACTGGCAGTGGCCGACTACCTGCGCGAGCGCGGCTGGAATGTGGTTTGGCTGGGAACGCCGGGCGGCATGGAAACGCGCTTGGTGCCGGAAAAAGGCTACCGCATGGAATTCGTGCATTTCGGCGGGGTGCGCGGCAAAGGACCGATGCGCTTGCTGATCCTGCCGGTGCAGTTGTTGCTGGCGTTTGCCCAGAGCATCGCCGTGTTGCTGCGGGTGCGTCCCGACGTGGTGCTGGGGATGGGCGGCTACACCGCGTTTCCCGCTGGGCTGATGGCGGTGTTGCTGGCCAAACCGTTGGTGATCCACGAGCAGAACTCCATTGCCGGGCTGACCAACCGCGTCCTGGCACGACTGGCGGACAAGGTGTTGAGCGCGTTTCCGGCAGCCTTCGGCGGCAAGCTCAAGCACCTGACCGTCGGCAACCCGGTGCGCGCCGACATCGCCGCTTTACCAGAGCCGGCGCAGCGCTTTGCCGGGCGCAGCGGACGCCTGCGCTTGCTGGTGGTCGGCGGCAGCTTGGGGGCGATGGTGCTCAACGAAACGCTGCCGCTAGCGCTGGCGCTATTGACCGAAGAACAGCGCCCGGAAGTGATTCACCAGTCCGGCACCAAGCAGCTGGAAGCGTTGCAGGCGAATTATGCCCAGGCCGGCGTCGCGGCGGACACCCGCGCCTTTATCGACGACATGGCGGCGCTGTACGGCTGGTGCGACCTGATCGTGTGCCGCGCCGGTGCGCTGACGCTGGCGGAAATCACTGCGGCGGGCGTTGCGAGCGTGCTGGTGCCGTATCCCCATGCGGTAGACGACCATCAGACGCACAACGCGCGCTACTTGAGCGACAACGGCGCGGCGCTGCTGCTGCCGCAACCGGAACTGACCGCGGTCAAACTGGCGGAACTGCTGAAGTCCTTCAGCCGCGACCAACTATTGGCGATGGCGCAAGCCGCGCGCCAGCTGGCCAAACCGGACGCGACGGCGGATGTAGCACAGGTGTGCATGGAGTTGGCAAAATGATTTTCACCGCAGAGGCGCAGAGGCGCAGAGGAACCAAGGAAAAATGCTCTAGGGTTGGTTTTTCTCTGCGTCTCCGCGCCTCTGCGGTTAAGAAAGAATTTAAATGAAACATAAAGTTAAACACGTCCATTTTGTCGGGATCGGCGGGGTCGGGATGAGCGGCATTGCCGAGGTCTTGCTCAACCTGGGATTCGAGGTGAGCGGCTCCGACCTCGGCGACAACGCCAGCACGCGGCGCCTGAAAAGCTTGGGCGCCAAGGTGGTGCAGGGTCATGCAGCGGGGAATCTGGATCAGGCCGACGTAGTGGTGGTTTCCACCGCGGTGAAGGCGGACAACCCGGAAGTGGCGGCGGCGCGCGAGCGCAATATTCCGGTGGTGCCGCGCGCAATGATGCTGGCGGAACTGATGCGTTTCCGTCAGGGCATCGCGGTCGCCGGGACGCACGGCAAGACCACTACCACCAGCCTGATCGCCAGCATCCTCGGCGAGGCCGGGATGGACCCGACCTTCGTCATCGGCGGTCGGCTGGAAGCGGCCGGCGCCAACGCCCGCCTCGGTCAGGGCGAATTCCTGGTGGCCGAGGCCGACGAGTCGGATGCTTCGTTCCTTTACCTGACGCCGGTGATGGCGGTGGTCACCAATATCGACGCCGACCACATGGAAACCTATGGTCACGATTTCGAGCGCTTGAAAAATGCGTTCGTCGATTTCATCCAGCGCTTGCCGTTCTACGGGCTGGCGGTGCTGTGCGCAGACGACGCTAACGTGCGGGCGATCCTGTCGCGCATCGGCAAGCCGGTGGTGACCTACGGTGTGAGCGAGACCGCGCAGGTGCGGGCGACGGACATTCGTCACAGCGGCGGACAAATGTGTTTCACGGTAGTCCGGGCGAGCATGGCCGATCTGGCGGTCACCCTCAATCTGCCGGGCCACCACAATGTGCTGAATGCGCTGGCGGCGATAGCGGTGGCGATGGAAGTGGGCGCGGAAGATGGGGCCATCGTCAAGGGGTTGGCTGAGTTCAGGGGCGTCGGAAGGCGGTTTCAGCGTTACGGGGAAATCATGATACCCGAGCACCCTCTCTCCAACTCTCTCCCGCAGACGGGATTGCCCTCTCCCCAACCCTCTCCCGCTTGCGGGAGAGGGGGCGATGGTAAAGGGCGCTTTACTTTAATCGACGATTACGGCCACCACCCGGTGGAGATGGCGGCTACGCTGGCGGCGGCGCGCGGCGCTTTCCCGGGCAGGCGTTTGGTGCTGGCGTTCCAGCCGCACCGCTACACGCGCACTCGAGATCTATTTGAAGATTTCGCCAAGGTACTGTCCACGGTCGACGCGCTGTTGCTGACCGAGGTCTACCCGGCAGGCGAGGCGCCCATTGTGGCGGCGGATGGACGGGCGCTGGCCCGCGCGATCCGGGTGCAGGGCAAGGTTGAACCGATTTTCGTGGAAAACGTCGCGGACTTGCCCCAGGCAATTCTCGGCGCGGTGCGCGACGGTGATGTGGTGTTGACCATGGGCGCCGGTTCGGTCGGACAGATTCCGGGGCAATTGGCACGGGGCGGGGCGTGAACGGTGAAGAGACAGAGGAGAGCGACATGAATGTAGCCTTGGCGGTAGCGCCTGCGCCGTTGCGCGGGGCGATGTTGAAGAACGAGCCGATGAACCGCCACACCAGTTGGCGCGTCGGCGGTGCGGCGGAATTCGCCTATATCCCGGCGGACATCGCCGATCTGGCGAATTTCCTGCAAAGCCTGCCGGCGGCGGAACCGGTGTATTTCGTCGGCCTCGGCAGCAATCTGCTGGTGCGCGACGGCGGCGTGCATGGCACGGTGATCCTGTTGCACGGCGCGCTCAACCAGATCAGCCCATGGCACGAAAAGAACGGCGGCGGCCCGCATGTCGCAGGCATTTATGCCGAAGTCGGGGTGGCCAGTCCGAAAGTGGCGCGCATTGCCGCACTGAATAATTTGCAGGGGGCCGAATTTCTCGCCGGGATTCCCGGCACGGTGGGCGGTGCGCTGGCGATGAACGCCGGCTGCTACGGTGCGGAAACCTGGGGCGCAGTGGCCGAAGTGCTGACGGTCGACCGTCACGGCGAATTGCGCCGCCGCCTGCCGCAGGAATATTCGGTGGGCTACCGTCACGCCGCGCTGAAGGGCGGCACGGAAGAGTGGTTCGTGGCGGCCTGGCTGCGTTTTGCTAAAGGCGATGGCGCGGCGTCGCGCGTGAAGATCAAGGAACTGCTGGAAAAGCGGGTTGCCAGCCAGCCGCTCAATCTGCCCAACGCCGGCTCGGTGTTCCGCAATCCGCCCGGCGACCATGCGGCGCGCCTGATCGAGGCGAGCGGTCTGAAGGGCGTGCGGGTCGGCGGCGCCGAGGTGTCGCAGAAACACGCCAACTTTATCGTCAACAGCGCTGGTGCCACGGCGGGCGACATCGAGTCGCTGATCACCAAGGTGCAGGATACGGTGATGGAGAAGCATGGCGTGGCGCTGGTGCGCGAAGTGCGGATTATCGGGGAAGCCGCTTAGCGGGTAATGGGTGATGGGCAATGTGTGATGGGTTGCGGAAGGCAAGAGGTGGGTTATGAATGGAATAAATGTTGATGTGGAAGTGGTAACTGCTGGCGGCAATGAGGTTGCCCATGACTCATTACCCATCACCCATAACTTTGGAAAAGTGGCGGTGTTGCTGGGCGGAAAATCCGCCGAGCGCGAGGTTTCGCTGAAAAGCGGCAACGCGGTATTGGCGGCGCTCAAGCGCAGCGGTGTGGATGCGCATCCGTTCGACCCGGCCGAGCAGGATTTAAGCGAACTGAAGCGCCAGGGTTTCGCGCGGGTGTTTATCGCGCTGCACGGCGGCTACGGCGAAGACGGCACCATTCAGGGCGCGCTGGAATTGATGGGGATGCCATATACCGGCAGCGGCGTGCTGGCGTCTTCGCTGGCGATGGACAAGTGGCGCACCAAGCTGCTCTGGCAGGCGGTCGGGCTGCCGGTGCCGGATTATGCGCTGCTCGATAAGAGCAGCGATTTCGCGGCGATTGAGCAGCGGCTTGGGCTGCCGCTGTTCGTCAAGCCGGCGCGCGAGGGCTCCAGCATCGGCACCAGCAAGGTCAAGGCGGACGGTGGATTGCACGCGGCTTACGAGGAGGCGGCGAAATTCGATACGCTGGTGATCGCCGAGTCGTGCATCGGCGGCGGCGAATACACCGTGGCCATTCTGGGGGAGCAGGTGTTCCCGATCATCAAGATCGAGCCGGCCGGCGAGTTTTACGATTACGAGGCGAAATACCTGCGCGACGACACTTGTTATCTCTGTCCGTGCGGCCTGCCGCCGGAACAGGAGCGGCACATTCAGGAACAGGCGCGCCAGGCTTTCGCGGCGATCGGTTGCAGTGGCTGGGGACGGGTGGACTTCCTGATGGACGAGGTCGGCAACCCCTATTTCCTCGAGGTCAACACTGCCCCAGGGATGACCGACCACAGCCTGGTGCCGATGGCGGCGCGCGCGGCAGGGGTGAGTTTCGAGGATCTGGTGGTCAAGGTGCTGGCGCTCGCATGAATGGCGGGCTGCCGGTGAACAAGGAAGCGAACCGTGTGGGATAAGCCGCAAATGGTGTTGTGGCTCGCCAACCTGCTGTATGCGTTGGCGGCGGTGTTGATGTTGTATGCAGTGCTGTTTTTGCTGATTCATTTGCCGGTGTTCCCGTTGCGCAAGATCGACGTGAACGGGCAGTTGAGCCATGTGAACCGCGACCAGGTGAAGCTGATCGTGCAACAGGAAATGAAGGGGAATTTTTTTACTTTGGACATCAGACAGATACGCAGTGCCTTCGAGAAGTTGCCGTGGGTGCGCAACGTCAATGTCAGACGGCGTTGGCCGGACCGGCTCGAAGTCGTGCTGGAAGAGCACCAGGCGCTGGCGCGCTGGGGCGGGATCGGCCTGGTGAATACGCACGGCGAGGTGTTCCAGGCGGCATCGGACAGTCAGTTGCCGGAATTCATCGGGCCGACGCCGGAAAGCGCCAAGGAAATCGCCGAGCATTACGACTATTTCAAGACCACGCTGGGGGCGCTCAAACTCGTGCCGGTGCAGATCGTGTTGAGTCCGCGCCATTCCTGGCAGGTGCGTTTGAAGGGCGGCTTGAACCTGGAATTGGGGAGGGAAGAAGTCAGACTACGCTTGGCGAAGTTTGCCGGGGTCTACCAAAGAACGGTGGCGAAGCTGCCGGAAACAGTGAATTACGTCGATCTGCGCTACCCCAACGGGTTCGCGGTGCGCTACCCGGAATTGGCGGCGCGCAGGGCGACAAGCACCAACAGGCAAGGAGCGAAGCATGGCTAAGGCCAGGGAAAACAAGAACATGATCGTCGGGCTGGACATCGGCACCTCGAAGATCGTCGCGGTAGTGGCGGAAATTCTGCCGGAAGGGCGCCTCGAGATCATCGGTATCGGCCAGCATCCTTCGCGCGGCCTGAAAAAAGGCGTGGTGGTGAATATCGAGGCCACCGTCAACGCCATCCAGCGCGTGCTGGAAGAAGCCGAATTGATGGCCGACTGCAAGATCCGCGAGGTGTATACCGGTATCGCCGGCAGCCACATCAAGAGCATCAATTCGCACGGCATGGTGGCGATCAAGGACAAGGAAGTGACCCAGTCGGATGTCGATCGGGTGGTCGAAACCGCCAAGGCGGTGAGCATCCCCAACGACCAGCAGGTGCTGCACATCCTCACCCAGGAATTCATCATCGACGGCCAGGAAGACGTGCGCGAACCGCTGGGGATGAGCGGGGTGCGCCTGGAGGTCAAGGTGCACATCGTCACCGGGGCGGTCAGCGCGGCGCAGAACATCATCAAGTGCGTGCGCCGTTGCGGGCTGGAAGTGCGCGACCTGATCCTGCAACCGCTGGCGTCGAGCATGGCGGTGCTGTCCGAGGATGAAAAAGACCTCGGGGTGTGCCTGGTGGACATCGGCGGCGGTACCACCGACATCGCGATTTTCACCAACGGGGCGATCCGCCACACCGCGGTGATTCCAATCGCCGGCGACCAGATCACCAACGACATCGCGATGGCGCTACGCACGCCGACGGTCGAGGCGGAAGACATCAAGCGCCGTTACGGCTGCGCGCTGCGCCAACTGGCCGATCCTTCGGAAATGATCGAGGTCCCCGGCGTCGGCGAGCGCGAGCCGCGCCAGCTGTCGCGCCAGACCCTGGCGGAAGTGATCGAGCCGCGCATCGAGGAGTTATATACCTTGGTGCAGGCGGAACTGCGCCGCAGCGGCTATGAAGAGTTGTTATGTTCCGGCCTGGTGATCACCGGCGGCAGCAGCGACATGCAAGGGATGGTCGAGTTGGGCGAGGAGGTGTTCCACCTGCCGGTGCGCATGGGGCGTCCCCATTATGTCGGCGGGCTGGCGGAACTGGTCAATACGCCGCGTTTCGCTACTTGCATCGGCTTGCTGCTGGCAGGCACCGAGCAGTACCAGCGCCACCAGCTGACCAATACCCAGACCGGGTCGATGACACAGATTTTGAACAAGATGAAAAGTTGGTTCAGCAATTTTTGAGTTTAGGTATTTGGGGTTTTTAAGATAATTGGCGTTTAAATCGAAGGAGGTAAGCATGAGCAGCATGTTCGAAATTCTGGATGAGGTGGCAAAAGAGGCGGTCATCAAGGTGATCGGGGTGGGCGGTTGCGGCGGCAATGCAGTCGATCACATGATTACCAGCGGCTTGACCGGGGTCGAATTCATCAGTATCAACACCGATGCCCAAGCGTTGAAACGTAACCAGGCCGGCGCCCAGCTCCAGTTGGGCAAGGGCCTGGGTGCGGGCGGCAAGCCGGAAGTGGGTCGCGACGCTGCAATGACCGACCGCGACCGCATCGCCGAGATGATCCAGGGGGCGGACATGCTGTTCATCGCCGCCGGCATGGGCGGCGGTACCGGTACTGGCGCCGCGCCGGTGGTGGCGCAGATCGCCCGCGACATGGAAATCATCACCGTGGCGGTGGTCAGCAAACCGTTCGAGTTCGAAGGCGCCAAGCGCATGAAACTGGCGCAGGCCGGCATGGACGAGTTGTCGAAATTCGTCAATTCGATGATCGTGGTACCCAACCAGCGCCTGATGGAAGTGCTGGGCGACGAGATTTCCTTCCAGGATGCCTTCAAGGCGGCGGATGGGGTGTTGCACGGCGCGGTTTCGGGTATCGCCGACATCATCAATAATTCCGGCCTGGTCAACGTCGATTTCGCCGATGTGAAAACCGTAATGTCGGAAAGCGGCATGGCGATGATGGGGACGGCTTCCGCCTCAGGCGCCGACCGCGCCCGCCTGGCGGCAGAACGCGCCGTGGCGAGCCCGCTACTGGAAGGCGTCAACCTCTCCGGCGCGCGCGGCGTACTGGTGAACATTACCGCCAGCATGAGCCTGAAGATGAAGGAAGTACACGAGGTGATGAGCACCATCAAGGAGTTCACCGCCGACGATGCCACGGTAATTTTCGGCACGGTGTTCGAGGAAGGGGCCAGCGACGAACTGCGCGTCACCATGGTGGCGACCGGTCTGGGCGGCGCCAAGCAACCGGTGCGCCAACAGCCTTCGCTGACGGTGCTTAGAACCGGTACCGACGATGTGGCGATGGAGGTCGATTACGAAGCGCTCGACACCCCCGCCGTGATGCGCCGGGGCCGCGCACAGGCGGCGGCAATGCGCCAGTCCGGCGTCGATCAGCTGGAAATTCCGGCCTTCCTGCGCAAGCAGGCGGACTGAATTCCCTAGCTGGATTAAAGGGATAGCCCATGCTAGAATCCTGCCCCTATTTAATGGCTTGATGAAGCAGGGGTTTTCGATGCTGAGACAGCGGACGCTGAAGAACGTAATCCGTGCCACCGGGGTGGGACTGCATACCGGCGAGAAGGTCTATCTGACCTTGCGCCCGGCGGCGGTCGACACCGGCATCGTGTTCCGTCGCGTCGATCTGGACCCGCCGCGGGAGATCAAGGCGGCGCCGCACCACGTCGGCGATACCCGGCTGTCTTCGACGCTGGAACTGGACGGCGTCAAGGTATCCACCGTCGAGCACTTGATGTCGGCGCTGGCCGGCCTGGGGATCGACAATGCCTACGTCGATCTGACCGCAGCGGAAGTGCCGATCATGGACGGCTCGGCTTCGCCGTTCATCTTCCTGCTCCAGTCGGCGGGGATCGAGGAGCAGGCGGCGCCCAAGAAATTCATCCGCATCAAAAAAGCGGTACGGGTGGAGGAAGGCGATAAATGGGTACGCTTCGAACCCTACGAAGGGTTCAAGCTGGATTTCTCGATCGACTTCGCCCATCCGGTATTCGACAAATCCGCCCAGCGCGCCAGCGTGGATTTTTCCACGACTTCCTACATCAAGGAAGTGGCGCGCGCCCGTACCTTCGGTTTCATGCAGGATGTCGAATACCTGCGTTCGCAGGGGCTGGCGTTGGGCGGCAGCCTGGACAACGCGGTGGTGATGGACGAATACCGGGTGCTCAACAGCGACGGGCTGCGTTACGAGGATGAATTCGTGCGCCACAAGGTGCTGGACGCGATCGGCGACCTGTACCTGCTCGGCCATCCGTTGATCGGCGCTTTCTACGGCCACAAATCCGGCCATGCGCTCAACAACAAGCTGCTGCGCCACCTGATGGCCGATGCCGAAGCCTGGGAGTTCGTTTCCTTCGAACGCGCCGAGGATGCGCCTCCGGCGTTTCTTCGGCTGCACGCCTTGACCGTCTGACGCGTGATCGTCGTCCGGCTGATCCTCATCCTGACGCTGATTACGGTCGGGGTGTCGTTGCTGATGGCCGTCGTCACCCGCGATAAGCGTTACTTGCGCTTTGCCTGGCAGCTTTTCAAGTTCACCCTGACGCTGGTGCTGGTGTTCGCCGCGCTGGTGACGATAGGGCGGATTATCCTTTACGCTTGATGGTGCTTGACCAGCCGTCGAAGCGCGTCGCGCAGCGGCGAATCTTCGAGATCGTCCGCCAGATGTTCCAGCGAATTCAATGCGACCGCGCTGAGGGCGATCTCCTTTTCATGTTTTGCGGTGCTCTCCGCTACCCTGACTTGCACTTCAAAACGAATTGAAGTAACCTCAAGCCCCGATTCTCGGAGCTTGCCGAGCAAGCTTTGCGCCTGCTGTTTCAATTTGGCGGCAACCGCGCCATTGTTGACGTAAATCGTCAGCACACCTTGCTGCAATGCGCCGACGCACGTTGCGGCGAGCAGTGCCGGCGGTGCGATTTTCCCCCACGCTTGCTGGGTGCACGCAAGTTTTTTCGCCTCTGTTTGCAGGGTGTGCAGCGTGGGCGAGGTGCCGAGAAAATAATCGAGTTTGTGGGCGGCCATTAATTCAGGAGAGGAACGAGAACCTGTGAATATTATTCTGGTTTCCAGTAGTTTGGCAAAGGGTCGGGCAATATCGCTCGGCGACAAACAAGTTTTTCTGCTCGCCATCGTTTTTCTGCTCGCGCCGTTGCTGATGGCGGCAGGGTTGACCTACCTGGCGCTGTTCCACGCTTCTTCGCTTCCCCACCCATTCCTGCATTCGCTGGTATTGAGCGCGCAACAAAACGAGTTGTCGAAAAATCGCGTTTATGTCCAGGAAAACTTGAATGCGATGGCGGTGAAGCTGGGGCAGATGCAGGCGCAGATGATGCGTCTGGATGCGCTGGGCGACCGCCTGGCGAAAATGTCGGGCGTGAACCGGCAGGAATTCAATTTTTCGACCGTCCCCGGTCGAGGCGGTGCCGAACCCTCGCTGCAAAAATCCCTGACCACCGCCGATTTTGGTAACCAGCTGGATGTGCTGATGAAGAAACTGGACGAGCGCGCCGACCAGCTCGGTTTGATGGAAGCCTTGCTGTTGCAGCAGAAGGTTAAGAAAGTCGCCATGCCCAGCAGCCGGCCTGTGAATACCGGCTGGTATTCGTCCAATTTCGGTTGGCGCATCGACCCGTTTACCGGCAAGAATGCCTTTCACGAAGGCGTGGATTTCATGGCCGAAACCGGCACCCCGATTTTTGCTGCCGGCGGCGGTATCGTGGTGTATGCCGATAGCTATGCCGGTTACGGCAACATGATCGATATCGACCACGGTAACGGCCTGGTCAGCCGCTATGCCCACACTTCGAAAATAGCCGTCAAGGTCGGCGATGTCGTGCTGAAAGGGCAGAGAATTGCCGAGGTCGGCAACACCGGGCGCTCCACCGGTGCGCATCTGCATTTCGAGGTGCGTCACCAGGGCGCTGCGCAGAACCCCGAGCATTACCTGAACATGCCCGGTTAGCCGGATCGCCTGCTAACCGCCTAAATGTCTGTATAATATCCCCGTTTCGACGCCCGCGCTGTTGCGGGCGTTGCGGTTTTTACGAGTGAAGCCCATACCCCATGCTTTCCAAACTGGTCAAAAAAATCTTTGGCAGCCGCAATGACCGGCTGATCAAGCAATACACCCAGGCCGTGCGTGCCATCAACGCGCTCGAACCGCAAATCGCGGTGTTGAGCGACGAGCAATTGCGCGCCAAGACCGACGAGTTCAAGCAGCGCCACAGCAACGGCGAATCGCTCGATGCGCTGCTGCCGGAGGCTTTTGCGGTAGTGCGCGAAGCCGGCAAGCGCGTGTTGGAAATGCGCCACTTCGATGTACAGTTGATCGGCGGAATGGTGCTGCATTACGGCAAGATCGCGGAAATGCGCACCGGCGAGGGCAAAACCCTGGTCGCCACGCTGCCGTCCTACCTCAATGCCTTGTCCGGCAAAGGGGTGCATGTGATCACCGTCAACGACTACCTGGCCAGGCGCGATGCCGAGTGGATGGGGCGTATCCATGCCTTCCTCGGCCTGACCGTCGGGATCAACCTGTCGCAGATGGATCATCAGGAAAAACAGCAAGCCTATGCCGCCGACATCACCTACGGCACCAACAACGAATACGGTTTCGACTACCTGCGCGACAACATGGTCTTCGAGCCCGGCGAGCGGGTGCAGCGCGGGCTGAATTACGCCATCGTGGACGAGGTGGACTCGATCCTGATCGACGAGGCGCGTACGCCGCTGATCATTTCCGGTCAGGCCGACGACAATATCGACTTGTATTACCGCATCAACGATTTGCCGCCCAAACTCACGCGCCAGGAGGCCGAAGACGGCGCAGGCGACTACTGGGTGGATGAAAAATCCCATCAGGTGTTGCTCTCCGAAGCCGGTCACGAACATGCCGAACAGTTGCTGACCCAAACCGGCCTGCTGGTGCCTGGCAGCAGTCTCTATGACGCCGCCAACATCGCGCTGGTGCATCATCTTTACGCCGCGTTGCGCGCACATGCGCTGTATTTCAAGGACCAGCATTACGTGGTGCAGGACGGCGAAGTGGTGATCGTCGACGAATTCACCGGGCGCATGATGACCGGCAGGCGCTGGTCCGACGGCCTGCACCAGGCGGTGGAAGCCAAGGAAGGGGTACCCATCCAGCGCGAGAACCAGACGCTGGCCTCGATCACTTTCCAGAATTATTTCCGCATGTACGGCAAACTGGCCGGGATGACCGGCACCGCCGACACCGAAGCCTACGAATTCCAGCAAATCTACAATCTGGAAACCGTGGTGATCCCGCCGCATCGCCCGATGGTGCGCGACGACCGGATGGATCAGGTGTACCGCAGCGCCAAGGAAAAATACCAGGCGGTGATCAACGACATCAAGGTGTGCCAGGAGCGCGGCCAGCCGGTGCTGGTGGGTACCACCTCGATCGAGACTTCGGAATACCTGTCCGGTTTGCTGGACAAGGAAAAGCTGGCGCACCAGGTGCTCAACGCCAAGCAACATGCGCGCGAAGCGGAAATCATTGCGCAGGCCGGGCGCCCGAAGATGATCACCATCGCCACCAACATGGCGGGGCGCGGTACCGACATCGTGCTGGGCGGCAGCATCGAAAACGATACCCGGAAAATTCACGATGACGAAAATTCGAGTGCGGGCGAGAAGGAAAAGCGTCTTGCCGAACTCAAGGCCGCATGGCAACCGGTGCATGAACAAGTGCTGGCGTCGGGCGGCCTGCACATCATCGGCACCGAACGCCACGAGTCGCGCCGGGTGGACAACCAGTTGCGCGGGCGCGCCGGGCGCCAGGGCGATGCGGGTTCCAGCCGCTTCTACCTGTCGCTGGAAGATCCGCTGTTGCGTATCTTCGCTTCCGACCGCGTGGCGGCGATCATGGATAGACTGAACATGCCCGAAGGCGAAGCCATCGAGCATCCGTGGGTGACGCGCGCGATCGAGAACGCCCAGCGCAAGGTGGAAGCGCGTAACTTCGACATCCGCAAGCAATTGCTGGAATACGACGACGTTTCCAATGACCAGCGCAAGGTGATCTACCAGCAGCGCAACGAACTGCTGGAAATCAGCGACATTTCCGAAACCATTGCCGCGATGCGCGAGGATGTGGTCAACGACCTGATCAGCCAGTACATCATGCCGGGCAGCATGGAAGAGCAGTGGGACGTGGCGGGCCTGGAGAAAATTCTCGCCGCCGAACTGCATCTGGAGCTTCCGCTCCGGCAATGGCTCAACGACGAATCCAGCCTCGACGAGCACGGCCTGCGCCAGCGCATCGTCGCTGCCGCCCATGCCATGTACCAGATCAAGCTGGAAGCCGTGGGCATGGAAACCATGCACAATTTCGAGCGTGCGGTGATGCTGCAAAGCCTCGACAGCCACTGGCGCGAACATCTGGCCGCCCTCGATCATCTGCGCCAGGGCATCCACTTGCGCGGCTATGCGCAGAAAAACCCCAAGCAGGAATACAAGCGCGAAGCCTTCGAGCTATTCGCCGCGCTGCTCGACACCGTCAAGAGCGAAGTGACGAAAATCGTCATGACCGTCCAGGTGCGCAGCGAGCAGGATGTCGAGGCGATGGAAGCCCCTGCGCCGTCCAATGTCCAGTATCACCACGCCGATTACGACGAGGCGCTGGGCAGCGGCGAGGACGAGGAGGGGGAGGAATCCGAGCACCATCCCTTCGTGCGCGCCGGCGACAAGGTCGGGCGCAACGATCCCTGCCCGTGCGGCTCGGGCAAGAAATACAAGCAGTGCCACGGCAAGCTGAGCTAGCCGGCCATGAATAACGAAAAGGGCGCGCCAGTCGGCGCGCCCTTTTCGTTTGGATGTATGGAAAGCAGGGGATGTCTTCCACGTATTCGTACAGGACTGGCGATGCGGCGGCGCCGCTACCATGGCAGCGTTTGTACCTCTTGCACGGCATGGTGCGGCGCTTTTGGTTTAAAATAAGCATTTGCCGATAACTGCCCAGGAATCCGCCATGCCCGTCAATCTAGCCATGCCCCAGCCCGACCAGCTCCATCCCGTCAAAGGCGTCTCTCTTGGAATCGCCTGTGCCGGAATCAAGAAACCCGGACGCAAGGATTTGCTGGTGATCCGGCTCGGCGAAAAAGCGCGGGTTGCCGGCGTCTTCACGCTGAATCGTTTTTGCGCCGCGCCGGTGATCGTGGCGAAGGCGCATCTGGCTGGCGGTAAACCGATCCGTGCGCTGCTGGTGAATACCGGCAACGCCAATGCCGGCACCGGCGAGGACGGCTTGGCGCGAACCCGGCAAAGCTGCGCTTCGCTTGCGGCACTGCTGGACTGCACTGCGGAACAGGTGCTGCCGTACTCCACCGGGGTGATCCTCGAACCGCTGCCGCTCGACAAAATCGTCGCCGGCTTGCCGGCTGCCGTTGCCGATCTTCAGGAAGGCAACTGGTTCGATGCCGCGCAGGCGATCATGACCACCGACATCCAGCCCAAGGCGGTGTCGAAGCAAATCGACATCGACGGCGTGAGTGTGACGGTTACCGGCATCGCCAAAGGCTCCGGCATGATCCATCCGAACATGGCGACCATGCTCGGTTACGTGACGACCGACGCCGCGGTCGGCCAGTCCGCGCTGGAGGCGATGGTGCGTCACGCCGCCGACCATTCCTTCAATTGCATCACGGTGGACGGCGATACTTCCACCAACGACTCCTTCATGCTGATCGCCAGCGGCGAAGCCGGGCTGGCGGAGATCAGCGACCCTGCCAGCAGCCAATACGCCAAGCTGTGCGATGCGGTGACCCAAGTGGCGGCGCAACTGGCGCAAGCCATCGTGCGCGACGGCGAAGGCGCCACCAAGTTCATGACCATCCGGGTGGAGGGCGGCGCCAGCCGCGAGGAATGCCGCCTGGTGGCTTATGCGATTGCCCATTCGCCGCTGGTTAAGACCGCCTTTTTCGCCTCCGACCCCAACCTCGGCCGCATACTCGCCGCGATCGGCTATGCCGGCATCGCCGACCTTGACGTGGCAAAAATCAGGCTCTACCTGGGCGACGTGCTGGTGGCCGAGAACGGCGGCAGAAGCGCCGCCTACCGCGAGGAAGACGGCGCGCGGGTGATGAAGGAAGCGGAAATCCTGGTGCGCGTCGAACTGAATCGAGGTGCGGCGGATGCCACGGTGTGGACCTGCGATTTCTCCTACGATTATGTCAAGATCAATGCCGAATACCGCAGCTGACCCCCTGCTGGCGCGCGCCGAGGCGGTGCTGGCGCGCCTCGAACAGCTTTTGCCGGCGCCGCCCGCCGTCCCCGCCTGGGAAGCCGCGATCGCCTTCCGCTGGCGCCGCCGCAATGGCCGGGGTGAGCTCCAGCCGATCCGCCATCCCCACCGCATTCAGCTGAAAAACCTGCGCGGCATCGAGCCGCAGAAACAGCGCATCGAGCAGAATACCCGCCAGTTCGTCGCCGGGCATCCGGCCAACAACGTGTTGTTGACCGGCGCGCGCGGCACCGGCAAATCCTCGCTGGTCAAGGCGATGCTCGACCGGTATGCGGCCAAAGGACTGCGCCTGATCGAGGTGGACAAGCATGACCTGCTCGACTTGCCGGAGATCGTCGAACTGATCTGCGGCAGGCCGGAACGCTTCATCCTGTTCTGCGACGATTTGTCGTTCGAGTCCGGCGAGCCCGGTTACCAGGCGCTCAAGGCGGCGCTCGACGGTTCGCTGGCGGCGCCCTCGGAAAACCTGCTGATTTACGCCACTTCCAACCGCCGCCACCTGATGCCGGAGTACCTGGCGGAAAACCTGGAAACTCGCCATCTCGACGGCGAGGTGCATCCCGGCGAGGCGGTCGAGGAGAAAGTCTCCTTATCCGAGCGCTTCGGCCTGTGGCTGTCGTTCTATCCTTTCGGCCAGGACGACTATCTGGAAATTGTGGCGCGCTGGCTGCACACTTTCGGCGTGGCGCCGGCCGATTCCGAAGCCGTGCGTCGCGCCGCATTGCAGTGGGCGCTGGAACGCGGCTCGCGCAGCGGTCGCACCGCCTGGCAGTTTGCAAGAGATTGGGTGGGTATACTACGGTCAGTGAAATAACTGCTTATCTGTCGGTTGGCTGGGTAAGCCGACGTGGTGATTTTATCGGGAGTGATCAGATGGCTATAAGCTGGTTCGATGCGCGAGAAGCAGAGCAGTTCGGCTTGACCTTGGCGCTATTTTTTTCAGACAGGGTCAGCTTGGAGGCAGGAAAAGGCGGCAAGAAATCGTTGCCCAAGAAACAGCTGGAAGCTGTCAACAAAATGTTTATGCAAGCGGAACACTTTCGCAGCGAGCATAAGCTGAATATCTACAAAAAGGCCAAGCTGGGCAATGTGTTCAAGTGGCGGCTGAGAGAATTGGGATATGCCAACGAACTGGTAGACGAATTGACCAAGGAGTTGTTGCTCCATTTGTAATGATTGTCGTGATTTCGATGCTACGGGAGCATGGTCTCGACGCGATGAAGAATCGATATGTTTAAATGGTTGGCCGGGATATTCTCGGCGGGCGCCGATCTGGAGCCTGTTGCGGCAGAAATTGCTGGCGTGGCTCCGGTAACCGCAGCCGTGAACTGCGCCGCGGCGGAAGAGCGAAAAAACGCGGGGAATGCCCATTTTTCCCGGGGCGACCTGGATGGCGCCGCAGCCTGCTACCGGCAGGCGATCGAACTCGACCCCAACTATGCCGAGGCGTATAACAATCTGGGGCTGGTGTTCCGGGAACGGCATCAACATGCCGAGGCCGAGCATCATCTCAAACAAGCGGTAGCCTTGAACCCTCGGCTTGCCAATGCGCATTACAACCTGGGTTTGCTGATGCAGGAGCGGGTATTGCCGGACGAGGCCCTTGCTTACTATCAGGCCGCTCTGGAAATCAAGCCGGATTATGCCGATGCACTCTACAACTTGGGCGCCATCTTGCAGGATCGCGGTCAACTTGAGGGTGCCATGGCAAGTTACCGCCGGGCGCTGGAGATCAAGCCGGATTATGCGGAAGTGTATGGCAACCTGGGCATTGTCCTGCAAGCCAGTGGGCAGTTCGAAGAAGCCCTGTCGTGCTACCGGCGGGCGCTGGCGATCAAACCCGGCTATGCCTTTGCGCATAGCAACCTGGGTAATGCCCTCAAAGATCTCGGCCAGCTTGATGCTGCGGTCGCAAGCTACCGGCGCGCGCTGGAGCTCAAGCCGGATTTTGCCATGGCGCAAAGCAATCTTGGTGTTGCCTTGCAAGATCTCGGGCATCTCGACGAGGCGGTGGCGAATTACCGCCAGGCACTGGTGAGCAAGCCGGATTCCGCAGAAGTGCATCACAACCTGCTGTTCGCCCTCAACTACCACTCGGAGATGAGCGGCGCAGCCATTTTTGCCGCGTACCGGGAGTACGACGAACGCTTCGGCTTGCCCCATCGCGGGAAATGGCGCGCCCACGTCAACCGCCGCGACACCCAGCGCCGCCTTAAGGTGGGCTATGTTTCGCCGGACTTCCGCCGCCACTCGTGCCAGCATTTTCTGGAACCCCTGCTGGCCCAGCACGACCGGAATGTCGTGGAAACCTATGCGTATGCAGAACTGGCGCGTGAAGACGCGGTAACGGCCCGCTACCGGGGATACGTGGATCACTGGGTAGCGACGGCCGGCATGACGGACGACGCCCTGTCCGAGCGCATCCGCGCCGACGGCATCGACATCCTGGTGGACCTGGCCGGCCACACCGCCAAAAACCGGCTATCGGTATTCGCCCAGAAGCCCGCGCCGGTATCCCTGTCCTGGCTGGGATTTGGCTACACCACCGGGCTCAGCGCGGTGGATTACCTGCTGACCGATGCGGCCAGCGCCCCGGAAGGCAGCGAGCCGCTGTTTTCGGAAACCCCCTGGCGCCTGGAAACGCCCAACTACGCCTATCGTCCCGCGGAAGGGATGGGTTCGGTCAGCCCCTTGCCGGCCCTGACGCGCGGACATGTCACCTTCGGCACCCTGACGCGCGGCGTGCGCATCAACCAGCGCAGCATCCGGGCATGGTCGGAGATCTTGAAACGGGTGGAAGGCTCGCGGTTGGTGATCGACAGCGGCAATTTCCAGAATGCGGCCATGCAAGCCGCGCTGGCGGAGAAATTCGCCGCCCATGGAGTCGCGCGCGAACGACTGGAAATCGGCTACCACAGCCCGCCGTGGGGCGTACTGCGGGGTCTGGATATAGGCCTGGACTGCTTCCCGCACAATTCAGGCACCACGCTGTTTGAAACCCTGTACATGGGCGTCCCCTTCGTCACGCTGGCGGGACGCCCCAGCGTCGGCCGGCTGGGCAGTTCGATCCTGGAAGGGATAGGGCATCCCGAGTGGATCGCCCGCAGCGAGGAGGGCTATATCGAGATAGCCGCCGCCCTGGCCGCGGATCTGACGAAACTCGCCACCCTGCGCGGCGGACTGCGCAGCGAAATGGCAGACGGGCCGCTGATGGACGAAGCGGGATTCGCCCGCAAGGTGGAAGCGGCGTATCGGGAAATGTGGGTCAAGTGGTGCGGAAACGGCTAGCGTGGCGGTGCCGAGTGCAACAAAAAAGGGCATCCGAAGATGCCCTTTTCGTGTCGCTGTTTTCCGTGAGGATTAACAGCTTGCCTGATTAGCAGAAGCCGGCGGCAGAGCAAGTCCCGCTCTGGGTCCAGATGATCGCGCTGCTTTGTGCGTTGAGGGCCGGTGTCAGCACCGAAGTGTAGCCGCCTGCGGCGGAGGTGCCGGTGCCGGTGATGATGCCGTCAGCCACGGCAATACTCGCCAGATTGGCGGTCGCGGTGGGAGCGGAAGGAATGCCGTTAGTGCCGGCACCGCAACCCGTGAAGGTGGCCAAATTGGCGTGGCACATCGCTACGGCTTGTTTGTAAGTGTCGCCTACCGACAAAACTTCGCTGAACTTGGCTTTCTTGGTGTAGTTCGAGTAGCTGGGGATGGCCACTGCGGCCAGGATGCCGATGATGGCAACAACGATCATCAACTCGATCAGGGTAAAGCCTTGTTGAACTTTTTTCATCATAATCTCCTAAAAATATTTGGATCGAAGCAAACACACTGAGGTGTCTGCTTGTGTGAAATGCAACCCTCATGCCAGAATGTTTTCTCTTGCGGGATCATGAAGTTCCAAAAAAACATTGTTGGCGGAGTGGCAATAAACGGCAGAATGTGACGTTTGTGGGCACTTCTGTTTTGTCTGAGCCGAGACGCACGGACAATTCTTTGCCCATGAAGGGCATGATTGTAAATAACCGCAGTTTTTTGTTTTTCACTTATATTGTCGTAGCCGTTGGCGGCTATTTCGCGATAGGGCGGGAGGAAATCCTAACATGCCGATGTTGCTTGTATTGTTGACAGCCATCCTGTTGTCCTGGCTGATCTACCGCTCCTGGAAACGCCTGGCCGGCGCTGCGAACCGTCTCGACCGCCTTGAAAAGGCTGTGCCGGATCAGCCTGCGGAATTACAGCGCGCCATCGCGCACCGAGAAGCCGGGCGCTACAAGGAAGCGGCGCTAGGGTTGCAGGGCTGGCTGGCCGGCAACCCGCAAGATGCAAGCGCATACGCGCTCTTGGCCCAAGTCCTGTCCCTCGATAAACAGGACGAATCAGCTTGGGCCGCGCTGAACATGGCCCTGTCCATCGATCCGGCCCTGCCGGTCGTCCAGCGTAATCTCGCCCGCCAGTTGCTCAAGCAAAACAAACCCGAGCCAGCCTTGCAGGCAGCCCAGGCAGCCTATCAAAGCGATGCGGCAAACCCGGAAAGCCAATTGGTGCTTGCTGCCGCCTTGAGGGTCAATGGCCAGAACGAACCAGCGTTCCCGCTGGTGGAGCGCATCCTGCAAAGCTATCCTGATTATGCCGAAGCCTACGCCAACCGCGCGCTGCTCAAACTACGCGGCAACGACCTTGCCGGTGCATTGGCAGATGCGGAAAAGGCGTTGTCCCTCAAACCGCATATGGGGCAGTTGTGGGGTACGGTCGGCATGTTGCGCTATGAGTTTAACAACCTGCCGGGCGCGATTGAGGCATTGGAAAAAGCCCTTGACGACGAGCCAGGCAATGTCGGCTACCTGGTGAATCTGGGCGAGTTCAAACGGCGGACCGGTGCGGTGGAAGCTGCCATTGCTTTGCTGGAGAAAGCGGTGTCCATCGCGCCTGATAATGCCGACGCACGGATTAATCTGGGCGCCGCGTTGCAAGGGGCCAAGCGGATACCCGAGGCCAAGGCGGCCTATGTAAAGGCTTTGGAGATTGCGCCAAATCAGGCTGTCGTTGCCAACAACCTGGGAACCTTGGCGAGGGAAGAAGCAAGCTGGGAAGAAGCTTTGCGCTACTTCAACCAGGCGCTGGAGATCAAGCCGGATTATGCCGAGGCACACCTTAACCTGGGCGTCACTCTCAAGGATATGGGCCGGCTGGACGAGGCTTTGGCCAGCTATCGCCGGGCGCTGGAGATCAAGCCGGATTTCGCCGAGGCACATAACAACCTGAGCGGCACCCTGCAATTGCTGGGCCGGCTAGGCGAGGCCGAAGCCAGCTGCCGACGGGCGCTGGCGCTCAAGCCGGATTGCGCCGAGGCACACAGCAACCTGGGGATCATCCTGAAAGAGTTCGGGCAACTCGATGGCGCGGTGGCCAGCTATCGCCGGGCGCTGGAACTCAAGCCGGATTATGCCGAGGTGTACAGCAATCTGGGCCTTGCCCTGCAGGAACTTGGTCAGCTTGACGAGGCGGTGGCCAGCTATCGCCGGGCGCTGGAGCTCAAGCCGGATTATGCCGAGGCGCTCAGCAACCTGGGCAATGCCCTGCAAGACCTCGGGCAGCTCGACGAGGCGGTGGCCAGCTATCGCCGGGCGATGCAGATCAAACCCGATTACGCCGGTGCCTATAGCAATCTCTTGTTCTCCCTCAACTACCACCCGGAGATGAGCGGCGCAGCCATTTTTGCTGCGTACCGGGAGTACGACGAACGCTTCGGCTTGCCCCATCGCGGGAAATGGCGCGCCCACGTCAACCGCCGCGACACCCAGCGCCGCCTTAAGGTGGGCTATGTCTCGCCGGACTTCCGTCGCCAGGCGTGCCAGCATTTTCTGGAACCCCTGCTGGCCCACCACGACCGGAATGTCGTGGAAACCTATGCGTATGCCGAACTGGCG